>Ga0209066_10008380_pt1 | contig 10026 bp, 8 predicted proteins | sample All_14_2_FD_187198 | JGI IMG/M metagenome (GOLD analysis project Ga0209066, IMG submission 187198) | Freshwater microbial communities in response to fracking from Pennsylvania, USA - Allegheny Zone_MetaG_DW_15 (SPAdes) (version 2) ... | reverse complement strand
CGGTCATACAGCTCGTCGAAATACCATTTGTTGAGCGAGAAGCGATACAGCGCCGGCACGGCCGAGGCGATCTTCTGCGCCGAACCCGGTGCCTTCAGATAGACAACCCAGGCCAGACCGATGCCGGCCAGACCGACGACCAGCGGCGACAGCTTCACCCAGAGCGGTACGTGATGGGCATGTTCCAGCGCCTGATGCTGCGGGGCGATGAAGATCGCCTCGCGCCAGAAATCCTCCATCCCCTCGCCCACGAACAGGCCATAGCCAAGCACACCGGCAAACAGCGAGCCCGCCACCAGCACCACGAGCGGCAGCCACATGATCTTGGGGCTTTCATGCACATGGGCCAGCGTATGCTCGTCACAGCGCGGCATGCCGTGGAAAGTCAGGAACAACAGACGCGCGGAATAGAAGGCGGTCATGAAGGCCGCCGCCACGCCCAGCCAGAAGGCATAACCGCCGACCGCGCTATGGGCGGCATAAGCCGCTTCCAGCACGATGTCCTTAGAGAAGAAACCGGCGAAACCGATGGAGGTTCCGGGAATGCCGATCCCCATCAGGGCGAGCGACCCGATCCACATGAAGGCATAGGTGATCGGGATCAACTTGTAGAGCCCGCCCATGCGGCGCATATCCTGCTCGTCCGACATGGCATGGATCACCGAACCCGCGCCGAGGAAAAGCAGGGCCTTGAAGAAGGCATGCGTCATCAGATGGAACATCGCCGCCGGATAGGCCGATACGCCCGCCGCGAAGAACATATAGCCCAGCTGCGAACAGGTCGAATAGGCGATCACGCGCTTGATATCGGTCTGGGTCAGGCCGATTGTCGCGGCGAAGAAGGCGGTTGACGCCCCCACCACGGTGATGATCGCCAGCGCCAGATCGGAATATTCGATCATCGGCGACATGCGGCAGACCAGGAACACGCCCGCCGTCACCATGGTGGCGGCGTGGATCAGCGCGGAAACCGGCGTCGGGCCTTCCATGGCATCGGGCAGCCAAGTGTGCAGGCCAAGCTGGGCCGATTTGCCGCAGGCGCCGATGAACAGCAGGATCGACAGGATGGTCAGGGCATGGAATTCCCAGCCCAGGAAGCTCAATACGGCATTCTGGTTGTCGGCCATGGCGGCGAAGATCGCGTCGAACTCCACCGAACCGACCAGCACGAAGACGCCGAAGATGCCGAGCGCGAAGGCCACGTCGCCAACGCGGTTGACGATGAAGGCCTTCATCGCGGCCGCGCAGGCCGATGGGCGCTCATACCAGAAGCCGATCAGCAGATAGGAGGCAAGACCGACGCCTTCCCAGCCGAAGAAGAGCTGTACCAGATTGTCGGCGGTCACCAACATCAGCATGAAGAAGGTGAACAGCGACAGATAGGCCATGAAGCGCGGTACGGAATGATCGTGGTGCATATAGCCGACGGAATAGACATGCACGACGGCGGAAACCGTGGTCACCACGATCAGCATCACCGCCGACAGCGTGTCCATCCGAAGCGCCCAGTCGAAGATGAAATTCCCGCTTTCGACCCAGGTGAACAGCACGGTGGTGCGGTCGTTGCCGCCAACGGCCACGTCGAAGAACAGGATCCAGGCGCCGATGGCGGCCAGGATCAACCCACCGCAGGTGACGATCTGCGCGCCCGTGTCGCCCAGGCGCTTGTTGCCGAAGCCGGCAATGATGGCGCCCAGCAGCGGCAGGAATACGACGGCGGCTTCCAACATGGCCTCAACCCCGCATCATGTTGATGTCTTCCACCGCGATCGAGGCCCGATTGCGGTAGTAGACGACGAGGATCGCCAGACCGATGGCCGCCTCGGCGGCCGCCACGGTCAGCACGAACATGGCGAAAATCTGCCCCACCAAATCACCCAAATGGGTGGAGAAGGCGACCAGGTTGATGTTCACGGCAAGCAGCATCAGCTCCACCGACATCAGGATGATGATGACATTCTTCCGATTGAGGAAGATGCCGAACAGCCCCAGCGTGAACAGGATGGCTGCAATGGTCAGATAATGACCGAGCCCGATGGTCAGCATCACACCCCACTCCCCGACTTGACCTGAACCACTTCGACGGATGCCTCGCGGGTGCGAGCCACCTGGGCTGCGATCGACTGACGCCGCACCCCCTGGCGTTCCCGCAGGGTCAGCACGATAGAGCCGACCATGGCGAGCAGGAGCACGAGCCCCGCGACCTGGAACAGGTAGAAATAATCGGTATAGATGATCTGGCCGATGGCTCGGGTGTTATGCACCTCGCCCATTGGCGGGGTCGGATGCACCGCCGCCAGCGTGGCCACCTCCGGCCCCACGGCATAGACGCCGATCACGAAGATCAGCTCCACGAACAGCACCAGCCCGATCAGGGCGCCAATCGGCAGATATTGCAGGAAGCCCTCGCGCAGCGCCGCGATGTTCACATCCATCATCATCACGACGAACAGGAACAGAACCGCCACCGCGCCGACATAGACCACGACCAGGATCATCGCCAGGAACTCCGCCCCCATCAGGACGAACAGGCCGGCGGCGTTGAAGAAGGCCAGGATCAGGAACAGAACCGAATGCACCGGATTCCGGGAAGAGATCACCATCACCGCCGATGCTACGACGATGGCGGCGAACAGATAGAAGGCCAAGGCCTGAATTATCATCGCAATCCCTCCTCCCGAGGGGCGGCCGGCACCCCATGCGCCGCAGACCGCTTCGTCACCTTAAAGACAACCCCAATCCCACCCGCGCCGAAGCGTCAGCGATAGGCGGCATCCAGCTCGATATTCAGCGCGATCTCGCGTTCCCAGCGCTCGCCATTCTCGATCAGCTTCTGCTTGTTGTAGAACAGCTCTTCGCGGGTCTCGGTCGCGTATTCGAAATTCGGCCCCTCGACGATGGCATCCACCGGACAGGCTTCCTGACAGAAGCCGCAATAGATGCATTTCGTCATGTCGATATCGTAGCGCGTCGTCCGACGCGAACCGTCGTCGCGCGGTTCGGCCTCGATGGTGATGGCCTGGGCCGGACAGATCGCCTCGCACAGCTTGCAGGCGATGCAGCGCTCTTCCCCGTTGGGATAGCGGCGCAGCGCATGCTCGCCCCGGAACCGGGGGCTCAGCGGACCTTTTTCATAGGGATAGTTGATCGTGTGCTTGGGCTCGAACATGGCCTTCAGCGTGCGGGCCATGCCGCCCACCAACTCGGCCAGAAGGAACGAGCGGGCCGCGCGGGTCAATGCTGCCATCGGCTCTCTCCACAGCGTTCGAAATGGTTGCGCATGCTTGTGCTCCCCTCCCCTTACCGCAGGCCGAAGCCGACGACCACGCCGGCGGTCAGCACAACCCAGATCAGCGAGAACGGCAGGAACACCTTCCAGCCCAGCCGCATCAGCTGGTCATAGCGATAGCGTGGGAAGGTGGCACGCACCCACAGGAAGACGAACAGGACAAACGCGATCTTCAGGATCAGCCAGATCGGACCCGGAACCCAGGTGAAGGGCGCGAACGGGATCGGCGACAGCCAGCCACCCAGGAAGAGCGTCGCGGTGATCGCGCTCATCAGGATCATGTTCATATATTCGCCGAGGAAGAACAGCGCGAAGGTCATCGACGAATATTCGACGTTATAGCCCGACACCAGCTCGGCTTCCGCTTCGGGAAGATCGAAGGGCGCGCGGTTCGTCTCGGCCAGGGCCGAGATGAAGAAGATCACGAACATCGGCAGCATCGGCAGCCAGTACCAGGAGAACAGGCCATAAGCCCCGTTCTGGGCCAGCACGATGTCCGACAGGTTCAGCGAACCCACCAGGATCAGCACCGATACGATCACCAGCCCCATCGACACTTCATAGGACACCATCTGGGCCGCCGACCGCAGCGCGCCCAGGAAGGCGTATTTGGAGTTCGAGGACCAGCCGGCAACGATGATGCCATAGACGCCCAGCGAGGAGATCGCGAACAGATACAGCACGCCGACATTGATATTGGCGATCACCATGCCTTCGCCGAAGGGGATCACCGCCCAGGCCACCAGCGCCAGGACGAAGGTCATCATCGGGGCCAGCAGAAACAGCACCCGGTTCGCACCCGACGGGATCACCGTTTCCTTGAAGAACAGCTTGGCGCCATCGGCAAAGGGTTGCAGCAGGCCGAAGGGGCCGACCACATTCGGTCCCTTGCGCAGTTGCATCCAGCCAATGACCTTGCGCTCCGCCAGGGTCAGATAGGCCATGGCGATCAAGAGCGGCACCGCCACCAGCAGGATGTACATGACCTGGGTAATACCGGGCAGCAGATAGCCCGACCACCAGACGCCTTCAAACAGGTCAGCCATTGGTTCCCGTCGCCCCCCCGGTTTTCAGCACGAATTCCTTCGTGCAGGCCGCCATCGTCTCGGATGCGCGGCTGATCGGATCGGTCATGTAGAAATTCTCGATCGGCGAAACGAAGGCCCCGCCTTCCATCGCGCCGGTCGCACCGAAATCGCCCCAGGCACCCGGCGCCACCTCGTCGATGCTACGGAACTGCGGCGCGGCGTCATAGAGCGCCTTGCGCAGCCCGGCCTGATCATCGAAGGGAAGCGTCTGGCCCAGCACTTCGGACGCCGCGCGCAGGATCTTCCAATCCTCCCGCGCCTCGCCCGGCGGGAAAGCCGCCTGACGGGCCAACTGCGCCCGACCTTCGGTATTCACATAGATCGCATTCTTTTCGGTATAGGCCGCACCCGGCAGGATGACATCGGCCATATGCGCGCCGCGATCACCATGATGTCCCTGATAGATCACGAAAGCGTCGCCCAGGGCGTCCGCCTCGATCTCATCGGCCCCCAACAGCCAGACCGCCTTGACGGTGCCGTCGCGGGCACCAGACAGGATACCGGCCACATCCAGCCCGCCTTCGCCCGGGATCAGGCCCAGATCCAGGCCAGCCACGCGCGACGCCGCGCGGTGCAGCAGATTGAAGCCGTTCCAGCCATCCTTGACCATGCCGGTCGCTTCGGCCAGGGCCTTGGCGGCGGCCAGCACGGCGGCGCCGTCCTTGCGCGCCACGGCGCCGGAACCCAGGATCAGCATCGGGTTTTCGGCATTCTTCAGCACGTCGAAGAAGCTCGACTTACCGTCGATCAGCGCCTGCAGGCTGTCCGGCCCTGCCCCCAGATAGTCGTAAGGGTAGGTCAGCTCCGCTTGCGGGCCGATCACGCCCACCTTCACCGGCTTCTTGCCCTGCAGGAACCGCTTGCGGATGCGAGCATTGAGGATCGGCGCTTCGACGCGCGGATTGGAACCAATGATCAGGATGGCATCGGCCTGCTCGATCCCCGCGATGGAGGTATTGAACAGCCAGGATGCCCGCGCCCCGGTACCGAGCTTCGCCCCGTCCTGGCGGCAGTCCAGATTCGCCGAACCCAGCTTCGCCATCAGGCCCTTCAGGGCGAACATGGCTTCCGCATCCATCGTGTCACCCACGATGGCCGCGATTTCGCTGCCCTTCAGATCGGCGAACTTCGCCTGGATGGCTGCGAACGCATCCTGCCAGGAAGCCGGCTTCAGCTTCCCATCGGCACCACGCAGATAGGGCTTGTCCAGACGCTGGCGCTTCAGCCCGTCACAGGCATAGCGCGTCTTGTCGGAAATCCACTCCTCGTTCACATCCTCGTTCAGGCGCGGCAGGACGCGAAGCACCTCATTGCCACGCGTGTCGATCCGGATGTTGGAGCCGACCGCATCCATCACATCGATGGATTCCGTCTTCTTCAATTCCCAGGGGCGCGCCACGAATTTATAGGGCTTCGAGGTCAAGGCACCGACCGGACACAGATCGATCACATTGGCTGAGAGTTCGGATGCAACCGCCTGTTCCAGCGAGGAAATCTCGGCATTCTCACCACGGTTCAGCAGGCCGATGGCATTGACGCCCGCCACTTCCGACACGAACCGGACGCAGCGCGTGCAGTGAATGCAGCGGGTCATCACCGTGGAGATCAGCGGGCCCATATACTTGTCTTTGACCGCGCGCTTGTTTTCCTCATAGCGCGAGCCTTCGACACCAAAGGCCATGGATTGGTCCTGCAGATCGCATTCGCCGCCCTGATCGCAGATCGGGCAATCCAGCGGATGATTGATCAGCAGGAACTCCATCACGCCCTTGCGGGCCTTCTTCACCATCGGGCTGTCGGTGAAGATTTCCATATTATCGCCGGCCGGAAGCGCACAGGACGCCGCCGGTTTCGGTGGGCCGGGCTTCACTTCGACCAGACACATGCGGCAATTGCCCGCCACGGACAAACGCTCATGGTAACAGAAACGCGGGATCTCCTTGCCGGCCATCTCGCAGACCTGCAGGACGGTCATTCCCGGCTCGAATTCGACCTCGACTCCGTCGACTTTCGCTTTCGGCATCGGATTTGCCCTACCCTTCCCGCTTACTCGGCCGCCTGGGCATAAGCCCGGATGCGCCGCTCGACTTCCGGTCGGAAATGCCGCATCAGCCCCTGGATCGGCCAGGCGGCCGCATCTCCCAGAGCGCAGATGGTGTGACCTTCCACCTGTTTTGTGACATCCAGCAGCATGTCGATCTCTTCGAGTGCCGCATTGCCCTTCACCATGCGTTCCATCACGCGCCACATCCAGCCCGTGCCCTCCCGACAGGGGGTGCACTGGCCGCAGCTCTCATGCTTGTAGAAGTAGGAGAGCCGCGCGATGGCCTTCACGATATCGGTGGACTTGTCCATCACGATCACGGCCGCCGTGCCCAGGCCTGACTGCACCGCGCGCAGCGCGTCGAAATCCATCAGCACATCGTCACAGATCGACTTCGGCAGCAGCGGGACCGAAGACCCGCCGGGGATGATCGCCAGCAGATTGTCCCAGCCGCCCCGCACGCCACCGGCATGCTTCTCGATCAGTTCGCGCAGCGGGATCGACATGGATTCTTCCACATTGCACGGCCGGTTCACATGGCCGGAAATGCAGTAGATCTTGGTGCCGTGGTTGTTCTCGCGCCCGAAGGATTTGAACCAGGAAGCCCCCCGGCGCAGGATCGTGCCCGTCACCGCGATGGATTCCACATTGTTCACCGTGGTCGGGCAGCCATATAGGCCGGACATCGCCGGGAATGGCGGCTTCAGGCGCGGCTGGCCCTTCTTGCCTTCCAGGCTTTCCAAGAGCGCGGTTTCCTCGCCACAGATATAGGCGCCGCCGCCATGGCAGACCGCGATATCGAAATCATAGCCCGATTTGCAGGCATTCGTGCCGACCAGCCCGGCTTCATAGGCTTCCGCGATCGCGGCTTCCAGCACCCGGTATTCCAGGCGGTATTCGCCACGAATATAGATGTAGCACTGATGCGCGCCCATCGCGACCGAGGCGAGCAGGCAACCCTCGATGAACTTATGCGGATCGTTGCGGATGATCTCGCGATCCTTGCAGGTGCCCGGCTCCGACTCGTCGGCATTCACGACCAGATAGGAGGGACGCCCGCCCGTATCCTTCGGCATGAAGGACCATTTCAGGCCCGTGGGGAAACCAGCGCCGCCACGACCACGCAGACCGGAGGCCTTCACCTCCTCCACGATCCATTCCCGGCCCTTTTCGATCAGCGCCTTGGTATTGTCCCAATCGCCGCGCTTCTGGGCGTATTCCAGGTTCCACGGCTGGAAGCCGTAGAGATTGGTGAAGATGCGATCCTTGTCCTGCAGCATGGCTTACTTGCCTCCGCCCTGGCCGACCGGGGTCGGATTGCCCGAACCATAGACCTCGATCAGGCTGCTCAGCCCGCCTGTCGGTTCCGAAGTCACGCGCCCGGTCTGCGAGCCGATTTTCGGCGATCCGCCACCACGCAGTGTTTCCAGCACATTGACCAGCGTTTCCGGCGTCAGATCCTCGTAGAAATCATCGTTGATCTGCACCATCGGCGCATTGCAGCAGGCCCCCAGGCATTCGACCTCGGTGACGGTGAACAGCCCGTCCTCGGTCGTCTCGCCATGGTGGATGCCAAATTTCTCGGCAATGGCGTCCATCAGCGCTTCCGCGCCGCGCAGCATGCAGGGCGTCGTTCCGCAAAGCTGGATGTGGAACTTGCCCACCGGCTTCAGGTTCACCATGGTGAAGAAGCTGGCGACCTCATAGACGCGGATATAGGGCATCTCCAACATTTCGGAGATGGCATGCATCGCGGCCGAGGTCACGTGGTGGCCATGCTCATGGTTTTGTTCCTGCGCCAGGAACAACAGCGCCAGCACCGCCGATTGCTTGCGATGCGCCGGATATTTCGCGATGTTGCGCTTGGCCTCTTCCAGGAAGCGGCCGGTGAATTCGAAACGATCATCCGTCACCGGTCGATCTCCCCGAAAACGATGTCGAAGGCGCCCAGAATGGCGACGGAATCGGCGAGCATATGGCCCTTGGAGCAGAAATCCATCGCCTGAAGATGGGCAAAGCCCGGGGCGCGGATCTTGCAGCGATAGGGGCGGTTGCTGCCGTCGGAGACGAGATAGACGCCGAATTCGCCCTTGGGGGCTTCCACGGCCGTGTAGGTCTCGCCCGCCGGCACATGCACGCCTTCGGTATAGAGCTTGAAGTGATGGATCAGCGCTTCCATCGAGGTCTTCATATCGCCACGACGCGGCGGGGCGACCTTGCCATCCTCGACCATCACCGGGCCGGCCGGCATCTTGTCCAGGCATTGATGTATCAGGCGCAGCGACTGATACATCTCCTCCACCCGGCACAGATAGCGGTCATAGCAATCACCGTTCTTGCCGATGGGAATGTCGAAGTCGAGTTCGCCATAGACCTCATAGGGCTGCGATTTGCGCAGATCCCAGGGCAGGCCCGTGGAGCGCAGAACCGGTCCGGTCATGCCCCAGGCCAGCGCATCTTCCTGGCTGATGATGCCGATATCGACCGAACGCTGCTTGAAGATGCGGTTCTCCGTCAGCAGCTCTTCCATATCGGCGATGAATTTCGGGAAAGCCTCGGCCCATTCCTTGATCTTCTCGGCCATGCCGACCGGCAGATCCTGATGCACGCCCCCGACGCGATAATAGGCGGCATGCATGCGCGCGCCCGACACGCCTTCGTAGAACTCCATCAACTTCTCGCGTTCCTCGAAAGCCCACAGCATCGGCGTCATGGCACCGACATCCAGGGCATAGGCCGGAACGTTGAGGAGATGGTTCAGGAGGCGGGTCAACTCGTCGAACAGCACGCGGATGAACTGCGCGCGGCGCGGCACCTCGATCCCCAGGAGCTTTTCCGCCGCCAGGCAGAAGGCATGTTCCTGGTTCATCGGCGAGACATAATCCAGCCGGTCGAAATAGGGCACCGCCTGCATATAGGTCTTGTATTCGATCAGCTTTTCGGTGCCGCGATGCAGCAGGCCGATATGGGGGTCGAGGCGTTCGATCACCTCCCCATCCATTTCCATGACCATGCGCAGCACGCCATGGGCCGCGGGATGCTGCGGCCCGAAATTCATCGTCAGCGGCTTAATCGTCGGATCGCGGTCGGTATCGGCCAGGCTCATGCCTTGCCCTCCTTCTCCACCGTCGCCTTCTCATCTCCCGGCAGCACCGGGGCCGGGCGGGTCATCCCCTCCCACGGGCTCAGGAAATCGAAGCTACGGAAATCCTGCCTCAGCTTGACCGGCTCATAGACCACGCGGCGCTGCTCGTCGTCATAGCGCACCTCGACATAGCCAGTCAGCGGGAAGTCCTTGCGCAGTGGGTGACCGTCGAAGCCGTAATCGGTCAGGATGCGGCGCAGATCGGGATGGTCGGCGAAAAACACGCCATACATGTCCCAGACTTCGCGCTCGAACCAGTTGGCGGAGGGCCAGATTGCGGTGACGGACGGAACGGCGCGGTCCTCATCGGTCAGCACCTTCAGCCGAATGCGAAGATTATGCTTCAGGCTCAACAGGTTATAGACCACTTCGAAACGCTTTTCGCGTTCCGGATAATCCACCCCGCAGATATCGATGCACTGCTTGAACAGGCAGTTGGCGTCATCGCGCAGAAAACGGC
>Ga0209066_10008377_pt1 | contig 10027 bp, 9 predicted proteins | sample All_14_2_FD_187198 | JGI IMG/M metagenome (GOLD analysis project Ga0209066, IMG submission 187198) | Freshwater microbial communities in response to fracking from Pennsylvania, USA - Allegheny Zone_MetaG_DW_15 (SPAdes) (version 2) ... | reverse complement strand
GGTGTGTGGTCCTATTGGAAGTTGATCGGTTGCCAGCAAGAGCAGCTCATCTGCTGGGTGTGCCGGATGCTACTGGAGAAAGAGCCCGTTTCCAAGGGTAGAAACGATAATTTGGCCCGGTTGTGCTCATTTTTCAGAGAGCCTGCGCCGTAACTAAAATTTTTACCATTTTTGAGGGCCACCCAAATGAATTCACCCCTGGCAACCTGCGATCTGTGCGACGCGCACAAACACGATGCCCCCGAGCTGTTTCGGGTGCTGCCACCGGTTTTTCGGGACTTTGGCGCGCGCCGCACGTTCAGCGGGCCGGTGACCACCCTCAAGTGTTTTGAAGACAACTCGCTGGTCAAGGCGGCGGTGGACAGTTGCGGCACCGTCGACACGCCGCAGGGCCGCGTGGGCAAAGTGCTGGTGGTGGACGGCGCGGGTTCGCTGCGCCGGGCGCTGCTGGGCGGCAACCTGGGTGCAGCTGCGGCGCGCAACGGCTGGGCGGGGGTGGTGATTGACGGCTGTGTGCGCGACGTGGCCGAGCTGGCCACCCAGGAGGTTGGTATCCGCGCACTGGCCTCGGTGCCCATGCCTACGGAAAAGCAGAACCAGGGCCTGAAAGACCTGGCGGTGCAGATTCAAGGGGTGTGGGTGAACCCGGGTGACTGGCTATACGCCGACGCCGATGGCATGGTGGTCAGCGCCCAGCCCCTGGGCTGACGCGCCATGACACGGTGACGCCGCTCAGGCGCGCCGGGCCTGCGCGCGCGTTGGCAGCGTGGCCAGCACCACGCCGCCCAGGCACAGGCCAAAAGCCAGCAGTTGCAGGCCCGTCAGGGTTTCACCCAGCACCAGCACACCCACGGCGGCGGCTGAAATCGGCAGCATGACCGTGAACACCCCGGCCTTGGCAGCCGGCACGGTTTTCAGCCCGCTCATCCACAGCCACACCGTCCACACGCTGGCGGCCAGCGCGTAAAACACCAGCAGCAGCCACATCGGCGTGGCCACGCCCGCAAAGTCAAACCCCCGGGCGGCGTACAGCCCCAGCGGCGTCATCAAGGCAAAACCCCACAGGTTGATCAGCGCGGTGATGCGTTTGGGGGACACGGTGCCGGTCAATTTTTTGCCAATCACCGCGTACGCGGCTTCACACACCACCGCGCCAAAGACCAGCAGATTGCCCAGCCAGGATGTTTTGTGTGACAAACCAGCTGCCGCGTCCTGCGTGCCATGAGCTGGCAGTTCTGATTTGGCGAGTGAAAACAGGCCAATCCCCAGCGCCGCCAGCGCAATCGCCAGCGCCACGCGCCGGGTGATGCGCTCGCGCAGGAACACCCAGCTCAGCAGCGCCACCATCGCCGGAATGCCCGCCAGAATCACCCCGGCCGACACCGCAGTGGTCATGCTCACGCCATACAACATGCAAATCGTGAACAAAAAGTTGCCCAAAAAAGATTCCAGAAAAATCAGGCCCCGGGTGCTGCGACTCATCGGGGGCTCGTTGGCGGGTTTGATCAGCCAGTGCGGCATCGCCAGCGCGCCAATGCCAAACCGCAGCCAGGCCAGCAAAAACACCGGCAGGGCCGCCACCAACGGTTTGCTCAAGCCCACGTAGCTGCCCACCAGGGTCATGCTCAAGGCCAAATAGAGGTAAGCCAGCCACAGGGGCGGTGCGGCAGATTTCAAGGTCATCAGCGAGTGGATGGTTGGGCAGCAGTTGAATTGGCTCCAGTCCGCTGCGTGAAAGCAGGGAAACTTCGGGTCCAGCAGCCGGGATTATCCGTGCTTGTTTTTTTGAGGAATCTCGCATGTCAGTGGCTCACTTTGCCTATGCCAACAACAGCAACCGCTTTCTGGCCGCGCCCGAACTGGCAGCGCAGCCGTTTGCCGTGGTGGGCGTGCCGTTTGACGGCGCGGTGACCCACCGGCCCGGCGCGCGTTTTGGTCCGCAAGCCATTCGCGCCGCCAGTTTGATGCTGTGTGACGGCATCCACCCGTACTTTGACGTGACGCCGCTGGGCCAGCTGGGTGATGGTGGCGACATGGCGTTGCCCAACGCGTCACCGCTGTCCCAGGTGCGCGAGCAGATACAGGCGCAAGCCAGTGCGCTGATGGCCCGGCACCACTGTGTGTTTCTGGGGGGCGACCATTCGGTCACGCTGGCGCTGCTGCGCGCGGCCAAGGCACAGTTTGGTGACCTGGCGCTGATCCACTTTGACGCCCATTGCGACACCTGGAGCGACCATTTTGGCGAACCCTCGGGTCACGGCACCTGGACCTATGAGGCGCTGACCGAAGGGCTGGTGAGCCCCCAGCACACGGTGCAGATCGGCTTGCGCTCCAGCGGCGACCGGGCCGCGCGGGAGTATGTGCAAGACCAGGGCGGGCTGATTTTTACCGCGCGCCAGTTGCGCGGGCTGGACGGTGCGGCGCTGGCACCCATCGTGGCGCAGATCCGCGAACGCATTGGCAACCGGCCGTGTTACCTGACGCTCGATATCGATTGCCTGGACCCCGCTTTCGCCCCCGGTACCGGCACGCCCGAGCCGGGTGGTTTGACCAGTTCGCAGGTGCTCACCTTGCTGGAAGACCTGGCTGACCTGAACCTGATCGGCATGGACTGTGTGGAAGTGGCTCCTGCCTACGACCACGCCGAGCTGACCAGCAATGCTGCCGCCACCTTGGTCTGGACCTACCTGTGCGGCCAGATGGCCAAACGCGTTTAAATTCAAGGAACGGACCATGCTGCTCAACTCAGACACCCAACTCAACCGCAACAGCTACTACGAAGCCAGTGTGGAGCGGCCGCCGCCGCAAGCCGCTTTGCAGGAGCACTTGTCAGTGGACGTGGTGGTGGTGGGCGCCGGTTTTGCCGGGTTGTCCAGCGCGATTGAACTGGCGCGCGCGGGGTATTCGGTGGTGGTGCTGGAGGCCGACAGGGTGTGCAGCGGTGCCTCCGGGCGCAACGGCGGCCAGGCCATTGTGGGTTACGCCAGCGGGCAGGAGGTGTTTGAGCACCAGTTGGGCAAGTCGGCGGCGCGCCAGGCCTGGGATTTGTCGCTGCAGGCGCTGGACCTGATTGATGAGCGTGTGCAAGACTTCGGCATTGACTGCGACTGGGTCAAAGGCTACCTGCACGTGGCGGATTCACCCCGCAAGGCACGCGCGCTGCAGCAGGAAGCCGCCGCCATGCACCAGGCCTACGGCTTTGCCACCGAAGTGGCGACCGGCGCCGAGGTACGCCGTTTTATCGACAGCCCGCGCTACAGCGCCTGCGCTTTCGAGACCTTGTCGGGCCACCTGCACCCGCTCAAATACGGTCTGGGGCTGGCGCGTGCGGCGCAAAGCCTGGGTGTGAAAATTTTTGAGCGCAGCGCGGTGGTTCAACTGGACCGCGGTGCCAGCCTGGTGGCGCACACCGCGCAGGGCCGGGTCACGGCGCGTTTTGGCGTGTTGGCGGGCAACTACGCCTTGCCAGACGTTGGCCCCCAAGTGGCGCCAGAACTCAGCAGCCGCATCATGCCGGTGGGCACCTACATCATCGGCACCGCGCCGCTGGGGTTTGAGCTGTGCCGCCAGCTGATTCCGAGCAACGCCGCGGTGTGTGACAACAATTTCATTCTGGACTATTTCCGCTTCAGCGCCGACCACCGCATGCTGTTTGGCGGGCGGGTGAGCTACTCCACCCGCACGCCGCCCAACCTGAAAGCGACGATGGCTCGGCGTATGGGGCAGATTTTTCCGCAGCTCAAGGACGTGCCGATTGATTATGTGTGGGGCGGTTTTGTGGACATCAGCATGAACCGCGCGCCTGACTTTGGCCGCTTGGGCAACAACCTGTTTTACCTGCAAGGCTTCAGCGGCCACGGCGTGGCACTCACCGGGCTGGCCGGGCGGCTGGTGGCGCAGGCGCTGGCCGGGCAGGCTGAACGGTTTGACGTGTTCGCCAGGATCAAACACCTGCCGTTTCCGGGCGGGGCGCTGCTGCGCACCCCAAGTCTGGTGCTGGGCATGCTGGCCTACCGGCTCAAGGACGCGCTGTGAGTCATAAGCCGTTTGGCTGGGGCACCAGCACCTGCTGCAGCGTCTGCGCTAGCACCGCCCCAAAACGTTTGATTTCCGCCAGCGGCGCGTAGCCGTAACCAATGATCAGGCCGCGCACGTCCTGGCGCTGGATGCAATAGGCCGACAGTGGCCGCACCGTCAGCCCCAGCTGGCCGATGCGTTGGGCCAGCGCCCGGTCGTCCACATCGTCACTTAATCGTAAACACAGATGCAGGCCCTGCTCGGCGCCGGTGATTTGCGCATGGGGGCCCAGGCAGGGTTGCAGCGCGGTCAGCAGGCTTTGGCGGCGCTGCGCGTAACTTTGGCGCGCCCGGCGCAACGCAGCGGCAAAGTGGCCCATGTCAATGAACTCGGCCAGCGCGGCTTGCACCGGCATCTGGCCGGGGCGGTTCAGGTCGTAATGGGCGCGTTTGAAGGCGTCAGCCAGACCTTTGGGCACCACCATGTAACCCAGTTTCAGGCCCGGGTACAACACTTTGGAGAACGAGCCCAGGTACAGCACCCGGCCCTGGGTGTCCAGCCCGGCCAGTGAGGCAATCGGCGGGCCGCTGAAGCGGAATTCGCTGTCGTAATCGTCCTCCAGCACCCAGGCCCGGTGCTGGTTGGCCAGCGACAGCAGCTGATGCCGACGCGCCAAGGACATCACCGCGCCTGTAGGGTATTGGTGTGAGGGCGTGACGTAGATCAGTTTGGGCGGGGTGGCCTGGTCGTGCGGCTGCGGCGCGATGCCCTGATCGTCCACCGGCACCGGGTGCAGCTTGAGGCCGGTGGCCATGAAGGCCTTGCCCGCGCCCCAGTAGGCCGGGTCTTCCAGCCAGACCGTGTCGCCCTGGTCGGCCAGCAGCTGGGCACACAGCTCCAGCGACTCTTGCGTGCCACTGGTGATGATGACCTGCTCCACGTCCAGCGGCACGCTACGAAACACCCGCAGGTAGTCGGCCACAGCGCGGCGCAGCGGCGCGTAGCCGCCACTGCTGCTGTAGTCCAGCATCTCGGGGTAGGTCATGCGCCAGTGTTTGTTTTGCAGCCGCTGCCACAGCGCGACGGGAAAGGCGCTGAAGTCGGCAATGCCCGGGGTGAAGGGCTGGATTTCCAGCTCGCTGGCGCAAAAAAGTGTGCTCAACGCTTGCCCACGCTCAGACAGACGGTCCGCGGGTGGCTGACTGGTGCGCCGCGGGCTGGGCGGTGTGCGCAGTGGCACCTTGGTGCTGACGAAAGTGCCGCTGCCCACCCGGCTGACCAGGTAGCCCTCGACCGTGAGCTGGTTGAGTGCGGCCACCACCGTGTTGCGCGACATCTGCAGGTCCTGCACCAGGTCGCGGCTGGAGGGCAGGCGTTCGTCGGGCGCAAGTTTGCCGTCCAGGATGGCGCGGCGCAGCGCTTCGTACAACTGCCGGTGCAGCGGCAGCGAGGTTGGCGGGGAGAGGCGACCGAGTTCGGTCAGTAAAAATTCGGACAGCATGACGTACCTGTGGCCTGAGCCGGGTTACAGTGGATTGGTGTCAGCGGTGAGCATAGTCCAAGTGGCACCTTTGATCTGAATCAAATGGCCCCGATTTGGAGCCACTTCACCCCCCACAATGTGTTGTCAAACAGCGGTCAAAAGACACCAGCTGTTTTCCGGAGATTCCCATGAGCGATAAAAAATCCATGAATTTCAACGATCTGGAGCAATGGTTGAACGAACGCCGGGTGACTGAGGTCGAGTGCCTGGTGCCCGACTTGACCGGCGTGGCGCGCGGCAAGATTTTGCCGCGTGGCAAGTTCACCGAAGACCGCGGCATGCGCCTGCCGCAATCGGTGGTGGCGATGGGCGTGACCGGCGAGTTTCCCGAGAGCGGCCCGTATTACGACGTGATCGACCCGACTGACAAGGACATGCAGCTGCGCCCCGACCCCAGCACCGTGCGCATCGTGCCCTGGGCGACCGACCCGACCGCGCAGGTGATCCACGACTGTTTTGACAACCACGGCCATCTGGTGCCGTTTGCCCCGCGCAGTGTGTTGCGCCGCGTCTGCGACCTGTATGCCGCGGAAGGTTTGCAGCCGATCGTGGCGCCAGAGCTGGAGTTTTACCTGACCGCGCGCAACACCGACCCCAACACCTTGCTGCGCCCGCCGATTGGCCGCAGTGGCCGCGCCGAGACCTCGCGCCAAGCCTACAGCATTGACGCGGTGAACGAGTTCGACCCGCTGTTTGAAGAGATTTACGACTACTCCGACAAGATGGAGCTCAACGTGGACACGCTGATCCACGAAATTGGCGCCGGTCAGATGGAGATCAACTTCTTCCACGCCGAGCCGTTGGGTCTGGCCGATGAGGTGTTTCTGTTCAAACGCACGGTGCGCGAATCGGCGCTGCGCCACGACATGTACGCCACCTTCATGGCCAAACCGATTGCTGGTGAACCCGGCAGTGCGATGCATGTGCACCAGAGCATTCTGAACAAGGTCACCGGCAAAAACATCTTCAGCAACCCCGACGGCACACCGTCGGAGGCTTTCATGCATTACATCGGCGGGCTGCAGCGCTACATCCCGGCAGCGATGGTGCTGGTGGCGCCCTATGTGAACAGCTACCGCCGCCTGAGCCGCAACACCGCCGCGCCGATCAACATTGAGTGGGGTTACGACAACCGCACGGTCGGCATCCGTTCACCCATCTCGGCACCGGCAGCACGGCGGGTGGAAAACCGGGTGATCGGCGCCGATGCCAACCCGTATGTGGCGCTGGCGATGACGCTGGCCTGCGGCTACCTGGGCCTCAAAAACAAGATCAAACCGAAGGCTGAAATGAAGGGGGACGCTTACCTGTCGCCCTACGCGCTGCCGCGCAGTCTGGGTGAGGCGCTGGACTGGCTGCGCCGCGAGTCCGACCTGCACGATGTGCTGGGCAAGGAGTTCATCACCGTGTATTCCGAGATCAAGGACCTGGAGTTTGAGGAATTCATGAAAGTGATCTCGCCCTGGGAACGTGAGCATTTGTTGCTGCACGTTTAAGCGCCACAACGCACCGTCGCGCTGTTTCCCGAATTCAAGACAATCAACCACTTTTTTTGGCAAGGACGTGACCTGATGAACACTTTCAACCCTTCAGAACCCCTGGGCACCCAAGAAATCCAGGCGCTGGACAGCGCCCACTTCATACACCCTTTCACCGACCACGGCGACCTGGCCACGCGCGGCGCGCGGGTCATCACCCGCAGCGAAGGGGTGTATGTGTGGGACTCCGAGGGCGAAAAACTCTTTGACGCGATGAGCGGCCTGTGGTGCGTCAACGTGGGTTACGGCCGCCAGGCGCTGGCTCAGGCCGCCTATGACCAGATGATGACGCTGCCGTTTTACAACAGCTTTTTCCAGACCACCAATGTGCCCGCCGTCAAACTCGCCACCAAGCTGGCCGCGCTGGCACCCAAGGTGGGTGACCGCAGTTTTGAACATGTGTTCTTCTCCAGCAGCGGCTCGGAGAGCAACGACTCCAACGTGCGCATGGTGCGCCGTTACTGGGACTTGCTGGGCCAACCCCAGCGCAAGGTGATCATCAGCCGCCACAACGCCTACCACGGCAGCACCATGGCGGGCGCTTCGCTGGGCGGCATGAGCGGCATGCACGCGCAAGGTGATTTGCCGATTCCCAACATCACCCATATTGGCCAGCCGTACTACTTTGAAGACGGCAAACCCGGAGAGTCAGCCGACGAGTTTGGCTGGAAGAAAAAATTCTGGAGCTGGGCGCCGACAAAGTGGCGGCGTTCATTGCCGAGCCGATCCAGGGCGCCGGTGGCGTGATCATCCCGCCCGCCACCTACTGGCCCGAAATCCAACGTATCGTTGACAAATACGGCATCTTGTTGATCAGCGACGAGGTGATTTGCGCCTTTGGCCGCCTGGGCCACTGGTTTGCCTACGAGAAATTTGGCTACAAACCCGATCTGGTGACCTTTGCCAAAGCGGTGACCAGCGGCTACATCCCTTTGGGCGGCGTGATGGTGGGCGACCGCGTGGCCAAGGTGCTGATCGAGCAGGGCGGCGAGTTCAACCACGGCTACACCTACAGTGGCCACCCGGTGGCCTGTGCGGTGGCGCTGGCCAACCTGGACATCATGGAACAAGAGCAATTGCCGCAGCGGGTGCGTGGTGAGATGGGCGACTACTTCGCCAAACGATATGCCGAGCTCAACGACCACCCGCTGGTGGGTGTGGCCGAGAGTTGCGGTTTTGTCGCCGGGTTGGTGCTGGTGAAAAACAAGCAGACGCTGGAACGCTTCAACCCGGATGACGCCGTGGGCATGGTCTGCCGCAGGCATTGCTTTACCAACGGCCTGATCATGCGCGCCGTGGGTGACCGCATGATCATTGCCCCGCCGCTGACCCTGACACACGCCGAGATTGACGAACTGTTGCGCCTGATCCGCCACGCGCTGGACCTGACTCAACGCGAATTGCACCAAAAAGGGTTGATTTGAGGCATCCGGAGGGGCTGTAGCTGGTGTGTTTTTTGCTATCCTTGAGATCAACTTGTTGGTCTCTTTTTTTTCACTTGCTTGGGGTGCTCTAAATGATGAAGAAATATCTGGTGACTTTTGCGCTGTCAGCGATGGTGCTGGCGGCTTGTGGCAAAAAAGAAGAACCGCCAGCGCCAGCGGCTGCACCGGTTGCGGTCGCCAGTGCCCCGGCGCCAGAGCCGGAAGAAGAAAAAGTTGTCAACATCTACAACTGGGCCGACTACATTCCCGAAGGCATGGCCGCCGCCTTCGAGGCTGAGACCGGCATCAAGGTCAATTACGACACCTTCGAGACCAACGAAGCCCTGCACGCCAAGCTGGTGGCTGGCAACAGCGGTTACGACATCGTGGTGCCCGGTTCGGTGTTTGCCAAGCCCCAGCTGGAAGGCGGCTTGCTGCAGCCGTTGAACAAGGACAAGATCCCGAACCTGGCCAATCTGGACCCCGCCATCATGGCCACCCTGTCCAAGGCCGACCCGGACAACAAGTTCCTGGTGCCGTGGGCCTGGGGGTTCACCACCGTGGGCATCAACAAGACCAAAGTGACCAAGGCCCTGGGCAATATGCCCATGCCTGAAAACGCCTGGGACCTGGTGTTCAAGCCCGAGTACACCGCCAAGCTCAAGTCGTGTGGCATTGCGTACCTGGATTCACCCACCGAAATCATTCCGGTGGCGCTGCACTACATCGGCAAGGACGCTTATTCCAACAACCCGGAAGACTACAAGGCCGCCACCGAGATGCTCGCCAAAGTGCGTAAAGATGTGCGCTTGTTCAGCGCCACCATGATCGACGACATTGCCGGTGGCAAGGCGTGCGTGGCCATTGGCTGGTCGGGCGACATCAACATCGCTGCCGTGCGTGCCAAGGAAAATGGTTCCAAGGACGAGATCGAATCCCTGCTGCCTTCTACAGGCGCGCTAATCTTCTTTGACACCATCGCCATCACCAAAGACGCCAAGCACCCGAACAACGCGTTCAAGTTCATCGACTTCTACCTGCGCGCCGAAAACGCGGCACGGATGGCCAACGAAATGAACTACCCCACCGCGAACAAGGCTGCCTTGGACAAGATCAAGCCTGAAATTGCCGGCAACAAGACCATTTTTGTCGAGTCTGACTACTTCTCCAAGATGATCCCGCCGTCGAGCTTCACCAACGAAGCGCGCGAAGCCATGGCCACCGCTTACAACGGCTTCAAAAAAGGCAAGTGATCGGCTGACCCTCTTCTGAGGCTGACGGGGCTGTTTGTACCGTGTGTATGGGCAGCCCTTTTTATTGGCTGGACGGCAAAGCGACAACAAAGGTTTGAACGACATGGCAACTGGTGGGTCCAAAGAAAATTACCTGGTGACCGAAAATCTGGTCAAGCGCTTTGACGAAGCGGTGGCGGTGGATGAGGTCAATCTGTCCATTTCGCGGGGCGAAATTTTTGCCTTGCTGGGCAGTTCGGGTTGTGGCAAATC
>Ga0209066_10008373_pt1 | contig 10030 bp, 9 predicted proteins | sample All_14_2_FD_187198 | JGI IMG/M metagenome (GOLD analysis project Ga0209066, IMG submission 187198) | Freshwater microbial communities in response to fracking from Pennsylvania, USA - Allegheny Zone_MetaG_DW_15 (SPAdes) (version 2) ... | reverse complement strand
TTTTCTGTTTCATAGTGGTCCATGTAGTACAGAATGGCCTGGCGAACGATGTCGGCGGTAGGTTTGTTTTCTTGCTCGCAGATGTGATTAAGGCGTTCAAGATCTTCGTTTCTGAGGCGGGTGCGAACCTGGGGGGATTGTTTGGTTTTTGGCATGGTAGGGCCCTCCATAATGCCACTACGCGGAGCATACAGGAAATTAGGGCCTTCCAAATCGAAAAATCGGTTTTGGTAGGGCCTTCCAAAATTGGAATATATGGCGCTCCACAGAAAGTGGAGCGCGCTCTTTATCCTGCCTTACTTCGTGCGGGCTGCGCGAAGTCGAACCTCCGGCTCTCCTCCGTTGGGTTGCGACTCGTTGCCAACTCGCCGCGCCTCACGTGTTGGAATCTCGTGTTGGAAAAAAGACGAATTCGGGATTATCGTAGTTACCTCTCAAACTTCATCGGAGGTTTCATGGCCTTGGACCTAATGACGATTCTTCAGACGCTCAACGTGATAATCAACGGCGGAAACCTGTTGTTGGGGATCAGAAAAATGTGGAGAGAAGGCAAGGCGGAAGAAGCCGAAAAACAACGCGAGAAAGATGCCGAGACTTACAAAAAACTGGAGGACCAAGAAAAGGGTCAAAAATACGAGTGGTACATGGGCATGATGTCAGCTCTCGGCAAGATGAAAGAAGAAGACCAGAAAGCCCTTCAAGCCGACATTCAAGATACGAAGAAGCAGTTAGACGCTTTGCTTTTGGCGAAACAAACCGATCCAGAAAAAGCGGAAAAGGATGCCGAACAGTTTCAAAAGTCACTCTGCTCCGTCTTAGGCAAGGTGGTCACTGCCGCTTATGGCTCTGGCAGTTCCGATCGATACATTAAGGCCCTCAGTGAATTCGGCTGTCACTAGTCACGTTCGCGCACGTTGTCTTTAGCTCCGTGCCATTTTGCTGGCGCTCGAAATTTTGTTAGGACCATTCGACCGTTCTATACTTGGAAAATGATGTCCAGCAATGAAAACGACAAACAGGAAAGCACCACCTCACCGAAGCTGTCGAAATGGCTTCGCTCTTTTTTCATAGCGATTCCTTTGGGGATTTTACTTGGGGTACCAATTCCGCTGCTCAATTTTCTGAGTGAGCAACGGGACTGGGGCAAAACACATGAGAACTATTCTGAATTTGTATCTGGTTATGTAAGCTGGGGTCTGCAATACAGCCTAATCGGCATCTGTTTTGTTTGGCTTATCCTCATGGTTTCTTCATGGCTCTTGCGACGCAGACGATTACAGAAAGCTACTTCTCATCCGGTTTCGGCACGACCTGACCACGAATGATCGCCAATTGGCGCATAACATTTGCATAGTGTGCCGATTCTTTCAAAGTTTCATCAACAGGCGGTTTCTTCCCTTTCTCGCCTGGAACATCGGGATTGAAACTATAAGCCAACGTCCGCTCGTTTATCGGATAGTGCCCAGTGTAATCCCTGATGTTATGGGCAAGTACAGCCGCAATGATCATCGGAGCGTTTTTTGGATCGAGCAAAGCTTCAGCCTCGTGTCCTTTAAATTTCCCCATCTGGAGCGGGAGTTCCTTCTCGAATTTCTTTACTCCATCAAGAGATACCTGGCTAACACCTAAAGTTGCAGAGCCCGGATTCCGCTCGTGGAAAGGATACTGAAAAGGCTTTCCTGTATTTCTCATCGAATCATCATCTTGCTTGTCTCCGAAATCATAGAAGAATAGCTCGTTTCGAGTGATTGCTTGCATCAACTCGACAACTTGTTTTTCACTCAAACCAGCTTTCGCAAATTCTGGATACGCTTTATACGCCTCGGTCCAGCTTGTTTCTGGAATCGACGCCATAGTTTCACCGATATGACCGCGATAGAAATGCTTTTGCTGGTATATGCCATCACCGACCGCTTGCCCAACGTTTTTGATTAGTTCGGGCGTAATTCCTAACTGTTCAGGACTGGGTACTAAAGTAGGCAGTCTGCCATTGTAGTCAAAATTCTGAACTATCTTTGGCTTATCAGAATCACTCTGAATGTCCGGGTATTGCTGCATCTGCTCAAGGTTCGGAACGTTCGGTGTGATGTTCGACGCTATTAAGACTTGTTCCGCTGGCGGCTTTTGAAGGGCGGCTAGTGCGCCTTCGGCGGCACTATCAAAAAACTCAAGTTTGCTCGCCTGTCCTTTCGCCTGCATCTCGGCGATTACTTCCGGGGTCAAACCAATGTGCGTAGCTGATTCATGCTTGCCCAGTTTATGCGGCTTCTGCATTTCATCCCAAATCGCCTCGTCTTCCTTCGTCCGGATCACGCTTGGGCGTGCCAGAGCATCAGACGGAGCCTGAATCTTCGGAGCATCCAGTTTTTGTTCTGTTTCGTCAGCCATACAAATTCTCGCGGAAAGTCTCTCACCAGTATAAGCGGCTGACTGGTAAAGATCCGCGCCTGTCCCAAAATCGAGCGCCCAGGCCGAACTAGACTTTTGGCGATTGTTGTCAGTTCATCCAAGTGGGTGACGACTTGCTACTGGCGTGCGGGTCACGATGGAAACGCTCGTTCGCGTTCCGCAAGGGCGGTGCGAGCCCTCCTTAAAGGCCCTTTGAAAAAAAGCTATCCAACCCAGTGCAGTAGCGTCGCGGTCAACTCTGCCAGAGTGCAATCCTTATCAAGAAAATCATCAAGACCGGCTGCCAAACACTGTTCTTTCATGTCAGCTTCTCTTCCAGTCGATGACATGCAAATTATTGGAACGCGTTGGTCGGTTGTTTCCAGCCTGCGAATCTGCGCGGTGCATTCAAATCCGTTCATTAGCGGCATGTTGAAGTCCATGATGATTGCGGCATATTTTGTACTCTTGAATAGTTCGATTGCTTCTGCACCGCTTTCAGCCTGGTCAACCTCATAGCCCACAGATTCAAGCATTAAGGCGGTACCTTGGCTGACAATCGGCATATCATCGACTACGAGAATTCGCAAAGACAATGTCTCTAACCTCCGGTAACTCACACAAATATCCCCCGGCAGGCGACAAGACATATCAGTCGAACGGGTGATTTTTAGATTAAATTGCGTGACTGAGATGTGCGATTGTGTCGATATAATTCAGGTGTTGTTAAACTCATAGTTACTAGACTCATAATTTATAACGCCAGACATTAACTGGCGTGAAGACTGAGACTAGGGCAATCAAAAATCTTTCCAGACGCGTCAGAGAATTGCGCCTGGCGAAACGCTTAACCCAGGAAGAGTGCGCGGCTCGGGCAGAGATCGCCATGGTTTATTGGAGTGGTGTTGAGCGAGGTGTCAGAAATCCGACTGTAAAAGTTTTGTCGCGTATGGCAAGAGCGCTTGACCAACCGATTTCGGCGCTTTTCGAATTACCGAAAAAGTAGGCTGGCGGCGACGTGCTGGGAATAGGTCAATTAGTGGCGCCCAGAAGCGCCGGCGCCCGATAATCTCTGTTATGTTTCATCGAGATTCCCCTAGGCATCAAGGTTTCCAGGCACAAGTGTCCGAAGTCCTAATTTTGGGGCAACCATCTGCGGTGCATCTCGCTTTATCACGGCGTGCTCAAACCAGGCCAATTCTCACAAGCTCAGTTCAAGGCGGCCCTCGGCTCATGCGAACCCAGGTCACATCTAACCCAACAGGCAAGGGCAACAAATGAGCGCCCCCCGCGCGTTCTGACCCTCTGCCCGAATACCGGCGAATCCAGGACCCGGAGTCAAGCCTTGCTACGCAACCCGAAGGGCCCGGGCTTGACTCTGGGGATTCGCTGGTAGGCTCTGAGCCGGGCAGAACCAAGGGGGGCGCGGCTAGCTCCGGATCAAAATCTTTTTCTCTACCCACAGCCCCAGTACCACCACCCCCACGGTTAAGATCTAGGCCCTGGGAAGGGTTCTTTTCGCCTGCTACACCTGCCAAGAGATCAGCTCTCCAGAGGTCAGCATGTCTTTCCAATGTGTGCTGGTGGCAGCCTGTAAGGCGCATGAGGGGGCGCAGCCCGACCCTCTGTCCCTGACTCCTAAGTTCGTTAACAGCCGCACGGATTTTAGTCCGGGCTTTCTCGCTCCTGCCCTCATTGCCTTTTTTTAGGTCTTCGATCGACCAGATCCGGCCGGTCGATTTATACAGCTCTATTAGCCTCTCCATGAGGCGATCTGTCATCGGGTAGGTTTCAACACGTTGAAATTCAGCCGAGCGTCTCCAGAGGCAAGCGCGGGTTATCTGAGCGTGGACTTTCCTCAGGTTGCCTCTGCGTATGTGGTTGCAAAACCCATTATGTTTTTTCTCTATCCAGGCTTTTATCAACGCAATCCGCGTCTGGTCGTTGGCAGTGCCAGGCAGTGCCGGAATACCTGCCGACTCGTCGCCGTGCCAGAGGTAGTGTTCGACGGCAAGAATCGCATCATGTCTTTGACCGCTTTCAGTAAGTCCTTCTTGCCAGTATCTGCGCCCATCTTGGTATCGCTCAGCAATTAGACCGTAATTCCAGAGTTTCTCAAAACCCTCGGTTTCAATGGCTTTTTCATGCGCCTGGGCGTCGCCGCCGGCGGAACGCTCGCGCGCGCTCAATTGGCTCTCAATGCGGGCTTTCACATCCGGCCACTTTGACGCCCTGGTCCTGAGGTCGGAGACAAATCGGCTTATTGCCTCATCTGCCGTCAATTCTTCTCTGCGTATTACAACATTGCCGGACGCATCCAGCCATGCGAACCCGGATTGTAAGGGCAGTCTCAAGCCCATTCCGCTCGGGAAGACTTCCAGAGTGCCATTTTTGATTTCATAGCCACTGGCTCGCAGCCAGGATTTTAGAGTCGTCTGAACTTCGTCAGAATCTTCCCAATCCTGAAAGAACATGTATAAGTGCCAGCCGCCGCTATCGCTACTTTGAAAGATGCTGGTCTCGAGCTCAATTTCAGCAAGGGCGAATGATAGCCGCTGCAGCTCCTGGGCATTGTGATACCGGCTCTTACTGTCGATGTCGAAGACTGCAAATCGTGTTTCTTCACCAAACCGAAGTCCCCAGGTATTTGATTCGGTGCCAGCGACGGCACCAATAACGGTATCATCGGAAATAGGGAAGTGCTTGCTGACCGTCACCCACGTCTTACAGCCGGGAGGACGCAATATCCCCTGGACGCGATTCGGATATACCGACAAGAATTCTTGTCGAGGATGGAGATAAAATTTGCAGCCTGCCGCGGCTTTTTGAAATGCTGTAGCTCCGGTCACTGTCTGCCTTCTGCAATCGTGCTTGACTGTGCCGAATCTATCCCGTATTCTTACCGCATCGGGGGAAATGTCGCCAAACAAACCCCAATACAATTAGGAACCGAGAGATCCGGTTATTGATTTCCTGAAGCATCGCCCCTGGCGGTGTTTTTTGTTTAGAGTCGATTTCCTGCGAAGTTATGCATATATAGTCAAGGTTGAGTGTACGCAAGATCAAAATCTGGATCAACTGAGCCTATGAGGCTTACAAAACATATTCGCAAGACATAGATGCCTTTACAGGCGGTGGCATTCCAAGGCATAATGCCTTGACTCTGTGAAGGGAACAGCCTGTGAAAAGCTCGGCGAGTGCGAAGGCAAATCAAGCAATTGGTAATGATTTGGAGGGGCTGGAAGGCTTCTATGATGTAGAAGTTTCGGCACCACAGGAAGTGCCAGGCGATTCCGAAGGAACAGCCCACCCCAAAGACGATATTTCAGGCACAGCCCACTGGCTTACAGTGGAAGAGACCGCTAAGCGGCTTGAAATCTCGTCAAACGCAGTAATTAAGCGACTAGGAAAAGGAAAGCTGGCGGGGCGCAAAGTGCCTGGGCAGTACGGGGACAAATGGATGGTTGATCCCGCGGGTCTTCCCCAGGAGGTTCAAGTTCACCTGACCGAGGAACAGTCTAGTCAAATCCGGGAAGAGCCAGGCGATTCCCAAGGAACAGACAGGCTCAACGAGGAACAGCCTTCTCCCATCTCTGAATTTGCTCAGAAATCTTTCGATGTTCTAGCGGATGTAATTCGTCAGCAAACTGAGCAAATCAAATTGCAGAATGAGATGATCAAACATCTTTCAGAGCAAGTTCAGGAGAAGGACGGACAAATCAAGCTATTAACTGACAGCCAATGTAAGCGCTCTGGTTGGTCTCGATTTTGGTCTTGGTTTACAGGTAAATAAAAAGGAGCAGGTAAAGATGGCAGTCATCGGAATTCGAAAAGATCGTCCGAAACCGGGCCCAAAGGTCAAAAATTTCGTTCTTATGCAGGAACTAGATAAACGAGGCATCGCCGCCACTCAGTTTGCAGCGGCTCTTGCGCTTCCTGTGACTGTAGTCAGAGGCACTTCTGGTAACTTTCCCGTTGAGCGGCTTGAGGATTGCGTTGCTCTACTAAATAACTGGACCGGGCCAATCACAGCACGTTCTCGCGGAAGCCATTTGGTCAAGCCTGCACATAGTGGCTTTGTAACCCGCGAGATGCTTATCACCGAGTAGCTAAAACGATCATTTGGGTTATTTTTAGTCAATTACATGCCGTAGTATAGGCGCCACCGAATATAGTGGCATTCAATATGCAACGAAACCTAACAGCGTTGTTTACATGACAAGCGACCGTCGGTGTATGATTTGGCTTCCGACAATGTCAACTGGTGATGTGATGTTGAAAAAAAACAAATTCTTTTTCGTGATAGCGCTAATGTGCGTTTCTCTAACTGAATCATCCAGCGTAGCGGAAGAGTCCGCAGATGAATCCTCACGCAACATGTCAAGAGTCGAAAATTATAAAAGTCTTGCAGTAAGGAATGCGCAAAAATCAAATCAAATCGGAAAAAAAGAGCGACAGGAACTAACTGAAAAGAGCCAAACAGCTAACCCTGAGAATTCGCGATCGGTCAAAACGATCTCTGCCGAAGAGAAATTAAAGCTTCTTCGTGACTATACTTGTGGAAAGAAAAGCGATGGTTTTGTATCTACAAATTGCCCTCCAGTTAGGCGAGCTAAAGATCTACAAAGGACACTTGACCACGGTCAATTAGAAGGCATCTGAGCAAAGGGTAGAAAGACAGGGGGAACCGACTAACGTCAGCTCCCCCTGCAAGTTCAAGGTTCGACGATTTCAGAGTTTATTGCGTCGGACACCCCGCATTCGTCAATTCTTGCGAAGTGGGCACCCTACCCTGTTTGATGATTCGGTCGACGAAGAGCTTCATGCAAGTGAACTTATCCACGTACCCATCGTATCCCTGGTTTGTCCCGTTTCTATTGCCTGTCACGACGGCAGTAACTTCTGCAAAGATCGTCTTGGTTTGGACAAAAATGTGCGGATGCGCGGTTTCCAAAATGGCTTGATTGGTTTTGCCCGCATACTTAGTGGACAAATTCCCGCCTGTACCATAGCCTGGATTCGGAACAGTTAGCGTGACCGTTCCAGTGGTTGTTTTGCTGTAGGTTGTCGCGTTCCCCGTTTTTACTTGCAGGGTAACGACGGCTCCAGATGATGTAGCAGTTATGTTTCGAGCGGCCAGGTTCGCGTTGGCGTTGATTGCAGTAGCGAGACCGCTGGCTACGTTCGTTGTTGTATTACCAGCTTGAACGGTGTAACTCACAGCCTGAGGGTTCGGGCTCAGGGCTGGGTCGTTGACAGTAAGCGTAACCACATTCCCCGCTTGCGGTGTACCACCTACCGTTATGGTCAACGAGCTGGAGCAAATGTACTGCCCGTCACGGTCCCGGGACGATGTAAAAATCGAGCCAACACCAGAGCATTTTGGCAGCGCATTGAAATCGGTCCAGTCTTGTGCCATCTGGCTCAAAAACAGCGAGTTATCGGAGATTCGCGAGCTGGGGCTGAGGCTTGACAGCAAGTGGTCCATCCACAACCCGGCATGATGGGCTGTACCATTGTCGTTGTTGATCGGAAGAGGCGCGGTTGTTGATTCATACTGGAAAATGGCGGTCGCAGCCGGAACACCGTTTCCGCCGTCAACATTGGTTACACCCCATTCACGCGGATGAGTAGGCATAGCGTGGGCATAGCCTCTCTCCGTCATGTAGGTGTCATATTCAGAGGGGTTGCGGAAAAAGTAAAAACGCGCCCTTCTGATTTTCAAGGCCTGAAACGCTGGGTCAGCCGACACGTCATAGTCGTTCAGAACGCCCCACATGCCATTGGCACCTTGAAGTGTCGCAGTGCCACAATACCGAACGTCTAATCCCCGTGGCCAATTAGGATAAGTAGTCGTGGGAGCCTTTACTTGCTGGCAATTAATGGTGTACGTATTGGTCCGGCAGCGGGAAGGGTATTCCATCGACGTAGGCTCACGACCGTTGTCGATTATGCTGGTGACGTATGCCATGGTGCAAGCATAGTAAGGAGTTATGACGGCCCCACGAACGCCCGTGATATCGCCGACGGTGGTAGGAGGAGCGTATGCAGCAAATTCTTCAGCAAACAGTTCCTGGTCATAGTTCGGATCGATCAGGAATTTACTGTAAGTCAGAGCTAGCTGATCCCCGTTGGATGCATTGAACAGCATATATTCACGGTCCAAATCCGACACACGCCGGAATTCTGCGGATGTGGACGGAAGTGACGGCGAGCCTGAAAATGCAAAATCAAATGCATGCCCGCTCTCATGCGCGGTGGTGTACTGTAAAGCGGCACTACTCAAGGTTGTCAGCGTCGGATAGGTTGAACTAGTCTCTGAAATTTTCTCCCAGATGGTTGTTGTACGCAATGATCCAGAAGTCTGACCACCGACATTGCGATTCGCGTCATAGGCATCCTGCTGATCCTGCGCAAGGCCAGGATCACCTTGAGACGCACCATAGGCAATCTGGTCAATGACTGAATCAAAAACAAAGAAGGAGTGACCGACTGCACTCAAGTCTTGTTGCACTTGAGATTTAGCGGACACAATATCTTTAATCTCATTTAAAACCAGAGTTTTAGCAGTTGGATTATTTCCACAATAGTAGAAATGACCATCCTCTGGATAACTGCCACCAACTCGTTGAAGGCAAGTGACGCCATTGATGGGGCCCAGAGAGTTCTCAGTCACTTGGGCGTGTGCTGCTGGAGCAGCGAAAAGGAAACCGACCGCGAGCGCCGCGACGGCTCCGAGCATTGTTATTGCTCGTTTCATATGTTTTCTCTTTCAGTTGTTGATGGATGTCATCACACGACAATCATGGAAGTGCCACAGCAAGCAAACTCCGCGCAGCAATCTGCTGCTATGTCGAGAATTTTTTTTGTTATGACTCTGGCTGCTAGTGGTTTTCTTCCTGATGAATGTCTGCGAAATGATGACTTCACGTTCCTATCACCAAGCCACAACCATTACCCAGCTTGCGGTTACGAATATTGAAGTAAATGAGTGTCCATTCAGACAGGCGGAAAGCCGTGACAGGGCTATGGATTGCGATGCTTCATAAAGCATCCGTAACGTGGCTAACCATGCGGTTTACAATCAGAAATCACCCGAACAGGCGATGACGTGACTAGCGCTAGGGCTGTAGCGCTAGGTTTTATAAAGGTGGCTGGTAATGAATATTCTGTGTCATGCGTTGCAGTGCAATTCCCGAAAGCTCCACCAAGCGTACCTTTCGGGAATTGAGCTGTAACGCATTTCGCGATGACGTATTGTGCAAAAAAAAAGGCAGTAAATGGCGTGCGGCTTTGTGCGGCTGTTTTGAGAGAGTGCGCGGCTCCTGGACCTGGTGAATATCGCAGGTCACAGCGATGTGCGCACTCTCTTTTATCCTGCTATCACCAGCGCTGCGTGCGGCTGGTGAGCAGGTGGCTCAAGTTATTTTCCAACGATGCCGGATTTCACATAGTTGGCGAGGATACTTTCAATCTCGCGCCAGATCGGCTCTGAATCACGTTCTTGGTTGTGGCGGTCGTAGAGCTCGGCGAGGTCCAGGAGGGCGACGCCGGTGTCCAAACTATTCCTACCGTTCTTCTCAATTGCTCTATTCACCTGTCTTTTGTAGAGGTCTTCTTTTGAGTTGATGAGTTGTGCTTG
>Ga0209066_10008372_pt1 | contig 10030 bp, 6 predicted proteins | sample All_14_2_FD_187198 | JGI IMG/M metagenome (GOLD analysis project Ga0209066, IMG submission 187198) | Freshwater microbial communities in response to fracking from Pennsylvania, USA - Allegheny Zone_MetaG_DW_15 (SPAdes) (version 2) ... | reverse complement strand
CCAGGCGGTGAACGAGCCCATCGTCACCGTCTATGTGCGCGCCAGTTGCTCGGCGCCTTTCACCCGGCGGTTTGTGTTGCTGGCCGACCCGATCACCGAACCCTCTGTTCAGGCGGCTCCCAATCCCAATTCCGGTCCTGCAGCAGAAAGCCGCTGGGCGGAGGGCTCCCGTGTCGCACCCGAGCGCCTGCCGTCGGTCAACACGGCTTCTGCGGGCGGTGCAACGGCGCCGGCCCAGCCCACGGCCGAGCCAATGGTTGTTGCCAGAGCCACGGAGCCGCCTGTTGCGCGCGCGCTGGCCACGAAACCATCGGAGGATGTCCGTCCTGTTCAGCTTGCCGTGCCGCCTGAGCGTGTGGTGCGACCGGTCAAGCCCAAACCGCCCAGCGTGGTTCGGCGCCCTGCCGCACCAGAACCCACGCCGCGCCTGCAGCTGGAACCCTTGGATCTGGGGCCTGCCATGGAGCGCGACCCTGCGTTGAAACTGTCCGTTTCGCTCCTGAGCGAGCCCACTGCGTCCGACGAAACCCGCGCAGCTGCAGCCTTGCTGTGGAAAGCCATCAACGCTTCGCCCGAAGAAATTCTGCAGGACGCACAAAAGCTGGCGGTGCTGGAGTCCGAGTCCGTAAAACTGCGCGACGCAGCGGCCCAGAGCCAGGCTGCCATGACCGAACTGCGTAGCAACCTGGAGGTGGCGCAGGCAGAAAAATACCGCAACGGGCTGGTTTATCTGCTGGGTGGTGCGCTCTTGCTGGCGGTGCTGGCGCTGGGGGTTTTGTGGCGCCGCCGCAACCCGGTGGCGCAGGACCTTGACGCCAAAATCTGGTGGGCTTCTGAAATCAACCCCAAGCCGCAGACGGTGCTGCGCAAGGAGGCGCCAGCGCCGGTGGATGTCAAGCTGGAACGGGTTTCGGATCAAGCGCCCCCGTTGCGCTCAGAAACGCCCCCAGCGGAGCTTTCCAGTGAGGCGCGCAAAGTGCCAGACACAGGGTTCCCGTTGGGCGACAGCGCGGCAGCGCCGATGCTCTCCGACAGGGACAAACGGGATTTTGTTCTCAGCAGCACCATGGGTGCATCGCGCTCGGTCGCGACAGAAGAGTTGTTTGATGCCCAGCAAAAGGCAGACTTTTTCATTTCGTTGGGCAAAGACGCAGAAGCCATTCAGGTTTTGCTCAGCCACCTGAATGAGAGCCAGGAACCTTGCGCGCTGACCTACCTGGATCTGCTCAACATCTACCACCGGCTCGGTCGCACCGCAGAATACGAGCGCCTGCGCAAAGAGTTCAACCAGCTGTTCAACGCGGGAGCACCGCCTTTCGAGCAGTATTCCGAAGCGAGTCAAGGCTTGGAAGCCTACGAAGCCGCACTGGCCCGCATTCAGGCATTGTGGCCACAGCCCCGGGTGCTTGACGTGATAGAGCAGTCCATTTTTCGCGATCCCCAGGCGACCACCACGGAGGTGTTTGATCTGGAGGCCTACCGCGAACTTCTGCTGTTGCACGCCATCGCCAAGGACATTGCCACGCGGGACGCGTCCGTGCCTGGTGCGCTTCTGGATTTCCAGCACACGGCCGTGCAGCCGCTGAAAGCCAAGCCCAAAATCCCACCCAAAGTCCATCCCAAAGCCACAAGGTCCTTTGGAGCTGCAGCCGGGTTCCGCAAAGAACCCCTGGACACCGTGCCTCCTGCGTCGCCGCGTCTGGGGCTGGACATCGATTTGAACGCGTTGTCCGAAGACGCTTCGTTTGCCGCTGTGCTGCCAGAGGATCGTGCGCCGGTGCCACCCGTGGCCCAGGCCCATGTGGAGACACTGCCCCGAGCGGTGCGCTCAGCGCCCTTGAGCGAACCCAACCCCTTTGAGGCATTCGACCTCATGTTGGAAGAGCAAGACCTTCCCTCCCGGAACGTCTCGGGCAAGAGCCCCGCAGAATGACGGCCACCGCATCCGCTCGGTGCCTACTCCCGCCATCAAGGACCCCTCGCCGTGTGGGTCACGCCACAGTCACATCCGTTCAAACACCGCCGCAATGCCCTGTCCGCCGCCGATGCACATCGTGACCAGTGCATAGCGACCTTGCACGCGCTGTAACTCGTACAGGGCCTTGACGGTGATCAACGCACCAGTCGCACCGATGGGGTGACCCAGCGAAATGCCCGATCCGTTGGGGTTGACCTTGGCCGGGTCCAGACCGAGCTCCCTGCTCACGGCACAGGCCTGCGCGGCGAAGGCTTCGTTGGCCTCGATCACATCCAGGTCGTTGACCGAAAGACCGGTTTTCTTCAGCACCGCCTGCGTGGCCGAGATCGGGCCCACGCCCATGATCTTGGGGGCCAGACCGCTGTGCGCGTAGCCCACCAGGCGAGCCAGCGGCTTGGCTCCGCGAGCCTGTACCGCCTTGGCATCCATCAGCACCACAGCGGCGGCAGCGTCGTTGATGCCCGATGCATTGCCTGCGGTAACCGTGCCGTTTTCTTTCAGGAAGACAGGCTTGAGTTTGCTCATGTCTTCGGGCTTGCAGCCGGGGCGGAAATGTTCGTCGGTGGACCAGGCCAGGTCACCCTTTTTGCTTTTGAGCAACACCGGAACGATCTGCTCCTTGAAGCGCCCTTGCGTGGTGGCACGTTCGGCGCGGTTGTGGCTTTCCACCGCCAGCGCGTCCTGCATCTCGCGGGTGATGCCGTATTTCGCGGCCACGTTCTCAGCGGTCACCCCCATGTGGATGTTGTGGAAAGGGTCGTGCAGCGCGCCAACCATCATGTCCACCATCTGGCTGTCGCCCATGCGGGCGCCCCAGCGCATATTGAGCGATGCAAAGGGTGCACGACTCATGCATTCGGCACCGCCGCCAATGGCCACGTCGGCGTCACCCAGCTGGATGGACTGAGCGGCCGAGATGATGGCCTGCAAACCCGAGCCACACAGGCGGTTGACGTTGAAGGCCGGTGTGCCTTCGGCACAGCCACCCTGAATGGCCGCCACCCGCGAGAGGTACATGTCTTTGGGCTCGGTGTTGACCACATGACCGAAGACGACGTGGCCGACGTCCTGGCCCTCGGTGTTGGCCCGGGCCAGTGACTCTCGCACGACCAATGCGCCGAGGGTGGTAGGGGGGCTGTCTTTGAGACTGCCACCAAAAGTACCAATAGCGGTACGGACAGCGCTGACAACGAAGACTTCACGGCCCATGTTGGTGTGTTTCCATGCAGATTGAGACTGTCGAACTTGTTCCAGGGCGTATCGCAGCAAGGCCATTCGCGACCATCCTCAGGCAGAAGGCAGGCGGTAACCCTTGAACTGTTCGCGCAAACGGTGTTTCAGCATCTTTCCCGTGGCGCCCAATGGGATGCTGTCCACAAAGATCACATCGTCAGGCGTCCACCACTTGGCGATTTTTCCGTCAAAAAACGCCAAGATGTCGTCGCGGCTCGCCTCGGCGCCGGGTTTGAGCATGACCACCAGCAGCGGGCGCTCGTCCCACTTGGGGTGAAAAGCGGCGATGCAGGCGGCCATGGCCACGGCGGGGTGGGCCATGGCGATGTTCTCCAGGTCGATGGAGCCAATCCATTCGCCGCCCGACTTGATCACGTCTTTGCTGCGGTCGGTGATCTGCATGTAGCCGTCGGCGTCGATCTTGGCCACGTCGCCGGTGGGGAACCAGCCGTCTTGCAAATGGCCAACGCCTTCTTCCTTGAAATAGCGCGACACCACCCAGTGGCCGCGCACCAGCAGGTCACCGGTCTGCTGGCCATCGTGGGGCAGCTCTTTGCCTTCGGGATCGATGATCTTCATGTCCACACCGAACACGGCGCGGCCCTGCTTGGCCTGCACGGCCTGGCGCTGCTCAGGTGTCTGACCCATGTGCTTGCCCTTGAAGGCACACACGGTGCCCAGGGGGCTGAGCTCGGTCATGCCCCAGGCGTGGATGACGTGCACGTTGTAGTCTTCCTCGAACGTGCGCACCATCGCAGGCGGGCAGGCCGAGCCGCCGATGACGGTGCGGCGCATGGTGCTGAAGGCCAGCTTGTTGGCCTGCACGTGGTTCAGCAGCCCCTGCCACACGGTGGGCACACCGGCGGCCATGGTCACGCCCTCAAGCTCGAACAGCTCGTACAGCGATTGGCCGTCCAGCCCCGCGCCGGGGAACACCAGCTTGGCCCCGGTCATGCAGGCCGCGTAGGGCAGGCCCCAGGCGTTGACGTGGAACATGGGCACCACGGGCAGGATCACGTCCGCCGCAGAGCAGTTCAGGCTGTCGGGCAGGGCGGCGGCAAAGGTGTGCAGCAGGGTGGAGCGGTGGCTGTAGAGCACGCCCTTGGGGTTGCCGGTGGTGCCCGAGGTGTAGCACAGCGTCGCGGCCTCTTGTTCGTCGAGCACGGGCCAGGTGAACTGGTCGTTTTGCGCGGCCATCAGGTCTTCGTAGCACAGCAGGTTGGGGATGCTGCTGCTGGCGGGCATCTTGTCCTTGTCAATCAGGGCCACGAAGTGGCGCACGGTCTTGACGCGGCTGGCGATTTGCTCAACCAGCGGCAAAAACGTCATGTCGAAAAACAGCACCTGGTTCTCGGCATGGTCGGCAATGAAGGTGACCTGGTCGGCGTGCAGGCGGGGGTTGATGGTGTTGAGCACCCGGCCCGAGCCCGACACCGCGTAGTACAGCTCCATGTGGCGGTAGCCATTCCAGGCCAGCGTGGCCACGCGCTCGCCATTGGCCACGCCCAGGGCGGCCACGGCCTTGGCCAGCTGGCGGGTGCGCTTGGCCAGGTCGGCGTAGGTGTAGCGGTGGATGTCGCCTTCCACGCGGCGTGACACGATCTGCTGGTCGGCATGGTGGCGCTCGGCATGCACCAGCAGCGTCGAAGTCAGCAGCGGCATGTGCATCATTTGTCCGTACATGGGAAATCTCCGTGAAATGGGGTGGTGTGCAGGCGGTTCAGAACATGTCCACAGGGGCCTGGGCGATGGTGTCGCCACCGACCACGACGGACGTGGCCAGGCCGTAGGCCGTGGGCAGCACCGATTCGGCATAGAAGCGGGCCGTGACCAGCTTGGCGGCGTAGAAAGCCGGGTCTTCGTCCATGCGGTCCAGCGCCACCATCATGGCGCGGGCCATCTGCCAGCCGCACAGCACCACACCGGCCAGTTGCAGGTAGTTGACGGCCCCGGCGTACACCGCCTGCGGGTTGGTCTTGGCGTTGGCCACGATGTGCTGGATGGACTGCACCAGCATCTCGCGGGCACCGCGCAGGGCGTGGCGCATGATGGCGCACTCCACCTCGGAGTGGGCGGCCAGGTCCTGCTCGGTGGTGGCCACCTCGGCACACAGGGCCAGGGCGACGGCACCGCCATCGCGCACGGTTTTGCGGCCCACGATGTCGTTGGCCTGGATGGCGGTGGTGCCTTCGTAAATGGTCAGGATGCGGGCATCGCGGTAATGCTGGGCCGCGCCGGTTTCTTCAATGAAGCCCATGCCGCCATGCACCTGCACGCCCAGGCTGGCCACCTGGATGGACATTTCGGTCGAAAACCCCTTCACCACCGGCACCAAGTAGTCGTAGATGGCCTGCTGCTGCTTGCGCACGGCAGGATCGGGCGAATGGTGGGCGGCATCGGACGTGGCGGCCGCCACATAGGCCAGGGCGCGTGCGCCCTCGGTGTGGGCACGCATGTTCAGCAGCATGCGCTTGACATCGGGGTGGTGGATGATGGCCACCGGGCCGGGAGAACCGGCCAGGTCGCGGCTCTGCACGCGGTCGCGGGCGTAGCCCACGGCCTTCTGGTAGGCGCGGTCGGCCACGGCAATGCCCTGCATGCCCACCGCAAAGCGGGCGGCATTCATCATCACGAACATGTATTCCAGGCCCCGGTTCTCTTCGCCGACCAGGTAGCCCACCGCACTGCCGTGGTCACCGAATTGCAGCACCGCCGTGGGGCTGGCCTTGATGCCCAGCTTGTGTTCGATGCTCACGCACCAGGCATCGTTGCGCTCGCCCAGCGTGCCATCGGCATTGACCAGGAATTTGGGCACCACAAACAGGCTGATGCCTTTCACGCCTTCGGGCGCACCGGGCACGCGGGCCAGCACCAGATGGACGATGTTCTCGGCCATGTCGTGCTCACCGTAGGTGATGAAAATCTTGGTGCCGAACACCTTGTAGGTGCCATCGCCCTGGGGCTCGGCGCGGCTGCGCACGGCGGCCAGGTCGGAGCCGGCCTGGGGCTCGGTCAGGTTCATGGTGCCGGTCCACTGGCCGCTGACCAGCTTTTCCAGGTAGGTGGCCTTCAGCTCGTCGGAGCCGGCGGTCAGCAGCGCCTCGATGGCACCGTCGGTCAGCATGGGGCACAGCGCAAACGACAGGCTGGAGGCATGCAGCATCTCGGTGCAGGCGGTGGCAATCAGTTTGGGCATGCCCTGGCCGCCGAAGTCAGCCGGGTGAATCACGCCTTGCCAGCCGCCTTCTGCGAACTGGCGGAAGGCTTCCTTGAAGCCGGGCGTGGTGGTCACGACCCCGTCTTTCCAGCTGCTGGGAGCCTTGTCGCCTTCCCAGTTCAGCGGGGCCACCACGTCCTGGCAGAAGCGGGCCGACTCTTGCAGCACGGCCTGGGCGGTGTCGGCACCGAAGTCTTCCATGCCCGGCAGCGCGGCCACTTTGTCCAGGCCAGCCAGGTGCGCCATCACAAACTGCATGTCTTTGATGGGGGCGGTGTAACTCATGAGGAATACTCCCAAATGGATAGAGATGGTCGATGGATGGAAAGTGCGTTACAGGCTGGCCACCAGCTCAGGCACCGCCGTGAACAGGTCTGCCTCCAGGCCGTAGTCGGCCACGCTGAAGATGGGCGCTTCAGGGTCTTTGTTGATGGCCACGATCACCTTGGAGTCCTTCATGCCCGCCAGGTGCTGGATGGCTCCGCTGATACCGGCTGCGATGTACAGCTGCGGGGCCACGATCTTGCCGGTCTGGCCCACTTGCAGGTCGTTGGGCGCGTAGCCCGCATCCACCGCCGCACGGCTGGCCCCGATGGCCGCGCCCAGCTTGTCGGCCAGCGGGGTCATCACCTCGTTGAACTTCTCGCGGCTGCCCAGCGCCCGGCCACCGCTGACGATGATCTTGGCGGCGGTCAGCTCGGGGCGGTCGTTCTTGGCAATCTCTGCACCCACATAGCTGCTCTGGCCGCTGTCGGCCACGGCGGTGATGGTTTCGATGGCGGCGGTTCCACCCGTGGCGGCAGCGGCATCAAAGCCCGTGGTGCGCACGGTGATGACCTTGGTGCTGTCGGCGCTTTGCACGGTGGCGATGGCGTTGCCCGCGTAGATGGGGCGCTCGAAGGTGTCGGCGCTGATGACCTTGCTGATGTCGCTGATCTGGGCCACGTCGAGTTTGGCGGCCACGCGGGGCGCGACGTTTTTGCCAGCGGCGGTGGCGGGGAACAGGATGTGGCTGTAGCCACCGGCGATGGCCAGCACCTGGGCGGCGAGGTTCTCGGCCAGGGCGTGGGCCAGTGCGGGGCTGTCGGCGTGAATGACGTGGGCCACACCGGCCATCTGCGCGGCGGCGGCAGCGGCTGGGGCGGCGTTGTGCCCGGCCACCAGCACATGGATGTCACCCCCGATGTGGGCGGCGGCTGTCACGGTGTTCAGGGTGGCTCCCTTGACGGAGGCGTGGTCGTGTTCGGCAACGACGAGGATGGTCATGGTGCGGGTCTCTTGTGCGGTGGGGCTTCAGATCACTTTGGCTTCGGTCTTGAGTTTGGCCACGAGGGTGGCGACATCGGGCACCTGGATGCCTGCGCTGCGCTTGGGTGGCTCGGAGACTTTGAGGGTGGTCAGGCGCGGAGCCACGTCCACACCCAGACCAGCGGGGGTGAGGGTTTCGAGTGGCTTTTTCTTGGCCTTCATGATGTTGGGCAATGTGACGTAGCGCGGTTCGTTCAGGCGCAGGTCGGTGGTGACGATGGCGGGCAGGCTCAGGGCCAGGGTTTCCAGGCCGCCGTCCACTTCGCGGGTCACGTGGACCTTGCCGTCCACCAGCGCGACTGTGCTGGCAAAGGTGCCCTGGGGCAGGTCGGCCAGCGCGGCCAGCATTTGGCCGGTTTGGTTGCAGTCGTCGTCAATGGCTTGCTTGCCCAAAATCACCAAGCCGGGCTGCTCTTTGTCCATGAGCGCCTTGAGCAACTTGGCCACGGCCAGCGGTTGCAGCTCGGCATCGGTCTCGACCAGGATGCCCCGGTCGGCCCCGATGGCCATGGCGGTGCGCAGGGTTTCGTCGCATTTCTTCACACCGCACGACACCACCACCACTTCACTGACCACGCCCTTTTCTTTCAGGCGCACGGCTTCTTCCACCGCGATCTCGTCAAACGGGTTCATGCTCATCTTGACGTTGGCCATGTCCATGCCGCTGCCGTCGGGCTTGACCCGCACCTTGACGTTGTAGTCCACCACGCGTTTGACGGCGACCAATGCTTTCATTTGTGTTGCTCCTGATGGGGGGTGGAGGCCATGCAGCGGCCTCCGTGTGTGTGCTTCACTGCTGTTGTTGTGCGGCGGCTGCGGCTGCGGCTGCGGCTGCCTTGGCCCGGCGGGCTGACGACGTGGTCATGACGGTGGCTTCACCGTCCACCACCACCACATCGCGCACGCGGCACACGGTTTCCAGCACGGCGCGGGCTTTTTCGGTGTTGACCGACTTGACTGTGACCGTGGCCTTGACGGTGTCGCCGGGGCGCACCGGGGCCAGAAAACGCATCTGCTGGCCCAGGTACACCGTGCCGGGGCCGGGCAGGCGGTTGGCCACGGCGGCAGAGATCACGCTGGCCGTCAGGAAGCCGTGCGCAATGCGCCCGCCGAATGGCGTGGTGGCCGCAAATTCCTCGTTGGTGTGGACGGCGTTGTTGTCGCCCGAGACACCGGCAAACAGCACGATGTCGGCTTCGGTGATGGTTTTGGCAAAGCTGGCCGACATGCCGACGTGCAGGTCTTCGATGTCGTGACCGAATTGTTCGTTCATGGGCGTCGCTCCTGTGCAGGATGCAAAGTGGGCAAAGGGATGCAAAGAGGGCAAAGACGGCGAGGTGGGCGGGCAGGCGGGCCAGTGACCCGCCCCCGCGCACATCCATCCAGGGACGTGCGCTTCGGGGTGCCCAGCCGGGTGGGGCCAGGCGCAAGCGAGCGGCGCGTGGCGGTTCGGTGGCCGCCTGGTGCTCAGTGGCCGCCTGGGCCGGGGCGGCTCAGGCCGTTTTTGCTCAGCATGGCGCTCAGCTCGCCCACCATGCCCCGGCGGAACAGCAGCACGCAGACCACGAACATGCCACCCATGATCACCGTGACCCACGATCCCACCTTGTCGGCCAGCAGGTTCTCCAGACCGATGATGGTGGCGGCTCCAGCCACGGGGCCAAGCACCGTGCCCAGGCCACCCATCAACGTCATCAGCACCACCTGACCTGAGGTGTGCCAATGCACATCACTCAGTGAGGCCAGTTGAAACACCAGCGCCTTGGTGGAACCCGCCATGCCGGCCAATGCAGCCGAAATGACGAAAGCCAGCAACTTGAATTTCGCCACGTCGTAGCCCAGCGAGATGGCACGGGCTTCGTTGTCGCGAATGGCTTTCAAAATCTGACCAAACGGCGAATGGATGGTGCGGTACACCAACCAGAACCCGGCCATGAACACGGCAAACACGAAGAAGTACATGGCGATGTTGTCCGACAGGTCGAACACGCCCAGCAGATGGCCGCGCGGAATGCCCTGCATGCCGTCTTCACCGCCGGTGAATTGCATCTGCATCGCCAGAAAGAACACCAACTGGGCCAAGCCCAGGGTGATCATGGCAAAGTAAATGCCCGCGCGGCGAATGGCAATCCAGCCAAACAGACCGCCCAGCAAACCGCTGAACACACCCCCGGCCAGCACACCCAGTTCGGGCGTGAGGCCCAGGTCGCGGCACAGGTAGCCGGTGATGTAGGCCGAGCCGCCGAAAAACGCGGCATGCCCGAACGACAGCAGGCCCGAAAACCCCAGCAGCA
>Ga0209066_10008371_pt1 | contig 10030 bp, 11 predicted proteins | sample All_14_2_FD_187198 | JGI IMG/M metagenome (GOLD analysis project Ga0209066, IMG submission 187198) | Freshwater microbial communities in response to fracking from Pennsylvania, USA - Allegheny Zone_MetaG_DW_15 (SPAdes) (version 2) ... | reverse complement strand
CGCCATCATCGACGGTGACACCGAGGGCTTCGCCCGGATCCACCTCCGCCGCGGCAGCGACCAGATCCTCGGCGCCACCGTTGTCGCCCGCCATGCCGGGGAGATGATCAGCGAGCTGTCCCTGGCTATGACCGGCGGTCTCGGCCTGGCGGCGGTCGGCCGCACCATCCATCCCTACCCGACCCAGGCCGAGGCGATCAGGAAACTGGCCGACGCCTGGAACCGCACCCGGCTGACCCCAACGGTGAAGCGATTGCTGGGCGGGTGGCTGCAGTGGAGAAGACGCTGAATGACATCGCTGCCCTTCCATCCTGATACCGCCCGGCTGGCGGCCTTTGTCGGGATCCTGGCGCTGCTGGCGCTGTGCGAGCGGCTGTGGCCGCGCCGGCCGCTGACCGTGGCCAGGGGCGTACGCTGGCGGATCAACCTGGCGATCGTCGCTCTCGACTCCGTGCTCGTCCGTCTCGTCCTGCCGCTGGCCCCCTTCGCCCTGGCGGCGGTGCTGCAGGACCGGGGCTGGGGACTTTTCAACGTGCTGAAGATTGCCGGCCCGGCGGAAATCATCGCCACTGTGCTGCTGCTCGATCTGACGATCTACGCCCAGCACCGCCTGTTCCACCGCCTGCCGCTGCTGTGGCGGATCCACCGCATGCACCATACCGATCTCGACCTCGACGTCACCAGCGGCACCCGCTTCCATCCGCTGGAGATCGTGCTGTCGCTGGCGATCAAGCTGACGGCTATTCTCCTGCTCGGCGCCTCGCCGGTGGCGGTGGTCCTGTTCGAGATCGTTCTCAACGCCACCTCGATGTTCAGCCACGCCAACCTCCGCCTGCCGCCGGGAATCGACCGGTGGCTGCGCCTGGTGGTGGTCACGCCGGACATGCATCGGGTGCACCACTCGGTCTTCGTGCGGGAGACCAACAGCAACTACGGCTTCAACCTGCCGTGGTGGGACCGGCTGTTCGGCTCCTACCGGCCCCAGCCCCGCGACGGCCACCTCGGCATGACCATCGGTCTGCGAGAGTGGCGGCATCAGGCCGACCTGGGGTTGTGGGCGCTGCTGCAGATCCCCTTTCTCCGTAAGGTACCGGGTTCATGACACTGCAACCGCAAAAAATCGTCCTGCTGGTGCTGGCCGTTGCCGCCATCGTCCTGTTCTTCGTCTTCGACCTCGGTCGGTTCCTGACCCTGGCGTCGCTGCAGGCCAATCACCAGGCCCTGGTCGAATTTCACGATGCCCACCGGCTGTTGACCGTGGCCGCATTCATGGCGATCTACATCGTCCAGACCGCCCTCTCCCTGCCCGGCGCGGCGATCCTGTCGCTGGCGGCCGGGGCCTTGTTCGGCACGATCGCGGGGACGGTCTACGCCGTGATCGCCGCCACGGTCGGCGCCACCCTGGCCTTTGTCGTCACCCGCTACCTGCTGCGCGATCTGGTGCTGGGCCGGTTCGGCGGCCGGCTCGAGGGGATCAATCGCGAACTGGAGGACCGCGGCTTCAACTACCTGCTGTTCCTGCGGCTGGTGCCGGTCTTTCCCTTCTTTCTGATCAACCTCGCCGCCGGCCTGACCCGTCTGCCGCTGCAGACCTTCGTTCTGGCGACGATCGTGGGGATCATCCCCGGCGGCTTCGTCTACGTCAACGCTGGGGCCAGTCTGGCGACCGTCGATTCGCCGGCGGCGATCGCCTCGCCGCGGGTCCTCGTCTCCTTTGCCCTGCTCGGTCTGTTCGCCCTGGTGCCGGTATTCTACACCCGGTGGAAGGGCCGGGCAAAAGGCGGTAATCAATGAAGAAGGACTGTCATGATGGCTGTGTGCCAATGCGAAGGCAAGGGGTGAGAGCATGAGCTGGCGGATCGATCCGGCGGTGGCGGAAATCCTGGGCAAGGGGCGGGCCGGGGCAGGCATCTCCCGCGACGAGGCCCTGGTGCTGCTGCACCTGCATGCCGACAGCCGGGAGGGCTATGCCCTGCTGGAGAGCGCCAACGATCTCTCCCGCACCTCCTTCGGCGGCAAGGGGGAGATGCATTTCCACATCGGCCTCAACGTCGAGCCCTGTCCGATGGACTGCAGTTTCTGCTCGCTGACCCGGCAGGCCGGGATCTTCACCGCCAAGGTCGAGTTTTCGCTGGAGGAGATCCTGGCCTGGGCTCGACAGGGGGAGGCGGAAGGGGCGGACGCCCTCAACCTTATGACCACCGGCACCTTTCCCTTTGCCCGGCTGCTCGAGATCGGCCGCCGGCTCAAACGGGAGGTGGGGGTGCCGCTGGTCGCCAACGCCCGCGATATCAATCACGCCGAGGGTGAGCAGTTGCTCGATGCCGGCTTTGTCGGCTTTTATCACGCCATCCGCCTCGGCGAGGGGCGGGATACACCCTTCAACCCGGAGCGGCGGTTGCAGACCATCCGGGTGCTGCACGATGTCGGCCTGCAGTGGATGAACTGCGTTGAGCCGGTGGGGCCGGAGCATTCGCTGGCGGAGATTGTCGACCTGATGCTGCTCGCCCGGCGGGAAAAGGCGACGTACAGCGGCATCATGCGGCGGATCAACTTCCCCGGTTCGCCGATGGAGCCGCTGGGGATGATCAGCGAGCGGCGGATGGCCCAGATGGTGGCGGTCAGCCGACTGGTCATGGGCGACACGGTCAAGGCCCACTGCACCCACGAGCCGCACAGCCTGTCGCTTACGGCCGGGGCCAATCTGTTTTTTCCCGAGGTCGGTTCCAGCCCCCGCGACGGCACGGCCGACACCGGCCGCGGCCGGGGCCGGTCGCTCGGCGATTGTGCCGCCATGCTGCGGGAGATGGAGTGGCGGCCGGAACTGCCGTCCAACTGTTTCCAGGCGGCTACGCCCGCCGGTGCCGCGGTGCCGGTCGTGGCGGCGAGGTGAGGTTATGACTGTGCTCCGGTTGGCTGTCGCGGTCCTGACTGCCTGTATCGTGTTCGGCCACAGTCATGCCGCTTGGGCCGAGCACTTCCGGGTCGGCACCTGGAAGACCGCCCAGACCATCCAGCCGTTCTTCTATAAGCAGCATCTCGCCACCGGCGATACGGTTGAGGTCTTCGCCTTCACCAACCCGGCCGACCAGAAGACCGCCCTGCTCGCCGGCAGCCTCGACATGACCGGCACGACCGTGGCCCACGCGATCCAGTCGGCGGTCATGGGCCAGCCGGTGGTGGTGGTCGCTGCCCTGTGCCACAAGGCCTCGGCCCTGGTGGTCCGCAGCGACGGGCCGGTGCGGAACATCGCCGATCTCCGGGGAAAGAGGATCGGCTACGTCCCCGGGACGATGCACGAGATTTTGCTGCGCGAGATCCTGGAGGCGGCCGGTCTGTCGCCGACCGAGGACGTCAGGCTGGTGCGGGTCGACTTTTTCGATATGGCGACGGCCCTGGCCCAGGGGGCGATCGACGCCTTCCTCTCCGGCGAGCCTTTTCCCTCGGTGGCGGTGGCCCGGGGCTACGGTCGGATCCTTTCTTATCCCTATTACGACGGGGCGGTGGGGACGATCAACGCCGCCCTGCTGGTGACTCGGGCGATGATCGAGCGGCAGCCCGCGGCGGTACAGCGGCTGGTCACCGCGCATGCCCGGGCCACCGAGGCGCTGCGCCGCGACCGCGGCCTCTGGCTGCAGCAGGCCGCATCTTTCGGCACTCCCGCCGAGGTCCTGGAGCAGGCGGCAGGCAATATCGAGCTGGCCTGGGCGATGGATGTTGAATACATCGGCCGGGCCAGGGCCCTGGGCAAGCGGATGCAGGCGTTGGGAATCATCGACCGCCAGCCCGACTATGACAAGCTTTTCGACCTGCGCTTTGTCCACCAGGTCGACCTGCGGTCGTGGCCGGAGTAAGCGGCGGGGCGGAACCGGGGGGAGGCGAGGATCGGCAATGCGGGGAGGAGAAGCGGGGTGAACGTGGCAAAGGGGATGATCCTGGGCAAGGAGGTGCTGCAATCCCTGCTGCTGCCGCTGGCGGCCCTGACCCTGTGGTTCGGGCTGAGCGTCACCGGTCTGGTACCCGGTTACCTGCTGCCGTCGCCGCCGACGGTACTGCACTCCGGGATCGGCTACATCTTCGGCACCCCCGGCGACGGCCCCTATGCCGGACGGTTCGCCGGCGATCTCGCCGCTTCCCTGGTCCGGGTGCTGCTCGGTTTCGCCATCGCCGCCGGCCTCGGGATCCCGCTGGGCATCTGTTCCGGTCGCCTGGCCCTGGTCAACCGCCTGGTCGGCCATTCGATCGGCGGCCTGCGGGCGGTGCCGGGAATCTGCTGGCTGCCGCTGGCCCTGATCTGGTTCGGGATCGGCATCAAGACCACGGTGTTCCTCGTCGCCCTGGCCGCCTTTTTCCCGATCTACCAGAATGCCCTGACCGGCTCCCGGCTGGTGGCCCCGATCTATTACCAGGCCGGGGCCATGCTTGGCGTGTCGCGGCTGCGCGGAATCTTCGCCATCCTCCTGCCGATGGCCATGCCCAATATCATCACCGGCCTGCGCCTGGGGATGGGCATATCCTGGGCCTACCTGGTGCTGGGCGAGCTCACCGGGGTGCCGGACGGCCTGGGGGCGGTGATCATGGATGCACGGATGCTCGGCCAGACTGACATCATCCTCGTCGGCATAATCCTCATCGCCGTCATCGGCCGGTTCTGCGACCGCCTGCTGGTGGCGGCGCTGCGTCTGTGCTTCAAGAGTGCGAGGCGGCCGCGATGACCACAACAACGCACGGCGAGATGGTGACGGCCAATCGCCCCGCCATCCTCGAAATCACCGGCCTGAGTCATCATTTCGTTCATGACGGCGCGATCGTCCCGGTGCTGCGCGAGTTGGAGCTGACGGTGCGCGGCGGCGAACTGGTGTGTCTGATCGGCCGCAGCGGCTGCGGCAAGTCGACCCTGCTGAAGATCGTCGCCGGATTTCTCGCCCCCACCGCCGGCCGGTGCCGCCTCGACGGCCGACCGATACAGCGGCCGGGGCCGGATCGGGGCGTCGTCTTTCAGGAGGACGCCCTCTTTCCCTGGCTGACAGTGCGCGAGAACATCGGCTTCGGGCTGAGCGGCCGGCAATGGCCGCGCCGGCAGCGGCAGCAGGAGGTCGACCGGATCCTCGAACTGGTCGGCCTCCAGAACTACGGCGGCTACCTGCCCCAGGCCCTGTCCGGCGGGATGAAACAGCGGGTGGCCCTGGCCCGGGTGCTGATCCGCTCCCCCCGGCTGCTGCTGATGGACGAACCGTTCGGGGCGCTCGACGCCCAGGCCCGGGAGGAGATGCAGGAACTGCTGCTGGATCTGGTGCGCCGGCGGCGGCAGACCATCCTCTTCGTCACCCATGACGTCCAGGAAGCGGTGATCATCGCCGACCGGGTGCTGGTGCTGGAGCGGGATGGCGGGCGGATCCGGGAGGAGCTGACGATCGATCTGGCCCGCCCTCGCGACCGCAGCGACCGGCAATTCCAGGCCTGCTGCTCGCAGTTGCGCCAATGGCTGCGGACATGACCGGGGCGACGACCGAAATCGGTGGCGGGGGCGATCGGGATCGACCGCCAACCTGCGGCCCGGAAGCTGCCGTCTTCCCGCTGCTGTCGGTCATCATCCCAACCCTCAACGAGGCCGAGGCCCTGCCGCCGTTGTTGGCCGATCTGCGGCGGCAGCAGGGGCTGACCCTGGAAGTGATCGTCGGAGACGGCGGTTCGACCGACGGCACCCGGGAGGTCGTGGAGGCGGCGGGTGCCCGTTGCGTCGCCGCCCAACGGGGGCGGGGGGTGCAGATGAACGCGGCTGCTGCGGCCGCCGGCGGCGAGTGGTTGCTCTTCCTCCACGCCGATTCACACCTGCCGGCGCCCGATCTGCTGGCCGGCGCCGTCGCCGCCCTGCAACGGGCGGCCGCGGCCACCCCTCGCGTCGCCGGCCATTTTTCGCTGCGTTTCCTGCGGACGACGGCGGGACGGGACCTGGCCTACCGCTACCTCGAGGCCAAGACCGCCCTCAACCGGGTCAACACCACTAACGGCGACCAGGGGTTGCTGCTGTCGCGGACGTTTTTCCGCGAGCTTGGCGGCTTCGACGAAGGTCTGCCCTTTCTCGAAGACCAGCGGATCGCCGAGCGGATCCGCCGCCGGGGCGTGTGGATGACCCTGCCGGGGAAGCTCTGGACCTCGGCCCGGCGGTTCGAGACGGAGGGCTTTCATCGCCGCTATCTGCTGATGGGGATCATGATGGGGATGCACAGTATCGGCATGGAATCCTTCTTCACCCGTGCCCCCGGCGTCTACCGGGCGCAACGGGAGACCGGCCGTCTGCGGCTGTCGCCGTTCTTCGCCCTGCTGTGGTCGATGATCCGGTGCGACTGGGGCTGGGCCGGGACGGTGCGGGTGTTCTACCGTCTCGGGCGCTATATCCGGCAGAACGCCTGGCAGCCGTTCTTTTTCGTCGATGTCTGGCTGCAGTCGATCCGCGGGGCACATCGGACCCCGCTGCTCGCCCTGCATGACCGTTTCGTCGCCCCCATCCTTGCCTGCCGGCCGGTCGACGCCGTCGTCGGGCTGGGGTGTTTCGTCTGGTATATGGGGGTGCTGTCCCTGTGGTTCGGGTTGACGGAAACACCATTCACTTCACTTCTGAGGATAGACCGAAAATGACGATCGTAGATCATGACGTACACTCCGTCGTCGCCCTGTTCGTCCGGGTGCCGATTCCCGGCCGGGTCAAGACCCGGCTTGCCGCCGCGGTCGGCGACCGGCAGGCCTGCACCCTGTACCAGGCGATGGTCACCGATGTTCTCGCCGCCGTCCGCGCCAGCGGTCTGCCGCTGTATCTGTTCCATGACGACCGGGGGGATAGCGCCCTGCCGGCGGCCTGGGTCGAGGCCGCGGTCAAGGTCGTTCCCCAGAGCGGCGGTGATATCGGCCGGCGGATGGCGGCCGCCTTCGCCCACTGCTTTGCCGAGGGGATAAGCCGGGTGATGCTGGTCGGCAGCGATATTCCCGCCCTTGATGCCGCCATGCTGACCGCGGCGGCCCGGGCCCAGGCCGCCCATGATGTCGTTCTGACTCCGACCTCCGACGGCGGCTACTGCCTGATCGCCCTGCGGCAGGACCGGTTTCGGCCGGAGATCTTTGAGGAGGTGCCGTGGAGCAGCGGCCGGGTGCTGGCGGCAACGCTGGAGCTCTGTGGTCGCTACGACCTTGATGTCCAGTTGCTGCCGACCCTGAGCGATATCGATACGGTCGATGACCTCAGGAAATACGCCGACCATCCGCTGCCGCAGGCGATTGCGATTAATCGGGCGCTGCGGGAGATCGTCAAGGAATGGCACAGGGCGTGAAGGAAGGCGGTACGGCGACCTGACTGTTGACGTCTCTTGCACCCGGTACGATCTTCCTTGCCGGCGAGGTCCCCGCCCTTGCTCTCCGCTTTTGTCACCTCGCTTTTCCTCCTCCCTTTCCCCGGCCGGGAGCTGCCGTCGGAGCGCCGGTGCCGCTTCGCTCCGGGCTGGGGAGTCTCCCCTGTGTTTTCCAACGTCAAATAAAAAACCAAATATCTATAAGTTACCTCTTTAACGATCGGAACTTACTATTGGACAATGCGGTAAATCTTTGTTCAAAATAGGCGCTGGGTTGATGTTGACAACATCAGTGGGAAACGTTCGGCAAGGGGTGCAGGGTGAAGACACACGAGAGCGATGGGTGCCGGCCGGGGTCGGCCGGATTTCCACTCCCGGTGCTGGAAATCTGCGTCCGGCTGATACTTGCCGGCATCTTCATCTACTCCGGGGTCATCAAACTCATGAGTCCGGCGGCATTCGCCGAGATCATTGCCGGTTTTGGGCTGCTGCCCGACGCGTTGGTGCTGCCGGCGGCGGTCATCCTGCCGCTTGCTGAACTGGTTGCCGGGGTCGGTCTTGTGTTCGCCATCCGCGGCAGCCTTTCGGCCATCACTGTCATGCTGGTGTTGTTCATCGCCATTCTCGGGTACGGGATCTCTTTGGGCCTGGATATCGACTGCGGCTGTTTCGGGCCCGAAGACCCGGAGCAGGCGTACAAGGGGCTCAAGGCCGCCCTGGCCAGGGATGTGGTGATGATGGCGGCGGCGGCATTTGTCTATTGGAGTCGCGGCCGGGCCCGATCGGGGGCCGGTCGTCTGGAACGATAACCATTTTTGTGAAGGAAATTCTCATGGTACTGAAAAAAGGGATGTTGCAGGGGTTGATGGTCGGTTTGCTCGTTCTTGGCTTGAGTGCTTCGGCCTATGCCTTTGGCACCAACAAATTCAAGGAAGAGGTCTCCAAGGAACAGGAAGTGGTGAATCTGGCCCGCGAGGTGCAGCAGGGCGGCTACGGCCTTGTCACGACCGCAGAGCTGAAGGGGATGATCGATGCCGGCAAGGATCTGCTGATCGTCGATACGATGCCCTTTGCAGATTCCTATAAAAAGAACCATATTCCCGGGGCGAAGCAGTTTTTGTTCCCGATCCCGGAGATGAAGGAATGGGATGCCAAGGAAACCGACGGCAAGAGCGTCGACGATTTCAAGGCGCTGCTCGGCCCCGATCTGAACCGGACGATCGTGATCTACTGCGGTTTTGTCAAGTGCACGCGCAGCCATAACGGCGCCGTCTGGGCCAAAAAACTCGGCTATACCAACGTATTCCGCCATCCGGGCGGCATCTTCGCCTGGAAAGGGGCGGATTATCCAGTCGATTCGGTGAAATGATCGTTACGGAATGCCGCCGGGGCGGGCTCTCCCTCTCCGGCGGCGGATCACCCCTGGCATCGGCGCTGCGGCAGATGCAGACCCGATGCACCGATTGCGGTGCCTGTCTGACGAATTGCGCTTTCCTGTCGCAACACGGCACACCGGGCACGATCGCGGCCCGGTTCGACTTCACCTCGCCGCAGGATCGACAGATCGCATACCAATGCAGCCTGTGCGGGCTGTGTGCGGCGGTCTGTCCGGAAAAACTTGATCCCGGCGCGCTGTTTCTCGATATCCGTCGTCGTCACGTCGAGGACGGGGACTTTGAGCCGAAACCTTATCGCTCCATCCTTCGCTATGAGGCCCTGGGAAGGTCTTCTCTTTTCTCGTTGTACGCCCTGCCGCGGGGGTGCGATACCGTGCTGTTTCCGGGCTGTGCCCTTCCCGGCATCCGGCCGGCCGTCACCCTGGAGATGTACCGCCAGCTCCGCCGGTTCGTCCCGTCGCTCGGCATAGTTCTCGCCTGCTGTGCCAAACCGTCCCATGACCTGGGGCGAACGGCGTATTTCCAGACCGTTTTCGGCGCGATCCGCGACCGGCTGGTTCGCCACGGGATCCGGACCGTCCTGACCGCCTGCCCCAATTGCACCAGGGTTTTCTCCCAGTATGGTGAAGGGCTGGCCGTGCAGACGGTCTATCAACTCCTTCACCTGCACGGGCTTGCGAAGATGGGCACCGCCACGGCGGATCGGGCGGTGAGCATCCATGATCCCTGCCCGGGGCGAGATGATGGCCGGACCCAGGATGCAGTCCGGAACCTCGTCTCCGGGCTGGGTTTTACCCTTCTCGAACTGCGGCATCGCCGGCAATTGACGCTGTGTTGCGGCGAAGGGGGGATGGCCGGCTGTATCGCCCCTGAGTTTTCCGGGCAGTGGGTGGACAGCCGTCGCCGCGAGGCGGGTGGACGCATGCTCGTCACCTCCTGCGCCGGATGTACCGCCAGGCTGAACCGCGTGACTCCGACGGTTCATGTCCTCGATCTGCTGTTCCGGCCCGAGGCGCTCGCCCGTCGTCGCCTGTCGGTCCCCCGGGCCCCGTTTACCTATCTCAATCGTCTGTTGTTGAAACTGCGGATAATGAGCAAACGCTTAAACGCTTAAACGCTTAAACGCTTAAACGCTTAAACGCTTAAACGCTTGAACGCTTAAACGCTTAAACGTTCAATCGTCCTCCTTCTTTGTCCAATGTAAACCGGCTATTACAATATTTCTCCGTTCCGACATTAGAATTTCTGATAAAAAGTCCTGTCTGCCTTTGTGGTTTTTAACGATTGAAA
>Ga0209066_10008367_pt1 | contig 10037 bp, 8 predicted proteins | sample All_14_2_FD_187198 | JGI IMG/M metagenome (GOLD analysis project Ga0209066, IMG submission 187198) | Freshwater microbial communities in response to fracking from Pennsylvania, USA - Allegheny Zone_MetaG_DW_15 (SPAdes) (version 2) ... | reverse complement strand
CTGGGCCTGCGTGTCTAGTTCGCCCCCCATGAGCAAGATGCGCTCATCTGAGTATTTCACGACTGTGAGTTCTTCGTACATGAAGCCCTCGTCATCGACGATGACTCCGTATGCAAGACGGCCCAGTGGGAGTGCTGCGACATCGCGAGAGAAGATTGAATCTACAACCTTGATGGCGTCGGGACCATCGACAAACCATTTGCGAATCGGAGAATACTCGAGCACGACGACTGCTTCGCGAAGTGCCTGATACTCCTCCTCTGGGTCACCATAGTCTTGTGCCCATACCTGTCCGTACGTATCTTCCCAGTCTGACACCAGGTGTCCGAAGCGTTCGGAGGTTGGGTTGTGTGCGAGTCCGGTGGGTAGGGCCATGACAATACTCTTTCCTAGGATGGATGGCGGAAATTTGATGCGGTTGTTGGCTACTTGACTGCTTGGGGAACGTCACGTTCGTCAAGAGAAAACTTGGAGCTCCCATTTGACTTGGAGCTCTCATCTGCTCGTATGCGCGCGTAGGAGCACCTGTAATCGGGAGACTGTGGCGTGCACGTGCTCTTGGAGCGTCGCGTGGTGTGGTTCGAAGACCACCAGGAGAGGCGGCACCTTCTGTATTCTTCAGTGCCGCCGCCCCGGTCGGCGCCGTTCGATACTTCTTAGGCCGAGGTTGGTTCAGAAGCGAGCTCGGCCCGATCTGTCTTGCTGGGGGTAACGTCTTTCATCACAACAAGGGGAATCAGGAAGTTCAATACGAACATCGTGATCGCGAGTGTAATGAAGCCTGCATTGTACGATCCGGTCGCATCGCGAACGGCGCCGATTACGAGCGGGAAGACAAGGCCGCCGACGATGCACCCAATTCCGTGGAGGAAGCCGTTCGCTGTCGCCGTCAGCCGGATTCCAACTGAATCAAAGGCGAGAGCAAACGCGATCGGCAGTCCCGTGTAGTGGAAAATGCCGGCGATCGGGAGCAGGATTGCAAGTACGGTGTAGTTGCCTGCCAGAAGCGCCAACGCAAAGCCGATGGAGCTGAGCGCGAGTCCCAATCCGGAGAGCAGGAGGAGCGGCTTGCGGCGTCGCAGCTGATCGGAAATCAAGCCGGCAACAACCGCGGCTACCGTGCCGACCAACGGGTACACAGCGGCCATAAAGCCAGCACCCTCTGCAGACCATCCTGCTTCTTCCATGAGCAGTGTCGGAACCCAGAAGACGACCATCGAGTAGACGCCCCACAGCCCGATGAGCACGAATGATGCGGCAATAATATTCCGGTGCGAAAGAACTTTGAGATACTGCTTTAAGATGCCCTCCTCAGGCGGTGCAAGCTTCCCGCGCTCCAGGTGCGGTGGCTCCTTCAGAAGTACCGCGGCAACGAGTGCCATGCCGATAATGATGATCGACGCGACGACGTTTCCAGCGTCGTAACCCGCGCTGGTGTAGACAATTGCCAGCAAGTACGTCGCAACAAGGGTGCCGACACCCTCGGTTGCGCCCATGACGCCGAGAGCCCCGGCCACTTTTCCTGACCGCTCGAACCACCGAGCCACCATCGTGTAAGGGCCAATGAACAGGAGCCCGATTCCGATACCCATCAGGGCGCGGGACAGGAGCAGAAATTCATAGTTCGGTGCAATTGTGAAGATAATCTGGCCAAGACCTGCGATCAGAAGTCCTGCAACGGTGCCGGCCCTCGGCCCCCTGCTATCAACCCAGTTGCCGACGACTAGCAGGGTGATGCCACCGGTCAAGGCGGTGATCGACGCGAGCGAACCAATCTGGGCGTAGTTGACATCCAGATTTTCCATGATGGTGGTGACCTGTGTGGAATAACCTACATATGGGATGAACACGGCGACGCCGGCAAAGAAGCACACCGACAGCGCCCTCCACCGGCCCTGTAATGGCCCAGTAGTTTCTGACATTTCTTATTCTCCAATGTAATTTGATTGAATTGTGTCGATTCACTATCCATGCAGTCTATTTGTACACCAGGACATAAACCCTGTTGCGTCACGATAAGATCTGATCAAGAGGAAGCAGCGTGAAATTGCTTCCGCAGTTATCCCATCCAGAATGTAAGCCACTAAGAGACTAATTTTTCAGATGATTGCCCCATTGCACCTACGGTTGCCGGCGGCAAGGAGATTCGTATATGAAGGGTTCGATCGGTGTATCGTCTACCAGATGCTGCAAACACCCAGTGACTTTAAATGCGGTACCCCAGCCAACCGGTCAGCCACGGAGCCGCAACTTGCTGCAGCCCTTAGCCGCCCGCGATACACAGATAAGCATGATGTCGTTTCTGCCTTGTTCTTCCTTGCTCAAGAGCGAGTCTCGGTGGTCGATGAGTCCCTCGATGACACGTGTTTGGCATGTGCCGCATGTACCTTCCTCGCACGAGGAGAAGAGGGGCAAGCCGGCATCCTCAGCCACCGAGAGGATCGAACGGTCGGCAGGTATCTTGAGCGTCACGTCTGAATCAATGAACTCGACCTCGAACTCGTGATCCTCCTCGACGGATTCAAGCACCTTCGGTCGGAAACGCTCGACCCGCAAGCTTCCCGCCGGCCAGTGAGCCATCTGCCTTTCCACTGCATTCAGCAACGGCTCGGGCCCACAGGAATACACAGTCATGCCTGGCTCGACATGTTCCAACCAGGAGGCGAGATCCAACAATCCGACCTCGTCCTGCGGCGCAAAGGTGACCCTGTCGCCGTACTGCTGGAGCTCTTTCACGAATGCCATGGAGTTACGGGAACGACCGCCATACAACAATCTCCACGGAATACCTTTTCGTTCGGCGACAGTGATCATTGACAGAATCGGGGTGATCCCGATGCCGCCTGCGATGAACAGGTACTGAGACGAGGGCTCGAGGAGGAAGTTGTTGCGCGGTTCGCTGACCACGACCTCAACTCCAGGCAACAGTGTCTGGAACACACGTTCAGAACCCCCTCGGCCCTCCGGTTCTCTAAGAACCCCGAGACGCCACTGAGAGCTGTTCTGTGGGTCGGACGAGAGCGAATACTGCCGTATCAGCGATTCACCCAGCACCAATTCCAGATGCGCTCCCGGTTCCCACTTTGGCAGGGAACCCCCATCTGGTCGTTCGAGAAGGAGGGAAATGACTCCCTCGGCCTCGTCAATACGGTCTCTCACGATCACATTTATCATTGATGGATCAACTTTCTTGAGCTTTTCACTATCTGAATCGGTGTTCTCCGGAATCACGACCTAGCCATCTTCACTTTGTAGCTGTGGAGTTCGTGGAACATGGATCCTGCCGCCCATTTGGGCTCCTCGGCCACCTCGAACTCGATCGACCTCTTGGTCAACTCAAGGACCGTCATTTCACTCATAATCTGAGCGACATTTCGACCGAGGCACACATAATGCCCGCCGCCGTAGGTGAACTGCTTGACGCGGTTCGACCGATCGAGTTGATACTCATGGGGGTCGGCGAACACTTCCGGATCTCGGCTTCCGAAGAACCAGCCCATGTGAATGTCGACACCTGCCGGAATTCGTACGCCGTCGTAGACGAACTCCTCACTTGAGTACCTCGGCATGGAAGCGACGACGGGATGAAGACGTGAACTCTCCTGGTAAACTGCGGTCGCGAATTCCATTGGGCTGCGGTCCGGGATTGTGGGCTGGAGGCCTGCTTCGACCATCGAATAAACCATATTGGTGATGAAAGGGCTCGATGTGTGGTATCCATCAATCAAGGAGCCGGCGAAGGCCTTATACGTATCCATTTCTTGGTCGCCACGATCGAGATAACGGTTGCTCTCTTGAATGTCTTCAAGCATCGGAGCTCTCTCCTCAATGACGGCCCGTGGGATCGCCTCTTCGAGAAGATCCATAAATACGTGGGCAGACTTGTTTGCGACGACCGTCTGCTCCATTGTCGGCGCGATGAGGAAAGATGTCTGAACCTTTTCTGCTTCAGCAAACAGTTGTTCTCCGACGTCTAGCGGCACTCCGATCGACGTGGCCCAGAAGTGAACCATCGCCATACGCGCAAAATCCTTCCGAAAGTCGAAAATTCCTTCCTCGAGGTTCTTATCAATGAGTTCATTTAGAAACGCTGAAATTTCCTCGCGAAACTTGCCAACGTTCTTTGGTGACAGCACTTTGTTCAATAACTGCTTCGCCGGTCGGTGCTGTGGCGGCATCCACGAGAAAATACTTGCGTGGAGGAGCCGGGCTACACCACTTTCGCTAAGGGAATCAGGGTGCCGCAGGCCACTGGTCATGACCCCGATCGGCTGGTGTCCGACTGCTGGATGGCGCGAAAGATCGGCCAACTGGGAGTTTCGATACACGAAAACAGAACCATCTGATAGTCGCAAAAGCCCCTGGTAGTCCCGGCTAAAAAGATCCTTCGCTGTCGACGCTAGATCCGTACCCCACTCCGGATCATCGAACTCATGCAGCAGTGGAATATCGGATATTTCTCGCAATGTTTCAGTCATAACTCCCTCGTTTCGTTCGGCAAACTAATAAGCCTTGACGAGCCCGCGGAATAGGGTGACTATTCGGATCCCCGCTAACGCCGGGATCTATCTGATTCTCGCGAAGCCGCCCAATCTCTGTACTCTAAAATCCCACCACCGAACGCAGGACCTTGCCTTCGTGCATCTTGTCGAACGCGGCCTCCACGTCTAACGCCGGCGTGGGATACGGGGCGGAGGAGGGGCGGCGAACGGCAAAGCGTTCGGCTTCTGTAACAGTCATGGATACTCCTGCACTTTCCGGCTGCTTCTGACAGCCTCATTTGGGGGGTGTGTCCGCGGTCACTGACCCAATAAAGCACAACCCGCTCGATCTCCAGCGGTCGCATCTGGTCGTCGGCGGTAGCGATGATCGGCTGGAAGTTCCACCAACTCAGGTGCGAGCTGAAGAAACCGGTGACGTGCTCCACGATCGCGAGCGCAAGGACGAGATAGATTGCGCCGTTAAGGGTTCGGCCGAACCAGATGAAGGCCGTAACCATCGCTCGCGTCACGAAGTAGAGCCCGACCGCGATCACCACCGAGACTACGATCACCGGTAACAGATTGAGCAGGACGTCGCTCATGCCGAAGCCGTCGAGGGAGATGTCCGACGGGCCGTCGGTGATGGCCGTGCCGCGAACCGGCGAATGGGTGGACAGCAGGATCGCCATCGTCACGATGACACCGATCGGGACAGTGAGAATTCCGCTCATGATGCCCAGCGCGAAGTACTGATGATCCTTGCGTTGCAGAATTGCCAAACCGACGGGAATTGTGAATGAGATGGTGGCGCCTGCCATGAACCCGGTGACGGCGGCTGTGATCCACGCTCCCGACGAGTCAGCCGTCGCCAGCGCCAACTGGTAGCCACCCATGTCGCTCGCGATGAAAGTCGTTGCAGCCATTGCGGGGTCGGCGCCGAAGAATGCGTACAGCCGGCCGATAACGTTCTCCACGAACCAGGCGAGGTAGGGTAGACCGGCCATGATGCCGCCGACCGGAACGAACAGCGGCCCGAGGGAGTAGAGGCCTTCCTTGAACTCGTGTCCGATGCCGCGGTCGCCGCGGAAGACAAGGAACACCGCACCTACCAATACGAACGTCATCATCAGATAGATGACTGCATTGCCGAGGTTGGCCATCGCCAAGAGTTCCTTCCAGACGGTTGAGCGGCGCCGACGGAGCCTTCGCACTTGTTTGCCCGATGCTCCGAGGGCCGAGTGGGATGAAGAGTAAGCGCGCCCGATACGGCCGGCCGCACAACTGCCTGGGGTATCCCGATCCCGAATGGATCTTCCGCGACAGTTCAGGATCTCCGATACGTGAGGCCTACGCTGGGGTTCTGCTCTGGTAGGACGGGGCATCGCACAAGGTAGGGAGACACGCGCGTGCCGTCACTCATGGATGTGTGGGATTCCACCCGGATGCGGTTGCTCGTCGAATTGGAGCGCGCCACGAGCCTGTCAATGGCTGCGAAAGCTGTCGGGATCAGCCAACCCTCGGCGAGCGAGCACCTGCGTTTGTTGAGTGCCGCAGCAGGTGAACCCATCGCCGAGCGCAACGGACGCTCCCTGGTGCTGACGCCGAGCGGCCGCATTCTGGCGCGCGTGGCATCACAAGCACTGTCCAATCTGTCGGCGGGCCAGTCGGCTCTGGCAGCTCGCGCCGGTCTGAGGGCGGGCACTCTGAACATTGCGGCGTCGTCGGTGCCGGGCACTTTCATCCTGCCGCGGGTCGTCGCGGATTTCGTCCAGCGCTGCCCGGATGTCGAGGTGCGGCTTTCCGTGGGGCCGACCGACGCGGTCATCGACTGGTTACTCGAGGGCCGGGTGACGTTGGCGATCACGTGCAGCGAGATCTCTGCGCCGGGCTTGCGGGTAGAAACCATCGGTGGTGACGAGGTCGTCGGCATCTGCAGCCCGGGCCAACTGGAGATCAGCTCGACGGGCTTCGTAACGACCGATCAGCTCGTTGGCCAGACCCTGCTGGTGCAGGAGCGCGGCTCGAGCACGCGCACGCAGGCGATCGAGATGCACGGCACCGCATCGGGGTGGAGGTCGGTGTGGGAGCTGGGATCGGTCGACGCCGTCAAGCGCGCGGTCCGTGAGCAGGCCGGCGTGGGGTTCGTCTCCATCCATTCGATTGCCGAGGAGCGGCGCCGCGGCGAGCTCGTCGAGTTCCGGGTATCGGGCATCGACTGGGGCCAACGCGATGTACGTGCGATCGCGCTTCTCGGCGTGGTCACCGCACCCGCAGACCACTACTTCAAGGTGCTGCTCGCCCACGCGGTGAATGGTCCAGCGAGCCCCCCGGGACCAGCACTGACCTGACGCTAAGTGGTCCGTCACGCAGTGACTTATCGGACAACCCGATCAGTTGATGCGCTGATATGCGATGTTCCCATACGAAGTGCCGCTGCGATATCGGTCGCGCCTAGTCTTCGGTGGTCGCGTGACGGCGGGATACACAGCCAGATCCAATTCCGAGGTCGCTCACTCAAGAGGGGAAGCAATTGAACCAGTCATCGAGACGACGACCGGTGCCGGTGGATGTCCTCGTGATCGGGGCGGGAGTAGTGGGCACCGCGGTGGCACGGGAACTGTCGTTGCTCGACGTCAGTGTCGCCGTCATCGAGCGGTGGCACGATGTCGGTGAGGAGACATCGAAGGCGAACAGCGGTGTCACCAACTGTGGTTGGTCCTTGAAGCCGGGCAGTCTCGAAGGACAGCTCGTGTCCGCGTCATACCCGCAATGGCCGCAGCTGACGACCGATCTTGGTGTCGAGTGGCGCAAAGTCGGCATCACGATGCTCGCGTTCACTGACGAAGAAGTCGCGGCACTGCCGGCGTGGGTTGAACGCGCGGACCAGAACGGCAACGAGGCGCTGCTTCTCGAGGGCGACGATATCTTCGAGTACGCGCCGCATGCTTCACTGTCGACAAAGATGGCCGTCCATATACCCGAGGAAGCAGTAGTCGATTCCGTACGGTTGACGGTTGCCTACGGAGAGCAGGCGTCGCTCAACGGGGTGAGGTTTTACTTCTCCCAGCCAGCCGTGTCCGCGGAACACGTCGATGGCGTTGTCTCCGAGGTGTCCACGCCACACCACACGTTCAGGCCACGGTTCATTGTCAACGCCGCGGGTCTCGGTGCCGACGACGTGTCGCGGATCCTCGGCGGCGAGGACTTTGCGGTGACGCCACGGCGGGGGCAATGGGCGCTGCTCGACCGTGAATTCGGGTCTCGAGTGCCGGGGATCCTGACAGGTGTGCCGGGGCCGCTCGGCCACGGTCCCATGGTGTTGCCGACTGCACACGGTTCCGTTCTCCTCGGGCCGACCGCGGAGGACCAGGCCGACAAACTGGATCGCACCACCGACGAGGCCAACCTCAACGAGGTGCTGGCCCGCTGCACACAGATGATGCCGGCGATCGACATGCGCTTCGTCACCAAGCGATTCGCGGGCGTGCGGGCGAACTCTGATCCGACATACCGGATCGGGTGGTCGGGGTCGGCGGGCAATGTCGTTCACGTCGCCGGGATCCGCTCAACCGGTGTTTCGGCGTCGCCCGGGATCGCGCAATACGTACGTGACCTGCTCGTGGAGCAGGGGCTGAGTTCGACGCCCAAATCCAACCCGGTGCGCGTCCTGGACTACCGGAAGCCACTGTGGAGCGGTCTGGACTGTGCCGGGGCCGCCGCGGATCCACTTGGCAGGACGGTGATCTGCGCGTGTGAGAAGGTCACCGCCGGCGACATCCACCAAGCACTGTCAGATCCGCTTCCCGCCACCAGCATCATCGGCGTGGCCAGGCGCACGCACGCTACGTGGGGGCGCTGCCAGGGCTCGGCGTGTTTGTCCGGAGTCTCGTTCATCACCTCCATGTACACCGGCCACGATCCTTGGGAGATCCCGTATCACGAGCCAGGTTCCCAACTCGGGGTCGGAGCCACCGATGACTGACGTCGTCGTCGCGGGGTCGGGGCGTTGCGGCCTCCACGTGGCGCGGATGCTCGCCGACGCGGGACTCGAAGTGACTGTGGTGGAACGACTTCCGCAGGTAGGTGGCCAGGAACCAGAACGTGATGCACGCACATTGGAACGCGCTGCCCGCCGCGCTGGTGTGACATTCATGCTAGGCACACTGGCGGTCTCCTACGATGACGGCGTCGTGCAGACTCTCGGGATCGACGGGGCGTCGATGCTCCGGGTGCGCGCGCTGGTCCTCGCCACGGGTACGCGTCCGCAGACACGAGCCGAACTCGGCATCGGTGGTGATCGCGGTGCCGGCGTGACACCGGGCTCGGCGGCCGTACACTTTCTGGACTCGGGTCTGTTACTCGGCCGCAATCCTATCGTGGTTGGAAACGGAGAACTGGCACACCACCTATGCGATGCGTTGTTAGACAAAGGCGCTCACCATGTGCTGTCCGTCGCCAGCGGTCCGCGAATCGGCGACTGGTCGGGCATCACCGCCATAGATAACGCTCGAGTTGTGCGAATCAACGGATTCCCGCGGGTCGGTTCAGCGGTTGTGGCGACACACGACAGCACGCAGGAAATCGTTACGGATGCGGTCATCCTGGCATCGGGACGGATACCGATGCGCAACGTAGAAGGAGCGCTGTTCCCCGGCGATTCCATCTACGACTGCTTCGGAGAACGGGATCCCAAGACCGACGAGGAAGCGATTCAGACAGCGGCAGCCACCGCGCGCGCGGTGGCAGGCGCGATCCGCTGAGATTCAACAACACTATTGGAGACTGAAGTGGAAGTTCTCTCACCTGTAGGACGGTTCCGTGTGTCCGCTCACGGAGTCCGGATTCGCAACGGCCGCCTCATTATTGGCGCTTCGCTGGGCGCATGGCGATCCGAGGTGACTTTCGAGAAGGCCGACGCGCCGCTCGTCCTGTCCACCGTCGGGGCGGCCGGGCTCGCGCTCGCAGTAGCTTTCGGCGCAGGGCGCTGGTCGGCGAACAAGGCCGGGGTGGATCGATGAGCATAAGACCGCTGCCGGATTTGCTCGGACCCGCAATCGAAGGTGGCTACGGAGTGCTGGCATTGAACGTCTTCGACGAGCTGACTCTGCGCACGGCCATCGAGACCGCAGAGACACAGCGAGCGCCGATCGTGATCCAGACATCTGTCAAGACTGTCAGAGCGTTGGGAGCCAGGAATCTGGCTGGCATGTTCGAGCGATCTGCCAGTGACTCGCCGATGCCGGTATCGCTGCACCTTGACCACTGCCCCTACCGTGAGGTGATCTCGGATTGCATTGCCAACGGCTGGAATTCGGTGCTGTTCGACGCATCACACCTGAAGCTGAACGAGGCCACGCAGCAGACCGCAGAGGTGGTGGCCGAGGCACATGCGAACGGCGTGCACGTTGAAGGTGAGGTTGAGGGAATCCAGGGTGTCGAGGACGGCATCGGCAGTGACGGTGCACCTACGGTGTACTCCGACGACAAGATCGTCGACTTCATTGAGACGACCCAGGTAGATTGTTTCGCGCCCGCGATCGGCAACGCGCACGGACT
>Ga0209066_10008366_pt1 | contig 10037 bp, 7 predicted proteins | sample All_14_2_FD_187198 | JGI IMG/M metagenome (GOLD analysis project Ga0209066, IMG submission 187198) | Freshwater microbial communities in response to fracking from Pennsylvania, USA - Allegheny Zone_MetaG_DW_15 (SPAdes) (version 2) ... | reverse complement strand
CCGACCCATTCCTTGATCTTCGGAAGCGCTTTTTCCAGCCAGCTCATCGCTCAGCCCTCCTTCGCCACGGCCTTCAGGCCGGATGCGAGTTCCGTCACATAATCCAGCACCGCCTTGACAAGGCCCGGCTTTGCCCGGCCGGTCCCGTCCAGATTGGCGCGCACCGTCTCCACGATCGCCGAACCCACCACGGCGGCATCGGCGATGCCGGCGATCCGGGCGACATGATCGGGCGTCTTGATACCGAAGCCGACCGCCACTGGCAAATCGGTGTGGCGGCGCAGCCGTTCGACCGCCGCGCGCACCGCGTCTTCCGGGGCGGCCTTGGTGCCTGTAATACCCAGGATGGAGACGTAATAGACGAAGCCCGACGTGTTGGCGAGCACGGTGGGAAGCCGCGCATCATCGGTGGTGGGCGTCGCCAGCCGGATGAAGTTCACCCCGGCCTTCAGGGCGGGGATGCACAGCTCGGCATCCTCCTCCGGCGGCAGGTCGACCACGATCAGCCCGTCCACCCCGGCGGCCCTGGCATCGGCCAGGAAACGTTCCACCCCATAGGAATAGATCGGGTTGAAATAGCCCATCAGCACGATCGGGGTATCGGTGTCGGATGCGCGGAAGCGGCCGACCGCGTGCAGCGCGTCCTTCAGCTTGACGCCGGCGGCCAGCGCCCGAAGCCCGGCTGCCTGGATCGCCGGACCGTCGGCCATCGGATCGGTGAAGGGCATGCCGATTTCGATCACATCGGCACCGGCGGCGGGCAGACCTTTCAGGATTGCCTCGAAACTGTCCAGATCGGGGTCGCCGCAGGTCAGGAAGGTGGCCAGCCCGCCGCGCCCGGCCGCCTTCAGCGCGGCGAAACGCGCGGCGATGCGCCCGGAATCGGGGCCATGGGATACGGGTTCGCTCACAGCTTCACTCCCAACCGTTCGGCAACGGCGAAGATATCCTTGTCGCCACGCCCGCACATATTCATCACCAGGATATGGTCGGACGGCAGGGTCGGCGCCAGCCGGGCTACATGCGCCAGCGCATGGGATGGTTCCAGCGCCGGGATGATGCCTTCAAGTTTGGCGCAGAGCTGGAAGGCCTCCAGCGCGTCCTCATCCGTGGCCGAGACATATTCGACCCGGCCCAGATCATGCAGCCAGGCATGTTCCGGCCCGATGCCGGGATAGTCCAGCCCGGCCGAGATCGAATGCGCCTCGGTGATCTGGCCGTCATCATCCTGCAGCAGATAGGTGCGGTTGCCATGCAGCACGCCCGGCCTGCCACCGGTCAGGGAGGCGGCATGCTGGCCGGTCTCGATGCCATGCCCGCCGGCCTCGACCCCGATGATCCGCACGCTCGCATCATCCAGGAAGGGATGGAACAGGCCCATCGCGTTCGATCCGCCGCCGATACAGGCGACCAGCGAATCGGGCAGGCGGCCCGCCCCCTCATGCTCCTCCAGCTGCCAGCGCACCTCCCGGCCGATCACCGACTGGAAGTCGCGCACCATTTCCGGATAGGGGTGCGGCCCCGCCACGGTGCCGATGATGTAGAAGGTGTCTTCCACATTGGCGACCCAGTCGCGCAGCCCTTCGTTCATCGCGTCCTTCAGGGTCTGCGAACCGGAGGTCACCGCCTCCACCTCCGCACCCAGAAGCTTCATGCGGAACACGTTGGGCTGCTGCCGGGCGACATCCACCGCGCCCATATAGACCTTGCAGGGCATGTCGAACAGCGCACAGACGGTGGCCACCGCCACGCCATGCTGGCCGGCCCCGGTCTCGGCGATGATCCGGCGCTTGCCCATGCGGCGGGCAAGCAGGATCTGGCCCATCACATTGTTGATCTTGTGCGAGCCGGTGTGGTTCAGCTCGTCGCGCTTCAGATAAATCTTCGCCCCGCCGAAATGGCTGGTCAGGCGCGGCGCGAAATAGAGCGGGCTTGGGCGCCCGGCATAATGCTTCAGGTAATAATCCAGCTCGGTCTGGAAACCGGGGTCGGCCTTGGCCGTGCGATAGGCCTTTTCCACCTCCAGGATCAGGGGCATCAGGGTTTCAGCCACGAAACGTCCGCCAAAGATGCCGAAATGGCCGGATTCATCCGGGCCGGTGCGATAGCTGTTCGGTTTGTCCATCCCTACGCCCCAATCGCAACACCGGGAACATACCCGGCGCCGTTGGCAAGCCTTCTAGCCCAGGCGGCGCCGGGCGTGCAAGCGATGCTGCGCCGAATGCGCGGCGGGCTGGCGCGCTTCTTGCTGCCGATGAGCGAGTTGAACCGGATTGAAGGGATGATGCGATGGCGGCGGATAACGGGCATTCGATCGGGCTGAAGGCTATCCGCAAGCTGTACGGGCCGCACAGCGTCGCCGTGGAATCGCTGGATCTGGATATCCGCGCGGGCGAGTTTTTCTCGCTTCTGGGGCCGTCGGGCTGTGGCAAGACCACCACCCTGCGCATGATCGCGGGGTTCGAGGTGCCGACCAAGGGCCAGGTCGGTGTTGACGGGCAGGACGTCACCACCCTGCCGGCCCATGCCCGTTCCATGGGCATGGTGTTCCAGAATTATGCACTCTTCCCGCATATGACCGTGCTGCAGAATGTGGCCTTCGGGCTGAAGATGCGCCGGGTTCCGAAGGCCGACGCGCTGGAGCGCACGCAAAAGGCCCTGGCCCAGGTCGAGCTGACGGGCTTTGAAAGCCGCTATCCGGGCCAGCTTTCCGGCGGCCAGCAGCAGCGCGTGGCGCTGGCGCGCGCCATTGTCATTTCGCCCAAGGTGCTGCTCTGCGACGAACCGCTGGGCGCGCTCGACAAGAAGCTGCGCGCGGCCATGCAGTTCGAGTTGAAGGAGTTGCAGCGGGCGCTGGGCGTCACCCTGGTCTATGTCACCCATGACCAGGAAGAAGCCCTGACCATGTCCGACCGGATCGCGGTGATGAACAAGGGCAGGATCGAGCAGATCGGTTCCCCGGACGAAATCTACAACCGGCCCGCCACGGCCTTTGTTTCCGGCTTCATCGGCGATTCCAACCTGTTCGACGGGGTGCTGGAAAGCGGCCCGTCCGGCCTGTCGCTGAAGCTGGATGATGGCGATGTGCTGCCGGTTGGCGCAGGCCTGCAATCGCGGGCAGGGGAACGCGTGACCCTGGCTCTGCGCCCGGAACATCTGCGCTTTGCCGATGCCGGCATGCCCGCCACGCTGAAGGAGGCGAATTTCCTCGGTGCCTCCACCCTGTACAAGGTGGAGACGGCGCGGCAACGCGCCTTGCTGATCCGGGTTCCCGCCGGGACCGCGGTACCCGATGGCGCTGATGTGCATATCGCCATCCGTCCGGAAGCGGCGGTGCTGGTGCGACATACTGCCGGATGATTGGGCGGGCTGCCCATGTAATGGGCAGGTTTCGTTGCGATGCATGGTGAAAAGTCTGCATTTCCGTACAAATGGCTGTGGCACATGGGTTGCTGATGCACCCCTTCGGCGCTTTTGCGCGGGACAACGTGATTCGGAACAGGAGGCCTTGAGGGCATGACGACATTCTTCTGGACGGCCGGGAATGGTTGGACGCGTCGCGATCTGCTGAAGACGGCGGCGGCCGGTGCGGCGGTTCTGGCCACGCCGGGTATCCTGATCCGCGAGGCGAAGGCGGCGCCGAAGAAGGGCGATACGCTGGTGGTGGGCATCTGGGGCGGCGCGCAGGAAAAGATCACGCGCCAGTATTGTGCCCAGCCGCTGATCGACAAATACGGCGTGAATATCGAATTCGTGCTGGGCGGTACGCCCGACCGGCGCGCCCGGGCCTATTCCGAACGCGGCCGGCCCAGCTTCGATGTGATCTATCTGAACATCTTCGAAAGCCGCCAGGCGGTGAAGGACAAGGTGACCCAGCCGGCCAAGCCCAGCGTCGCCGGGTTCGAGAACCTGTATGATCTGGCCAAGATCGGCGGCTATGGCGTGGCCTTCAACGCGATCACCCCGGTCTATGACAAGACCAAGGTATCGGCCCCGATCGAATCCTGGGCCGATCTGTGGCGCGAGGAGTTGAAGGGCAAGCTTGCCTGGCCGACCTATCCTGGCGCGCAGGGCACGGCTGCCCTGATCATGGCGGCCAAGCTGAATGGCGGGGACGAACACAAGATCGAGCCGGGCTTCGCGGCGCTTGAAAAGCTGAAGCCCTTCGCCGCCTTCCAGGGCAGCCAGTCGCAGCTTTACGGCATGTTCGATGCCGATGCGGTCGCCGCCTCGGTCGAATTCGGCTCCTTCACCCAGAAATATGCCGATACCCAGAATGCCGATATCGTGGTGACCAAGCCGAAGGAAGGCATGCCGGTTGCGATGAACGTGGCCTGCATCACCGAAGGCTCGGCCAATCAGGCCCTGGCGGAGGAATGGGTGTCGCTGCATCTGTCGCCTGCCTGCCAGACGGCTTATGCGCAGGAAATCTATTACGGCCCGACCGTGAAGAATGTCGAGCTGCCGCCGGAGCTGGCGTCCAAATGCGTCTATGGCGAAAAGGACGTGACCGGGCTGATCGATTTCGACTGGGACCATGTGATCAAGTCGGAAGCGGCCTGGACGCGTGAGTTCAATCGCCGTATTGCCGGCTGATAACCAGTAACATGCGGCGGGCGGATCGTTTTTTCCGCCCGTCGCCCTTTTTCGGGACGGGGCAATGCGCGCGACGCGACCGGGGCTCGGCCTGCTGCTTCTGCTGCCCATCGGGCTTTGGATGGCGGCGGGTTTCTTTCTGCCGATGGGAACGGTGGCGGCCTTGTCGGTGCAGGCCGATACCTCCGTCTTCGCCGAGCTCGGCTTTGATCTGTCGCTGGAACATTTCGGCGCGATCCTGGTCGATCCCTATTATCTGAAAATCCTGTTCGACACCCTGGCTATGGGCGTGGTGGTGACGCTTGCCTCCGCGCTGATCGGCGTGCCGATCGCATTGTGGCTGGCGGGGCTGCCGGGCCGTTGGCGCGCTTTGGGCATGGCGGTGGTGGTGATCCCGCTATTGACCAATGTCGTGGTGCGCTCGCTGGGCCTGATGCAGGCCCTGGCGCCGGATGGGGCGCTGGCGACCATCCTGGCGCTGATCAGCGGGCAGGACCGGGTCAATCTCCTGTTCAGTCCTTTCGCGGTCGGCGTGGCCCTGGTGCAGGTCTTCATGCCTTTCCTGGTGCTGTCACTGTACGACACGCTGGTGGGGCTGGACAAACGGCTGGACGAGGCGGCGGATTCGCTGGGCGCGCGGCCGGTGACGCGCTTCTTCACCGTGACCTGGCCGCAGCTGCTGCCGGGTCTGCGGGCCGGCATGTCCATCGTCTTCCTGATGGCGACCACGGCCTATGTCTCCGCTTCCCTTCTGGGCGGCAAGAAGGTTTTCGTGGCAGGCATGGTGGTGTTCGAGGAGGCGATGCAGATCCTGAACTACCCCTTCGCCAGCGCCATGGCGATGGTGCTGCTGGGTGTGACCAGCCTGGGGGTGGTGCTGATCGATCGGTTGTTCGCCCGGGCGATGCCCTGGCGCTCGGGCCGGACCAAGCCGGTGAACCGCCAGCTTTCCGGCCCACTGCCGGAAATGGTCGTCACCGTGATGGAATGGATCGCGCCCAGCCTGCGCCGCGCGCTGCTGGTGCTGGGCTGGCTCGTGCTGCTCTATCCGCTGGTGCTGGTGGTGGTGAACAGCGTCAACAATGTGCCGCAGGCGACCGCCGGGGCCTGGAAGGGGTTCACCCTGCGCTGGTATGAGCAGATTCTGAACGAAGGCAGTTTCTATCTGGATGCGGCCCTGATTTCCGGCCAGCTGGCCCTGGCATCGACCGTGGCGGCGCTGGCACTGGCCTTGCCTGCGGCCTTTGCCATCGTACGCCACCCGCCTGTGCCCAAGGGCACGCTGATGGCGCTGTTCATGCTGCCACTGGCTTTGCCCGGCATCGCCTTTGCCATCGGCATGCTGAAGCTGCTGCAGATTTTCTTCCTGATCCCGCCCTTTCTGGGGCTGGTGATCGTGCATGCGGTGCTGATCCTGCCTTTCGTGCTGTCGATGCTGCGCACCTCCGTCGAGGCGCTCGACCCAAGGCTGGAGGAGGCGGCGGGAGGCCTTGGCGCGACCCCGCTGCGCGTCTTCCGCCATGTCGTGCTGCCCTTGATGCTGCCGGGGCTGGCGGCGGGCGGTATCGTGGCCTTCCTGATTTCCTTCGGCGAGGTGACGGTGACGGCCTTTCTGTCCTCCGCCCGGATGCAGACCCTGCCGGTGCGCATCTATGCCGATGCACAGTTCGACGTGCTGCCGACCATCAATGTGGTCTCCACGCTGATGATCGTGGCGACCATCGCGCTGTTGCTGCTCTTGAACAAGGTGATGCCGCTGGATCGGGTTTGGCAGAAGCGTTAGCGGAACGGCCAATATTGCACCGCGGGACTCTCTGACTTCTATCCCTACAAACAAAAAGAGTTACGAAGTTATACCTGCTTCACGTCCAACCGCTCCTATGAATTGTCTCCGCTCGCTCCTGTTGTGACTTGATTTGGTGGACATGACCTTTCGGGTGGACAAAGGCTCCCTTCAAATCAAGCCACGACTGGCACTCTGCAGGATATGGAGCTCTGCAGCCTTCTTCCTGCCAGCGCGGTATGCACAATTTAGGTAGGTTACGTGCCGCGTCCATGAGGACTGCTAAACCGATGTTCTCGATTGCTGCTGCGCCGTACAGTCGTTCGGCGATCCATATTTTTGAAATACTTGATTTAATGGATGTGGAAATTATTTCGCGGGAAATGCTTTCTTCACCTTCATAACTCTCATATCGGCTTTCTTTTTCAAAAGAAACGTTAATTTTTTTTGCTGATACTTCGTCTGGCAATTTATTGTGGAGGGTGCAGGATAAGGCTTCTATTATTTGTTTGTTGAAGGTTGCCCCAACGTCTGGGCATTTCCAAAACTGAGCGCGATAGCCTGTCCGCGCATTAAAGAACCAGTCATAGATATCTGGTGGCACTTGGAACTGTATGGTTACTCGTTTTTCTACAAATTGATTGCCAGGACTGTCTACCGCTACACGAAGGCTGCCGCGACTTATTGTGTTCGTAAGTTCGGCTTGTAACTTAGTTACAAGGGTGTCTGGCGATCCCGCATCTTCGAGGCGGCCCGCACGGTTACAATCTGAACCATATAATTCCTTGAAGCTCCAGTCGGTTTCTGTGATGTCGGCCATCGACTATTCAATCCCTCTCCAGAGTGATCGATGAACTGAGGAAAAGCATCAACGAAGGTTGAGGATAGAGCAAAAGCCATTTGTCAATCCACTAAGGCAAAAAACATGATTAACATCAATTATAAGCGCTAGCCCCGCACAGCCTCCAGGAAGCGGCGGATTTTTTCCGGGCTCTTCCGGCCGGGGGCGTCTTCCACGCCGGACGAGGTGTCGACGGCAGGCGCCCCGGTCAGGCGGATCGCGGTGGCGACATTGTCCGGCGTCAGCCCACCCGCCAGCATCCAGGGCAGGGCAAAGCCGCGCCCCTGCAACAGCATCCAGTCGAAGGCGACCGCATTGCCGCCGGGCAGGCCCTTGCCTTCGCCGGGCTTGGGCTTGGCATCGAATAACAGGCGGTCGCAGACCTGTTCGTATTGCTTCACCGGGGCGAAATCCGCCTCCTCCGCAATCGCGATGGCCTTCATCACGGGTTTGCCGGTGCGGGCGCGGATCGCGGCACAGCGTTCCGGCGATTCTGCGCCGTGAAGCTGGATCAGGTCGATGGGCACTTCGGCCAGCAGCCGGTCGAGCAGCCCATCCTCGGCATCCACCACCAGGGCGACCTTGCCCGCCCGGCCGGGGGGCACCCGTTCGGCCAAAGCCCGCGCCGCGGCAAAATCGAGATTGCGGGGGGAGCGGGGAAAGAACACGAAACCCAGCATCGCCGCGCCATGATCCAGCGCGGCATGCAGGGCCGGTGCATCGGTGATGCCGCAGATTTTCGCCTCGGCCATCGGCTTTTCCTTCCCTTCCAAACGGGAAGGATTAAGTAAGGAATGTTCTGTCCTGTGAAAAGGGGTTTGCCCGCATGTCCGTGCATGATCGCATCCAGCCGCCCATGGCCGAAGTGAAGCCCATGACCGTTGCCCATCACGGGGTGGAGCTGGTCGACCCTTATGCCTGGCTGCGTGACCCCGGCTATCCGACCATCGCCGACACCGGCGTGCTGGCCTATCTTGAGGCGGAAAACGCCCATGCCAATGCGATTCTGGAGCCCTGGCGGGCGGAAATCGACGCCATGTTCGCGGAGTTGAAGGGCAGGCTGAAGGAAGATGATTCCTCCGTCCCGTCGCGCGATGGCGCCTATGAATATTGGTGGAAATTCGAACCCGGCGCGCAATATCGCCGCTGGCTGCGGCGACCCGTCACCGGCGGGGCGGAGGAACTGCTGCTGGACGAGGTCGCACGGGCCGAAGGGCGTGGCTATTACGCGGTCCGCGACATGGATATCGCCCCGAATGATCGGCTGTTGGCCTGGTCGGAGGATGATGACGGGTCGGAGCGCTTCACCATCCATATCCGCGATCTGGCGACGGGCCAGGAGGTCGGGCGCACCGTCACCAACACTTCCGGCACGGTGGTCTGGACCGCGGGTTCGGACGGGTTCATCTATGTCGAACTGACGCCGGAACACCGGCCGTTCCGTGTTCGGCTGCACCGGCTGGACGCCGGCGAAGGCGCGGAAGACCCGATCCTATATGAAGAGGCCGATCCCAGCTTCTTCGTCGGCATCGGCCGCACCCAGGGGCGCGGCTTTCTGACCATCGGCTGCGGCGATCATGTGACCACGGAAACCCGGATCGTCCCGACCGATGATCCGCTGGCGGTGCCGGTCGTGGTTGCGCCGCGCCGGGCGGGCCATCGCTATCAGCTGGATGAGGCGGGCGGGGATTTCTTCATCCTGACCAATGACGGCCATGCCGATTTCCGCGTGGTTTCGGCCCCGCGCCATGATCCGGCCGAAGCAAACTGGACCGAGGTGATGGGGCCGGGCGAGGGGCGCTATTACAAGGGGCTTGCCACCTTCAAACGCTTCCTGGCGGTGCAGGGCCGCGAGAACGGGCTGGACCGGATCTGGCTGCGCGATCAGGCAACGGGTCAGGTGCATGTGATCCGCTTTCCGGAGGAGGTGGCTTCCGTCGGGCTGGGCGGCAATGCCGAAGCCGATCCCGACCATATCCGCCTCGGCTATCAATCCATGATCACGCCGGGCACCGTCTATGATTACGATCCGGTGGCGCGGGAACTGGAAACCCGCAAGGTACAGGAAATCCCGTCGGGCTATGACAAGGCGCGCTGGCGTACCGAGCGCCTGATGGCGAAGGCGCCGGATGGGGCGGAGGTGCCGATTTCCATCGTCTATCCGGCGGATCATCCCAGGGACGGATCGCGCCCGCTATACCTGTATGGCTACGGGGCCTATGGCCATGGCCTGCCGCCCTATTTCTCCACCGCGCGGCTGTCGCTGCTGGAGCGGGGTTTTGCCTTCGCCATCGCCCATATCCGCGGCGGGGATGAGTTGGGGCATCACTGGTACGAGGCGGGCAAGGGTTCGTCGCGCATGAACACCTTCACCGATTTCATCGCCTGTGCCGAGGAATTGGTGGCCCAGGGTTTCGGCAGTCCCGGCCGCATTGCCATCTCCGGCGGGTCGGCGGGCGGTACGCTGGTGGGAGTCGCCCTGAACCTGCGCCCCGATCTGTGGGGGGCGGCAGCGGCGCATGTGCCCTTCGTCGATGTGCTGAACACCATGCTGGACAGCAGCCTGCCGCTGACGCCGATCGAATGGCCGGAATGGGGCAATCCCATTACCGACCGGGCCGCCTTCGACACCATCCTGCACTACAGCCCCTATGACAATGTGACAGCCCAGGATTATCCGCCGATGCTGGTCACGGCCGGGCTGAACGATCCGCGCGTGACCTATTGGGAACCGGCGAAATGGGTTGCGCGGCTGCGCGTGCGCAAGACCGATTCCAACCCGATCCTGTTCAAGACCCATATGGGGGCCGGCCATGG
>Ga0209066_10008365_pt1 | contig 10037 bp, 6 predicted proteins | sample All_14_2_FD_187198 | JGI IMG/M metagenome (GOLD analysis project Ga0209066, IMG submission 187198) | Freshwater microbial communities in response to fracking from Pennsylvania, USA - Allegheny Zone_MetaG_DW_15 (SPAdes) (version 2) ... | reverse complement strand
TCCTTGTTGGTGATCTTCTCGGCCTCTTCGATCGTCTTGCCGAGAACCATCTCGGTGAGGGCCGAGGAGGATGCGATCGCGCTGGCACACCCGAAGGTCTGGAATTTGACATCCACGATCCGCTTGCCCGCATCGAGCTTGAACATCAGAGTCAGGGCATCGCCGCAGGCGAGCGACCCCACCGTGCCTGCCCCGTCGGGGTTCTCGATTTTGCCGACGTTACGGGGGTTGCGAAAATGCTCCATCACCGTTTCGCTATAATTCCACATGACTGGCCTCCTTGGTCTTGAAAGTGGTTATATTATCACGGCCGGACGGATTAAGGAACTGCCAATACCAAGGAGAAGAAAGCCCTGTAGCCTCGCGCGCAGGGGCTACGGTTTCACGATCTTTTCCAGGGCCTTCCCGAACACCAAGCCCTGGCGCCACATGCCGAGATCGTTCGGGTGGCAGCCGTCCACCGTGCCTTCGCTGTCGTGGCCCAGCATCTCCTTCGCCTCAAGATAATGCAGGTTCTGCCAGAGCGCGGCGTCCTCGGCCTTGAGCTTGTCGTAGATGCCGCGCAGCAGAAGCGCCTTAGAGGTCGGCGCGCGCTCAAACACGTTGCAGTCCTCGGCCAGCAGGATCGGCGTGCCGGGACGCCGCGCGCGCAGGGCCCGGATGAAAGGCTCGGCCCTCTCGCGCACGAGCGCGTCGGGCATGTTCCACAGGCAGTCGAGCACATAGACCGACGCGTCGATCTCGGCCAGCAGGTCGCACAGCGCCATCTCCATCTTGCCGTTTCCTGAAAACCCCAGATTGACCACCGGCGCATCAATCAGCCGGCCCGCCACCGCCGTGAACGCCAGGCCGGGCCGCGAGGCGCAACCGCCTTGCGTGATCGACGTGCCGTAGAAGACCACAGGCCGCGTCAACCCGTTCGCGCGCGGCGGCGCCGCCGCGATCGTCTTCCCTTTCGGGATGCCCACTTCAATTTTAGCGGTGCCGTTATAAAGGGGCAGATAGACCAGGCATTCGGTGTTCGCCGCCAGCGTGAAATCCATCACGTTCGTCACCGCAACGGGCCGGCCGTTTTTGACGAACCGCCACCCGCCCGGCAAACGCGCGTATACGTCCACGCCGCTGACCCCGGTGGCCGGCATGTGAGGCATCGCCAACCCAGCGTTCCGCACCGTCCAGCGCACTTTGAACTCGGCCGTATCAGAAACAAACCTCAAAGCCATCCCCGCCGAATTGTGGCTCAGCCCCCATACGCTGGCCGGCACCGTCGCCTGCGCACGGCCCGGCAGACGGTCGTAGTAACTCTCCGTATCCTTGAAGGCGCGGCCCTCGATCGGCAGTTCCTGGCCGTCGTACCACACGGTCTTCCCGTCCGCGTCTTCACACCCTTTTCGGATCTCATCCGCGCCTGCCGCCGCCACGAGCATCCCCTGCAGCACCACACCCGCCAACAGCACCCTTCCCCACCCCGTCCGCATCGTTTCCATCACGCCTCCTTATCCGTTTCAACAACACCTCTGTATTAAAAAGATACACGAAAGTCCTCCCCTACACAACCCACCCCGCGGCTCCTGCGGCCGCGGAGGCGCGTTTAGGTCAGAACCGTACCCGGCAGCGGGCTTGTCGGCCCCTGCTTAATCCGGTAAAGTGTCGCTTTACGAGTGACCAATCAGACAAAAGGAAAAACATGATGAACATGCTCTGGCGGGCGGGATGCGGGCTTCTTATTTTCGCGGCGGGGCTGGCCTCAGCCTCGGACCTGACCATTCAGAACGAGACGATCCGACTGCGCTTCGAAGAAGCCTCGCGCCGCCTGGTGATCTCCGACCGCGCCTCCGACACCGTGTTTGCGACCGCCGACGACCTCGCCACGCCGAAAGCGGCCGTGCGCCAGACACCGGCCAGCGACCGGCTTTTCGGCAAAGGCCACGCCGTGGAAGTCACGCTGCCGGACGGCAGCATCCGGCAGGCCCTGCTCTTCCCGAATGTTCCTTTCGTCGTTTTCCGAAACACCGTCAAAAACGGCGGGGAGTCCCGGCAAGTGCTGAACCGCCAGTCCTACGCGGCGCTGACCCTTCACCTCGCTCAGCCGGCCGACGCGCTCAACAGCCTCGGCACAGGCGGCCTGCTCAAGCCTGACAAGAACCCCGGCAGCTACATGTGGACGGCCGTGGCCGATCCGGAAACCCGCCGCGGCGTGGTCGCCGGCTGGGTCACCACCGACCGCGGGAGCGGCGTCGTGCGCATGGAAACCGCGGCCGGCGCCGTCCGTCTCCTGCCGCACGTGGATTACGGGCGCCTGCCGCTCGAACCGGGGCAGAGCGAGGCGCTCGAAACCTTTGTGGTCGGCCTTTTCGACGACGCCCGGCTGGGGCTGGAGGCCTATGCCGACCTGATCGCCAAGGTGTACGACATCCGCCTGCCGCCGATGCCGACCGTCCACTGCACGTGGTACGTGGACGGCGCCTCGCGCGAGAATGTGATGACCGGCCGCACCGCTTTCGCCGAGCAGGCGCTCAAACCGTTCGGCCTCGGCGTGATGCAGATCGACGACGGCTGGCAGCTGGGCCACTCCACGAACGGCCCGAAAAAAGTTTTCATCGGACACGATCCGCAAGGCCCCTACCCCTCTGGCATGGCCCCCATGGCGACCACGATCCGCAAAGCCGGCCTGACCGCCGGGATCTGGCTTATCCCCTTCGCGGGCTCCAGCGACGACCCCTGGTTCGCGGACAAGACCGCCTGGTTCGCCAAGAAGCCCGATGGCTCGCCTTACGACACCCGTTGGGGCGGCACCTGTTTCGACCTGACCCGCCAAGACACGCAGGCCTACCTGAAAGACGTGATCCGCACGCTGACGAAAGAGTGGGGCTACACGTATCTCAAAATGGACGGACTCTACACCGGCGCCTCGCTCAACCTGAACTACGTGTGCGACTCTTTCCGCGAAGACGAGATCGGCCAGGCCGTTCTCTCCGATCCCGCCGTCACCCAGATCCAGATGATGCGCAACAGCCTGGGCATCGTGCGCGAAACCGCCGGCAAGAAGGTCTTTCTGCTGGGGTGTTGCGTCCCGCAGAACATGCGCAGCGCGGGCGCGGCCTTCGGGCTCGTTGACGCCATGCGGATCGGCCCGGACAACGGCGCGAACTGGGACAGCATGATGCGCGGCCCGGAGTATGGCGCATGGCAATACTTCCTGCACCGGCGCGTCTGGTACAACGATCCGGACCCGCTTTACGTCCGCGCTTCGCTGCCGCTGGAACACGCCCAGGCGATCGTCTCGTGGGTGACGCTGAGCGGCCAGATGAACAGCAGCAGCGAGGACTACGCCAAGCTGCCCGCCGAACGGCTCGACCTGCTCAAGCGCACCATGCCTTCGCACACCGCGGTGGCGCGTCCGGTGGACCTGTTCGAAAATCGGATCCCCGGCATCTGGCTGGTCACCGACACCTCCTCCGGCGTGCGCCGCGACGTGATCGGCCTCTTCAACTGGGCCAGCACGGAAAAGACCTTCGACACCCCGCTGGCCAAAATCGGCGTCCCCGGCGACGCCGAGCAGATCGCCTTCGACTTCTGGGGCAACACGCTGACGCCGCCCTTCAAAGGCCGCCTCACGCAAACGCTCCGCCCACAGTCCTGCGCGGTGCTCTCCGTACGGACGATCACCGACACCCCTCAGCTCATCAGCACCTCTCGCCACATCACGCAGGGCATGGTCGATGTGAAGGCTGAGAAGTGGAGCCCGCGCAAGCGCGAGTTGTCGGGCGTGAGCGCAGTGATCGGGGGCGACCCTTACGAGCTGCGCGTCCTGACGCTCACTCGCCAAGGGCCGCTTGCGCACCAGCAAATCACCCTCTCTTCTTCCGACGTGAAAGCTGGCGTGCTGGCCGAGGCCAAAGAGGAAGAGGGTCTGCTCCGCGTCACCCTGCTCTCGGCCGCCAGCCGCGAGGTTCGCTGGCGCATCACCTTCGCGGACGCGCCTGCCACGCCGGCCGTGCCGGCGGCCGCCTCGCTGAAAGCCGAAATGCCGGACGTTTACGGCCCGGTCCTCCTCACCTGGGAAAGCAACACCCGCGCTTGCGAGCTTCGCCGCGACGGCGTGGTGATCGCCCCGGCCGCGACAGGCGGAGCGTGGCGCGACGCGCACGTCCAGTCGGAAAAGAGCTACCGCTACGAGGTGCTTCCGTACACCCTGGGCGGCGTCCGCGGCGAACCGCAGGCCTGCGTTTTCAAAACCCCCGCCATCCCGCAGCTCGGCGGCGTGCCGCCCAAGCCTGACGTGAAGCTCGACGCGCTGGACCCCGTCAAGCTGTCGGTCGGGTGGGGCTCGCTCAAAAAGGGAACCGCGCTCAACGGCCCGCTGCGTCTCGGCAAGGAAACCTTCGCCTCGGGCGTCTGCCTCCATGCCGAAGGCTACGCGGTCTACGCGCGCGATCCCGCGTGGAAACGCTTCGTCGCGGTCGTGGGCATCGATGAGAGCCAGCGCCCGCAGAACCAGTCCAGCATCATCTTCAGCGTCGCCGTCGAAGCCGCCGACGGCCGACGCGTGCTCGCCAGCTCGCCGGTGATCCGCTTCGGCCAGCGCGAGCGTTGGCACTTTGACCTCGAGCTGCCCAAAGACGCCGAGCGCGTGGTTTTGCTCTCCGGGTCTGCCGGCGACGGCAACAAGAGCGATCACGGCAACTGGTGCGACGCGGGATTCATCCGCTGAGCCCTCGCCCACACCGTTCCGACGCGACCGCCTACTTCTTCTCGAGACCCCACGCTTTGTTGGGCTCTTTGCCGAGCGTCAGCTCCAGCACGCCGCCTTGAGCAAAGGCCGCGTGCGGGAAACGGAACGAGTTCCACGGGGCTCCGTTAAGCGTGGATGTAGACGTTCTCAGGGGCGTTGTTCCGCGTGCGGATCACAAAGGTCCCGCCCTGCGAGTAGCCCGGCCGCAGACGGATCGTGACCGCGTCGAACACCGGCGTGGTGATGTCGTACATCGGGTTTTGCGCGCAGCCGCCGTCGAACGCGAAGAGCCCGATCTGCATCAGCGCGCTGAGCGCCCCCATCTGTCCTTGATCTTCATCGCCGTTGTATCCGGTGTACGGGGTGGCTTCCGCAAAATTCACGGCATGCACACGCCGCACCCAGTACTGGGTCTTCCACGGCATGCCCGCGTGGTTGAACAGGTGGGCCATGCCGGTGCTCGGCTGGTTCTCGTAATCCACCCACGCCGCGCCGTGTTTGCCGTGCACCTCGATAAAGCCGCGCGGCTCCGCTTTCCTGAAGTTCTCCTCCAGCCGCGCCGCCAGCTTCTCCTGCCCCCCGAACAGCTCCGCCAGACCGGCCGGGTCGTGGGGCACGAAAAAGGTATAGATGGCCGAGGTCGACTCGACAAAGCCCTTGGCGGCAAAGCCGACCGTCACCGGCGTGAACGGCTCATACCAGCCCCCCTCTTTGGTGCGCGGCCGCATCCAGCCCGTGGACGCGTCCCAGACGTTGCGGTAGTTCTGTGACCGCTTGGCGAAATAGTCGGCGTCTTCCGTCTTTCCGAGCGTGCGGGCGAACTCCGCGAGACACCAGTCCTCATACGCGTATTCCAGCGTCATCGCCGCGCCTTGGCGGTGGCCGCCCTTGCCCGGGATGTCTTCCGGCACGTAGCCGCGGTTGACGTAGTAGATCGTGCCGCCGCCGCTGGCGTAGCCGGTCTCGTAGCCCGCATGGTCACGGATGCCGCCCGGAAAGGCGTTCTTGCGCAGGCCCTCGTAAGCCTTCTCGACATCCCACGAGCGGATGCCCTTGTGATACGCCGAAACGAAGACCGGCGCGGCGGTGTCGCCGATCATCACGAACGTGTAGTTGCCTCCCGCGGGGCCGCGCGGGATCAGTCCGCCGTTCCGGTACATGTCAACCATGGTCTGGCAAAACGCGTCGGTCACCTCTGGCCAAGCCAGAGGCCACAGGATGTTGAGCGACCAGTGCGATCCCCACCAGGCGTCGAAATTGTGGTGCGGGAAAACCGTGCCGTCCGCCGCAGGCGTGACCGTCCGCACGCGCGGCGCCTCGCCCGTGTTGTCGACGTACTGCCCGTCCGCATCGCTGACGATGCGACGCCCCAGCAGCGCGTGCCACAGGTCGGTGTAGAACTTGGTCTTCTGCATCTCGCTGCCACCCTCGACCTCGATCCGCGCGAGCCACGTGTTCCAGTCGTCCGCAGATTCTTTCACCACGCGGTCGAAGTCCCAGTGCTTCAGCTCCGCGCCGAGGTTGCGGCGCGCGCCATCGAGGCTGGTGTAGGAGAGCGCCACCTTCATGAGCACCGGCTCGTCCCCCGGCTTGAACTCGACGAACTGCCCCGCATTGGGACCGTCCACCACATCGGGGGAGCGCTTCAGCACGACCCCGTCTTTCCACGCTCCGAACTTGGAGAAAGGCTGATTGAAGCGCGCGGTGAAATAGACCGTCACCGGCTTCGGCCGACGGTCGGTCTTGCTCTGGGTGAACCACCCCTCCACGCCCGTGCGGTCCGCGAGGGGCCGGACCTCGGAGCCGATCATCGTGCAGTACATGAGGGGCGTGGCGGTGTCGAGCAGGATGCGCCGCGTCTCATGCTTTGGGAAGGTGTAGCGGTGGAAGCCCACGCGCGCGGTCGAGGTCAGCTCCGCCGTGACGCCGTACTTTTTCAGCACCACCTTGTGGTAGCCCGCACGGATCACCTCATCGTCGTGCGAGAACGCCGACTCGTAACCCGCCATTCCCTTCTCGCCGCAGACGTCGCCGGTCACCGGCATCACCGGCAACCCCGCGAGTTGCCACCCGTGGAGATGGCTGAAGCAGCGCACCACCTGGCTCGTGTAGATGTATCCCGCGCCCCAGTCGCCCTCGGTCTGCGTGTCGGGGCTCAGGTTCACCAAGCCGAACGGACGGCAGGCCGACGAGAAGTAGATCCAGCGCGAATACTTGGTGTCGGTTTCGGGCTTCACCCAATCCACAGGCCGCTTCGCCTCGGCCCACACGCACCCCGCCGCCAACACGGCCAGCACGATCGTCATACGTTTATTCATCATAACCCTCTTTCAAATGCCGCCTTTTTTCGGAACAGTTTATCTGATCTTTCGCCAGATGCAACCACCCCGTCGAAATATCGCGGGGCCTTTGGCTGCGGAATAAAAACGGGCAAGGATCGGAGCGGGCTTTCCGGCGCCCCGGCATCCACCCCTGAGAACACGTTCGCCGAGAACGGCGGAGATGCGCGACTCCAGCATCATGAAACGGGCGGCAACGCGGGTCCCCGATTTTCCAAAAACGAGTGCTTGCATCTTTCCGGCGATTCCGCCATGATAATGCCCGCTTTTTATCACTAAAGGAAAGAGTTGGAGGATTTTTCATGGGCACAGGCCGCACATTAAACAAGGACCCACGCACACGCCCCATTAAGAGCCAGGGCGAAAAACGCCGTCGCACGAAAGTTCAGCGTGCCCGGCTGGTCAAGTTCGGCATGGACCAAGCCGTTGTCGCCAAAATGCAGCCGGAGGATGTCCGTCTGCTGGTGCAACGCCCCGTGAAGGTGAAGAAGCTTCTGGCGAAGGCAGCCGCAAAGCCGGCCGTCGAAGTGGCCGCAAAGCCGGCCAAAGCTGAGAAGGCTGTCAAAGCCGCACCGAAGGCCGCCAAGGCTCCCAAGGCCGCGGCCCCGAAGGCCAAGAAGGCGACTCCCAAAGCGGAATAGCGCTTTCACAGGCGACACTTGAGCGAAACGCGCCCCGTCATGTAACGGCCGGCGCGTTTCGCTTTTGTTTTTTTCCGGCGCACGCCACCGCGCGATAAACCGTGCCCACCTCGCCGGCCATGGCGGAAACCGTGTGCTCCGAAACGGAGGCACGGCCCTGTTCCGCCAAAGACCGCCGTTTCTGAGGATCTCTTAGCAGAGCCAAGAGCCCGTCGCAGAGCGCCTCCTCGCTCTCGGCTTCGACCAATACGCCATTGACCCCGTCACGGATCAGCTCGGGCACCCCGCCGACAGAAGCCGCCACAAGCGGCACACCGGCCTGAAACGCTTCCAGCACCACGTAAGGGCAACCCTCCCACCGCGACGGCACTGCCACCACATCCGTCTCGCGCATGCGCGCCACCGTTTCCGCCTGCGCACACGTTCCCGCGAACTGCACGTGCGGCCCAAGCTGCCGCTCCTCCACCAGCTTCCGCAAAGCCTGCTCCTCTTCGCCTGCGCCGTACATCACGAAGTGGACCTGCGGCACATGTGCCACCACATCAGCGGCGGCCTCGATCAACAGGTCCGGCCCCTTCTGCCGCGACAGCCGGCCGAAGAACCCGACCCTCAACGCGCCGGTTTCGCGCACCGCAACCCCGCCGCACGAACAAGGCCACACACCGTTCCTGATCACCCAGACGCGGTCCCGCCCATAACCCAAACTCACCGCCTCGCGCGCCTCGTCCTCCGACACCGCGATCAGCGCCGCCGTCAGGCCGCGCGCGCAACGCTCGAGCAAACGGTAGAAGCGCCGAGCCTCCTCGCCACATTTCATCATAAACGGAAACACATGCGGCGTGTAGACCACCGGCACCCGGCAAAGCGCGCCCGCCAACCGCGCAAGAAAGCCCGCTTTGGCGCTGTGCGCATGGATCACATCGGGACGCGCACGGCGCACACAGCGCAGCAGCCTGAACAGGCTCACGAGGTCCGCCACCGGCGCGATGCCGCGTTCCATCGCCACGTCGAACACCGGCAAGCCGCGGGCGGCGTAGTCAGCCACGTCTTCCCGAAACGCCGGGTCACGTCCACACGAAACCGCCAAGCACACCCGGAACTCGCGCGGGTCGAGCGCGGCGACAAGGTCGCGCAAATGCCGCCGCGTGCCGCCCTCCGTCGCCTCCAACACCTGTAGCACCGTCATCATCCCGGCATCCGCTCCTTTAGCCATGAACGCGTCTCCAGCTCGCGCCGCCGCTCTCTCCAGTCCGGCAGACACCGCGCCACCCGGAAATAAAAGGCCGCCGAATGATTGAGCTGCGCGAGATGGCACAGCTCATGAACGACCACATACTCGATCAGGCGGGGCGGCATGTGAGCCAGCTCCACGCTGAGCGTAATGTGACCGTCCCTTGAACAGCTTCCCCAGCGCGTCTTCATCGCCCGCACGGTCAGACGCACGCCAGCGGGATGCTCCTCAGACCGCATCGCAAGCGGGCCACGCTCAGGACAGATACGTTCGCCGAAGCGGGCCACGCCATCGGAGAGAAACCCGGACAACACCGACTGCGCCTGTTCGCGGAACCACCCCTCCACCAATGTCCGCACCCGCACGGTATTCGCCGTGTCGTAGAGCGTGACGCGCAACACGTTCTCCTCGCGCGTCACCGTTTTCCAGACTGAGCGGGTCACTTCCAAACGCAGTGGACGGCCCAAAAAATAAAAAATCTCGCCCGTCGTGTAGGCGCGCGGCGCAAGACGCGGCCGCAGGGCTTGCTTCTCCATCGTCTGCAGAATCCACCCCGCCTGCCGCTCAACGAACGCGCGCACCGTCTTGGCAGACACGCGCGATGGCGCGCTGACCACCACCTCGTCCGGGCCCTTGACCACGATCCGAACGGATTTACACCGCCCCGTCCGGATCACATACCCGATGGTGCGCCCGCCATACACGACCGTTGAAAGCCCGTTTTCTTGAGAATCACACATGGGTTGCTTTTCGCTTGGTACCCTTAAACTTTAATGTGGCACCAGCATACTCGCATGGAACAATCCCGCAAAGTCCAAAATGAATCCGAAGGCCCTATTTTCACAATGACAACCCGGCACTGTTGCGTTAAACTAATCAACCATATTTTGTTTGTACCCGATCATCCTTTAGACCGGGGCATAAACTGTTTTAAACGTTTGGAGACACTATGGCTCAGGCTGTCATTTTCCCGAAACTTGGTCAGACCATGGAGGAAGGCGCCATCGTCAAATGGCTCAAGAAAGAGGGCGACCCTGTCGCAAAAGGCGACATCCTCTTTGAAATCGAAACCGACAAGGCCAACCTGGAGG
>Ga0209066_10008363_pt1 | contig 10039 bp, 9 predicted proteins | sample All_14_2_FD_187198 | JGI IMG/M metagenome (GOLD analysis project Ga0209066, IMG submission 187198) | Freshwater microbial communities in response to fracking from Pennsylvania, USA - Allegheny Zone_MetaG_DW_15 (SPAdes) (version 2) ... | reverse complement strand
TGTGGTCGCCGACGGGTGACAATCTGCATCTGCGCAACCCGATCAAGTCGCTGGACGACCTGAAGGGCCAGAAGATCCGCACCGGTTCGGCCGCCCATGCCCAGATCATGGAAACGCTGGGAGCGGTGCCGCAGACCATCGGGCCGACCGAAGTGAATGACGCGCTGAGCCGCGGCGCCGTGGACGGTCTGATTCAGGGCCTGACCGGTATGAAGACCTTCGGTACGTTCAACGTGGTCAAGCAGACCTATGAGGTGCCGCTGGGCAATATCTCCTTCCTGCTGCTGATGAACAAGAAGAAGTGGGACAGCCTGCCCGCCGACGTGCAGGCGTCGATGGACAAGCATGCCGGCCTGCCGCTCGGCCTGCATGGCGGCAAGGTCTATGACGACGAGACGGCCGTGATCCGCGAAGCCAAGCTCAAGGAAGGCTATGACATCGTCACGCCGACCGATGCGGATCTGGAAAAGTATCGTGATCGCTTCCTGTCCGTGCACAAGCATTGGATCGAAACGACCCCGAATGGTCAGGCGGTCTATGACGAGTTCAAGACCTTCATGGACCAGTACCGCAAGACCAACGGCTGACGCCTGAAACGGAGGGGGATTGGTGATGTTGCAGGCTCAGCAGAAGATGCTGGACAAGCTGACCGTGGCGGTGGCGATCGCCGGGTTCTGCGGTCTGGTCGGAATAGTGCTTTTGACCGTGGTGGATGTCGTGCTGCGCTTTTCCGGCGGGGGACGCATCCCGGGATTTGATGATTATGGGGCCCTCTTGTTTCCAATCGTCATTGCGTCCTGCTTCCCGGTAGGGCTGCTGCATAACCGCAACATCACCATCACCTTTCTGGGATCGGGGCTTGGCCCGACTGCTTCGCGGATCCTGAACCTGTTCGGCAGTCTGCTCACGCTGACGGTGTTCGTGGCCATTGCTTGGCGGTTCGTCGGGATGACGCAGGAACTTCAAGCCGGCGGGTCGGTGACCCCGACGGTCCTGCTTTCTGTGGTTCCGACCTGGTGGATTTCGACAATTCTGATGTGGTTGACGGTGCCCGTCCAGCTTTGGGTATGCGCGGTACGTGTCCTGGAACTGGCCCAGGGTCGAAACATCCTGCAGGCAGCGGAATCCGACGCCGGCTGAAAACTCGGCATCGGTCCGGCTTCCCATTCTTCGTCATTCTTCCCTAAACCCATAGGTCAGGGGGGCATCGCCCGTGTTCAGCGACCCGCTCGTAATTGCGATCTTCGGCATGCTGCTGATGTTCGGCTTGATTTTTCTGCATGTTCCCATCGGTATTTCCCTGACGCTGACAGGCGTTCTGGGCTGCGCCTTGTATATCGGCTGGGACCCTGCGTTTTCGTTGATCGAAATCGAAGCATCCAATGTCATCTCCAATGACTCTCTGGCGCTGGTTTCGATCTTCCTGGTGATGGCGAGTTTCGCCAGGGCGGCGGACCTCTCCACCGATATCTACCGGCTGGCTTTTGCCTTGGTTGGGCATTGGCGTGGCGGCTTGGCCATGGCGACCGTGGCTGCCTGTGGCGGGTTTGGCGCCATCTGCGGCTCTTCGGTGGCAACGACCGCCGCCATGGGCAAGATCGCCATCCCGGAAATGCTGAAGCGTAACTATTCGCCATCCTTCGCGGCGGGCGTGGTGGCGTCCTCCGGCACGCTGGGCATCCTGATCCCGCCCTCCTCGCTGATGATCCTGTACGCCGTGCTGACCGAGCAGTTCATCCTGGCGCTGTTTGCTGCGGCCCTGCTGCCCGGTCTCCTGACCATCGCCTACTATTTCATCGCCGTGTATGCCTATGTGAAGGTCAGCCCCGGCTCGGCACCCCCGGCCGAAAAGCTCAGCTGGGCGGAACGCTGGGCCATCATCCGGTCGACCTGGCGCGTGGTTCTGACGGCGGGAGTCGTGTCCGGCGGGCTGTATACCGGTGTGTTCACCGTCAATGAGACCGCATCCATCGGTGCGGCCACCACATTGTTCTTCGCCATCGAACGCAACCGCATCACGCTGAAGCAGTTCTTCGATTGCCTGCTGGATGCCGCGTCTTCGACCTGTCTGATTTTCGTGATCGTGATCGGCGCGCATATCTTCGCCTATTTCATCACCCTGACCCAGTTGCCGGCCGAGTTGGTGGGCTTCATCACCGATGCCCAATTGCGGCCGTTGGTGGTGATCTTCTGGCTGATGGTGATGTATCTGATCCTGGGATCGATTTTCGACACGGTCGCGTCCATGGTCATCACGCTGCCCTTCGTCTTCCCGCTGATCACGGGCATGGGCTACGACCCGATCTGGTGGGGCGTAGTGATGGTGATCGTGATGGAAATCGGCATGATCACGCCGCCGATCGGCATCAATGTCTTCGTGCTGAACAGCGTGGCGTCGGAGTTGAGTCTGAGCCAGATCTACAAAGGCATCACACCCTTCTTCTGCGCGGATCTGCTTAGGCTGGCCACCATCATCCTGATCCCGGCGATCAGCCTCTGGTTGCCGCATGCCATCGGCTACAAGTTCTAAAGCATAGGCTGTACAGGGGCTGCGATATCATGGACGGATCTTCGAACAACAAGCCGAACGGGGCGGAGATCATCGCCCAGATACTCGCAGCCCATAATGTCCGGACCGTTTTCTGTCTGGCCGGAACTGCGCATACCCATCTTCTGGTGGCCCTGGAAGCCCATGCCATTCGGGTCGTGAGCTGCCGGCATGAGACGAATACCATTCTGGCGGCCGACGGCTATGCCCGCGTCTCTGGTCAGGTGGGGGTTGCCCTGATCAAGAATGAACAGGGCCTGCCCAACGCCATGACCGGCATCTGCACGGCCAACGCGGCCTGCTCGCCTGTGCTGATCCTGTCGTCCCTGGCGCCGCGCGGTCATCTGGAATCCGGTGCCGATTATGGCGCGGCCGAACTGGATATGGCCCAGGGCGCGGCGAAATGGGTGCGCAGCGTGCCCAAGGCCGACCGCCTGGCGGAATATGTCGCAACCGGGCTGCGTCAGGCGATGGAAGGGCGGCCGGGCGTGGCGCTGCTGGGCCTGCCGCAGGAGTTCGAGGCCGAGGCGGTCGAAGCGCTGGCCAGCGTGCCGCGCCATCCCAAAGCCAGCCGGATGCGCCCGGTGGATGCGGATATTTCCGCCCTGGCCGATGCGCTGATGGAAGCCAAACATCCGATGCTGCTGGCCGGCTTTGGTGCGACCCTGTCGGGCGCTGGCCCCGTGCTGCGCCGGCTGGCCGAACGCTGGCGCCTGCCCGTCATGGGCAATTCCATGGGGCGCGGTCTGGTGCCGGAGGATGACCGGCTGGGCTTTTCCTGGCCGCTGGCGCAGGTCGCGGCGCGCGATGCCGATTTCGTGCTGGCCTGCGGGCTGCGCTTTACCCAGCGCATGGGCTATGGCCTGCCGCCGCGCTTCGGCAAGGAAGCCCGCTTCGCCCAGATCGATATCCATGCCGAGGAGATCGGCCGCAACCGCCCGGTGGATATCGCCCTGCAAGGCGATGTCACCGCGACCTTGGAAGCGCTGGAGGCGGAGCTGGACCGGCGCGGCTATGCCGGGGCGGGCGAGCCCGATTGGGTGCTGTCCGCCATGTCCAGGCGTCTGGCGCGGATCGACGAGCTTGGCCGCGATATGGAGGGCGAAACCCATCCCTATGCCATTGGTCGGGCGCTGGAAGCCCATCTTCCCGCCGATGCGGTCGTGGTAGGCGACGGGGCTGACATTCTGAACTGGCTGCATGGCGTCTATCGGGTGAAATCGCCTCGCGCCTATATGGATCATTACCCACTGGGCTCGATGGGGGTGGGCACGGGCCTTGCTCTTGGGGCTGCGGCCGCTCTCAGGGATGAGGCGGAACGCGAAGGCCGTGCCGAGCCGCGCAAGCTGGTGCTGCTGACCGGCGACGGCGCCTTCGGCTTTTATTGCGGTGAGTTGCACAGTTTCCAGCATGGTGATTTCCCAATCACGGTGATCGTCGCCAATGACGGCGCCTGGGGCACGGAACATCACGGCCAGAAGAAGGCGCTGGGCCGGTCCTATAACTGCCTGCTGGGTAAGAGCGATTACGAGAAGATCGGCATGGCCTTCGGCTTCGACGGCGCCAGGATCGAGAAGCCTGCCGCGGTGGATGGCGCCATCGCCGCGGCGCTGAAGGCGGGCGGCCGATCGATCCTGAACATCCTGACCGATACCGATGCCGGGCTGGTGCGCAAGACCGATCCGCGCGTGCAGACGGTGGCGTTCGAGGATCTGGCCTCGAGCCTGAAGAACCACTACACCCCGGATGTGGCGTGAGCGGCCAGACGGCCTTTTCCGAGCGTTGGCACCCGTCGCGGACGGCGCTGCTCGTCATCGACGTGCAGAATGATTTCTGTCATCCGGACGGGAAGCTGCGCAGCAGGCCGGGCTTCGACCGGCGCGGGCTGGATGATGCGCTGGCCGGCATCGACCGGCTTGCAGGGGAAGCGCGGGTGCGGGCTATTCCGGTGATCTGGCTGCAGGCTATCTATGATCGGAAATATCTGGCAGGCCCCGCGCTGCTGCGTCGCGATGGCGTACCGGAAGATCAGGATCTCTGTCTCGAAGGCAGTTGGGGGGCGGAACTGATGCTGGCCCCGGAGCCAGATGATCGCGTGTTGGTCAAGCACCGCTATTCCGGCTTCCATGCCACCGGGCTGGCGGAGGTGCTGCGCGCGCAGGGGCGCGACAGTGTGGTGGTGACAGGTGTGACCACCAATACCTGCGTGATGGCAAGCGCGCTGGACGCCTCCTTCCTCGGGCTGTTTCCGATCATTGCGTCCGATTGTGTCTGGTCGCCTGCGGTCGATGCCCAGGCGCTGATCCTGCGCGAGGCGGCCCGGCTTTATGCTGATGTTCTACCCTCTGGTGCCCTGCTGGAGCGTTGGGGCAGTCGCGGCATCCGCCCGTGAACCATGGCGGGTACCGTCTATAGATCAGAAAATCGTTCATCATGAGCTATAGAAAGGGTGGTCTATAGCTCATGCCTGCCTTGCTGCCAAAAGGCAGTTGCTCAAGTCAATCGTTGGAAAACACATCCTTCAGCGCATCGGGGGCTTCGGCCTGACAGCGCGCTTCCAGGGCGCGATAGCCCGTTACCAGGGCGCGGCCCGCATCGGTGAGGACCGCGCCGCCGCGCGAACTGCCGCCGGTATGGGTTTCGACAGCTGGTTTCTCCAGGGCTTCCCCGATGGCTTCGACCAGCAGCCAGGCCCGGCGGTAGGACATACCGAGCTTCCGCGCGGCGGCCGAGATCGAGCCGGTCTCCGCCACCGCTTCCAAGACTGCGATCTTGCCCGGGCCGATGCGCTGTCCATTGGGCAGGTCGATGCGCAGGGAAAGCCGGGGCGTCGGTTCGCCCGTCATGCGGCGTTGCCTTTCCTTTCGGCCCGCAGCGCCTTGATCGCATCGCGGGCAAGCTGGTCGGCGCGTTCATTTTCCGGATGGCCGGCATGGCCCTTGACCCATTCCCATTCCACCGTGTGGCGGCGGGTCAGATCGTCCAGGCGGCGCCAGAGATCCTCGTTCTTCACTGGCTCTTTCGCAGCGGTCTTCCAGCCATTGCGCTTCCAGCCATGAATCCACTTCATGATGCCGTCGCGCAGATAGGAGGAATCGGTGGTGACACGCGCGCTCATCGGGCGTTTCAGCGCCTCCAGCGCGGCAATCGCCGCCATCATCTCCATCCGGTTGTTGGTGGTGTCGGGCTCGGCGCCGGACAATTCCTTCTCCACCCCGTTCCAGCGCAGGATGGCACCCCAGCCGCCCGGACCGGGATTTCCGGAACAAGCCCCATCGGTGAAAATCTCGACTTCCTTGCTCTGGTCGGCCATTACGCCAACCCATAGGCGGCCGCGGAGCCCACCCCCTGATGGAAGCGCAGATAGTCGCGATATTCCAGTGGGTCCTTCTTCACCACCATCGCGCCGGGCGGGCAGTTGATCCAGTCATACAGCCGGGTCAGCAGGAAGCGCAGCGCCGATCCGCGCGCCAGGGTCGGCAGGGCCGCCACTTCCGCCCGCGAAATCGGCCGCACCCCGGCATAGCCGTTCAGCAGCAGCCGCGCCTTGGTGACGTTGAAGCTGCGGTCGCGTTCGAAACACCAGGCATTCAGGCAGATCGCCAGATCATAGGACAGCAGGTCGGTGCAGGCGAAATAGAAGTCGATGATGCCCGACAGCTTTTCCCCCAGGAAGAAGACATTGTCCTGGAACAGATCGGCATGGCAGACGCCGATAGGCAGATCCTTCGGCCAGACGGATTGCAGATGGGCCAACTCATCCTCGATCAGGGATTTCAGCCCGGGTTCCACACTGTCGGCATGGTCGCGGCAGGATTTTACCAGCGTGTCCCAACCGTCCAGCGACAGGGAATTCTTCCGCGTCATGGAGAAATCCTGGCCCGCCAGATGCAGCCCGGCCAGGGCCTTGCCCACCTCCCCGCAATGGAAGGTCTTGATCTTCTTGGGCCAGATCCCGTCCAGGAAACTGATCAGCGCCGCCGGACGCCCGGCCAGCGTCTGCAAGGCCTTGCCGTCGCGGTCATGCAGGACCTTGGGGCAGGGCAGGCCCTTGGCCGCCAGATGATCCATCAGCCCCAGGAAAAAGGGCAGATCCTTCGGGTCCACCCGCTTTTCATACAGGGTCAGGATATAGGTTCCCTCGGTGGTGCGCAGAAGATAGTTGGAATTCTCCACCCCTTCGGCGATGCCCTTGGCCGACACCAGGGTGCCCAGGCCATAGCGTTCCAGCAGGGCTTCCAGTTCCTCGTCCGGGACTTCGGTATAAACCGCCATCAGGCCACCAATACGCGTGGAAGTTTGAATTCGATGGTTTCGACCGTGGTGATCGCATCTTCCACGGTGACCTCGAAACCGGCTCGCATCGCTTCGATCACCTCCTGCACCAGAAGTTCCGGCGCGGAGGCCCCGGCGGACAGGCCCACCGTGCGGCAGCCTTCCAGCCAGGCCAGATCCACATCGCTGCCGCGCTGCACCAGCATCGCCTTGGGACAGCCCGCCAGCTTCGCCACCTCCACCAATCGCTTGGAGTTGGAAGAATTGGGCGCCCCCACGATGATGAAGGCATCGGCGCGTGGCGCGATATCCTTCACCGCCTGCTGCCGGTTGGTGGTAGCGTAGCAGATATCATCCATTTTCGGGCCATGGATGGCGGGAAAGCGCCGTTTCAGCGCAGCCAGGATATCAATCGTCTCGTCAACCGACAGGGTGGTCTGCGTCGCATGGGCCAGCTCGGTTCCGGGCGGAAATTCCAGCGCATCCACATCCGCCACCGTTTCCACCAGCACGATGGCACCTTCGGGCAACTGGCCCATGGTGCCGATCACTTCGGGATGGCCGGCATGGCCGATCAGCACCACGATCCGGCCGTTCTTGTGGTGCCGTTCCGCCTCCCGATGCACCTTGGACACCAAGGGACAGGTGGCGTCGACATACAGCATCTGGCGGCGCGAGGCTTCGGCCGGAACCGATTTCGGCACGCCATGGGCGGAAAACACAACCGGCCGGTCGGTCGGTGCTTCATCCAGCTCCTTCACGAAAACCGCACCCTTGGCTTCCAGTGATTCGACGACGAAGCGGTTGTGGACGATCTCGTGGCGCACAAAAACAGGGGCGCCGAAACGCTCCAGCGCTTTTTCCACGATCAGGATCGCGCGCTCCACACCGGCACAGAATCCGCGCGGTCCCGCCAGGAACACCGTCAGTTCGGGTTTAGCGCCCATCAATCCTTCACTCCGCCCATCGCGGCTGCCCTTGCGGTTTCGCCCGGCCCTGCCTTATGGTCCGGCATCCTTAGCGCGGCCCGGAAGGCCAGCGCAAGCCGATGGGTAAGAAGGCGGCCGGCCTTCCCGTCGGTAGGGTCAGATTGTAGCAAATCCGCCGGCCGGTCAGAAGGGCAGCCAGGGCATGGCCGAGAATCTTTACGCAGCTTCCGCCAGCAAGGCGACGGTTCTTCCCACGCGTAGCGCAGCGAGGATCGGTGGGCTTGCCGCTTTGGGCGCGGCGGTTCTGCTGCTGGGGGCCTGCGAAACGCAGCAGAAGCCGTCAACGGTTGCCTGCCCGCGCGTGCTGGTGGACGAGGATGTGGGCAATCTGACCCGTTTCCGCGACGGGCCGGGTCGGGACATCACGGATATCGTGGTGCGCAGTGAAATCAGCCGGATCGCCGGTGCCTGCGAAGTGACGGACGAATTCGTCAATGTCGAGTTCGGCATCGAGTTGAAGGCCGAGCGCGGGGCGGCCGGGTCGGGACGCGTCAACCTGCCGCTCTTCGTCGCCGTGGTGGATGAAGGCGGGACGGTGATAGATCGACAGTCCTTCTCGGAGACCGCCGATTTCAGCGGCAATCGCAGCCAGATGGCATTGCGGGATGTGTTTACCATCGCCATTCCGCGCAAGCAGGGGACGGCCACCGATTCGCACCGCATCTATGCCGGTTTCGAACTGACCCGCGACCAGGTGACCTACAACCGCGAGCAGATCAAGCGCTGAAACGCTGGGCCGGAACGGGACGAATAAAGTCCCGTTGACTCCCGCCAGGGGGTCGCTAGGCTAGATTTGGTAAGGTCACTTAGATCCCCATGGGAGAGTGTTCGCCAGATGGTGCCCGGTTTCGGGTACCCTGTCGGACCGCCGAAGGAGCAACCGCCCCGGAAACTCTCAGGCTCATGGACCGTGGGGGGAGGACCGCTCTGGAAAGCGGCTGTCATCCGGCAGGGTGACGGCCCACCGAAGGGGTAAGCCGTGGCGGGACCATACCCGCCCGGACACGCTCTCAGGTTCACCCGACAGAGGGGGCAGTCCGCAGACGCTTTTCCGCGAAGGGGAAGCCATGCGGGCCGCCCGTTTGTTCTGTCCCGTGACCTCCGACCTGAGAGAGAATCTTGGCCGACATCGACACCGATCCAAACTTTACGCCGCTGCATGCCCTGCATCAATCGCTGGGGGCCAGGATGGGTCCCTTCGCGGGCTATGACATGCCGATCAGCTATCCGCTGGGTGTGCTGAAGGAACATCTGCACTGCCGCGCGGCAGCCGGTCTGTTCGATGTGTCGCATATGGGCCAGGCCAGGCTGTCCGGCCCCGGGGCGATCGCGGCCCTGGAAAAGCTGGTGCCGGGCGATATCGCGGGCTTGGGCACGGGTCGCATGCGCTACACCCAGTTGACCAATGCGCAGGGCGGCATTCTGGACGATCTGATGGTGACCCGCGATCCGTCGGGAGATGAAGACAGCCTGATCCTGGTGGTCAATGCCGGCTGCAAGCAGGATGATTTCGCCCATATCGCGGACCATCTGCCCGCTTCGGTGCGGCTGGCGCCCTTCGGCGAATGGGGGCTGATCGCGTTGCAGGGGCCGAAAGCGGCTGAGGTGCTTGCCCGTCATGCCGGCCCGTCGGTTCTGACCCAGCCTTTCATGAGCATGGTCGAGCTTTCCGTGTCCGGCGCGGCCTGCCTTGTCAGCCGGTCGGGCTATACCGGCGAGGACGGGTTCGAGATTTCGGTGCCGCCGGAGAAGGCAGACGAGCTGGCGCGGATTCTGCTGGAGGCGGCGGAGGTCGAAGCCATCGGCCTTGGCGCGCGCGACAGCCTGCGTCTGGAAGCCGGGCTGCCGCTCTATGGCCATGACATCGACACGGAAACCAGCCCGATCGAGGCGGTGCTGGGCTGGTCGATTTCCAAACGCAGGCGCGCCGAAGGCGGTTTCCTGGGGGCGGAGCGCATCTTGGGGGAGATCGCGGATGGTCCGGCGCGCAAGCGCATCGGCATCCGCCCGGATGGTCGCCAGCCAGTGCGAGAAGGCGCGCCCATTCTGGATGGTGACGGCAATCCGGTGGGGCAGGTTACCTCCGGCGGGTTCGGGCCTAGCCTTGAAGGGCCCTGTGCCATGGGCTATGTGCCGGCGGCGCTGGCCGTGCCGGGCACGAAACTGTCGATGGAAGTGCGCGGCAAGCGCATCGCGGGCGAAGTGGTTGCCATGCCCTTCGTGCCGA
>Ga0209066_10008362_pt1 | contig 10039 bp, 9 predicted proteins | sample All_14_2_FD_187198 | JGI IMG/M metagenome (GOLD analysis project Ga0209066, IMG submission 187198) | Freshwater microbial communities in response to fracking from Pennsylvania, USA - Allegheny Zone_MetaG_DW_15 (SPAdes) (version 2) ... | reverse complement strand
CACGCGCCGGTCCAGCTGGAGCGCTGGCGCCAGGCTGCCACACTGCCCGCCTACCTGACAGGGCAGTACGACTTCTTCGACGGCACGGTCGGCGACGTCCACATCCTGTTCCTGCACAGCGCCGAAGAGCCCGTGCCCAGCGCAGCCAAGAAGCACGAGCGTACTCTGCAGCAGAGCTGGACCGGACCTGTGGCGTTCGTCTTCGAGCGCATCACGCCGCGCACCCGCCAGCGAATGGTCAGCGAAGGGCTGTCTTTCGTGGTGCCCGACAATCAGATCTACCTCCCCGCCCTCGGCGTGAACCTTCGAGAGAGGTACCGGACCCGGGTGCAGACCATGGATCGGTTGCGACCCTCGGCGCAGGTGCTGTTCTTGCACGTGCTCGCAAACCGCTCCCCCGGCTCCAACACTCCGAGTGGCCTGGCGAGGCGGCTGGGCTACACGCCGATGGCGATGGGGCAGGCTCTGAACCAGCTCGAGGATGCGAAGCTGGTCAACGTGCACAAGGAAGGTCGCGAGCGTCGGTTCGAGCTGGCGGGTGAGCCTGCTGATCTCTGGCACCAAGCCCAACCACTGCTCGCAAGCCCTATCAGCCGCAGGCGCTACCTGTTTGGCGTCACACCGTCGGCGCACAAGGGACTGGCTGCTGCCGGCCTCAGCGCACTGGCCACCTACTCAGCCTTAGCAGAACCGGCCGTCCCCGTAGTGGCACTCGACAGAGTCAAGGCCAAGAACCTGCAAGACGTTCGCGGCGTCCAGGAACTGCCCACCGCCGATGAGGCCGAACTCGAGGTGGAGGTCTGGTCCTACGAGCCGGGCGTGCTCTCGGAAGGGGCCACCGTCGACCGGCTCTCGCTCTACCTCTCTCTTCGAGACGACACCGACGAGAGGGTCCAGTCTGCGCTCGACGAGATGATGCGGGGTGTCACGTGGTGAGGGGTCTGAACGTCTTCCGCGGGCGCTTCGCCGGGTTCGAGGATCGCTACGTCCTCATAGGCGGAGCTGCCGTGGAGGTGGCGATGGACGCGGCGGGCTTGCAGTTCCGCGTGACCAAGGATCTCGACATCGTCTTGCATGTCGAGGCGCTTGACGCGGAGTTCGCGTCGGCCTTCTGGGCGTTCGTCGCCGACGGAGGCTACGAGTTCAAAGAGAAGAGCACGGGCAAGCCGACGCTCTACCGGTTCAGCAAGCCGACGGACGAGAGCTTCCCCTACATGCTCGAGCTGTTCTCCCGCAGACCCGAGCTGATCGAGCCATCGGCAGACTGCCATCTCACACCTCTGCCCATCGCCGAGGAGGTCTCGAGCCTCTCGGCGATCCTGCTCGATGACGACTACTACGACTTCGTCCAAGAGGGCACTAGGGTGGACGGCGGATTGTCGGTGCTTGTGCCGGAGTACATCGTGCCACTCAAGGCGCGCGCGTGGATCGACCTGACTGAGCGGCACGAGCGCGGCGAAAACGTCTCTCGCGGGGACATCAAGAAACATCGCAACGACATCATCCGTCTGAGCCAACTCATATCGCCGGGAGCGCGGATCGCACTTCCAGATGCTATCGGCGGCGACCTGAGGCAATTCGTGGCGCGGGCGTTGCACGACGGTGCCGAGCCCAAAGCCTTCGGAGTCATCGGGATGACGCTGGAAGATGTGCGGTCATTGCTCGACGCCGTATACGACCTCCCCGGAACGGCCTCCGAATAGAAGGCGTTTCAGCTCCGGCGTAATGGCTCCCGCGTGGCATAAGAGATACCGCCCCATCTCCTCTGCCACCGAGGTCGCCGACCGATTGTTCTCGAGGATGAAGCGGGCGGTCTGCTCCCTCATCTCAGGCGAGTACTTCGAGTTGTTGCTCGGCATGGTCTGTGTCTCCTTCCATCTCTATGCATATGGAAGCAGAGACCACTCTTAATTTCTCGACGCAGTACAGTCGGCAAACGACAACCCCGATAGCAGAACACCTCCGAATCTCTCACACCTGCGAGCTTGTCCTCTAGTGGGGGTCGTTGCCCATGCCTCTGTCCGAGTCGCGCGTTTTCGCCTGCGGAGGCGAGGCATGCCCGCTCACTCTGAGCCCACGCCAAGTTCGCGCCGCCAAGACCCCGAGCACTGCAAGCGTCAGGGAAGCGAAGACGATCAGGAAGTCAGCAATGACACTGCGGTCGCCGCAGGCCAGTGCGAAGACGACGAGCAAGGAGCCCGCAGTGCCCAAGTAATAGAGCCGAACGCTTGCTCCCGTTCCGTCTCCGACCTCCAGCATCTGCGGGGGGATGGAGTCCGAAGTGATTTGTTGCGTTCCAACCAATTCGTCAATTCTTCGCTGGTTGACCGCGAGCGTGATTGTCGAAACCGCCATACCAGCGCCAATGAGCAGGACTGCTGTCTTGGCGACTGTGAACGCCGGTGACGATTGATTCACAAACCGCATGCCCAGTATTAGAGGTATCGCGCCCCCAACCAGCCACCGAACCCTCCGAGAGACTCGAATCCGGGTTGAGATATGCTCGAACAGAGCCGTCGGCATTCTGGAATCATCGTTCAACTTTGTGAGCCCTTTCTCGCCGTGCCGAAGCCGCCGGCTTGTGAACGCCTACCACCGTCCACTCTTGGTGCTTCATCTCGTCCACTCCCTCAGGGCTTGAGCCGATGACAGGGTCAATCCTACGGTAGCCACGTTGAGCCCATGCACTGCCATGTACGCCTGAACACCGACCGGAGCACCGGCAAATGCGGCAGCGCCACTCCCGGCCGACACTCCCATTCCCCACCACCCGAGAGTCTTCTGCGCTTTGTACTCTGCCGGACTGATCTCGCCCGCCTGCCACTGCCGCTCCGTTGCATCCAAGCTCCATCCGGCGAATGCCATACCTCCAAGCGACAGTGCGGCGGCAGCCACGAGCGGTGTTCCGGTTCCCCCACTGGCCACGATCAACGCGACCGACGCGATTCCTAGACCGACGGCTGCCACTCCCAGGCCGATAGCCTTCCAGGAGTTGATGGCGAGCGCTCGATCCCGCTCGGCGAGCGCAGCCGCCCTCTCAGCGGCTGCCTGCTCGGCCGCCGCATGTGCCGCATCATACGAAAGCCCGCTCGCGTAAGACGCAGCGACAGCCTTACGGTACGCGTCCTGCACGGCGATGGCTGCAGCAAGGTCATCCTTCGCAAGTGCGATGGCCTCATCTGAGACCTTCGACGCTCCCCCGCCTGCGGCCAGATACGCCCCACTCGGATCATAGTAGTTCACCGGGTCGCCGGTGCAGTACATGTAGCGGTCAAGCGTGCGCGGGTCTCCTGCGCTCGCCGGTGCGGGGTCGGGTGAGAGGAAGCGCGCACTCGCCGGGTCGTAGTAGCGGGCGGGCAGGTAGTAGAGGGCGGCGTGCGTGTCGTAGTAGTAGGCGCGGTAGCGAAGCGGGTTGCGCTCGGCGAGCGCGGCGTCACTCCCGCCTGTGGCGAGCACTTCACCGAAGGCGCCGTAGCGGTAGGAGGCGACGACGGTTCCCGCCTCGCTCGTGATCGCCACGACCGAGCCGAGCGCGTCGGTGTGGTAGTTGAAGCGCTCGTCAGATGCCCCGGGGCGGGTGCGGACAATCGACAGCGGCGAGCCGTCGGGGCCGTGCACGTAGCGGTAGAGCGTGCCGTCGGAGTCGCGCTCGGCTACAAGGGTCTGTCCGTCCCAGACGCTCTGTGTCGAGGTGGTGCCCCCAGGCGTGGTCACGCTCACGTACTCGCGCATGCCGCCAGCTCCGTAGGCGAAAGTGGCGCTCGCACCGGGCGTGGTCACGCCGGCGAGCGATCTTGTGCGTCGTGTTCTCCACGAGACCGCCCGTGGCGTTATAGAAGGCGACCTCTGCCTCGACGCCGCCTGAGGAGTCCTCGGTCTTGATCGAGACGGCAAACGTGTAGGTCTCGCCCCCGCGGACAGTGATCGAGTCGCTCGTGAAGTAGCCGTCGCCAGACCCGGTGACGTGCTCGATAGCAGCAGATGACCGGCCTGAGACCGCCGCGTCGCTGGACTGTTCATGGATGGCGGTGGTAAGCGACGTCGAGCGGCGGTGCCACGCCTGAGGCAGACCCGCCGCGATCCGCTCCATCGACTGGTTCTCGACGAAGCTGTCTGATGAGGCGGCGTTGGCGAGCTCGAGCCTGATGTTGTCCACGTCGAATCGCACCCCTGAGGCCGACTGGGGTCTGACGTGCACGCGCACCGTCTCGGGCCGGGTGAGAAACGCGGCGCTTCCGCGCTCGAAGGCAGAGGCGCCGGCCGCTCCGGAGTTCAGGACCACGGTGTCAGCCTTCAACGCTCCTGCCTCGTCGTACTCGAACACGCGCACGCGTCCGGCGCCTTGCATCCACGCGGAGAGCGCATAGCCTGTGGAGCCGCGCACGCTGATCGCCTCAGACGTGCGGCACGCCTCACCAGCGGGGTCGTAGAGCCTGAGGGCGCGCGTACCCACGTAGAACTGGTCAACGACCGGCAGCCAGGTGTTCTGCGCGCCGGTCGCCCAGCCGTCCCAGCCGTTGCCGAGAAGGAACGGATCGAGGTCAAGCGTGCCGTTGCGGAGCAGGTTGTAGGCGGTCGAGTCCCCGGGCGCGGTCGTCACGGGGTTGCCCCACTCGTCGTAGGCGGAAAGCGTTGATGAGGAGCCCTCACCTGCCGAGTCCGCGACGACGGTGAGCGTGCTCACCGGCCGCCAGGCATGGTCGTAGGCGAACGCCGTCTCATTGCCGTTGACATCGACGCTTGAGACCACGTGGTCGCGGTCGTACTCGGCGCGAGTCTGCCGGAGGAGCACACCCTCGGCGTCGTGTTCCGCCACGACAAGGGCGTTGCCACGTCCGTCGCGCTCGGTGCGTGTCATGTTGCCGACCGGGTCGGTCACCTTCCGGACCTGTCCGTACTCGTCGTAGTCGACCGTGGTCGTCGGGTCGTCAGTGAAAAGTGCATGGAGCGTGCTCGAGACGACCTGTCCGCCAAGATCGTCTCGCCACCGCACGATCCGTGAGGGCAAGGAGTCGATGCCCGCACTCGTGCGGATCGTCACCTGCCGCGTGCCGTCGGTGTTGGTGGCGTACTCGTAGGTCGTCACCATCTCGGTGGGCGCTCCGGAGCGGCGGACCTCATCCACGCGCCCGCTGGCGTCGTAGCCGATCTCGACCTCGACCCCGTCTGCGTCGCGCACACCCACGATCTGGTTCGTGTTGGCCCAGGTCCCGTAGAGATACGTGAGCACGGGCACGGGGCCTGCCGGCCCCGGCCGCATGATGCGGTACCGGCCAGTCGAGCGCTCGAAGCTGACGGTGCCGGGCGTTGATATGGTCCCCCCCCCTCAGAGCCGAGTCCCACGTGCGTGAGCGAGGTGAGGACGCCGGTGGACGGGTCCCGCACGAGGCCAAGCGAGCGTCCTGCCGCGTCGGCGACGCCCGCGAGCCGCCCCTGGCCGTCGCGCGCGAGGAACGTCGGGTTGCCCGAGGAATCGGCGTATGCTGCGATGCGGCCGGACGAATCGGTCGACACCGCCCCGTCGGCGTACTTGAGCACCTGCGACTCGATCTCGCAGACATGAAACGAACCGTTGGCCGTGTTGCCGAGGGCCACGACTCGCACGAAGCGCACACGGCGCGGCGCGAAGGTGTGGTGCATCCAGGAGCTGCCTGTGGTCTGGGCGACGACGCGCTCCCAGTCCGCCCCGTCCTCGCTCACGTCGATTGCATAGGTGTAGGTGCGCGGTGTCGGCTCAGCGCCGTCCCATAGATGCAGGTCCACCGAGTCAAGCAGCTCGGCGCCCTGCAAGCGATACTCGAGCGCTGACGTGCCATCCGCCTTCCAGGGTACGGCGTCATAGGGCGTGTCCGCAGAAGTGCCGCTCAAGACGCCGTCGGTGCCGCGCCCCTGGCCCCCCTGCGCCCCGGCAAGCGCGTTCACACGCGTGAAGCGCACCCCCGGCTCGAGCGGATCGCGCGCGTAGATGCCCGGCCCCACCTGGTCGAAGTCGCGGACCGTGCCGTCGGCGTCCGTGTGCGTGATGCCGTGGGTCTCAAGCGAGACGTCGTCCCAGTACGTCGCGCCTCGCACGTTTCGCGCCTCGAGGTTCAGCTTGACGAAGTAGGCGCCCTCGGGCACCTCGCACTCAAGGCCGATCTGGCGCCACGCGCTGCTAGGGGTCGCGGTGTTGTACGCGCAGTAGCCGCCGGAGACCGCGCTCGAAAGGTATGCGCCGGTCGCGTCGTAGAAGTGGAACTTCATGAGCGCACCGTACTCGGTCACACTCGGGTCCGGATTCCGCTCGAGCAGGTAGGTGAGCACCCATGCGCGCGCAGAGATGCGCTCGCCGGGGTAGACGGGCGTCCCTTGTGTTCCGCCCGCGTTGTTCGAGGCATACGCGCTGTAGTAGCCGTAGGAAGGCGCAGCCCCGAGCAGCAGGTAGTACGACCCGCCGTGTGGGGTCAGCCCGCTTGCCCGGGCGGTGAGAAGGTCGGTGCTGTACAGCCACCCGGGCGGGTTGTTGCCGTCCGTCGGCGCGGCCTCGAAACCGGCGTTGTCGAGCACCTGCGGGAGTTTGGTGATCGTGGGCTCGGCGATGCGCCAACCCGCGCCGAGGCCCCGGTCGACCGTGTCGCCCGAGTCGTAGTACGTGCCGTAGCTGATCGGGCCGCCGAGCCCGGGTGCCGAGAAATCGGTGCGCGACCCTTTGAGCCTGCCGGTGGTCAGATCGACGGCAAGACCGGCGGCCACCGGGTCTGCAGCTGCGGCAGAAGAGTGGAGCCCCGGGGCCGAAGGTGCGCTTGTGACGGCAGCGCGCTCGAAGGGCTGCCAGCCCGTCCACGATGACGGGGCCTCGGTGCCGGCAGCCCCAACCTCGGTCGCTTTGCCCCACACACGCATGCGGATCCAGTACCGCCCTGCCGTCTGCGAGACCGTGATCGGGCGGGTCCGGTCGTCTTTGTCCACGACCACCTTGCCCGAGTCCCAGCTCACAGAACCAGGCGCACTGGAGAGCTGGATCTGAACCGCGCTCTGCTCCTTGTCGAACATGTCGTCGTACGTCCAGTGCGCGTGGACCTCGCCCGCGTGCGTGCCGATGCTCACCTCAGGAGATGGCGCGACGATTTCGACCGAGGGTCTGGAGGTGTAGGTCACCACGAGCTGGGGCTTTGACGCAGAGGCGTTCTCCTGAGAGTAGAAGCGACAGTACGTGTTGGCCGATGAGTCGGGGGTGGGCGTGTAGAGCACAAAGCCATCGTTGGCGGTGCCCTCGGCCACGACGTCTTGGAGGTGTGACGTCACGTCCCAGGTGCTCCATGCGCCCTTGGTGACACTCGCTGAGACCTGCCCGCCCACAGAGCCAGGGCGGTTGGCATACGTGATCTTGTCTTGATCCCACGTGCCGGAGACACGCTTGACCTCGATCGGGGTGGCCGTGCTTACGGGCCGGTCGAAACAGTACAGCTTGAGCCTGGCATCCAGAACGCTCAGGCCGTCAGGAAGCCCGGTAAGGTCAGGGCGTATATAGGCGTAGTTGATCCCATTGGAGAGCGTCGCTCGTCCGGCACGCAACTCCGTCGCCCACCCGTAATTGGAGCTCGGCGCCCACGAGTACACGTACGAATCCGCCGTGTAGTGCGTCCCGACGAAGTACGTCGTCGGGTCGATCTTGATCGGATAGACCCGGACCGGGTCGCTCATCCAAGCACGATCGGCCACCACATCAAGGCGCCAGCGCTCACCGATCGGTTTCAGTGCGTAGCGGACCGCATCCGAGTACGCGGGGCCGCCGAGCGACTCGGGAGCCGAGTCCTCCATGAACGGCGGTGCCATGCGGAAGACCTCACGCCCGGTCTGTTCATGGGTGAACGAGATGGATCCGGTCGGCGTCACCGACGGCACCAGGCCAGTGCAGTCGAGTTCGGTACCAACGAGTACCAGCAGTCACCAGGTATTTGGGCGACAAATCGGGCACCAAATCTGGGGTGCGATCCCAGCATGAGCGCCTCCGTCAAATCCGGGGCGATTCACGAGAAGAAGAAAGCTAGACGGTGCAGTTCAAGCTGGAACCTACGAATCACTCGTAGTGCGTCCAGAGCCGCAGAACCTTCACCACGTGCTCGTCTTCAAGCACCTGGTAGACGAGTCGATGCTGGATGTTGATGCGCCGCGAATACGCGCCGGAGAGGTCGCCGACGAGCTTCTCAAACGACGGTGGTGTCTTGAACGGATCTTCAGCGAGAATGTCGAGCAGCGCCTGTGCCTTGGATTTCAGACCGGACGCCGCGAGCTTCTTCGCGTCGCGCTGGGCTTGCTTCGTATAGCAGATATCCCAGCTCACCAGTCGAGCTCACGGGAGCACTCATCGCGCGCCTCCGCCATGCCCTCGACTATCGACTCCCGCATTCCGGGCACCGACAGCAGATGCATGGTCTCTTGCACGGCGCGCCAGTCGTCCTCGCCGACGAGTACGGCGTTGCCGCGCTTGCCGGTGATCTGCACGGGCTCATGCGAGCCCGAGACGTCCTCGACGAGCTTGTAGAGCGTCTTGCGGGCCTCAGTTGCGGTAATGCTGGTCATGGCCACTCCTCTCACGTACGTGATACCGTACGCCCCTGGGATGAGAGAGTCAAGCCGAGGATGCTGTACCGCTGACGTGTTGCGAAGGTCTCAGCAGAGTACTTGGTGTTGGGACGCGGCATGTCGGGGTCTCGCCTCCTGGTCTCTGACGTCACTGCATCTTGTATGCATGTGGCGACAAAACCCACTCACGCTCTTTCAGCGCAGACCAAGCCCCGAGTGCTCGTCTGAAACCGCAAGCTCGTCATGCATCCCCCGCACGATCGGGTTTCTAGACGAGATCCTCCCGGTGCGCTTTCTTGAGAGTCACGAGTTTCACATCGATACGCGACAGAGGAGCGCCCGCCCAGTCAAGCGAAGGCGACTCGCTGCCGTGCTGCGACAACCTGCGCGCCCAGACGAAGACCTGTTCCAGCGACAGATAGCTGAACTCAGGGTAGCCGGCCAGTTGAAGGCCGATGTCAGGGTGCTGGGCTGCATACCAGTCCCGGGTCTTCTGGAGAGCTGCCATGGACTCCGTGATCCGGCCACAGAGCATGAGTGCATCGGCGTACAACTCCCAAGAGAGGGCCCATTCCATCGAGGGCCGACCCAGCCCTTCTGCCGCATGGACTAGGGCCTCAGCCTCGAGCAACACGGCACGGGCGTCGGGCACAATCCCCAACGTGAACCGAAACAAGGCCAGGTATAGGCGACAGACCATGTCGGTCGGCCACGGTTCGTCCTCCGGGTACTGCTGACCGGACTGCCCATCGGAGACAGGCCGGTTGGCGAGAATGTCCCGCGCAACACTCTCCGCGTCCATCGCTGCGCCCGGACGCGAGCCCGAGGTGACTGCCACAAGTGCATCCAGGAGGTCACATGCGTTCATCGGATTCTCATCCTCTCTGTCCGTCGACGCGCCTGACACCACTGGCGGTGTCACCCGCTACGCGTACTCCTTGAAGTACTTGGGCCAGGGCCAGACGCGGACACTGTAGTGGTAATTCCACTTCGTGTTGTTGATGTAGCTGTCCGTGACGTACGGGATGCAATTCCATACAGCCCGATTGCTGAGGCTGAGCACCGTCATGTACCGTATGCCGTTCACTCGGGCGATCACCATCACCCTCTTGTGGTTCTCCGCTACCGGGACGATCGGAGGTCGTTGACCCTTCGGGGAATACCACACCTGCTCGATGTAGTTGCGTCGCAGAGTCAGCGTCATTGTCGCAAGACCGACCCTCTTTATTGCGTACTCGTTGTAGGCGAAACCCTTCACGCGACCAAGAGCGTCCTGAAGAGCCCTCGCGATCTGATCCCTCTGCGCACGCGGGAGTGTGCCCCACCAGATGGTGCCAACAGCCGCCGCCAGGAGAACGATGACTCCGGCTGTGACGGCGGGCGCTAGAAGAGCTGCCTCCCCACTCGGATCCACCTTCCCCACCGGGTCCCCGCCGCAGTACTGGTAGGCGCTCTCCTCACCGTCGGCCTTGGC
>Ga0209066_10008359_pt1 | contig 10041 bp, 11 predicted proteins | sample All_14_2_FD_187198 | JGI IMG/M metagenome (GOLD analysis project Ga0209066, IMG submission 187198) | Freshwater microbial communities in response to fracking from Pennsylvania, USA - Allegheny Zone_MetaG_DW_15 (SPAdes) (version 2) ... | reverse complement strand
ACTTAATTCTTGCTTTGTGAAAAGTAACAAATAAATTATGAAATTAGATTTGAAAATTTGATGCCTGCGGCATTTGAAGATTTTATTTGTTCAAATGTTCAAATTTTTGAATCATCAAATCCTTTACATCACGGCGTCGTCAACGAAACAGGTAAAATTTTCCCATTCATCCATTGATTTCCTTTTAAGGCAAAATCAACAATGAATTCAGCCATTTTTTCAGCAGAAACGGGTGCGATGTAACCTGGAAAAGCTTCTTCCAACATTTCGGTTTGCGCAGCACCTAGACACAGACAATTCATTTTAATTGTAGAATCTTTGTATTCCTCCGCAAATAATTCGGTGAAGCTGCACAAAGCTGCTTTGGAGGTAGAATAAGCGCACAATCCAGCGAATTTCATGGTACCTTGAAATCCACCCATTGAGCTAATATTCACAATGTGACTTGCAATTGGATTCATTTTTGAAACCGCTGCTTGAACGGTTTCCATAACGCCGATAACATTTACTTGGTAGCACGATGCAATGTCATTGTGACTCAATTCAGTAAAAGGCTTGTTCACTAAAAGTCCGGCGTTGTTAATGATTACATCAATCGACGAAATACCTTCGAAAAGTTGCTGTGCTTGGTTGGCGACATCAGCAGATAAATCAAAATGTTGACATTGAACATTGCTTAATCCGTCAAATGATTTCTTCATTTTTTCCACATCTCTTGAAAGAGCAAGAATCGTGAAATCACTATTTTGAGCAAGTTGATGAACAATGGCGTGACCAATTCCTCGGCTCGCACCAACTACAACAATGGTTTTTTTATTCATCGAATGATACGATAAGTTCCTCACTCGAAGGATGCGCTTGACATGTTAAAATATATCCTTTTTTGATGTCTTCATCTGTCAAGGTATAATTCATTTTCATCGTAGCTGTTCCTTTCAGAATTTTTGCACGACAAGAACAACATACACCGCCACGACATGAAAAAGGCGCGTCCAATCCTTCAGCTTCTAGCGCTTCGAGTACTGTTTTTCCTTTTGCGTTCAGTTTGAATTCAGAAACTTCGCTATCAAGAATTATTTTGACTTTGCTGTCGCCATCGAAATTACTTGTAACAACCGTTTCAGATTGCATTAAAACGGGCGTAGTGAATAGTTCAAAATGAATTTTACTTTCTGCTACACCAAAGAATTTCAATGTTTCAGAAACATCCATGATCATTTGCTCTGGTCCGCAAATAAAGAATGCATCTGCTTTTAAAATGTCAAGATCTGCTTTGATTTGTTCACTGAATGTCTCTTTTGAAATACGCCCTTGCAAAAATCCTTCAGCTTGCTCGCCTGTTAAAAAATAACTAGCGTTTACATTTTCCAATTCAGCCAATTGCTTGTGGAAAATAATAGAGTTTTGCATGCGATTTCCATAAAACAAACGCATCTTACCGTTTGATTTGAGCAAGGCCTTTGCAATGGAAAGCATTGGAGTGATTCCACTTCCTGCAGCTATTGCAACCACATTCTTATGCGCTGAATCTAATTTGAAATTTCCTTCAGGTTTCGAAACGAATAATTTTGTTCCTTCTTTCGCTACCGTATTAAAAAACACAGAAACTTTTCCATTCTCAATTGCTTTTACAGCAAACGACAAAGCTTCATCTTCACCGCTGCAAATAGAGTAGGAGCGACGCTCTTCCTTTCCATTCAATTCAACACTTACGTTGATGTATTGACCAGGAATGAATTTGAAATTGGAAGAAAGATCTGCTGGAACAGCAAGTGTTACCTGTACAGTGTCTGCAGTCAATTTCTCTACCGATGCAATCTCGATTGAAAAGAAACCTTTTTTCTCTTCTTTATTGTCTTTTTTAAATAATCCGAATAATGCCATTTTGCTTAATCATCAAATGATACAATCACTTTCTCACTCGTAGGGTGTGATTGACATGTTAATATATATCCTGCTTCTACTTCGTCTTTTTCCAAGGCATAGTTTACATCCATGCGAACAGAACCTTCTAATACTTTAGCCTTACATGTGCAACAAACGCCACCCTTACAAGCAAATGGCAAATCAGCACCCGCTTTTTGCGCGGCATCTAAAATCGTTTCACCGTCTGAGTTCAGAGCAATGTCAATATGATCGCCATCAAGAATAATCAAAACGTTCGAGGCAATTGTTGGTTCATTGGAAACAACTTTTTCGTCTGTTTTTTTAATTCCTGGTGTTGTAAATAGCTCGAAATGAATTTTTTCTTTGCTCAATCCTTTTTCAATCAATGCCTCTTGTGTTCCTAAGATCATTTCTTCTGGTCCACAGATATAAGCAGCATCAACTGTACTATTTTTTAGAAAAGCATCAAATAATACAGCACTTTTATCCTTGTTGATTCGACCTTTTTGGATAGCATTTCCTAAGCTTTCACGAGAAAGAACGTGTACAACACGAATGCGATCCATGAAATTATTTTTCAAAGCCTCTAATTCTTCTCTGAAAATAATAGAGTTGAATCCTTTGTTACCATAAAACAAGGTTACATCACTCTTTGGTTCTTCATGTAATACCGTTTTTGCAATCGAAAGAATGGGTGTTATTCCACTTCCCGCTGCGAAAAGCGCATACGATTTTGAAGCCGATGCATCTGTTTTAACGGCGAAATTACCTGCTGGCGTCATGACTTCAAGGTCGTTTCCTTTCTGCAATTTCTGGTTCGCAAAAGTAGAGAATTTCCCACCTTCCACTACTTTAATTGCTACGCGCCATTCATTTTCATAAGGTGCTGAACAAAGTGAGTATGAACGACGAACATCTTCGCCATCAATGATTGATTTTAAGGTCAAATATTGTCCAGCATTGAAAAGATAATCAGTTTTTAAGTTGTCAGGAACCTCGAAAGCGATTGAAACTGCATCTTCGGTTTCTTTTCGAATATCACTGATTTTGAGTGTGTGAAACTTTGGAGTCATCTATTGAATTCAAAAATTAGTGCTCAAATTTAAGCATTTGAAAGAAAAGAACCGTTCTAAATTCACACAGCATTTAGTGATTCTGTTAAACTCATTTGGGATTCATGTGTTATTGTCCTTTGAATAGACAGTTTTTTTGTAAATTTGCTTTAATAACTAGGACGTATGCAAGAGATCAACATCACCGAATTGGAACGTAAGTTTCAAGAAAAGATTGATAACGAGATTAAAATTGAACCGAAGGATTGGATGCCAGATGATTATCGTCAAACATTGATTCGTCAAATTTCTCAACATGCGCATTCTGAAATCGTTGGAATGTTACCAGAAGGAAATTGGATTACGCGTGCACCAAATTTGCGTCGTAAAGCGGTTTTGTTAGCGAAAGTGCAAGATGAAGCAGGACATGGATTGTATTTATACAGTGCAGCTGAAACATTAGGTGCAGATCGTGAGCAAACAATTGATGATTTACATTCAGGTAAAGCAAAATATTCTTCCATTTTTAATTATCCAACACTTTCTTGGGCCGATATGGGTGCAATTGGTTGGCTAGTTGATGGAGCTGCAATCATGAATCAAGTTCCATTGTGCAGATGTTCTTACGGACCTTATGCACGTGCAATGGTGCGTGTTTGTAAGGAAGAGTCTTTTCACCAACGCCAAGGATTTGAAATCATGGTGCAATTGGCAAAAGGTACACCTGAGCAAAAAGCGATGGCACAAGATGCATTGAATCGTTTCTGGTGGCCAGCATTAATGATGTTTGGTCCAAGTGATGCAGATTCAAAACACACCTTGCAATCCATGAAATGGAAAATCAAACGTCACACAAATGATGAATTGAGACAACAGTTTGTAGATGTTACGGTTGGTCAAGCAGAATTGATTGGCTTAACAGTTCCAGATAAAGATTTGAAATTCAATGAAGAAACTGGTCATTACGAATACGGTGCAATTAACTGGGATGAGTTTTGGCAAGTTGTAGCTGGAAATGGACCTTGTAATAAGGAACGTGTAGATGCGCGCAGAAAAGCCAAAGAAAATGGTGAATGGGTGCGTGATGCAGCAATGGCGTATGCTGAAAAGCGAGCTAGTAGAAAAAGAGCATAATTGAACAATATAAAATAGTAAGCATGTCAAATAGAGAATGGCCACTTTGGGAGGTTTTTATTAGAAGTAAACAAGGATTAAATCACAAACACGTTGGTTCACTTCGTGCTGCTGATGCTGAAATGGCAGTTGAAAACGCACGTGATGTTTATACACGTCGTTCTGAAGGAATCAGTATTTGGGTGGTTGAATCGAAAGATATTTATGCTTCAGATCCAAGTGATGCTGATTCACTATTTGAACCTGCAGACACGAAAGTTTATCGTCATCCAACTTTTTATGATGTGCCAGATGGAATTTCGCACATGTAAAATTGAATTTTGAACTGCTTTTAATACACTAGAATGAACGCACATTTTGAATATATTTTAAGAATTGGAGACGATAGTTTAATCCTTGGTCAACGCCTTGGAGAATGGTGTGGTCACGGCCCAATCTTAGAAGAAGATATTGCCATGACGAATATTTCCTTGGATTTGATTGGTCAAGCAACAAGTTTATTGAATCACGCTGGATCAATTGAAGGTGAAGGAAGAGATGGCGACAAATTGGCTTTCTTGCGTTTTGAACGCGATTTTAAAAATGTCATTTTGGTGGAACAACCAAATGGTGATTTTGGAATGACCATGATGCGTCAATTTTTGTTCGATGCATTTCGTCAACCGTTTTATGAAGCATTGCAAAAAAGTACGGATTTGCAACTTTCTGCGATTGCTGAAAAATCATTGAAAGAAACGAAATACCATTTGAAACATTCATCTGAATGGGTGATTCGTTTGGGCGATGGAACAGAAGAATCACATAACCGCATTCAAGAGTCATTGGATTTGTTATGGCGTTATGCAAATGAATTATTCTACATGGACGAAGTAGATCAGCTAATGATCGAAAAAGGAATTGGCGTTGATTTGAATGCGATTAAACTTAGCTGGGACGCAACTGTGAATGCAGTGTTCGAGGAAGCTACCTTGAAAATCCCATCGAATAATTGGAAATTTGAAGGCGGGAGAAAAGGATTACATTCTGAACATTTAGGTTATATTTTAGCTGATATGCAATACATGCAGCGCGCTTATCCGAACATGGAATGGTAAACTCAACGAAAATATGGGCATTGCTTGAGGAAGTTTCTGATCCAGAAATTCCTGTTCTTACGGTTGTTGATTTAGGGGTAATCCGAAATGTCGCAATCGAAGGAGAGCATGTTCAAATTACGATTACACCAACTTATAGTGGTTGTCCAGCCATGAAGTTGATCGAAGATCAAATCATCGAAAAACTCAACGAAAATGGCCTTATGGATGTGGGTGTAGATTTGGTTCTTTCGCCAGCTTGGACAACTGATTGGTTAACTGAAAGTGGCAAGAATAAGCTAAGAGAATATGGTATTGCACCACCTGAAAACGAAGTAGATAAAAGCGTTTTGTTTTCTGCGCCAACGGTTGTGCCTTGTCCAAAATGTAAATCAAGTAATACACGAATGGTTAGCTTGTTTGGAAGTACAGCGTGCAAAGCACACTACCAATGCAATGAATGCTTAGAACCTTTTGATTATTTCAAGTGTTTGCGTTAATCGCAAGATAAACACTAATTATCCAGCAAATCGACATTAATTGCAGTTGCGTATTTTTCGTGCTTGCGCGCATTTATCGCTATACGAATGTAAAGCATTAGATATATGACAAATGAAATCCGAAGAAGGATGCTAATAAATGTCACGAAACTTAAGCCACCCAATAAAACAATTGCAGCAATGTAGATTATTGTGGAAAAAGTAAACACACTCATCCCGAGGAAATATCCCCATGTTTTTGATTTACCTGTATTGATGGCAGCAATTAAATAAGCAACAGTAAAAACTACATCAAAGAGAAATTGAATTTGATTTGCTGGCATCATTAGTCTCGAAGTACCAGCATTAATAAGTGTTCCTAATACTGCCAATCCAAAGATATACCAGAAAGTTCGAGCACTTAGCTTAAGAACCTTTGAAGGATGTGAAAAATTGACTGGACTATGAAATCCATCAATCACCACGTCTATTGCCATTGGTTTTTCTGAAAAGGTTAATTCGATGACATTGAGTTCTTCATCTGTAATTTTAACACCTTTTTTTATCGATGCTGGGTTCTCAATTGTCACAACAAGTCGTTCACGAAACCAAATCTGCACATTTCGATAACCCGTTTCCCAGGTTAATGTGACAAATTCATTTTGATTGCGCGCAAAAGGATACCTCTTTTCGTAGACCATTTAGTAGTTTGAAATGAGGGAGAACTTAGAGTACTTCAATCAATTCGATATCAAAGATGAGTACACTATTTTCTGGAATTCCAGACGTTCCTTTTTTACCATACGCTAAAGCAGATGGAAGCAAAAGCTTTCCTGATCCACCTTCTTTGAAGTAAGGAATTCCAAGTGTCCAACCTTCAATTACTTGCTGAAGATTAAATGTAATTCCGCTGGCTGATTCATCGAATACTTCACCATTAGTGAAATAACCTTTGTAAGCAACTTTCACATCGGAACTCGAATGACAACTTGCTCCCGTTCCTTGCACATCAATGACGTAATACAGACCAGAACTGGCTTTGGTTGCTAGGAGCGAATGATCACTGATGTATTGAAGGATAATTTTATCATCTTCAGCAGCTTGTTTTGCGGCAGATTTTTTTGAACACGAATTCAAAACAAAAGCAATTAAAAGTATGGGGAAAATTAGTTTCATATGAAGTATAAAAAAAGCGCCTTCTATATTGAAGACGCTTAAAATTAATTATTTTTCTTAACCCAAGAATGGATATCTATAATCTGTAGGCGGAACAAATGTTTCTTTAATTGTTCTAGCTGCTACCCAACGCATTAAATTCATCGCTGCACCCGCTTTATCGTTTGTACCAGAACCTCTCGCTCCACCGAATGGCTGTTGTCCTACAACTGCACCTGTCGGCTTATCATTGATATAGAAGTTTCCAGCAGCATTCTCTAATTTTTTCGTTGCCAAGTTAATTGCATAACGGTCATTCGAGATAATTGAACCAGTTAACGCATATTCAGATGTTTCATCTAAAATTGTTAAAGTCTCTTCAAATTTATCAGCATCATAAACGTAAATTGTCAAAACTGGACCGAAAATTTCTTCACACATCGTGCGGAATTTCGGATTTGTTGTAACAACTGTAGTTGGTTCAATGAAATACCCTTTTGATTTATCGTAGTTTCCACCAGTGATAATTTCTGCATCAGCTTGTGCTTTGCAATAATCGATGTATCCAGCAATTTTATCAAAAGCTTTCCCATCAATAACGGCATTCACGAAATTGCGCGTATCGTCTGGTGAACCAATTTTAAATGAATTCACTTGCTCCACATAAATACGTTTTACTTCTGCCCAAATATTCGAAGGAATATAAGCTCTTGAAGCAGCAGAGCATTTTTGACCTTGGAATTCAAATGCACCTCTTGACATAGCAGTTGCTACTTCAGCTGGATTTGCAGATGAGTGAACCATGATAAAATCTTTACCTCCAGTTTCACCCACAATTCGTGGATAAGAACGGTAAACATCTAAGTTATTTGCAATGTTCTTCCATAATTGACGGAAAACACCTGTTGATCCCGTGAAATGTAAACCTGCAAAGTGTTTGTTTTTGAAAATCACTTCACCTGCAACTTGACCACTAACTGTTACCATGTTGATAACACCATCAGGTAAACCTGCAGCTTTGAATAATTCCATGATAACTTGAGCAGAATAAATTTGTGATTCTGCCGGTTTCCAAACAATCACGTTCCCCATCATCGCTGGTGCAGCTGACAGGTTGGCAGCAATTGAAGTAAAGTTAAAAGGAGACAAAGCAAAAACAAAACCTTCTAATGGACGATATTCTAATCTGTTCCACATGCCTGGTAATGATTCTGGTTGTTCTTTATAAATCTGAGTCATATATTGAACGTTGAATCGGAAGAAATCCACCAACTCACAAACCGCATCAATTTCAGTTTGAAATACATTTTTAGATTGCGCAAGCATCGTTGCCGCATTCATTTTATCTCTGAAAGGTCCAGCTAATAAATCAGCCGCTTTTAAAAAGATTGCTGCTCTATCTTCCCACGGTAAATTTGCCCAAGCTGCTTTCGCTGCCAACGCAGAATCAATTGCTTCTTGCACGTGAGTAGCATCACCAACATTATAGTGACCCAATACCTTTTGGTGGTCATGTGGAGCTGTAAGTGGTTTTTTGTTTGCTGTTCTCACTTCCTTTCCTCCGATGTACATTGGAACGTCAATCACTTCTTGATTGTACATTTCATTGTATTTTTTCAAAAGATTATCTCGTTCTACAGATCCAGGAGCATATCCTCTAACAGGTTCATTTACCGCTTTTGGAACATTGAAAATTGCATTTGACATAATAAAGATTTTTTTGCAAAAGTAACGATTGTTAGTTATCCTTGCAATGGAATCTATTCAACAATCCATGAACATAAAACAACATTCTACTATTCTTAGCAAAATTGGACTATTTTTCTTTTTGTTTATGTTCGCCCTGTCTGTGAATGCACAGTATAAAGAACAATTAAAAAAATATTATCAAACCTCAAATTTAGATAAGAAAGCAGCTTTAGGTCTCGAAATCTGGAGTCCTTTGATGCGTGACAACCTTGATTCATTGCGAATAATAGGCTTTGATTTAGTCCTTCAGGGGGTTGAAAAAAGAAATGGTTTTGCAACGAATGTTGGCAAACGTGCACTGGGTAGTGCATTGATTCGCACAGGAGAACAAGACAAAGGGATTAAGTTTCTATTAGAATCACTCAAGTATTTTGAGGAGAAAGGCGATCAAGTTATTATAACTGAAACATTGAATGAAATAGGAAACGCCTATATGAACAAAGGTCTTCCTTTAATGGCAGAAAAATATTATCTCAAATCGTTAAAAGCAGGTAAGAATAGTCCAGATCCAACTTCTTCATTTTTAGCAGAAATCAATTTAGGTCAGGCATATATTGGATTGAAAAACTTCGACAAAGCGACAGCCATTATCCAACATTACAAAAAGGAAGCGTTAAAACATGGTAAACTAGAATCTGTTTCAAATGCATATGCCTTGCTTGGCACCATTGAACAACAGCAAAAGAACATTCATTTGGCAATGGAGTATTTTCAAAAAAGTGCTGACTTTGGACTCAAATCTTCCTCGAAAGCACAAGTTGCACATTCATATAATAATTTGGCGATTGTCTATTTTGAGAAAGACGACATAGAAAAGACCATGGAGTATTTTATGAAGGCATTGAATATTCGAATGGAAACGAACAATGCTAAATACATTTGTGAGTCTTATTTTAACATTGGAGGTTTATATTTTGAAATGGGCAAATACGAAGATGCACGAATTTATTATGAAAAGAGTTTTGATTTCGCTCAGCAGCGCAATTTATTGAAGGATGAGATGGATGCATTGTTTGCCTTGTCTGAATTATATGAAGTTCAGAAGAAATCCGACTTGTCATTGATATACTTACATAAGTATATAGACCTTCAAGATTCATATTACACCACAGTTGCTAAAGAAAGTTCTTTGTCAAATGAGCTACTCGAATCGATAAAAGAGATGGAGCTAAGCAACGATATGAAAGATCAACAAATGAAATTGGTTGAATCCGAATTGGCGCAAGAAAGAGTGTGGTATGTTGTGTATATTATCGCGGGATTGACCTTCGCGATTTTATTGATTCTCTTTGTATTCAAAAAGAAAATTAATTAAGTTTACCAGGATAGATTAAATCAAATTGAGGAATATGTACTTGAAATAGGCTATCATTTTCAAGTCGTTTAAAAGTGTAGAATCCTTTCATTTGGCCTATTTCAGAAGATAATTCACAACCGCTTACGTAAGCATATTTTTGATTAGGTCGAAGTATCGGTTGTTCACCAACAACACCATCGCCACTAACAAAAGAT
>Ga0209066_10008356_pt1 | contig 10046 bp, 9 predicted proteins | sample All_14_2_FD_187198 | JGI IMG/M metagenome (GOLD analysis project Ga0209066, IMG submission 187198) | Freshwater microbial communities in response to fracking from Pennsylvania, USA - Allegheny Zone_MetaG_DW_15 (SPAdes) (version 2) ... | reverse complement strand
CGTTGGCTGCCGCTGGTGCATGGCCAGGGCCCGCTGACCGCGGCCAATGGCTTTGCCGACCAGGGCGACGTGCTGATCAAGGCCCGCCAGGCCAGCGACGCGCTGGGGGCCACGCCGATGGACCGCCCCGAGTGGACGGCCATCGACCCCGCCAGCGGCGCCATGTATGTGACCCTCACCAACAACACCGCCCGCGGCGCCCCCGGCCGCCCCGGCCCAGATGCCGCCAACCCGCGCGGCCCCAACCCGATGGGCCACATCCTGCGCTGGCGCCACCACGGCGACATCGACGCCGACACCTTTGACTGGGATTTGCTCGTGCTCGCCGGCGATGCCCGCAACCCCGCCCCCGAAGCTCGCGGCCAGGTGAGCGGCGATGCCTTTGGCAGCCCCGACGGCTTGGTGCTTGACCCCACCGGCCGCCTGTGGGTGCAGACCGATGCCTCCACCTCGGTGATGGGCAAGGCCGGCGGCCCCTATGCCCAGCTGCCGCGCAACCAGCTGCTGGTGTGCGACCCGGCGGCCCCCACCGGCCCGCAGTTCCGCCGCTTCATGATCGGCCCGCCCGGCAGCGAGCTCACCGGCGCCAGCTTCACGCCCGACGCCCGCACCCTGTTCATCAACATCCAGCACCCGGGGGAAAACGCCCAGGATCGCAGCGAGCCCGGCCAGGCTCTTGCCCACGCCTGGCCCGAGCCCGGCGTGCGCTGGCGCTCGGCCACCGTGGTGATCACGCGCGACGATGGCGGTGTGATCGGCACCTGAGCAACCCTGTGTGCAGGCTGTGGGTAACCTGTGGGCGCGGGGCGCACAAGCGAGCCTGTGGTGGTGAGGATGCTGTGAGCAACCTGTGTGCGCGCTGTGGATAGCCTGAGGGCAAGCCCACTTTTTGCGTTGGATAAGCCCGTGAGTAACAGGGTGAACAAGGCGTGATCAACCGGTGCGCAGCCAGTGCGTAGCGCGTGGATAAGGGCTGTACCAGGGCTGCATCCGGGAGCGGCGTGGTTGCCTACCCCGGCGGCGGCTCGTGGCACACCACGCACAGCTTGTTGCCATCGGGGTCGCGGAAATAGGCGCCGTAGTAGTGCTCGTGGTACTCGGGCCGCAGGCCGGGAGCACCTTCGCTGATGCCGCCGTGGGCCAGCGCCACGGCATGGGCCTGGTCTACCACCGCGCGGGTCTCGGCCAGCCAAGCCACCATTTGGCCATTGCCGGGCCGCGGCGCCTGTTGATCAAACGGCCGGCCGATCAGGAACAACGGCCGCGGGCCCGGGCTGGATTGCCAGCCCGCCCAGGGCCGGCTGCGATCAGCAAAGCGCTGAGCGATGCCCAGCACGGCCATCAATGGCTGGTAGAAGGCCAGGGCCCGGTCGAAGTCACTGACGCCGACAAAGACGTGCGAGTACATGGCGATGGCGGCCGTGCCGCATCAGTTGGGGCACACCACCTCACCCGTGCTTTTGCGGGTGAAGCACAGGTCGTTCTTCTTCTTGTTGCTGCCATCAGCGGCCTTGTCGGCCTGTCGGCTCTCGCGGGCGAGGGCAGCATCGGTTTCCTTTTCCTTCTGCGTGCACTCGGCGCGGGCCTGCGGTGTGGGGTATTTGTTGCAGTCGCGCTCTGCGCGAGCGAAGGCTTTCAAGGGGGTGTCGCCCGCGTGGGCGTTGAAGGCGGCACACAGGGCCAGAGCGAGGAGGGGCCGAAGGCGGGTCATCACAGGGTCTCTTCAGTGTGGGGTTGGGCCCGTGTCGGGCCTGCCGTCACTGCCGGGCAGCTGACGCTGCAGTCAGCACAGCGCCACAAAGGCGGTGCAGGCCGCGATGGCGGTGGTCAGCGCCTTGGCGTGCGTTGGGAGCATTTGCTGCACTTCACGCGGCCAGGCCAGCGCCGCACTGCGGGCAGAAGCGTGCTCCTGCCGGGACCGTGCTGCCGCAGGCCATGCAGTGGCGCGGGGGGGTCTTGTCGAGCTGGCGCTGGGCGTGCAGGTCGGCATGCAGTTGGCCCGCGCCGGCGGTCGACAGGCGGGTGTCCACCTCAGCCAGGCCTTGCACGGTCTGCTGATCCTGCGGGCTGCTGGGGCTCACCATGCTGGCGCGGGACTGGCCGAAATCGGTGAGGTGGCGGGCCAGAGCGCGGGCGTCCTTGTCGGTCGCGAAGAGGGCGGTGATCTGGCGGGCACCGTCCTTGCCGAAGCACACCGATTCGATCCGGGCGCGCCAGATGCGCAGCGTCATGGCCTCGGTGCGTACCACGGTGTTCTGCGTGTTGATCTGGCCGTGCAGCACGTTGCCGGTGTTCATCTGCGCGGTCTGGTAGGTGCCCAGCAGCTCTACCCACACCAGCGTGGATTCGAAGTCAAAGCGGCCCCACAGCCAGGCGGCTGATTTCCAGCAGAACGCGGCCACCAGCATCAGGATGGCGGCCAGGCCGGCGTTGGACAGCGGTTGTTCGCGCCAGGCCAGGTCCACATCGAAGCCGCGCACAAAGGCGATGGCGCACACCACGGCGGCCAGCGTCAGCACCACGGCGTAGAGATCGAGCACCATCGTCCAGCGATGGCGGGGCGACGAGAACGCCGCGCCGATGCCGGGCGAGGCGGCGCCGGCCAGCGGCATGGGCTGCGATTCCTCGAACAGCTCACCGGCAAACGGGCCGGCCTGGCGGGTGGGCTCGATGGCCGGCTCCAGCTTGGCGTAGCGGCGATTGGGGATGCGCTCGGTCCACTGGTCTTGCAGGTGGCGCTCCAGCTCATCCAGCAACAGGTTGGGCGGCACGTTGATCGACAGGCGTTCCTGCAAAGCGCTGATCTGCGTTTGCGGCGGGCCCAGTACCTGGCCCAGCAGCGCGGCCACGGTGAGGCCCACGCCCAGCAGGCCGGCGGCCAGCATCAGGCTGGTCTGCGTGCCCAGCGACCAGGCCTGCAGATCGGGCAGCTTGGGCGCGGCCAGGCCGATGAGCACCGGTGCCAGCAAGGCCGCAGCAATCAGCCCGATCAACGAGCCCAGGTTGAGGCGCGCACTGCTGGCGCCCAGGATGGGCTTGAGCAGGAAGAAGGCGCCAAAGAGGAAGTAGCCCCAACTCAACCACGGCCGTGACACCGCGTTGCCAAAGGCCAGCCAGGCCACGGCGAAGCTCAGCGTGGTGACGGCCAGTGCGGTGAGGTTGAAGAACTGCAGGCGGGCTTGCATCTGCAACTCTTCCGGCGCGGTGATGAGGCGCGGCACCCAGTGGTACAGCAGGCCTTCCACAGCGCCTTGCGGCTCGCGGTAGACCAGCGCGCTTTGGCGCATCACCTCCTTCACCGCATCGGCCTGGCGCGAGCCGCCTACCGTGCCGGGGCTCAGCTCGGGCGCCAGTGGGGCTGGCCGGCCACGGCCGAAGAAGAAGCGCAGGCGCCGGGCGGCAGTGGCGGCGGCCACCAGGCCCGCAGCGAGCAGGCCCAGCCCCACGCCGATGGGCGGCAGCGCAGCCCACACACGCGGGCCGGCGAGGGCGCCGCGGCCGATCCACAGGCAGGCCAGGCCGGCGATCAGCAGCACGGCGGCGCTGATCAACAGCAGGCGGTTCTGCGCCTTGTAGGGGTTGGGGATTTCAAGGCGCTTGTTGTCGGAGCTGTAGTCGTAGGCCACGTGGTCCTCCGCTGTGTCGAGAGCGGGGCGAGTATCGCGCAGCGCCGGCCGTGTCCCGGATCAGGGTGTTTGTCCAGCCGGAGCGGCTGTGCTGCAGCCCCAAAGCGTGCGATTTAGGCGAAGTGCACGCGCACCGTGCCCAGCGCGGCGAATTCGGCCACCAGGCTCTGCCCGGCCTGGGCGGGGTGGGCGCGCGTGAGGCCGCCGGTGAGGATCAGCGAGCCGGCGGGGATGATTTCGCCGCGTTCGGCCAGGAAGCCGGCCAGCCAGGCAAGCGCCAGCAGTGGGTCACCCAGCGCGTTGGCGCCGATGCCTTGGTCAAGCGTGCGACCCTGTGACCACAGCAGCACGCCCAGCAGCCGCAGGTCGGGCGTGCTGGTCAGCGCCCTCGGTGTGCCGGTGACGAAGCGGGCGCTGCAGCTGTTGTCGCTGATGTTGTCGGCCGCGGTGAACTGGTAGTCGTGGTAGCGGGTGTCGACGATCTCCAGCGCCGGCAGTACGGCGTCCACTGCCTGGAAGATGCTGTTGCGGCTGTGGCCGGGGCCGCCGATGTCGCGCCCGGTGAGCAGCGCGATCTCGGGCTCCACCCGGGGGTGGATCAGCCGGCTGGCGTCGATGCAGCCCTCGGCTTCGTCCACGCGCAGGTCTTCGGTGAGCACGCCGAAGTTCGGGTGGTCGATGTTCATCTGCGCCCGCATGGCCGCGCTGGTGTAGCCCAGCTTGAAGCCGACCTGGCGGCTGCCGCGCAGCGCCACCTTGCGCGCCTGGATGGCGTAGGCCGTGGCTTCGTCCAGCGAGGCATGGGTGTCTGACAGCCGGGCGATTGGGCTGGCGCTGGTTTCCGCCTGCAGCAGAGCCTGGGCGCAGGTGTCGATCAAGGGGGATGTCGGCGCAGTCATGGGGGCGAGGGCTCCGGTGGGTTGGCCGCTTCGGCCAGGCGTTGAAACAGCGCATGCTCGCAGTCGCCATCGCCGCAGCGGGCACACAGGTGCCGCCAGGCGCTGGGTTTGGCAGGGCGAGGTTGCCGCGCGATTTGCAGGCAGCGCAGCGCGTTCTGCACCCGGGCCTCGCCCCGGCCGGCCACCACGCTGAACGGCAGGCCGGCGCCCATCAATGCGGCGCGCAGCAGGCGATCCACCGGCTCGCGCACCTGGGGGCCGTCGCGTTGCAAGCCGTCGGGTTGCCAGGGCAGGTCGAGCGCGGTGAGCAGCGTGAGGTCGGCGCGGGTGTGGTGTTGCAGCGCTTGGGCGTACAGGGTGGTGTCGCCAAAGACCGTCTCGCTGTAGACGGCGGTCATCAAGGCGGTGGTGTCGGCGATCACCAGCGTGTGGGTGGACGCCGCTGTGGCGATGCGGCGGGTTTGTTCCGCGGCGATGTGGCGCTGCTCGGTGGGTGAGGGTGTGCGGCCTTCGCGGTCGCAGAACTCGCGCAGGTATTCGCCCACCTGAGCCACGTGTTCGCCGGGGGTCTGCAGCGCCTCGTACAGCGCACGCGCCAACTGGCTCTTGCCGGTGCTTTCAGCGCCGACGATGGCTAGCACGAAGGCCGGGCGGCTCATGTGGCCGGCAGCATGCGCCGCCAGGCCTGCCAGCCTGCCACCGACAGTGCGATGAACAGGGTGTAGAGCCCCACAGTGAGCCACAAACCCTTGTAGGCATACAGCCCCACGCCCACCACGTTGACGACGATCCAGGTGGGCCAGTTCTCCACGTGCTTGCGCGCCAGCAGCCATTGCGCCAGCACGCTCAGGGCGGTGGGGAAGGCATCCCAGTAGGGCACGTCGGAGTCGGTGCAATGGTCGAGGAATAACCCCAGCAGCGGCCAGGCGAGCAGGGCCAGGCCGACCGCTCGCCAGAGGGTGGGGCGGCGCAGCTCGCTCACCTGCAGCGGCTGGCCGTGGTCATCCGTGCCGTTCAACCATTGCCACCAGCCCCAGCCGGCAACGACGACGAAGAACACCTGCAATGAGGCATCGCCGTAGAGCCTGGCATCCCAGAAGAGCAGACCGTAGAGGACAGAGCTGATGATGGCCAGTGGCCAGGCCAGCGGGTGCACGCGCATGTTGCAAGCCACCATCCACAAGGCCAGTACCACGGCCACCAGCTCCAAGGCGCTGACGGGGCTGCCCCAGGCGGTGAAGGCCGGCTGCAGCGCGGTGCTCAGGGCCTGCGCCAGCACCGCGGTGCCGGCGTCGCCTGCACTCATGGGGTGAGCGGCATGGGCGCAGCAGCGTGCACCGGGCGCTGGGCGCTTTGTGCGTACTGCACCAGGATCTCGTTGGGCCGCACCATGCCCAGCTCAACGCGGGCTTTCTCTTCGATGATCTCCAGACCATCCTGAAGATCACGCACCTCGGCCATCAGACGGTTGTTGCGCTCACGCGCTTCATCGTTGCGGGCCTGCTGCTCGGCTACCAGCCCTTGCAACTCGATCACACGCGGCACGCCGCTGCGTCCGAACCACAGCTCCGCATGCACCAGGGCAATCAGGGCCAGCAGGATGACGGGGACGACACGCATGGGTGACAGGGTAGGTGTGAAAAAGGGGCCGAGGGCCCCTTTTGACTCAACCGTGAGGCTCAGCGCAGATTGTAGAAGGCAGAACGCCCCGGATACACGGCGATGTCGCCCAGATCCTCTTCGATGCGCAGCAGCTGGTTGTACTTGCTGATGCGGTCGGAGCGGCTCATCGAGCCAGTCTTGATCTGGCCGGCGTTGGTGCCCACGGCGATGTCGGCGATGGTGTTGTCTTCGGTTTCGCCCGAGCGGTGGCTGATCACGGCGGTGTAGCCGGCGCGCTTGGCCATCTCGATGGCGGCGAAGGTTTCACTCAGCGTGCCGATCTGGTTGATCTTGATGAGGATCGAGTTGGCGATGCCCTTGTCGATGCCCTCTTGCAGGATCTTGGTGTTGGTGACGAAGAGATCGTCGCCCACCAGCTGGACCTTCTTGCCCAGGCGCTCGGTGAGGTGCTTCCAGCCATCCCAGTCACCTTCGTGCATGCCGTCTTCGATGCTGATGATGGGGTACTTGTCGCACCAGGTGGCCAGGATGTCGGTCCACTCGGGGGCGGTGAGGCTCAGGCCTTCGCCCGACAGCACGTACTTGCCGTCCTTGTAAAACTCGCTGGCGGCGCAGTCCAGGCCCAGGGCGATCTGTTCACCCGCGGTGTAGCCGGCCTTGTCGATGGCTTCCAGGATCAGCTGGATGGCCGCTTCATGGCTGGCCACGCTGGGGGCGAAGCCGCCTTCGTCGCCCACGGCGGTGCTCATGCCCTTGGCGTCGATGATCTTCTTGAGCGCATGGAACACCTCGGCGCCGTAGCGCAGGGCTTCGCGCAGCGAGGGCGCACCCACCGGCAGGATCATCAGTTCCTGCAGGTCGAGGTTGTTGTTGGCGTGCGCGCCGCCGTTGATGACGTTCATCATCGGCACGGGCAGTTGCACTGCGCCCATGCCGCCGAAGTAGCGGTACAGGGGCAGGCCCGATTCTTCAGCGGCGGCGCGGGCCACGGCCATCGAGACGGCCAGCGTGGCGTTGGCGCCCAGGCGGGCCTTGTTGTCGGTGCCGTCCAGGTCGATCAGCGTCTTGTCGAGGAAGTTCTGCTCGCTGGCGTCCAGGCCCAGCACGGCTTCGCTGATCTCGGTGTTGATGTGCTGCACGGCCTTGAGCACGCCCTTGCCGAGGTAGCGGCTCTTGTCGCCGTCACGCAGCTCGATGGCTTCGCGCGAGCCGGTGGAGGCACCGCTCGGCACGGCCGCACGGCCCATGGTGCCGCTTTCCAGCAGCACGTCACATTCGACCGTGGGGTTGCCGCGGCTATCCAGGACTTCACGACCGACGATGTCGACGATGGCACTCATTCGATGGGGCTCCGAAAATATTGTTGGGGCTTGCGCCGCAGGGAGGATGGTGAGACTTCTGTAGGAGCGGCTTCAGCCGCGATCAATGCCAGAGCGGTGTGATTGTCAGCAAGTGAAATCGTTCTCGAGCAGCGGCTGCTGCTTCACGACCCGGTCGAGCGCGACCAACTGCTCAAGCAGCGCCCGCATGTGCTTCAGTGGGACGGCGTTGGGGCCGTCGCTGAAGGCCTTGGCGGGGTCGGGATGGGTCTCCATGAACAGCCCCGCCACACCCGCGCCGACGCCAGCACGCGCCAGCACAGGCACCATCTCGCGGGCACCGCCGCTGGCGCCGCCCAGGCCGCCGGGCTTCTGCACCGAGTGGGTGACATCGAACACCACCGGCGCGCCGGTCTTGCGCATCTCAGCCAGGCTGGTCATGTCGGCCACCAGGTTGTTGTAGCCGAAGCTCACGCCGCGCTCACAGGCCAGGAACCGGTCTTCCGACAGGCCGGCCTCGCGGGCTGCAGCGCGGGCCTTGTCGATGACGTTCTTCATGTCCCAGGGCGCGAGGAACTGGCCCTTCTTGATGTTGACCGGCTTGCCCGACTTGGCCACCGCGTGGATGAAGTCGGTCTGGCGGCACAGGAAGGCAGGGGTCTGCAGCACGTCCACCACGCTGGCGACCTCGGCGACCTGCGATTCGTCGTGCACGTCGGTCAGCACGGGCAGGCCGGTCTGGCGGCGCACTTCGTCCAGGATCTTCAGGCCGGCTTCCATGCCCAGCCCCCGGTTGGTGTTGCCTGAAGAGCGATTGGCTTTGTCGAACGAGCCCTTGTAGATCAGCGCGATGCCCAGGTCGGCGCAGGCTTCCTTCAGCAGGCCGGCCACGTCGATCGACATCTGCAGGCCCTCGATTGAGCAGGTGCCGGCGATCAGGAAGAACGGCTGGTCGAGTCCGACATCGAAACCGCAAAGCTTCATGGCGCTCAAGCCTTCTTGGCCTCGGCGGCATGCTGCAGCGCTGCGCCGATGTAGCTGATGAATAGCGGGTGGCCATCCCACGGGGTCGACTTGAACTCGGGGTGGAACTGCACGCCGACGAACCAGGGGTGCACCTCACGCGGCAGCTCCACCATCTCGGTGAGCTTCTCGCGCTGGGTGATGGCCGAGATCACCAGGCCGGCCTGCTGCAGGCGGTCGAGGTATTTTTCGTTGGCTTCGTAGCGGTGGCGATGGCGCTCCGTCACAACCGGGCCGTAGATCTCGTGCGCCAGCGTGCCGGGTTTGACATCGCTGCTCTGCGCGCCCAGGCGCATGGTGCCGCCGAGATCGGAGTTGGCGTCGCGCTTCTGGATGCTGCCATCGGCGTCCTGCCATTCGTCGATCAGCGCGATCACGGGGTGCGGCGTCTCGGGCTCGAACTCGGTGGAGTTGGCGCCCGCGAGGCCGGCCTTGTGGCGCGCGTATTCGATGGTGGCCACTTGCATGCCCAGGCAGATGCCCAGGTAGGGGATGCTGTGCTCCCGCGCATATTGCGCTGCGGCGATCTTGCCTTCGATGCCACGCTTGCCGAAGCCGCCGGGCACCAGGATGGCGTCGTACTTGGCCAGGCTGCCAGCCGTCTGGTCGGTGAGCGTCTCGGAGTCGACGTACTCGATGTTGACCTTGACGTGGTGGTGGATGCCCGCGTGGCGCAGCGCCTCGTTGAGCGACTTGTAGGAATCGGACAGGTCGGTGTACTTGCCGGCCATGGCGATGGTGATCTCGCCCTTGGGGTGCTCGACGGCTTCGACCAGGCGATCCCAGCGCCGCAGGTCGGCCGGCTTGGTGAGCAGCTGCAGCTTCATGCAGATCTGCTCGTCCAGGCCCTGCTCGTGCAGCATGCGCGGCACCTTGTAGATGGTGTCGGCATCCCACACGCTGATCACGCCGTGCAAAGCCACGTTGGTGAACAGCGAGATCTTCTCGCGCTCGTCGTCGGGGATCGGCCGATCGGCGCGGCACAGCAGCACATCGGGCTGGATGCCGATTTCGCGCATCTTCTGCACCGTGTGCTGGGTGGGTTTGGTCTTCAGCTCGCCAGCGGCGGCGATGAAGGGCACGTAGGTGAGGTGCACGAAGGCGGTGTTGGTGGGCCCCATCTTCAGGCTGAGCTGGCGCACCGCTTCCAGGAAGGGCAGCGATTCGATGTCGCCCACGGTGCCGCCGATCTCGACGATGGCCACATCCACCGCTTCCTTGGTGCCCAGGCCGGCGCCGCGCTTGACGAACTCTTGAATCTCGTTGGTGACGTGCGGGATCACCTGCACCGTCTTGCCGAGGTAGTCGCCGCGGCGCTCCTTCTCCAGCACGCTCTTGTAGATCTGGCCGCTGGTGAAGTTGTTGGCCTTCTTCATCCTCGTCGTGATGAAGCGCTCGTAGTGGCCCAGGTCGAGGTCGGTCTCTGCCCCGTCGTCGGTGACGAAGACCTCACCGTGCTGGAAGGGCGACATCGTGCCCGGGTCCACGTTGAGGTAGGGGTCGAGCTTGATCAGGGTAACTTTGAGGCCGCGCGATTCAAGGATCGCCGCCAGGGA
>Ga0209066_10008353_pt1 | contig 10049 bp, 9 predicted proteins | sample All_14_2_FD_187198 | JGI IMG/M metagenome (GOLD analysis project Ga0209066, IMG submission 187198) | Freshwater microbial communities in response to fracking from Pennsylvania, USA - Allegheny Zone_MetaG_DW_15 (SPAdes) (version 2) ... | reverse complement strand
CTGGTTTCTGTCGACGGTGATAGAGCTGCGTCTACGGTAGCTACCGGTTCAGCAGTAGCCGGTGCCGCAACCCCCTTCTTGCGTGTCGGGTCGATATAATAAATTCCGCGGGTCAACAGTTCGAGTACGAACAATACGAAGAACACTACGGTCATGTTGATGATCAGGATTAACAAGGGATTGGTCGTCATCTGATTCACCTCTCCTGGGGTTTTTTACGCGTGGGGTCGATGTAGTAGATTCCCCTGGTCAACAGTTCAAGTACGAACAGTACGAAGAATACGACAGTCATGTTGATAATCAAAATCAGCAGGGGATTGGTCGTCAATCATTTCACCTCCATTCCCAGTCGGTTGCGCTTTACTTCAGGAGACGCCGCGGGTGCCAGGCGAACGGGATAAAAATCGACCAGTATACCTTTAAATATGGCGTGCACTCCATATTGACAGGCATGCTGGCAATGCCGTTCGCACAAGCATAGGCATGAACAAAGCATAGCACTCCAACTGGCGGTCGCGAACGCTTAGGTTAGTAAAAAAAATTTTTAAATTTAAGTAATTGTGCCCCTGAACAGTACAATTTTGTTTGTATTTGCAGCAAAAAAAGACTCATCGGTTAAATTTCCGATGAGTCTCTGAGTAGATACCAATAATTCGGGCGGAGCAATACTATGTCAACAGACGTTTTTTCATCAGTCGCAGCGGCAGCCTGGCCAAAACCAGAATCATCGCCGCGAGGACGGCGACATGTTTCCATAGTTGGGGGCTGATCTTGCCTAGCGCCAGCGAACGGCAAACTTCGATGCTGTGATACAGCGGATTGAGCCAGTTAAGCTGCTGGACCCAGTCAGGCAGATTTCCGACAGGGAAATAAAGACCGCCGAACAGGAAGAAAGGCATAATGGCCAATGTTATGTAGTAATTCAACTGATCGATGTTTCTTATTATGGCGGTGTAACAGACTGCCAAAATGGAAAATACGGCGCCGGGGAGTATCAGAAACAGCGGAATGAAGACGGCGCTGGCAGCCGGAACCAGTCCAAGAGTGCTGACCACAATCAGGATGACAACGCCGAACAATACGCTTTTGAACATGCCGTACAGCAACTCACCGGCGATGACTTCTCCGGCAGTCACCGGGCCGGCCAGAATTGCCTGCAAGGTTTTTTGGTAATGCAGACGAAGAAAAGTACCATAGGTGCATTCGAACGTCGCCGAATACATGGCTGACAAAGCAACCATGCCAGGCGCGATGAATTCGAGATAGGTCACTCCTTCGATTCGTCCGACCATCACTCCCAGTCCAAAGCCCATGGCCGAAAGATATAGAAGAGGTTCAGCCACGTTGAACATTAAATTGTGCAGCCAGGTGCGGGCAAAAACTTGCCAATGCCGGTTGAGAACGCGAAATGCGCCGGTCATGGCTCGGTCCCCCGCCCGGTAAGTCGCAGGAAAACATCTTCAAGACTGGACGGTCGCAGAAAGCACGAGTGTTGTGGCAGTCCCCAGTCGCCGATCTGCTGCCACAGTCGGTTTCCTTCCCTGGCATAAAGGAACAGGCCGTCCATCACCGGCAGTGCTTCGCCGCCAAAGGCCCGTACCCTGTCGCCAATGTCTATGGGAATCGCATCAAGCGGCAGACGGATTTCGATCACAAACGGCAAAACATGCTGAGAAATCAGTTCGGCTGGGGTTCCTTCTGTCAGGACGCGCCCTTCGTGCATGATGACGAGGCGGTCGCAGAGCTGCGCGGCTTCCTCCATATAATGCGTGGTCAGGACCATGGTGACTCCTTCGGCTTTCAGGCCACGCAGTTTTTGCCAGACCAAGTGGCGTCCCTGCGGGTCCAGACCGGTGGTCGGTTCATCAAGGATTAACAGGCGCGGTGAGTTCAATAGTGCACGGGCTATGACCAGTCGGCGTTTTTGACCGCCGGACAGTGTATCGATCTGGCTGTCTTCTTTTGAATCCAGCCCCATGAAGCGTAGCATTTCCAGGCTTTTTTCCAGTGCCTGGACACGACCGATGCCGAATAACCGGGCGTAAGTGATCAGATTTTCCAATACAGGTAGGTCCGGGTCCAGGTTGTCTTCCTGCGGGACAACACCGAGGTATTGTTTGATTGCCGGCGGTGTCAAGGATATGGGTTGATCGAATAGCCGGAGTTGTCCTGATTCGACCCGGGCCAGTCCGTAAAGCATACGCAGTGTAGTGGACTTGCCGGCACCGTTATGGCCCAGCAGACCAAAACATTCGCCTTCACTGATATGGAAGGAGACTCCTTTGAGTGCGGGAAAGTCGCCATAGTGTTTGGTCAGGTTTTCTGCAACAACAATCTGTTTCATGATATTATTGTACCATAATCAAAATGAGGGGCATGGAAAATCATTTGCCTGATTGGCAGGTAAGCTCGCAGAATCGGCGAACTAATAGTAATAGTATGATAGTATTATGATTAGGCTAAATAAGTAAGGGAGTGGTGACATGGCAATTCTGATGTTGCTATTGGGCATGGTTTCGGCCATAGTTATCGTGGTATTTGCACTGCAAAATGGGCGTGTTGTCACCGTCAGCTTTTTTGACTGGAGCGTAGAAGCCTCACTGGTTCTGGTTATTATGATCACAGCGTTGATGGGGTTTTTGACCGCGCTGTTCTTCGAACTGTTCGTACAGATAAAACTGCGGTTCCGTTTGTATAAAATGGGTCGGCAGATCAAATCGTTGGAGGACGAATTGTTGAAGCTGCAGTCAGAGCAAAATATTGGGAAGACAATCCCTTCGTGCGATAAACAGCCGTCAGTGGCAGAAGAAAACCCGGTTGCTAAGACAGGACTGGGTGCACAATAACCACGAGTTTTGCAAAACAAAAAATGAAGTGTGTTGGAGCTGATGCATAGCTTCAACGCACTTCATTTTTTGTTTTGTGTCAAGAGAGTGCATTCATGGCATTTCGACGAACCGATTCACTGCTTGCCCAGGTTGGACCATCGGATCGACCATATAGTCGGGCGATATTTTGGCGACCAGGACGAAGGGCGTGTCACCGGCCAATGCCTGTTGGAAGCCGGCGGCAAATTCGGCTGGTGTATTGGCGACGACGCCATCGACTCCGCAGGATTTTGCCAGACTGATGAAATCGAAAGACGGCAGAGTCGTTGCCGAGTAACGTTGGTTGAAAAATAGTTGCTGCCACTGGCGGACCATGCCTAGTGCGCTGTTGTCGAGGATCACGCAGATGACTGGAATCTTTTCCACCGCTGCGGTATAGAGCTCCATCGCCGTCATTTTAAAACCGCCGTCACCGGCGATCAAAATTGCCCGCTGCTCAGGCCGCGAGAGTTGCGCGCCAAGCGCTGCCGGCAAGCCAAACCCCATCGTTCCCAGTCCGCCAGAGGTAAGCCAGGTTGCTGGCGATTCGATGCGGAGATGTTGTGCAGCCCACATCTGGTGCTGGCCGACGTCGGAAATCCATGTTACCGGCAATTCAGCGACAGTTTTCGACAAATGCTGCATAATCCAGACAGGGTTGAGAACAGTTTTGTCGGGTTGTGTCTGATGTAGTTCCTGCCAGTGAAGGACTTGGCCGAGCCAGGCGGTGTGGTCCGGTAGAGCGGATTGCCTGAGACGGTGGACCAATTTTTGCAGCGAATGCTGCAGATCGCCGATAACCATGACTGCCGTGTCAACGTTTTTGCCAATTTCGGCTGCGTCGATGTCGAGGTGAACGATGGTCTTGTTTTTCGTGTAACTCGAGCGGTCGCTGGTCACCCGGTCGCTGAAACGACTGCCAACGGCGATGATCAGGTCGGCATCGGCTACCGCCAGGTTAGCCGCCTTGTGGCCATGCATGCCGGTAAGTCCCAGATAGTGTGGATGATTGGGTTCTATGGCGCCCAGTCCCATTAGCGTGCTAACGGTTGGAAGCGGATAGACAGCGCAGAACTCTTTGACGGGCTGGGAAGCGGCGGCTCTGATAATGCCCCCGCCGGCAAGCAGCACCGGACGTCGCGATTTTAGCAGTGCCGTCACTGCCTGTTCGATAGCAGCGTCCAGTTCCGGATCATCAAGCGCTTGCTGAGAGGCGCGGTCTGCCGGGCATGCCGAAAGATCAGACTGGTTTGCTGAAAAATCGACTTCGGCCAGCAGAACATCGCGCGGTACATCAATCAGTACCGGCCCAGGCCGTCCTTCGCGGGCGATAGTAAAGGCGCTACGGACCACGCCAGCCAGATCGGCGGCGGAGCGAACCAGGAAGTTGTGTTTGGTGATCGGCATCGTCAGTCCGGTAATGTCGATTTCCTGGAAGGCATCCCGGCCAAGCAGGGGAGTCCCTACCTGACCGGTGATGGCAATTACCGGTACCGAATCCATATACGCGGTGGCCAGGCCGGTCACCAGATTGGTCGCGCCGGGTCCGGAGGTGGCGATACAGACGCCGGCCTTCCCGGAGGCGCGGGCATATCCATCCGCCGCATGCGCCGCCCCCTGTTCATGCACCGTCAGGATATGACGCAGCGGGGCATCGTATAAGGCATCGTAAAGCGGCATGATAGCGCCGCCGGGATAGCCGAAAACCGTATCGACTCCCTGTTCCAACAATGTTTCGATAATGATTCGGCTACCAGACAGTTTCATGACTATTTCTTCTTCATCCAGGGCATCATGCCCCGCAATTCTTTGCCGACCGATTCGATCTGGTGTTCGGCCCCCTGACGGCGCATCGCGTTGAACACCGGACGGTTGGCCTGATTCTCCAGAATCCAGGTCTTGGCGAACGTGCCGTTCTGGATTTCGGCCAGGATCTTTTTCATCTCGGCCCGGGTATCATCGGTGATGATCCGTGAACCGGTCATATAGTCGCCGAACTCGGCGGTGTCACTGATCGAATAGCGCATACCGGCCATGCCGCCTTCATACATCAGATCGACGATCAGTTTCATTTCGTGCATGCACTCGAAATAAGCCGACTCCGGTTGATAACCGGCTTCCACCAACGTTTCGAATCCGGCGGTGATCAGGGCGGTGATGCCGCCACAGAGGATGGCCTGTTCGCCAAACAGATCGGTTTCGGTTTCTTCTTTGAAAGTAGTGTTGAGCACGCCGGCCCGGGTGCCACCGATGCCCCGTGCATAAGCCAGGCCGATTTCACGGGCCATACCGCTGCTGTCCTGATGAACGGCCAACAGACAGGGGACACCGGTGCCTTCGGTATATTGACGGCGGACCAGATGGCCGGGACCTTTGGGCGCGACCATGAACACATCGATGTCAGCGGCCGGCTGGATTTGACCAAAGTGAATGTTGAAGCCGTGGGCAAAGGCCAGGGCAGCGCCGGATTTGAGATTTGGGGCGATATGCTCGCGGAAGGTGGAGGCTTGTTTCTCATCAGGGATCAAAATCATGACAACGTCTGCCTGGGCAGTGGCTTCAGCTACGGTTGCGACTTTCAGACCGGCGGCTTCGGCTTTGGCCCAGGATTTGCTGCCCTTGTACAGGCCGACGGTGACATCGACGCCGCTTTCCTTCAGATTGAGGGAGTGGGCATGGCCCTGGCTGCCGTAACCGATAACAGCGACTTTGCGGTCGAGCATGAGATCCCAGTTGGCATCCTGATCATAGTAGAGTTTTTTCATTACGCGATTCCCCTTTCATAATTAGGCGTGATTTCAGCGCTGATCACATCGACCAGTTTGGCGACATGGCGTTGCAATTGATTGGCGGCGGCTTTTTCGCAGCACAGGACGGCGCGGACACAAACTCTATCAGTTTGGTCGCTGGGCGAGAACGCAAGTTGTTCGATAGGGACTCCCCGACGGTAGCATAATCCGGCCAGACGCAGCAATGTATCCTCCTGGCGGTTCAAAACGACAGACAATACGTGACTCATGATTTATCCCCCTTCGCAATTGTTTGGCCGGAAAAACAAAACGCCCCTGACGCAACGTAGTTAAACGTAGCGTCAGGGGCGGGAGTTCCCGCGGTACCACCCTGAATTTTCTCTCATTTCACCGGCCATCACCGGCTGTCCCATAACGTAGGACCTGCGTCTTGACCTACAACACCGCGACAAAAACTCCGTCGCGGGTTCGGCAAGCAGTTCATGGGTGATTTAGAATAATCGCGCCGCACCGGTTCACACCAACCACCGGCTCTCTGAAACGGACTTGCTATTATTCCGCTCCCAATCATCACATTTCAAAAACAATGATGAAATTGTGTCGGATTTTGTATACATTATCGCAAAGGTATTTTGATGTGTCAATAGAAAACAGTGAAATATTTTTTCAAAGGACGAATGAGTTTTTAAGGAGGACTTATTGGAGAGCCGGCTTTAATTACCAGTCGACTCCAATAAGATTTTTGGTTAAAAATGCGTTTTCCTGTAGCAGAGCAACAGGATTGTCATTATAATGGAGTAAACAATCCTTGACCGTGCAAGACGGAACGATTGGACAGGAGGGGGATGCGCATGCGTTACGAAGGAACCATATACCGTCCGCCCAGCGAGTCGCACAGTCTGCTGATTCAATGCACGATCGGCTGTCCCCACAATCGCTGCACGTTTTGCGCAATGTATAAAGACAAGAAATTTCGTATTCGTCCTGTGGCAGATATCCGGCAAGACCTGAATTCGGCTCGCGAGTACTACGGGGAGACTGTCCAGAGCCTGTTTTTGCCTGACGGGAACACAATTTTGATGAAGACGGCCGAACTGATTGAAATTCTGAACTATGCGCGGCAACTGTTTCCCCGTTTGTCGCGGATCACCATGTACGGGTCGGCGCAGTTTCTCAACCTGAAATCGCTTGAAGAACTGGCAGCCCTGCGCGAAGCCGGACTCGACCGGATTCATTCCGGTATGGAAAGCGGCGATGACGTGACGTTGAAACGCATTTGCAAAGGGTCGACCGCCGAACAAATCGTTGCAGCCGGTTGCAAAGTAATCCAGGCAGGGATGGAACTGAGTGAATATGTACTGGTCGGGATCGGCGGACAGGAACGTTCGCGCGAACACGCACTAGCAAGCGCCAGTGTCTTGAACGCGATCAATCCTGATTTTATTCGGTTGCGAACGCTGATTCCCATGCCGGGCACGCCGCTGTTTGAATCGTATCGAACAGGTGATTTCCGCCTGCTCGGACCGCATCAGGCACTAGAGGAAACACGCTTGTTCATCGATAACTTAACTGTGGACGCAACGCAGCTGTTTAGCGACCATCATTCGAATTACGCCTGGGTTCATGGACGATTGCCGGTGGATAAGACGCGCATGATCGGGAAAATCGATGAGTTGTTGCTCATGCCGGAATCGCAGTTTCGTCCTCCTTTGGAAGGCGCGCTATAAAATACTGCGTTTTTCCGCGAATTTATGTGGCGAGAAAAAGGAAATTTGGAAATTGTGTCGAAGCTGAAACAAGGATGTAGTTAAATATAAAACAACATGCAGGAGGAACTGGGTGGAGTTTTTTTTGGTTCCATTGATTGCCATTGTTGTGGTGACGTTCGGAATCTATAAACTGACAGCAATGATATTTCACATTCATCTATCAGGTGCACTGCTGATTTTGTTGGTTGTGTTCGCCTGGTTGGTTTCTTTGGTATTGCCTGGTCTGTTTTTTCAAACTGCCGGGTTTTTGGGGTCCGTGGGCATTTCTTTGGTCAGCGCGGTCGGATTTGCCTGGCTGGCCACTACATTTGACGCCAAGCGGCAATCCTCACAGATGACTGCTGTGTCTGCCAGCGGGGAAACGCTCATGGAGACGATCGTGGAACCGGTGTCTTGGACGCCGCCGGCAGAATCGGCAGCTCCCTTGCTGCCCAAGGCTGAATGGCAGGAAGCTGTAAAAGAATCGATTCGTAGCTTGCCGACAGAGGAAACTCAGCCAGCCGAGGAAGGCCAGAGTCGACCGGACATGGTTGAAATGCCGGCAGAAATCGTAACCGTCGAAGAAGCGGTGAGCGAAGTGATGCAAACGGAAGTTGTTTCGCCGGAACCAGCGCCAGATCAGGCTCCGGAAGCAGTGATAGAAACTGCCGATAAAGCCGAGATTGAGATTGCTGCAATTGCGGTGGAACCGGAGCAACCGGAACCAGAATGGGTTGCCATGCAGGACGTGGCGGCGATTTCCGATGCGTTTTTGCTTGAACTGGAAAATATGGAACCGGACGACGTTGAAGAGTGCTCGGATGAAGCATCCCCGGTGGAGCAAGTCGAAGCGATGCCGATAGTAGAGCCGCAACCTGCATCAGATTCACTGGAGGATTTGTTGGAGTTTTCTTTTGCCCAGCGTTCGCAGGGAAATGCCGCCGGGGCACTGATGACGTTTCGATTGATTCGGGGACTGTATGCCGACAGCCACGCGCTGCCAATGGTCGTTGCCGAAATCGTCAGCACCTTGCAGAGTCAGGGACATTATGAAGCCGCAATCGATGAAGTGTCGGAAGTCATGCGATTGCCGTCGATTCAGCAGGATCCAAGGCTAAGCGGGACTTTTGTCCAAAAACTGAACTTCCTGCAATTATTGCGTGATCTTTTGATCGAACGCGGTTCCCCGGGACTGCCGTTTGAGCAGGTGCCGGCGGAATGGCAGGCGGAGATAGAACAGGGATTATTAGCGGGCGACCGTGTGCAATCTTAATTATGTAGTGTGGAGGGTTATTGATGAAAAAGAGCGCGGACATCCTTAGACTGCCGGTAATCAGTATCAGTGAAGGAAAGCAGGTCGGCACGGTGAAAGACCTGGTGATTGACGCTTCACAAGGCGCGGTGGTGGCATTGGTCGTTGACGACGGTTCTTGGTATCTCGGCGCCAAAGTATTGCCGTTCAATGCGATTACCGGTCTTGGTGAATCGGCGGTGACAGTCGAAGGAACCAGCAATCTCATCCCCGTCTCCACACTTCCGCGGATTGAACAACTGATGTCGGCCGGCGTCAAGGTAATCGGTTCCCGGACATTGACACGTTCTGGTCATATGGGCGGCAAAGTCGTGGAAATCGCGATTGACGAATCAGGCCGGATTAATACCTGTGAAGTGGAAGAAAGCATCGGCGAGCGGATTTTGATTCCGGTCCAGCAGATCGTGACATTCGGCAAAGATGTGCTGATCATCAATGAGTTGGTAGATCCTTCCGGCCGAGGGTCGATGGGGGTTCGACAACCCGCGGCGGTGCCCTATGTGATGAATGAATCGGTCGTAACACAGGCGACGCCTCAGTCGGTGCCGGTCGCAAGCGATGACGCAGCGCAACTGTTTGAAGAGAAACAAAGGCGTTATTTGCTCGGCAAACGGGTGAATCGCCGGATTACTGCGGCAGACGGCAGTGTGATCATTGAACAGGGCAGTGAAATCACGGAAGAAATTCTGCAGCGCATCCGGGAAGAAGACAAAATGATTGAACTGACGATGAATTTGCGTCTGTAATCACGCAACGCAGGACTAAGAAGAATCCCCGCATTAGCGGGGATTCTCAATCTGTCAAAGCACTTTGAATCCGATGGGAGTGCATTTACACGCGACTTATCAGCTTTTTTCTGGTGATCTTGCTAATGGGTGGAGTTTTGTTGGCAGCCAATGATATCGCATTGGTTTATTCCGACATGCTTTGCCGCGGCCTTAGCCTGGCAGAAGTGCCGGTTGGCGGCTTATCGGTGGGGGAAGCGGAAAAACTTGTAGGGCAGGCGCTGTTGCGACGACAGTCCGAACCTCTGCTGATTTTACAAATGGGTGATAAGAAATGGGAAGTGTCATGGGATGTCGTCAGTAATCGACCGCAGGCGACCAGCCTGGTTCGTCGGGCCTATGGAGTTGGTCGGACCGGAAACTGGTTGGAAAGACTGGAAAGCCAATTTGTAACCAGCAACGGCGGAAAATCGATCGCATTAGGATTGACGCCGGATCAGGAAAAACTTCGTTCTTTTATTTCTGAGATTGCGGCCAGTCAAAATCGTCGTCCGCAGGATGCGATGCTGAGTGAGGCGCATAATGTGATTCGCATTGAAAAGGAAGTAACCGGCAAAGAAGTTGATGTTGCCTCAACACTGTTGAAA
>Ga0209066_10008351_pt1 | contig 10051 bp, 7 predicted proteins | sample All_14_2_FD_187198 | JGI IMG/M metagenome (GOLD analysis project Ga0209066, IMG submission 187198) | Freshwater microbial communities in response to fracking from Pennsylvania, USA - Allegheny Zone_MetaG_DW_15 (SPAdes) (version 2) ... | reverse complement strand
CCTCCATGCTTCACGACCAGCCAACAACAGAGACCATGCAGGAATTATCGAAATCGCAGAGGGCGAGAAACGCCATCCGCACCTTTAAAATCCTGGCCGACGCCCTCACCCTGCAGGGCGTCTACAAGCCGTCGGGCAAGGCCGGCGAAAAACTGGCCGAGGCCCTGAAGATGTTCAGTCCCGAGATCTATGGCTCGATGGCCGACCCGCGGATCGTCGAGCTCAAGGGGCTGGAGTATGTGATCGACCGGATGCCCCGGGGGATCGAGAAATGCAACCGGATCATCCTCACCGCTCAGGAAGATTTCCAGGACACCTCGTTCGAGGAGATCATTCCCCTGAAACGGCGCCGGGTGTCGTACGCCGTTTCCGACAAGGAGATGTGCTTCGTCATCACCCACGGGCAGAGCGAGATCTATGATATCCTGACCCATATCACCTTCCTCACCATCGAGTCGCAGAAGATTCTGCAGCAGATCAGCAACCGGGTCGACGGCACCAGTACCGAATGGATCGAGCTCGAACGGATCATCGAGCGGCAATCGGAACTCAAGGATGACGAACTCGACCAGGCCCTGTGGAACCTGTCGATCATCCTCGGCCGGACCTACAAAGAGACCCGCAACACCTACGACTACCTCGATGCCAACCGGCGGCTGCACAATTCCAACAGCGGCCTGTTCAACATCATCCACACCCTCGGCAAGCGGATGATCGAGGCGCAGAGCTCGGCCAAGGAGGAACTCACCATCTACTTCACCCCCTCCCTGCAGGAGATGATCGGCCATCACAAGTATGCCTCGCTGTGGGCCGGCTCGATCAAGGAGAAACTGTACGATCTCGGCTTCCAGGACCGTCCGGTGCACGTCATCAGCGCCAACATGCATTCCGTCCGCAACATCCTCTACGGTTCGGGCATGCTGCTGGCGAGGGGCGAGCCGGTCCCCGGCGACCTCTACGAGATGGCCAGACAGCTCCGCAGCCAGGGGCGCAAGATCAGCGAATACGCCGAGAAATTCGGCTACACCTTTCACAAGGATATCTCGGGCTCGAACATCGACGTCAACATCATCGACACGATCAGGATCGATACCGCCACCCTTCACCCCGCACTGCACTTCAACCTCGAGCTGATCAGGGAGCAGCAGCCGGTGCTGCTGGTGATGGACTACGCCTTCGGCACCCAGGCCTTCGAACTGATGGACGAGCTGCTGTGCCCGTGCCAGATCCAGGACAAGGTCATCTCCTTCAGCATCGAATCGATCTCGGTCATGGGCAAGGCCGGGATCCTGCCCGGCAAGAAGGGCGACATCATGCTGGCGACGGCGCATGTGATGGAAGGCACGCCGCACAACTACATCGTCAACAACGATCTGGCGGTCGACGATTTCGATCCCGGCGTCAACGTCTACTGCGGCCCGATGGTCACCGTCCTCGGCACTTCGCTGCAGAATCGCGACGTCCTCGAACGCTTTCACTCGTCGAGCTGGAAGGCGGTCGGCCTCGAGATGGAGGGCGGCCATTACCAGCGGGCGATCAATGCCGCCATCATCCAGGGCCATATCCCGATGAACATGAAAACCCGCTACGCCTATTACGCCTCTGACAATCCGCTGCAGAGCGGCCAGACGCTGGCCTCCGGGCCGATGGGGGAAGAGGGGATCGTCCCGACCTACATGATCACCAAGGTCATCCTGCAGAAGATCCTCAATTACCAGGACCAGGCGTAATCGCGATGAAGCTCCGCCTGGTCAACGTCTCGCCGTGGATCCTGGCCGCGGCCTGCTCGCTGCTCGCCATCATCATCGCCGTCTTTGCCGTCAACAATTATCAACGCGAAAAACAGCTGATGATGGAGGTCCTGCTGCAGAAGGGCATCACCATCATCCGCTTCATCAACGCCGGCCCGCGCACCCGCTTCCGTACCGGCCCGGACAGCCCTGCCGGCATGGAAACGCAGTGGATGGAGCAGGTGCAGCAGACCCTCGATCATGCCACCGAGCAGCCGGACATCCACCTGGCGATGCTGGCCAACAAGGACGGCGAGATCCTGGTCAGCTCGGATCGGGGCAAGATCGGCGACCGGATCGAAAAGGAGGCCGGCGCCTTCTTCGGGACGCTGCAGCGGGAGGAGATCGGCAACGTCATCTACCGGATCGGCCGCGAGGCCAGGGGCAGCAGCGAGGTGTTTCAGATCGCCTCCTACTATGCCCCGCTCGGGCCGCACGGGCTGGCAGAGGACGGCCATCCGCCGATGATGCGGATGGGTCGCGGCAATGGCGGGATGCGCGAGCACATGATGCAGATGCGGCAGGGCTTCCGGAGGTGGCGGGAGGTGGCGGAGCAGGTGCAGGCGGCGAGATACGTCCTGGTGGTTGAACTGGAGATCGACCAGTACAACGCCGCCGTCCGCCAGCAGCTGCTGCAGATCGTCATCCTCTCCGTCGTCCTGCTGCTGGTCGGCGTCGGCGGCGGGCTGTCGCTCTTCACCCTGCAGGGCTACAAGGGCAGCCAGCTGAGTCTCAGGCGGATGCGCGCCTTCAATGACATCCTGGTCTCGTCGCTGCCGATCGGTCTGGTCGCCACCGATACCGAGGGCAAGATCCAGCTCTGCAACCGGACGGCGGAGGAACTTATCGACAAGACCGAGCAGCAGCTGGTCGGCAAACGGCCGGACGATGTCCTGCCGCCGCCGCTGGCGGTTCTGATCGGCCAATCGGAGGCCGAGCCGGACCGGCCGCAACGCCGTGACCTTGTGCTGGAAAGAGGAGCAGGCCGATCCCGGTCGCTGCTGCTTGCCGCGCTGGCGGTGATCGACGGCGACCAGCGCCACGTCGGGACGATGCTGCTGATGCAGGATGTCAGCGAGGTGAAACAGCTCGAGGAGGAGCTGAAGCGCAACGAGCGACTGGCGGCGCTCGGCGAGATGGCCGCCGGCGTGGCCCATGAATTGCGCAATCCGCTCAGCTCGATCAAGGGCCTGGCGCTGCTCTTGAAATCGAAATTCACCGACAGCTCATCCGACCGCGAGGCCGCCGATATCCTCGTCCGGGAAGTCGAGAGGCTCAATCGCAGCATCGGCGAACTGCTCGATTACGCCCGGCCCGATCGCCTCGAGAAGGCCAAGGTCTCGCTCAACGAGATCGTGGGCAAGGCGATAACGCTGCTGCGGGTCGATGCCGATGCGGCGGGGATCGAGATCGTGACCGAGTATTGTCCCCAGCCGGACATGGTCCATGCCGATCAGGACAAGCTGAGCCAGGTGTTCCTCAATCTGCTGCTCAACGCCATCCAGGCGATGAAGAGCGGCGGCTCACTGCGGGTCGCCACCATCCGCGAACCGGCGCAGCTGCTGTGCCGGATCGAGGACAGCGGCTGCGGCATCGAGGCGGAGCTGCTGCCCAGGATCTTCGATCCCTATGTGACGACCAAGAGCGGCGGCACCGGTCTCGGCCTGGCGATGTCGGTCAAGATCATCGAGGAGCACGGTGGCCGCATCGATATCAGCAGCACCCGCGGCCAGGGGACGACGGTCGTCGTGACGCTGCCGGCCTGGCAGCAATGAGGCGGCGGCAGGCCCTCGGCACACCGGCCGGAGCGGGCGCAGGGCAAAGGTTGCGAATCGTCCAGTTCATGGCCTCGGAGGGATACGGCGGGGCCGAGCAGGTATTCATCGAGCTCGCCAACTCCCTGGCCGAACGGCACGAGGTGATCGCCCTGCTGATGCGCGATGCCGTCATCCAGGGGCGATTTTCGCCGCGCGTGCGGCAGGTCGTGCTGCGCTCGCACCCGACGAGCAACAACCCCTTCCTCCATATCGAGCTGTATTCCCGGCTGAAGGCGATCGCCCCCGACCTCATCCATACCCATGCCGCCAAGGGGACGACCCTGGTCGCCCGGGTCAACCGCCTGCTCGGCTGCTGCCACCTCGGCACCAAGCACAACGACCGCAAGGGGCGGATCTTCAACCATCTCCGCTGGGTCAGCGCGGTGTCGGCGAAGGCCGCGGCCTCGGTCCTGCCTCGCCCGGGAGCGGAGGTCCGGGTCATCCCCAACGGGGTCGCGACCGCGGCATGCGGCCCGGTCCCGAAAGACGAGGTCTTTACCATCCTCGCCGTCGGCCGTCTCGACCGGATCAAGGGTTTCGATGTCCTGATCGACCAGGTGGCCGACCTGCCCTTCGATTTCCGGCTGCGGATCGTCGGCGACGGGCCGGAGCGGCGGCATCTGGGAAAACAGATCCAGGCCCGGGGGCTGGCCGGCAAGGTCAGCCTCGAAGGGTTTCATGACGACATCTCCCGGTGGATGCAGAGGGCCCATCTCGTGGTCATCTCCTCGCATCAGGAGGGGGGGCCGAAGGTCATGATCGAGGCGCTGTTCTACGCCGATCTGCTGATCGCCACCCCGGTCGGGGCGGTGCCGGAGGTCCTGCCGGCGCTGCTGCAGGCCGGGCAGGAGCGGCTGGGCGAGAGGATCGCCGAGGTCCATGGCGATTACGACCGCTACCGGGCGCTCTTCGCGGCGATTGCCGCCGGCCGGCGTAATGATTTTTCCCTACCGCGGATCGTCGAGCTTTACTGCGCCTACTATCGTCATATCCTGGGGCACCGGGATCACTGCTCCGGAGGCTGAGCCGGTGCGGCCAGGAGCAGGGCCGAGAGGAAGGCGAAGAAATGGCCCTGGTGAGAATCGAAGAGAAAGGAGTTCATCAGGCAGCCGGTCGCCATCGTCAGGACGACGCCCTGCAGGAGGAACCGGTTATGCCGGTTCAGGCCGGCGGCGGCCAGCCACTGGCTGACCAGCAGGGCGATGAACAGGGCCAGGCCGGTCAGCCCCAGCTGGACGCCGATGAACAGGTACTCGTTGTGCGGGTTGTCGCTCGGCATGGTGGCGCTGCCGGCGATCAGCTGCTGCTGGCGGATGGCGAAGGAGCCGGTACCGTGGCCGAACAGCGGCCGTTCCCTGATCAGCTCGATGCTGTTGCCCCACCAGTCCAGCCGCATGCCCAGGGACGAGCGCGAGGTCCCCGGTTCGTAATGGATGATGTCCTGCAGCGCCTGCTGCACGCGTGACGAGATGTTGGTCGAGATCATGAAGCCCGCCGGCAGCAGCAGGATCAGGACCAGGCAGCCGACGAGCCTCTTTTTCAGGTTGAGGCGCTGCAGCGCCGCGAACCCCATCAGCACGGCATAGCTGAACATCCCGGTCCGACCCGGGGCGATGAAGATGATGTTGGCGGTGGCGAGCAGGAAGACGACCGCCCACCGGAGGCGCTGCCCGGGCCGGTCGATCGCCCGTTGCAGGGCCCAGTAGGCCAAAAGGGCCATGAAGAAGCTGTGGGTGATGTGAAACAGCAGCGAGTTGCCGTACTTGGCGGCCGGAAAGACGCCGATACCCATGCCGTAGGAGACCAGCATCAGGGCCACGGCCCCGGCGACAAAACCGTTCTCCGCCCGCCGGATCAGCGCCTGGTTGCCGAGGGCAAGCGACAGCACCAGCGGCAGCAGGAGCAGTTCGCGGTATTTCATCAGCACGGAGAAGGCCTCGCCCGGCGAGGCCGGGGAGTAGCCGACGGCGACGATGAAATACAGAAAGAGCAGGGTGGCGATCGCGGCCGCCGGGTAATGGCGCAGCAGCCGCACCACGACCGTCGCCCGGCCCGAGCCGAGCCAGAGAAGGACGACGAGGGCCGAACCGAGGTCCATCAGTGAGGTCGAAAGCGGGATGCAGAAGCAGGTGGCGATGACGGCGAACCCGCCCCACCTGAGGCATGCGGACTGTATCCGGTCGGTCGTCATCTGCAGGCCTTCTTCGTTGCCCTACCGGTACTGCATGTTGTAGAGCAGTTCATATTCCTGGCCGAGGGCCAGCAGCTGGTCATGGGTGCCGTCCTCGACGATGGCGCCGTCCTTGATGACAATGATCCGGTCGGCGTTGATGATGGTCGACAGGCGATGGGCGATGACGAAGGTGGTCTTGTCCTTCATCAGGTTCTCGAGGGCCTTCTGCACCTCCCGCTCCGATTCGGTGTCGAGCGCCGAGGTCGCCTCGTCGAGGATCAGGATCGGGGCGTTCTTGAGGATGGCCCGGGCAATCGACACCCGTTGGCGTTCGCCGCCGGACAGGCGGGCGCCGCCCTCGCCGATGACCGTGTCGAACCCCTGCGGCAGGTTGGTGATGAAATCGAGGGCGTGGGCCGCCGTCGCCGCCCGGATCACTTCCTCCTCGCTGCAGCCAAGGTCACCGTAGGCGATGTTGTTGCGGACGGTGTCGTTGAAGAGGATCGTCTGCTGGGTGACCATGGCGATCTGGCCCCGGAGCGACTCCAGGGTGACATCGCGGATGTCGTGGCCGTCGATCAGGATCGCCCCGATCTTGAGGTCGAGGAAGCGGGGGATGAGGTTGGTCAGGGTCGTCTTGCCGCCGCCGCTCGGGCCGACGATGGCCAGGGCCTGGCCGGCCGGCACGGTGAGGTTGATCTCGGTGAGAACCGGTTCCTCGTTGTCGTAGCTGAAGGTGACGTTTTTGAACTCGATCGCCTTCCGGAACGGCGGCAGGATCGTCGCCCCCGGCCGGTCGGCGATCTCCGGCTCGATGTCGAGCAGGGTGAAGACCCGGGTGGCGGCTGCCATCCCCTGCTGGATGGTGGAGTTGATCCGGCTCACCCCCTTGACCGGCTCATAGGCGGAGATCAGGGCGGTGAGGAAAGCGAAGAAGGTGCCGGGGGTGGCGCCGCCGTGGATGACCTCGTTGCCGCCGAACCAGATGATCAGGGCGATGGCGACGCCGCCGATGAATTCCATCAATGGGTGCTGCATGCTGCGGAAGCGGGCGTCCTGGATGATGACCGCGAAGAGGGTTCCGATCCGGTCGCGAAAGCGCCGGCCCTCGTACTGTTCGCGGCCGAACGCCTTGACGATGCGGTTGCCGGTGATGGTCTCGTAGAGGATGTTGGTGACGTGGGCGGTCTCCTCCTGGGTCCTGGTGCTCAGCTTGCGGAAGATCCGGCCGAACTTGACGATCGGGTAGGCGGCGATCGGCAGGATGATGAAGGAGAACATCGCCAGCTTCCAGTTCATGTAGAAGACGACCCCGAGGAGGATGATGACCTGAAAGAAGTCGCGCAGGGTGCCGACCAGGGCGTTGGAGACCGCCTGCTGCATCAGGGTGATGTCGGAGATGATGCGCGAGATCAGGGTCCCGGTCGGCATGTGGTGGAAGAACGACAGCGGCTGGCGGTGGATGTGTTCGAAGACCTGGACCCGCAGGTCGCGGATGACCGACTGGCCGACCTTTTCGAGGAGAAAATAGTAGAGATAGTAGCAGACGCTCTTGAGGAAGAAGATCAGGACGATGATCAGCGGCAGAACGTTGAGGAAGAAGACGTTCTTTTCCATGAAGATCTTGTCGAGCAGATCCTTGACCAGGTAGGCCTGGGCCCCGGTCAGGGCGGCGACGAAGATCATCCCGGCCATGGCGATGAAGAGCCGTGACTGGTAGGGGCGGATGACCGCATAGATCCTGAGCAGAATTTCCTTGTTTGTCATGCGGGACTTTGATGCTAAAGTTGTACGGCCGGCAGGGGCCGGGAGCGGGCGCGCAAATTCGCGACTAGTAATACACCACTCGGGTGCAATTCAAAAGTGATATTTCCCGCCATGGCCGTGGCTGTAAGCCGGTATCGGTCGCCCCGGCGCCGGTCACATCGTCCGGAGAAGACAGCATGATTCATGAGTTGCCGCTGCTCGGCAGGACCAAGGACGCCGCACTGGGGGCGGGGATCGAGGACTACTGCCGGCGGCTGCGTCACTATACCACCCTGTCGGTACGGGTGTTGAAGGACCAGGGGAAAACCCGGGGCGGGGCGGAAGACCTGATGCAGAGCGAAGGCCGGCTGCTGCTGAAGACCGTCCCTCCCGGCGCCCTCGTCGTCGCCCTTGATGCCGGCGGCGGCCAGTACACATCGGAGCAGTTCGCCGCCCTTATCAGCGGTTGGGAACAGCGGGGGATCAAGCAGGTCTGCTACCTGATCGGCGGCCCCTGCGGCCACTCGGGGAAGGTCCTGGGGCGGGCCGACCTGCTGCTGTCGCTGTCGGCGATGACCTTCACCCACGACATGGTGCGACTGCTGCTGCTCGAGCAGCTGTACCGCGCCTACACCATCAAGGCCGGGGAAAAATATCACAAGTGACGGCGGAGATAGACGTCGAAACGGCTGTTCTTCATCACCACCTGGTGGCTGGGCGGGCGCTGATCCAGCAGCGGCGCCCCCTTGGGACGTTTGACGACCACCCGCCTCGCTGCCGTCAGCAGGGCCTGGGTCAGCAGTTCCGGGCCGTCGATGTCATCGCCGACGATGGCCCGGATGATCCGCATCTCCTTGCTGTTGAGGGCGGAGTTGGGGCCGTGGGGATACATCGGGTCGAGATAGATCGTCTCGGGCGGTTCGTCTAACGCCAGCAGCGTCGAGCGGGCGTCGCCGATAACAAGACCGATCCGGTCGCAAAAAATCGCCGCAATGTCCGGGTCCTGCAATGCCCGGTCGATGGCGTCGGCGAGCAGGGCGCCGATGATCGGCGACCGCTCGTTCATGATGACGCGGCAGCCGAGGCAGGCGAGGACGAAGGCATCGGCCCCCAGCCCGGCCGTGGCGTCAAACACGGTAGGCCGCATCCCCGCCCTGATGCCGATCGCCCGCGCCAGCGGCTGCTTGATCGTGCAGTTGCGGGCGTGGCGGTAGCCGGAGCGGCCGCCGCTGAAATCGATATGGAGGACGCTGGCCCCGACTGTGTCGGGACCGCCCAGCCGCAGCCGCAGCTCCAGCCCCCGTTCGGTGTACACCAGCTGCGGCGGGGCCGCCGGCCCCGGCGTGCAGGGGATGCCCAGCTTTTTGGCCAGCATCTCGGCTTTTTGGTGCAAAGCGTGGGAGCTTGCGGTACATGAGAGCGTAAGGGGCGGAGCGTTTGCCATAGGCGCCTGCAGCTATCGAGGGTATGGACCGGCCTGATGCCGGGCTGCGTCAATTTTTATCAATGGATCTGGGGTATGGAGAATCAGAAAACCGAAGTCGTCGCCATTATTCCGGCGCGTTATGAGTCGAACCGGTTTCGAGGCAAGCCGCTGGCTCCAATCGCCGGCAAATCGATGATCCAGCACGTCGTCGAGCGGGCGCAGCGGGTGGAGGTGCTGTCTCGGGTCATCGTCGCCACTGATGATAAACGAATCGGCGACTGCGTTCAATCCTTCGGCGGCGAATATGTGCTGACCCGCAGCGACCATGTCTCGGGCTCGGACCGGCTGGCGGAGGCGGCGGAGCTGCTGGGGATCTCCGAGCACGACGTCGTCGTCAACATCCAGGGCGATCAGCCGCTGTTCGCGGCGGAGGTCGTGGAACAGGTGGCCCGGCCGCTGCTCGACGACCCGTCGCTGCCGATGTCGACCCTGATCTACAAGATCGTCCGGCCGGAGGAGATCAACGACCCCAACCACGTCAAGACGGTCTTCGACCGCAATCACAACGCCCTCTACTTTTCCCGCTCGCCGATCCCGTTCCAGCGCAACCCCGAGGAGGGCATCACCCCGACCTACTACAAGCATCTCGGCTTCTACGCCTACCGCAAGGGCTTCCTGCTGACCTTTGTCGCCCTGCCGGAAGGCGAGTGGGAGCGCTTCGAGAAGCTCGAACAGCTGCGCGCCCTGGAATACGGCTACCGGATCCGGGTCGTGTTGACGGAGCATGATTCGATCGAGGTCGATACCCCCGAGGATCTGCGCCGGGTGGAGGCGTATCTGGCCGGCCGCAACGGGTGAAGGCCCGGCCTTCTGGAGTGACAGGTGACGATGGCAAAGAACAGAACCACAGCGGCAGGCGAGGGCGGTGACCTGAACCGCAACCTGACCGATCTCTCGGGGCGGCGGATTTCCCCCCTTGAGCTGCTGCCCCATGAGGACCTGCGCGAAAAGCTGGTCGACCTCGTGCTCAACGGCCAGCCGCGGGGCTGCGACCAGCAGACCGCGGCCCTGTTCAGCCAGCTGCGGAAATCGCTCGTCG
>Ga0209066_10008350_pt1 | contig 10051 bp, 3 predicted proteins | sample All_14_2_FD_187198 | JGI IMG/M metagenome (GOLD analysis project Ga0209066, IMG submission 187198) | Freshwater microbial communities in response to fracking from Pennsylvania, USA - Allegheny Zone_MetaG_DW_15 (SPAdes) (version 2) ... | reverse complement strand
CCGCAGTTCCTGTTTACGGGAGGATCTTCTCGCGGGAACTCGATTACCCCATTGTTTTCAGGGTTTTACCGTGTTTTGCCTAGTGCTAACATTTTGCTCGATATTTTGCTTTTGACACAGCAAAACACAGCGATTCACAGGCCTTCAGGCGGGGAATCAGGCGGGGTCTTATAAAGCAAAAAACCCCATTATTATTGGGGTTATTCGTGATTTTGGCCTGTTTTTAATGGTGGGCGCTACAGGATTCGAACCTGTGACTTCTACCGTGTGAAAGTAGCGCTCTAACCAACTGAGCTAAGCGCCCGCACCGTGTGAAAACGCCAAAACTTATAACATTACTTGTCGTGCCGTGTCAAGGGAAGCCGCGAAAAAAGTGCGGCCGGGCGAAGCTCAAAAATGAGACGCGTCATGCGCGAGCTGTGATCGCGCGTTTACTTGTCGGTGCCCCAGACCTCGAACTCGGAGAGTCCGTTGTCCGTCAGCGGGAAGGCTTGTTTCAGGTTCGTCAGCGTGACGGACGCGCAGGTCTTGGGCGGGAAGGTGAACGTCTGCGGGTCCGTTGTGCAGCGGAGCGGGATGTCCAGCTTATCCCCGTTTGAGAATTCCAGCGTGGCGGACGTCCAGGTGCGCGGCGGATTTTGCGGGTCCAGGGCCAGCGTCAGGACGATTTTCCCCGTCGTGATTTCGCGGCCGAACTCCACCTTGAGCCAAAGGTCCGTGCGGCGGTTGGGACGCCAGCGGCCGTCGTCTCGCTTGCCGTCGATCACGCAGTTGGGCGAACACAACGGCAGGTACTTGAAGTGTGAATTGGCCGTGACGCGCGGATAGCTCCTGAGCCAGTAGGTGTAACCGTCAGGATTGAGCGCGAGGTTGCGGACCGGATTGCCGGACACGTTGCTTCCGCCGCGCGCGTTGCGTCCCTCGGCCAGTCCGAAAACAGGCACGGTGTTCGGAAGGTTGTCGCAGTGTGCGACGAACTCCGCCTGCGTCTCCTTGCCGCCGAAGTTGAAGGCGGGGAAGTCGGACGGAGCGAACGCCTTGCCCGTGTCGATGTGTTCGATGAGCTTCGCAATGGCGTCCGTTTCGAGTTCAGCCGCTCGGAGGCGCTTGGCCTCGAAGTAGAGGTAGATCTGTCGCATCTTGTCGCGGTAGACGTACCACGGCGTCAGGGCGGAGTCCCTCGCGTGGTCCAGCTTGTCCCAGAAGTTGAGCTCCATCCAGGACCCGCAGTAGGGGACATTCAGGTCGATCCAGCAGGCAACCTTGCGCTTTTCCGCCTCGGAAAGCTGAACATTGTAGTGGGACGGCTCCAGATAGTTCATGAGCGGCGAGGAGGTCGACCCGTAGCTGTAGGGCGGAAGCATCGCGCAGAAGCTGGAGACGTGTAGCCAGTTGATGATCCCCTTGCCGTTGTACTCGTCGGAGCAATAACCATGGGCATTAGGGGCGGGTACATTTTCCGGTTTGCCGCCGAAATAGGAGAGATAGACGTTGTCGCCGGCGGCGGCCGACTCGCCGCCGTACCCGTCGTCGCCGGGAATCTTCGCGTTGTAACCGAAATCGGTCAGGGCGAGGTAGGACTCCGAGAAGAAACGGCCGGGGTTGCCTTGCGTCACATCGGCATAGGGACGACGCGTGAGCCGCCACTTGGCGCGGTCGTAGATCTCGTGATTCGTGACCGGGCGATAGTCTCCCAACAGGCTGAGCGGAACATCAGCTTTGTCGGGGTTTTTTTTCCCTGCGTGACACTGGATGCAGTGCGCGTCCCAGATCGGTTGGATCTCTCGCGTGTAGCTGAAGCCTTTCGGGACGTCCATGCCTTGCGGTGCGTTGGGCCCCAGATAGGCCATCGCTCTTTTCTGAGACTCCGTCTGGAAACGAGCCAGTTCCTGAACCGGCTCATCTCCCGGAGCGTAGAACGGTTGCAGTTTCTGTGGAGCGTTGCGTGTGGCGTCAGTGGCATACTTGTGGATGGAAGCCGTACTGTTCTTATCCTCGTGGCAGCCGATGCACCCGAACGTCTCGCCCGGCAGGACGAGCGTCCAACTGCGCATGTTCTGGACCATGCGGCCGCGTGCGTCGAGCAACTGGAAATAGACCGGGACGCGGGGCGGACATTCGAAGTAACAACTGCCGTCGGTATCGACGTCGACCTCGCCGAGCACGTGCTTCACGTCGTAGGAGCCGTTGTTGATCGAACAGGGGGAGGTCTGGTGGCCGCCCCAAGGATGGAGGCCGAGCGCGACGGTGCCTTTCGCGCGGTAGTCCAGCGCCACGACGCGGAGTTTCTTGACGGTTCCCGGTTGTACGCCTTTAAGCCCTGGTCCGAAATAAACGTTCTGAACGTAGAAGAGGCCTGTTTTTTTGTGCTCGTCCACCTGTGTGATCCGATTGAAAGCCGGACGGGCGAAGAGCGGGATCTGCTGGCCGGAGGAGATCGTGGGGTCATAGATAAGCAGTTCGCGTGCGCCCGAGCGGTGCTGCCAGTAAATGCCAAAGGCCGGCGGCCCGACTTTTCCCTTGGCGTCGATGCCCTTCAGGCCCCGGATCGGGCCGCCTTCGGGAGAGAAGCAGACGACATAGTTGTCCTCGTCGAGCGCATAGGGGTACTGCCACTGTTCGCCGCCCGTGTCGTATGTGACATCGCCGCTCGTGCCGTAGCCTTCCCGGTAGGGGTAGTCTTGCTCCGGTGCGAGCAGCTTGATGCCGACGCCGGCTTGGGTCCCGACCGTGCGGTCGATCATGATGAGCTTGCCGCGTTGATCGATGTGGTGGGCGCCGGAGACGGCGATCATTTTCGTCGAGTTCGGCACAGCCCGCGCGTGGAGGATCGCGGCCGGGAACCATGAGTTGTTCCCGTAGTACTCGGTTTGGCCTGTGCCGTCTGCGTTCATGATGAATAGCGAGTGGAGATATCCGGCGGTACGGTCGGAGTATTCCCAACGCGTGTACGTGACCCGCCCGTCATTCGTCGTATGCGGAAAGACGGTGTGGCCATGGTCGACGGCCAACCGGCGGATATAGCGGCCCTGCGCGTCGCACGTGTAGAGGTTGCAGACACTCGACCACCAGCAGGGCGCCGAGAAATTGCAGCGCGTGGAGGTGAAGACGAGATCGCCGTTCGGGAGCCACTCCGGCTCCATGTCGGCGACGCCGTCGCCGAAGGTGATCTGCTTGGGCTCCTTCTTTTCCAGGTCCATCACGTAGAGGTGGAAATCGCCGCCGTGATCCTGATCGGCCGTGCGCATGGAAAACGCGAGCGTCTTCCCGTCGTAGGAGAGAGACGGGTCTCGGACGATGCCGGCCGGGCAGTCGAGGATGACCTCCGTGGAAACGGTGCCGTCCTCGTTCACGCGCATTTTGCAGAGCTGAGCGCCCATGCGGTAGTCGCGCCCCGTCTCGCGGAAGACGGCGTCGCTCAGATGATCCGTCAGCGCGAACATGGCCTGGGCGTCGCCGAAAACGAAGTGCTTCGCATAGATGAAGGTCCGCGGCTGGTTCTTGAACGCGCGCGCCAGACGGGCGTTGCGGCGGAGCCCGCACGCCTTGAAGTAGAGGGACGACCACGCGGGGTCGGACCCCGGATTGCCGGCGTCGGCAAGCGTCTGGAACGCTTTCGTGATTTCTTTGGCCGTTGGATCGTCGGCTTGCAGTTCCTTAAGAACATGGGCCGTCAGATTCTTTTCCACATCGTTGGATTCTTTGGACGTGAACACGTTCTTCACGTCGAGTGTCCCCAAGTCTTGATAGATCCAGTCGCGTTGGAGACGTTGGATCGGGAAGGGCACCGTGTGGCGGTTGGCGATGTCCTGCTCGGAGTACTGTTGGGCGAATACGGCAAACGTGGCCATTGACGATAACCAGAACGTGGAAAGCATCGGATTTCTGAGAAGAACTTGTTTCGGAGTGTACATGCCATTTCCTACTTAGGGAATATTTCGGACCACAAGGTTAGAAATACGATACGTGTTGTATGAAGCTTTATCTTGTACGATTCGAGCTCTTTAGTGTACGATCCGACCATGGATGAGCATGAGACGCAACGGCGCTTCTTGGAAAAGATCGGAAGTTTCGAGCCTTTCAAAATTCTGTTCGATCTGTTGCCGAACGTCGGGTTCTACATCAAGGATCTGTCCGGTCGCATCATGGTGATCAATCGTTTCAACTGCGCGAACTGCAATATTCCCAATGAGATGGCGGCTGTCGGGAAGACCAGTCACGACCTGTTTAGGCCGTTTTTCGCGGATGAATATCATGATACTGATGCGGAAGTGATCAAAACGGGGCGGCCGCTATTGAACCGCTTCCTTCCCATGATCAATTGTCTGTCGAAACCCGTTGTCTCCAACAAAGTCCCCGTATACGACAGGCAGAACAAAATCATCGGCGTGGCGATGGTGTACTATGCGGTTGATACCGCGTCTGATTCGCCGACGTGGACGCAACGGCTGGCGGACCTGATTGATCATATTCATCGGCACTATGGCGAGCCGATCAAAAGTGAGACGCTCGCCCAGATCGCGCGCGTTTCCGAGACGCATCTCAAACGCATCTTCAACCGGCTGTTCGGCATGGCCCCCATCGAGTACGTGATTCTGACGCGGATCAACGCGTCTCGCGAATTATTGGAGAAGACGGATCGGACAGTCAGCGATATTGCCCAAGCGGTGGGTTTTTACGACCATAGCCATTTCATTCGCCATTTCAAACGGCTTCGCGGGTGTACGCCCAACCAGTACCGCATGCAGTATGCGGCCGCGGAGAAAGACGATCAGCCTAAGAGGAAGAGGCTCTCTCGCCGGACAGCCCGTTAAAAGGATCCTTCCAGGTGTTCCGCGTTTAGTTTCAATGTCGCCCGTCCATAACTTCGAGTTGCCGCGAGGCGAGGACTTACGGGATTTCCACTTCATTGATGCGGTGTTTTTTGATGGGCTTTAGCCGTGCCGGTCCTGTGCGCCTTTTCGCCTTGCGCGGGCTCTCTGCAGAAAGTATCTTATCCGCACTATGAAGAACATGATTTGCCGGATTGTTTTGTTCGTTGCTGTCTCGCCCTTTGGCCTGTTGGCCGGGGAAACGCTGGTATCGCCCGACGGGGCGGTGAAGGCCACGTTTGAGTTGAGCGGGGGGGAGCCCGTATATACGCTGTCGTACCGCGGCGTGCCGGTGCTTGACCGTTCCCCGCTGGGGCTGAAGCTCGCGGCCGCGTATCGCGGGGGCTTCGAGATGGCCGACACCGCCCGCACCGCTGTCAACGCCGAGTGGAAGCCGGTTTGGGGCGAGCGCGCGGTTGTCCCCGAGCGGTATGCCGGGCTCGCCGTCACCCTGAAAGAGCGCGACCCGCGCGGCCTTGCCCTCGTGATCGAGTTCCGCGCGTACAACGAGGGGCTCGCCTTGCGCTATCGGCTCCCGTTCGCGGTCGACTCTGCGTGGCAGATTGACGGTGAGGCGACTGCTTTCCAGTTCGTGCCGGGCTGCGCCGCGTTCGCGATCAAATGGACGGAGGATACCTTTCCGCAGGAGCCCATCCCGTTCGCCGAGCTGCCGCCGCGCATGATGATGCCCCTGACGGTCCGGCTGCCCGACGGCAAGTACGCGTCGGTGCTCGAAGCGTTTGTCCGACAGTACCCGCGCGCGATGGCCGAGAAGCGCGCGGCCGGCGCGGTAGGCGTCTACCTTCACGGAAAGGCGGAGGGCCGGGGCGAGTTCACCACGCCGTGGCGTGCGGTGCTCTTGGGCGACAACGAGGCCCGCCTGATCGAGCACGAGGATCTCGTTCTCAACCTCAATCCTCCGTGTGCCATCGCCGACACCGCGTGGATCAAGCCGGGGCTCACCGTTTCGGACCACGGCAACTGCCTGCTCCAGATGGGCGACCTCAAGCGGGTCATCGATGTGGCGAACACCAACGGGTTCCGCTATCTCCAGCTCGACTGGGGCTGGTACGGGACCGAGTGGCCGTGGGGCGACGCGGAACGCAAAAAGTTTCTGGAGGTCAACCCCGACTGGGCGGCGGACACCGCGTGGGTGACCAACACCTATGCCGACCCGTACACGGTCGCTAAAGGGCGCGTGCCGTATCGCCCGGACTGGAAGAACGCCCATACGGTGGTCGACCTCGACATGCCGGAACTCGTGCGGTACGGGCGCGAGCGCGGAATGGGGATTTGCCTCTACATGCATGGCGACGTGCTGCGGGCGCACGACATGGACAAGCTGTTCGCCACGTACCGTTCCTGGGGGCTCGCCGGGCTCAAGCCCGGCTTTGTGCGCTACGGCACCGCCGAGCAGACCGACTGGATCCGCAAGATGGTCGAGACGGCGGCCCGGCACAACCTCTGGCTCTGCATCCACGACGCGCATGTGCCGGACGGGATGGAGCGCACCTATCCCAACCTGATGATCTGTGAGGGCGGAGGAGGGCAAGAGGGCAACCATCCGGTGCGCCAAGACGTGGTCATGCCGTTCACGCGCTGCCTGGCTGGCCCCTTCGACTTCACGCCGTACGTGTACGCCAAAAACAAGAGCCATGCACACGGCATGGCGTTCTTCGTGGTGTTTCACGGCCCCACCACGGTGGTGCGCGGGGGCATACGCGAGCTTACCGGCAATGGCCCCAACCGCGTCGGTCCTGAATCAGAGTTCATGCGCCGCGTGCCGATGAAGTGGGATGAGACGCGTGTGCTCGACGCCAAGGTCGGCCATCACATCGTCACGGCGCGCCGCGCGGGCGGCACTTGGTTCATCGGCGGAATGACGGGTGACGCGCCCTACACCGCGCCGGTCGCCCTCGATTTCCTTGCGCCGGGCAAGAGCTATACCGCGACGGTCTTCCGCGACGGCGAGACCGAGACCGACGGCTTCCGTCCGGCGGTCAAAGAGACGCGGACCGTCAAGGCAGGGGACCGCCTCGATCTCGCCATGGCCAAGGCCGGCGGGCTCGCGGTGATCATCGAGTGATTCCGCCTGAATGAAAAAAAGGCCCCCGGAGCGATCCGGGGGCCTTTTTGCTGTCGCAGTCTGCCTGCGGGTTATGCCTTGTTGGGCAGGTTGGCCAGCATCTGAAGCATGTCGAAGTTATCCTTGAACTGCTTCTCGGCGCTTTGCAGCATCGCGTTCGCATTGGGATTGAGCTTCAAGAGCTGCTTGAAGCGGTTTTCCGTCAGTGCGGTTTCCGCGAAGGACTGGGTCGGCGCTTTGCTGTCGAGCTGCAGCGGATTCTTGCCTTGAGCGGCGAGTTCCGGGCTGTAGCGGTACAACGGGAAGTGGCCCGTCTCGACGGCGATCTTCTGGTGCTCGAGGCCCGCGACCATGTCGATGCCGTGCGCGATGCAGTGCGAGTAAGCAATGATCAGCGCGGGACCGTCATACGCTTCGGCCTCGGCGAAAGCCTTGACCGTCGCGGCCGGGTTCGCGCCCAAGCTGACCTGTGCGACGTAGATGTTCTTGTACGTCATCGAGATCATGCCGAGGTTCTTCTTCATCTGGCCCTTGCCGGAGGCGGCGAACTTCGCGATCGCGCCGAGCGGGGTCGACTTGGAGGCCTGGCCGCCGGTGTTGGAGTAGACTTCCGTGTCGAGCACGAGGATCTTGATGTTGCGTCCCGTTGCGAGCACGTGGTCGAGGCCGCCGTAACCGATGTCGTACGCCCAGCCGTCGCCGCCGATCGCCCACACCGACTTGCGGACCAGATAGTCCGCAACGGCGAGCAGGTTCTTGCAGACGCTGCAGCAGGAGCCGTCGCCGATGAGCTTCTTCAGCTCGGCGACCAGCGCGCGCATGGCTTCGACGCCTTCGGAGGTCTTCTGCTCGGTCTCCTTGATCTTCTGAGCCACAGCCTTGAGCGCGGCAGGAGCCTGCTCGGCGGCGATGACCTGGCCGATCAGCTCGAGCGCGTAGCCGTTCAGCTTGTCAGCCGTGAGGCGCATGCCGAGAGCGAACTCCGCGTTGTCCTCGAAGAGCGAGTTGGCCCAGGCGGGGCCGCGTCCGTCTTCGCGCTGGCAGTAAGGCGTGGTGGGCAGGTTGCCGCCGTAGATGGACGAGCAGCCCGTCGCGTTGCCGATCAACAGGCGGTCGCCCGCGAGCTGCGTGAGCAGCTTCAGGTAAGGGGTTTCGCCGCAACCGGCGCAGGCGCCGGAGAACTCGAAGAGCGGGCGCTTCAGCTGGCTGCCCTGGATCGTGTTCGGGTTCAGCTTGGTGGCGTCGGCCTCAGGCAGCGACAGGAAGAACTTCCAGTTGGCCGCTTCGTTGGCGCGCAGCGGGATCTGGTCGGCCATGTTGATGGCTTTCTTCGAGGGGTCTGCCTTGTTCTTGGCCGGGCAGCGCTGGACGCAGAGGCCGCAGCCCGTGCAGTCTTCCGGCGCGACTTGGATCGTGTACTTGGTGCCCGGGAAGGTTTTGCCGACCACGCCCTTGGAATCGGCGCTCTTGAAGGTGGCCGGTGCGTCTTTAAGGCAGGCGGGGTCATACGCCTTGCCGCGGATCGACGCGTGCGGGCAGACCAGCGAGCACTGCATGCACTGGATGCAGGTGTCGGGTTCCCACACCGGGATCTCGGTGGCGATGTTGCGCTTCTCCCACTGCGTCGTGGCCGTCGGCCAGGTGCCGTCGTTCGGGATCTTCGAGACGGGCAGGGCGTCGCCGCGCTGCGCCATGATCTCGGCCGTGACGGTCTTGACGAACTCGGGGGCCTCGTCGGAGACGACCTTCGGCATCTTGATCTTGCCGGCCGGCTTCGACGGGTAGTCGACTTTTTTCACCGCGTCGGAGGCGGCGTCGATGGCGTCCCAGTTCTTCTTGACGACCGCGTCGCCCTTGCTTCCGTAGCTCTTCTTCGCGGCCTTCTTCAGCGCGTTGATAGCCTCGTCCTCGGGCAGGATGCCGGAGATCTTGAAGAACGCGGTCTGCATGATGGTGTTGATGCGGCCGCCCAGGTGCAGCTCATGGTCGAGCTTGAGGGCGTTCACGACGTAGAACTTCAGCTTCTTGTCGATGATCTGCTGCTCGATCTCGTCCGGCATCTTGTCCCACACCTCGTTCGCCTCGAACGGCGAGGCCAGCAGGAAGGTGCCGCCCGTCTTGATGTTGGCGAGCATGTCATACTTCTCGAGGAAGGAGAAGTTGTGGCAAGCCACGAAGTCCGGCTTGGTGCAGAGATAGGTGCTGCGGATCAGGTGCGGGCCGAAGCGCAGGTGCGACACGGTGATCGCGCCGGCCTTCTTCGAGTCGTACACGAAGTAGCCCTGGGCGAAGTTGTCGGTGTCCTCGCCGATGATCTTGATCGAGTTCTTGTTCGCGCCGACCGTGCCGTCCGAGCCGAGCCCGTAGAACATGCACTCTTTGCGGCCTTCGTCCGTGAGGGAGAAGCTGGCCGGTATCGGCAGGCTGAGCCCGCTGAGGTCGTCGTTGATGCCGACGGCGAAGTGGTTCATCGGGGAGGCGCTCTTCGCGTTGTCGAAGACGCTCTTGATCATCGCGGGCGTGAACTCCTTAGAGCCCAGGCCGTAGCGGCCGCCGTAGGTCGGGATCCAGCTCTTGATCTCAGCGAGCTTGTACTGCATGATCTCGCCGATCGCGGTGCGGACGTCGACGTAAAGCGGCTCGCCGATGGAGCCGGGCTCTTTCGTGCGGTCCAGAACGGTGAGCGTCTTGACGGTCTTGGGGATCGCGAGCGCGAACGACTTGGCGTCGAACGGGCGGAACAGGCGCACCTTGATGACGCCGAACTTCTCGCCCTTCTTGTTCACCTCTTCAACGACCTCGTGGACCGCTTCGGCGCCCGAGCCCATGATCACGATCACGTGCTCGGCGTCGGCCGCGCCGACGTAGTCGAACAGCTTGTACTGGCGGCCGGTGAGCTTGGCGAACTTGTCCATCTGCTTCTGGACGATGCCCGCGGTGGCGGTGTAGAAGCTGTTGACCGTCTCGCGTCCCTGGAAGTAGACGTCCGGGTTCTGGGCGGTGCCGCGGATGGCGGGTTTCTCGGGGTTCAGCGCGCGGGCGCGGTGGGCGGCGACGAGGTTGTCGTCGATCATCTCGCGGATGGTCTCGCGGC
>Ga0209066_10008349_pt1 | contig 10051 bp, 10 predicted proteins | sample All_14_2_FD_187198 | JGI IMG/M metagenome (GOLD analysis project Ga0209066, IMG submission 187198) | Freshwater microbial communities in response to fracking from Pennsylvania, USA - Allegheny Zone_MetaG_DW_15 (SPAdes) (version 2) ... | reverse complement strand
ATAAATCTGGAAGGCTTCTATGGAATTCTTATGTCCGAAGGTCGTTGCTGCATATTTAGCAGCGAGAATATGACGGCCTTCGGTGTCTTCACGTAGATCGTTATATCGCATGTTTAGCTCTCGGTGGGCTCTTCTGCCGGTGTGGGCCAAGCCTTTTGAATGGGCTCAAGATTGAGGGAGATTTCAGGCGCGTTTCTTAAGTGAAAGGGATGTATCCGATGCTGAACAGACAATTTTAGTAGAAGTCGATCAGCGCAAACCAACGTCAGGCCCTAAAGCCACCCCAGTCGTCATAATTTGTCTGCAAGACGCCTAAACGCAGAAGCGTCTTTCACCTTTCCAAATATCTAATGGACGGTTATCGACCGATAAGGCTCCGAAATTCTTTTGTATTTGCCCAAGAGAAGGAGGAAAAAAGTGTGGCTCATCGCCTTTTTTATTGACAGAAACACTTCAATTAGCACTGTCCGCGGAGCGAAAGCGCTGTACTTCCGAACAATCACCTCTACCTGACTATCCGACATTTTCGCTCCGCCAGTAATCTCCAATATCTCAACACTGATCTTATTTTGGATTTTTTGATAAATTTCATCGGCACTCATCGTAGAAACTCCCGTGACATATAAAGTTTCGTCGATATGTTTTATTCTATCCGAAGAGTCGGTAATTTCAGTGGCCGAACCGACCGCATTCTTGGAGATGATGCCTCCGCCTCTCCCAAGGCCACTCACACAGATCCTTCACCATTCTTCCGGCTCATTGCGATTTGCCTTAGCAAGCAAGGCAAATAGGCCCTGTAATCGGATCTTACGAAGCGGCCCTTCGATACTCACTTGCATAGCGTCTATCGCCGCACTCTTTCGGCCATCTCTGCTCGCGATATACTTTTGTGTCGTTTTATAGTCCCGATGTCTGGCCAACTTCTGCGTAGTCGCGCTATCGGTCACTTCCGTGATCGCTGTGACGAATGCTGCCTTCGTATTGTGAAATGTGTATTTGCCCTTAAAACCGGCCTCCTTCATGCCGCGATCAAAGGAAGATCGGAAGTTCTTGATCGGGCGCAAGGGGCCTTCTTTGCTACGCCCCCTCGGCCCGCGCGCAAGGATGAGCCGCGTATTTCCCGACATCACCGCTTGCTCACGAAGACGAACCAAAATACTCCAGGCATCAGGCTGAGCTAAAACCAACTCATCCCTATTGCCTTTAGTTTCCTCGGCGCGCAGCCAATAGCCTTTGCGCGCATCATCGATATTTCGAATATCGAGACCAATTACCTCACGCCTACGGAATCCCATGAGCCGGCACAAAAGGACCGCATCAATCACGTATTGCGGAAGCGGTCTCTTCTGAACGATTTTCGATTTTCCGCTTTGGGTCTTATTCACTTTACTGCCCGAATTCGTAATCAGCGCTTCGAGTTCCGAATCAAGAAACGCCCTAACCTCACGTACCGGCGCCTTTAGCTTTCGGACCGCGGGGACGTATTTCAACAATGGGGCGCCATTAACCCTCAATCTAGCCGCATAATTAAATGCCGCCTTCAATGTGGCGAGATAATGATTAACTGTAGAGTTTGACCGAAGGCGATCAGACTCTCTCCATAGAGACAGCCCCTGTTTCTGTCGCTTTTCAGCCGACCGTGCGTTTGGGCCACCTAAATAAATTTTAAGTGGTTGTTGCTGTGCCCACTGGATATACCGCTCGATATCAAGGTCCGAGACATGCGCAAGCAGCTTTGTGGGATTGAACTCTGGCCGACTAAGGAATTCGCGAACATGATCCTCTGCGTTGTGTCTATTAGCCTGATTTCCCAAGCTGTCGAGCCAGTTTGAGAAACACTCGGCTACCGTATATTCGTGCAAATGCTCTGAGTTGATCGCGCTTCCGCTCCTGAGCCGAACCTTAAGCGCCTCTTCTATGGCTAATGCTTGCTTTCGATTTCTTGCAGGCTCTCCAGATTCCTCATTAACACAGTAACCCGAATACCTCTGGCCTTCATACCTGAAGTCATAGCTCCACCGATTCCGACGCTTATCATTGAAGACCGTCATCGTTCAAAATCCCTGATGAGACCGCGTTTCTTAAGGTTCACAATTGCGCTCTGGAATCCACGGACTTGTGCTACACCCGCCGTGCGATCACTCGAATTCTGACTTTTCCCAATTGAGTTACGCTGCTGATACCGCTCGATACTGTCTTTGTATACTCTTGTTGCGGTGCCATCCTTAAAACCTTCCAGGTCTCCGCTGTTGACAAGTTTACGCACGCGACTAGAACCACAGCCAAGCACATGGGCAGCAGTTTTGGTCGACACAGCACTTCTGAATTCTTCAATCTGCATTGTTCTGACTTTTCTGATAGGAGAGTTTCATTTGTTGAAGTTCGAGCGGAGCAGTACTAGGCAAAAGTCGATTCTGAGCACCAACGCTCTTCGCCTTCGGCAAAGCGTTTGACCAGTACTTATGAATGTGAATGCCATTCATCAGATTCTTCGCATCGAGTGTCATTGGTATCCTCAATAGTCCGCGACTACATCGCCAAGTGTCACTTTACTCGATAAGTCAGAAATTCCAGTTATCGCCAGTTCGCATGTTGCGACTTGGAATACGAAGCAGTGTTGAAGTGGCGACGCATTTGCACGAGCACACCCACCCAAACTCGCGATTTATTCTTTTATATTCTGCACTTATTGTAATTTTCCCATTCCCTCATTCTTGATCATTCGTCGCCAAGGGGCCTGTCAGTGGTAAGAATTCATTCTTTCATGCGCAGCCTGAGTCAGTCGCCTCCTTAGTCGCCAGCAGGGGTAAGGCGATGCTCTACCAAACACCGTCATATTCGTGATCGCGAAGGAGAGCAGCACGTTGAAATTCCGGCGTTGCAGACCTCCAGAATACAGGTGCTTGGTTGCCGGCTGATCGATGCCGGTAATGGTCATGCTCGATATGACTTCGGCCTCATCTTCTGAACCGGTCGGAACCAGCCAAAACATTTCCGATCCGATTTGTGATCTTGGCCGTGGCACGAGAGGTTTTTTTGTCGCTGCGGCCGCGGACTGCGATGGCCATCGAGACTTGCGGCCTTGGCCAGCTTTGTCCGACAACGTGCCAAAGATTGCATTCAACTCATCGGCTATTTCATAGCCTTCATAAGGAGTGAGGAAATCTTTTTCCTCGAAGCATCCCATCGAGACGATGGTGATCTTCTGGCTTTTCAAGCCATAAACCTGGACGGCTTCGAGGGGATTCTTATGCCCTAAGGTCGCTGTTGCATATATAGCAGCGACAATATGGCGGCCTTCGTGGTCTTCGCGCAGCTTGCAGGGTCGCATACTTAACTCTCGATAGGCTCTTCTGCCGGCGGTGTATCAACGATGCGCAATTGACAAAGGGCGGCCAGAATGTCGCGATCAACGTCGCGACGCCAAAGCTTGGACAGCATCTTCAAGACGACTTCCGATTTTGGGTCGGCTTTATCGAGTAGCATCTCTTCTGCCGCATTGTAATGGCGCTTTTTACCCGTACGCTTTCGCCTGGTCTCTTCATAATGTTTGTCGCAGAGGCATTTGATCCAGCTCATATGACGAATGCGGCCAGGATCACCCCAATCTTCGCAGATAAACATGGAAGCCAATTCGGCGGCCGAGACCAGAAGGTCTAAGCTTGGCGATCCACCATCCAACCGGATGCGGGTATTGCCATAAGCCGAAGTGATGTCGATGGCGACGATCGGCGGCGACGCCTCCCCTTCCCGCTTCCGCGTATAATAGAAGCGCAACGCGCCGAACTTCTCCTTGACCTGCAGAATCTTGAAACCGCTACGCTCCGCCTCGGGCAGCCCGCGGATTTCTTCCGCGAGCAACCCAAGGAGAGGCAACCAGCCATCATAAACGCCCAGGCCAGGGATCGGGTGACTGCTCAAGCTGCTGAAGGCCTCGACGACTTTGTCGTGAGTGATCATTAGTGGATTTCTCCCGGCACCACGGGATCAACCTCGATGAATTCCGGCGGCGCGAATTTCGCACGCAGCTCCTCGTCAGACACGGAGCCGCGCTTGCCGAGCCGGTAGAGCCGGTTACGGGTGGCAGCCCAACCCTTGTCGAGATCGACCCATTCGAGGTTGGAAGTGACCACCGGACCATCCGGCAGACGCGGGTGTCCCTGGACGATGCCAATCAGCACGGCACTCTGCGTCCGATCGGGAACCAACAACTGGACGGCCCAATGGGTGATCAGCGGGATCTCTGAGGGGGCCACCTCAAGACGATCTTCAGCGTGGGTCGGCATGACGGCTTTGCGCGAGTATTTCTCCCGCAGTTCCTCATCGGGGACCGTGCTGGTCTGGTCCAGCTTGTCGGGCGTGCCGAGCCTGCCGCGGCTCTTGAGCTCATAAAGCGTGTTCTGGGTCTGGGCGATGCCTTTCGCCAGATCGATCCAAACAATATCCGAAGTCTTCACCGAGGAGCGGCCCAGGCGGGGGTGCTCTTCGGTCGAACCAAGCAGATATACGCCGCCGTGGCGCGAATGATGGGCGGTCCAGTTGTAGAGGTAGATCAGGCGCTGGCTCATGGAGGTGATGTCCTTTGTTGGAGTGTATAGTGTGTGTATAATGTGTGTCTTGATGTGTATATATTACTCACCATATGCGCCTTCAAGAGCCTTCGCGAAAAAATCAAAAGAATTGTCGTGGAAGCTTTGCGACAGCGCGGCATCTGTTTGTTTTAATTGATATTTTTCTATATCCGAAAGCTCTCAGCTTCAGGAGCACACTTCGAGCGCACTTCACACACACGTAATGCGCCTTCTCGACATGCCGCAATTTTGTTAGAAATTACGTATGGAACATAAGCGATTCTGCATTTCGGCTTTCGTGATCGCGAAACGAAAGGCCGCACAGACAACACCACGTCTTGGGCGACTGGCATGGCGGATTTCGCGTATTCTGAGATGACGTTCGAGCCGGCACGGCATTGCCCAAAAAGCTCACGCCTTCCTTTGCCGAAATGAAAATACCGATGCTCAAAATTCGCATCTAAGCAACTGCCGCAGTGAGCGTTTCCCCCGGAACAGGTTCCACACCGCCATCGCCGTGGTTACCACCGGACCGATACCGAATTTCCGCACTCCAGGACTAACAGCATTTATTCAGCCTACTACCCTAACTCAAGGAATCCGCGAAATGCCCTCTGGCGCCAACATCAAAAAGAAGGTTGCAGCACTTACTGCCACCAAAGCCAAGGCGGAGCCTGAAGCTGGCGAAATCAGCACGCCTGATGTCGAACGACCGTCAATCCCGCCCCAAGGAAAGGCTGCCCCCAAACAGTCCGGCGGGTCGATCGACATGAGGACGATAAAGCGTAGTAATCGGCAATACCGCTTGCATACAAAAATCAGCCAAGAGGCACGCGAACGCCTTGTAGAAATTGCCATCGCGCAAGATCGCTCCCTTTCTGAAGTGCTTGAGGACGCTATATTGTCCTATAAGAAATAGGCCAATCGCACCCACATCATAAGCAAACAGAACCCGCAGCAGATCTTGCGACTGAAGTGGCGCGTTAGACGTATAAATTTTAGCGAAAACTCTTGCTTCGGAAACGATACCCTTGGTTTCTCCGGATAGAATCATGTAGGCGCATTTTTTAAAAAAGAATTTAAAATACTTCCTGGAAATACGCGCGCGAGTTTTCTCAGACCTTATAGGGTTGGTTGAGCAGAAATAACAGCGCCTGTTTGTCACGCCCGAAACATACCGGACAGGTTTATTGCCTGAAAAGTTGATGCATTGGCATAGGCGGAAGATATTTTCTGTCTACAAACCAGACGTCGATTTTTTCGTTTGCGGAGGCGATATCTATCCTCACTGATTCACCAACAGGGCATTCAATTTTTTTTGCCTCGACGGTCCCACCCCTCGATTTAGAGGGGCAGGTCGCATCGCGTGAGTGGCAAAGGACTATATATTAACCAGCCTCTTGAGTGGTAATCGAAGGGGCCCGGCTTGAGACAGCAAGCACGGATTGGGACCGCGGAGCGAAGTCCTGCGGGATCAGACCTGCGGCGATTGCCCTCTCCAGCCGACCTACATCCGCCTTACGCTTTGTCGCGGCAACAATCTTATGGGCCAAGCGCACGGCGTCCTGGTCAAAAGCTTTAACCAAATCAAGCAATGCGCCGCCCAAATAGAACTTTGCCCCATCGAGAGCTTTTTCCTTGGCGGTGTTATCGCGGGCCGCATCGACGTTTGCAGATGCGATGAGCTTTTGAATCTTCATCAGCTTGCTTTCGACTTTAGGATTTCCTTTGACGTTAGTCAGAGACGCAAGGTGACGGGAAGCATTTTTCTGGATAGTCATGATGGTACCTTTTGTTGAAGATTAAATTGACTTTATGAATGTATTGCGAATCTCAGAAATTTCAAAAATTGCCGAAAAACGCTCACTTTCACTGCCACGAAGTGATTGTCCTGTTGCGCTTCAAAGTACAAGAAAGCAAAGGAAGCCATCCTACGTCCATATCTAGAGCGGTATGTTGAGTGCGCACCTATTGGTATCTCTTCGTGGCATCACATAAACAAGGCGGCTTTACGCTGACAATCTGCCATTTTTTGTTTTTTCTAACTATCCGCATATAAACTATGCATGCGCTACATCGATATATCACCACAAGCAAACGGCCTCGCCAAAAACAAAGGCCATTCCGCAGTTGCCAAGCACGCCTATATCACGCGATCTGGCAGATACGCTAAACAGCATGACCCTGTTCTTGCCTTTGGCAGCTTGGGCATGCCGGATTTTGCTGCGTCCCGTGCTGGTGCCTATTGGTCTTCTGTGGACAAATTCGAGCGAAAAAACGCAACACTCGCTATGGAATACGTATTCCCGCTGCCCGCAGTTCTGGACAAGACAAATCTCGTCAAGATCGCCTGTGAATGGGCTGGCGCCATGTCCAGATTCCACGCACCAGCCGAACTTCCAGTCACCTGGGCGCTGCACGCAGGCAACGGCACAAACCCACATGTCCATCTTATGATCAGCGAAAGAAAAATGGACGAGCGGAGCCGCCTACTGCCACGAGATAAAATTTTCAAAAGATATGATCGCAAAGCTCCGGAACGCGGCGGAGCGGAAAAAGGACAAAAGCTTTTCTTGAATCTCGAATATATCAAATCGCTCTATGTCGACTTCCTGAATCGGATCATGTTGCGCGCCGGCATTGCGATCGAGTTCGTGTTTGGCAGCCTTGCCAATCTGCGAAAAGTGGCATTGCGAAAAGCAAATGACGCCTTGCGCCGAAATGACGAAGTCGCCGCCATGGATACATACTGGTGGTTTATAAAAACCAATCGCCCTGTTACCACGCATATGGGCCGAGCATCCGCCAAAGGTCAAACGGAAGCGGCTAAAAGACGCCGCAAAAAGGTCGAGGCTGAGTGCTTGGCCCGCGATCTTTTTCTTGAGGAAGCCGGTTGGTTATTGGAGGGCTATTGCCGAGAGGCAAACTTGCCGATTCCAACCGAAGCGGCCGAATATGCAATTGCATGGAGACAGAGGCCGAACTTCAAGGAATATGACTCAACCAAGAATTCCAAGACGATTAGTCAAAATGTCGAATTGATGCCTCGAGTAGATTTAAAGTCGACCATGGCAAATAGCTCTCACCCCGAAACGAATTCCCAAAATGAGCCCGGTATGCGTACGGCCGGAACAGAGGATCACAAACGTCCATCATTCCACCCAGCCGTCGGGAAAGAAAATCAGATCAAGGAAAAGTCCGCGCCCACCGGTCGCTTCACCATCGATAAGGGATTAGCGCATCTCGACCGTGGTCGACCGACTGTGTTCAAATCGAACCTATGGAAGAAAATATATGGTGTAGAGGCAAGCGATACGCTCGCCGCATCTATCAAATACGTGAATACCGATAGTCTTACATTCCTGACGTGGTCCAACGCGCTTATCAGAGACTTTGGCAATGAGATTCGGACTAACAAGATAGACGACCAGTCGATCATTTTATTGGTCGAGCAAGCGCTCACAAAAGGTTGGACGCATGTCGAGCTTCGAGGTGGGATACCTACGCTACAGGCAGCCTTAAAAGAATCTGGAATACAGGTCGTAGCGATCACCACAAATCACATGCCGGATAGGGCAAAACCCGAATCTGCAATCGACGCAGCCGAAACGCGAGAATTGGGCACCGCGGGTAGCCCCGTTAGCAGCAGCCAGAAAATTGCTGAATCAAACTTTGATAGACGATTGGATAGCGAAACTCACGGGGTCTTGGAAATTCCACAAGAAGCTTCCGATCAAGAACCAGAATATGGGCAATCCTTCAAACCGAGATGAGGCGTTGGAACTGTCTGGTTGTAATTTTAGTTTAGCTTTGGGTGTTCCTTTATAGAGCCGCGAAACCCGACTAGGCTCGAGAGGCTTTCAGGCAACCCAATTTACTAAATTCGATTGTAGTTTTCAAATCACTCGGCCTGCGACTACTGCATGAAGATTTTTGCAGTAACGGCATCGGCCATATTTCTGGGTTAGTTCGAGCATTTCGGTCGTCTGGCGTGATTCATTGCCTCGCTGCCCTTGGGACACTGGTGGCGCAGCGCTGGTAGCCCCCCAACGATGAGAAGAGCTTACCGGTTTCCAGTGGCAGCCTCTGCAAGGAGCAGCTTTACTCCGGTTCAGATTCGCGACCTATTGGCGCAATCAGGCATCCCTTGGTCTGGCTCCTTAAGGCAACTGAACTGGAAACACTTCAGCGCCCCGAACACCTTGCTCTGGGTGGTAACTTCCCAAAAGGCCCGCTTGCTGACATTGCAATACGATTCTGGTCGCGACGAAATGGTGAACTGCTATCACCAACTCGGATCAAGTTTTATGAAAAGTCCCAGACAAAAGTCCCAGACAGCGAATTCTATATTCTACAAAATCGGATAAGTTATTGAAAAGATGGCGCGCTCGAAGAGATTCGAACTCCTGACCCCCAGATTCGTAGTCTGGTGCTCTATCCAGCTGAGCTACGAGCGCGCAAGCGGTGATACCGCAACGGGGGCGGAACCTACTCAATTCCCCCCCCTCATGCAAGCGTCTCGCCGGAAGTCTTCCGCATGCGCCGCACATATCCCGAAGATGTCCCGCAAGTGGCGGTATTTGCTGGCAGAAGGTGCTTGCCGGGGGGGGCTTGCCCTCTCTATACTCGCGGCGACGGACCGGATGCCCCGATGCCTGCCGATAAAGATTGCGGCAAGCGGCGGCACCCGGCACGGGGGCTTGGTTTATCGGCGCCGAAAAGCGCGGATGGCCAGGAAAAGCTGGGGAATTCGGTGGTCAGCAAGCAAGTGGCGACTACCGACCAAGATATGAAACGGCGCGGCATGGCACACATGGTTGCTTCTCAGGTAGTCGGCTCTCAGGCTTGCAGCGCGCAAGCCGGTGGCGAGTCCCGCCGGCCAGAAATCCTCGCAAGCCAGCGCCGGACCGGCCTGCTGAAATCCGCCTCCATGCTGGGTCTGCTGGCCCTGCTGGGCGGTTGCTCCTATGTCAGCGACGAATTATGGCCGACCTTGACCGGCGAAGATCCCACCGGCAAGCCCGCCGTGGTGTCGCAGATCGCCCCGTCCGCCGCCGAGTCCAATCCGCAGCCTACCCTGAGCGGCCCCGGCGGGCAGCCGATGGCGCAGGCGCCCATGGGCCAGGCTGGCATGGGCCAGATGACCCCGCAATTCAACACCAACAGCTTCCAACCCATCGGCGTGACCCCGGGCCAGCCGACCGGCACTTTCGTGGGCCAGAAGATTCAGCAGATGCGGGCTGAACTCGGCCAGTTGCAGGGCGCCGTGATGCAGCGCGCCCAGCAGGTGCAGGCGATCCGCAATTCCGCCACCCAGAATTCGCAGCGCTACCACGGCACCGTGGCGGCGATCAGCACCCGCCTGCAGATGGGCACCACGCCGGGCAACCCGATCCTGGTCGGCCAGTGGAACCAGGCCCAGGCCGATATCGACCGCATGGCCAGCGACCTGGCCGCGATGAACAGCCTGAGCAATGAAG
>Ga0209066_10008348_pt1 | contig 10053 bp, 5 predicted proteins | sample All_14_2_FD_187198 | JGI IMG/M metagenome (GOLD analysis project Ga0209066, IMG submission 187198) | Freshwater microbial communities in response to fracking from Pennsylvania, USA - Allegheny Zone_MetaG_DW_15 (SPAdes) (version 2) ... | reverse complement strand
GCAACTCCAGCTCCCAGGCGGAATTGCGCAACAAACTGTCGGCCCCATGCGAGCGGGTATGCCAGGTCCACTCCGCGCGGTACTGCTGCAAGTCAGCGCGCGGCAGGTAGCCGAAATCGTTCAGTTGAAGGTCGCGGCTGTAACGGTTGACCTCGTACTCCTGACGCAGGCGCTCACTGCTGGCCCAATCGGCGCGAACCCATCCCAGGCGGCCACGCCGATCCGCTTGCCCAAGTTGCTCGACCCGACTGCCGCCCACTGCCCCACGCACCACCAGCCCCTCGATCGGCTTCCACTGGCTGTCGACCATCTGCACCCAGGACTCCCGTTGCAAGCTCGGTCGATCCACATGCGTCAGCGTGTAGCCGGTGTCGACCTGTTGCCCGCGCCAGCGTCCGCGCAGGGCATGGAAACTGCGCCCGCCCGTGTCCGCTTCCTCGGCCGCCAGCACTCCCCAGTCCAGTGCGGAGGAACTGCCGGTGTACTTCATCGCCACATCGACGTCACTGACGCCGGCATCGCCGACATCCGGCGCCGCACCGATGCGTCGGGTATTGAGCAGCAGCGCGTTGTTGCCGAGCGGCACGTCGAACAAGGCCTGGTTCTCGGTAAAGAACGGTCGTTTCTCGCTGAAGAACGTCTCGATGGCGTTGAAATTCACCACCAGGTCATCGCTCTCCACCTGACCGAAATCCGGCTGCAGAGCGAGACTGAGCTGATGCTGGCTGTTCGGCGACCAGAACAGGTCCGCACCCGTGCGGGTTTCACGCCGCGCGTTCAAACGGTCCTCGCTGATCGCCACGTAGGGCACGACCGACCAGTGGCTTTGCGCGAATGCGGGAATACTCAGCTTGCGCATGTCGGCCACGAAGGTCGGGTGTTCAAAGTCGTAACCCGGAATCGAATAGCGTCGACCAGTCGCCTCGACAAAGCGCGACAGATACACGCCGATCTGCCGTTGCCCGTCGACCGCGCCACTCTGCGCCGCCAGACTCCAGGGCAGGCGCATTTCCACTGACCAGCCCTGCGGATCTTCGGCGACCGCATGGTCCCAGCGCCCGTCCCAGTCGTAGTTGTACTGGTTCTGCCCGGTGATCTGCGCATCCTGGATGCCGCCGCTCAGGCTTACCGTCAATTCGTAGGCGGTCACACCGCGGCCATCGAAGTCGATCATCACATTCAGGCGATCCGCACGCGCCTGCACATCGCGGGTGGTCGGATGGCGCGTGCGTGGCACCGAATCCGGCTGCTCACACCAGAACCCCAGGTAGAGACCCTCCTCACGCGCCAGCACGCGCACCTCGGTGCGCAGCGGCGGCGTTTCGCGGGTGAGCGGCATGACTGTCAGAAAGTCATCCAGGCGCGTCGCCTGATCCCAATCGGCTTCGCTGAGTCGACCGTCCAGCGACAAGGTTTCTGCCCAGCCAACGCGGGAGATCAGCGACAGCACAAGTGCGAGGGTCACGAAACGGTAATGCGGCAGGAACATGGGAAAACTCGAAGCCAGGAGTCACCAGCCTATCCGGACGGTCAGCGCCGGGCGCATCCCAGAGGTCACTCCCTCAACGCAGTACCCAGGCGGGCAATGCAGTCAGCAGCAAGACCAGCAAGATACCGAGCAACACGATGGCAAACCGTCCGGGTGACTGGCGCAGAGTGCCCAGCAGGGAAAGCGACGCGGTCGATTCCCGCGCGCGCCGCTGGCGATCCCGCTGATACTGATCGATATGCTGTCGCGCCAACAGGGCCGCTTCTTCCGACTCAACCCAAATGGCGCCATGCGATACGCCGAACGGACTGGGCCGTGTTTCGTAGTAGGCAATCGCATGGGTGTCGAGCAAGGCGCGAATTTCCTCGACTTCGTCTTGCGGTACGCCGTTGAGGTGAAATACCAGTGAGGCCATCGTGCTGAACTCCAATCGTTTGCAAACGCGCTCAGGTGACAGGATCGTTCACGGCATGACGATTGCACAGTGCTACCGCTTACTCTGACGCCCCCGCTAAGGACATCATCCTTCGAACATGAATCCTGCCACGCCCCGCACCAACGATGATGCCGTCGCCAAAACGGGCACCCAGGGCGTGTCGGCCAATGGCAACATGATGATCGCCCTGATCTGTCTGGTTGCGGGCGGAATCTGCGCGGCCATCTGGGTCTATGTCAGCACACGAATCGCCGACATCCGCGAGGTGGCGACGGCCAATGTCCTGCAAAGCAACACCAACCTGGTCATCGCGCACAAGGAAAAGGTCAAGGCCGGACTGGCGCATTTCGAACAGATCCTGCAGGCGGTGGCAGATATCGATGTGTCGTCCGATGTGCGCATCGACCCGCGACAAAAACTCAACGAACTGCTGAGCAAGGCGCAGGAAACCACGCCCGAGCTGATCTCGCTAGGCCTCATCGGCAGCGATGGCGATCTGCGCGCAGCGACCCAGGCTTCGAACAACCTGAACGTCAGTGATCGCAGCTATTTCCGGCGCCACCAGGAGTTTCGCAGCACGCGCGCCGACGTGGGTGTGCCGTTTACGGGTGCGTTGTCCGGGCGCTGGTCGATTCCGATCACACGCCGGATCGAGACCAACGACGGGCGATTCCTGGGTGTGGCCTATCTGTCGATCGACCCCGCCTACTTCGCCCAACCGTTCCTGAGCTCCAAGCAGGGGCCACGCGATTCCATGCTGGTGCTCGGCGAGGATGGCGTGATCCGCGCGATTCGTATCGGCGACAAAGTGCTCTACGGCGAGAGCGTGGCCCAGTCGCCCCTGCTGCTGGAGCAACGTCAACGCCCCGCCGGCTGGATGCGTTCGGCCAGCCCACTCGACGGTGACGACAAACTCATCAGTTACGACTCGATTCCCGGCTATCGGCTGATCGTGGTCATCACCCGATCCGAAGCCGATCTGCTTGCTGAGCTGCGGCCCGCCGAGCGCGCGTTGCGCATGCAGGCCACCGCCGTGACCGCTCTGCTGATTCTGATGGCGCTGACCGCCATCGTCGCCGTCAATGCGCAACGCGGGCGGCTACGTGCGGAATCGAGTGCGCGGCGCAATTTCCAGCAATTGGCCGAATTGGGCAGTGACTGGCACTGGCGCAGCGACCGTCACCACCGCATCGACTTCGTTTCGCATGGACTGAAGAAATCGCTTGGGGTTTCCATTGATGGCCTGTTGGGACTGACGGCGTGGGAATCCGGCGGCTTCGGTGCGTCCGCGGAGAGCGCGCAGAAGATTCAACAGGCGATGCTGCACTTCCAGCCATTTCTGCGGGTGGAATCGTCGATACGCATGGACGACCGTGATACCGCCTACGTATTGATCAGCGGGCAATCCACCTGGTCGGCGAGTGGCGAGTTCCTCGGCTATCAAGGCGTCGTCACCGACATCACCGAACGCAAGCTGGCCGAATTGAACATTGAGCGCCTGGCGATGTTCGACGCGCTGACGGGACTTCCAAACCGTCGCTCGCTGACCCAGCACATCGCGCATGCCCTGCACGTCTGTCGGGACAACAACCACAGCGGCGCGCTGATTTTTGTCGATGTGGATCGCTTCAAGGATGTCAACGACACGCTCGGTCATGAGGCCGGTGATGAGCTGTTGCGGCTGGTGGCCGCCGCCCTGAGCTCGGCAGTTCGCAGTGACGATGTGGTGTCGCGGATCGGCGGCGACGAGTTCGTGGTGGTGATCGGCAAACTGCCCGCCGATCTCTGCCAGGCGAAAAGCAATGTCCAACGCGTGATTCAGAAGATCCGCGGCAGCATGCTGGCGCTGGACATGCTGCGGTTCCGCAAGGTGCAGGTCTCGCTCAGCATGGGCGTCTGCCAGTTCCCGACGCACAACGAATCCCCCGACGACCTGTTGCGCGACGCGGACACCGCGCTCTATCAATCCAAGGCCGAAGGACGCAACAAGGTCACCTATTTCGAGCGCGAAATGCGTGAGTTGATCCAGCGACGGGTCAGTCTGGAACACGATCTCGCCCAGGCCCTGGAACGCGGACAGATGCAGGTCTGGGTTCAGCCGCAATTCGACACCGACGCGGCGGCCTCCGGCGCGGAACTGCTACTGCGCTGGACCCACCCGCGCAATGGCGCCGTGCCACCCAGCGAGTTCATCCCGCTGGCCGAGCGCAGCGATCTGATCGACCAGCTGGGCGACTGGGTGCTGGCGCGCGCCATCGAAACCCTGGCGGGCACCGAGCACTGCGTGGCGCGTCTGCCCGGACTGTCGGTCAACGTCAGCCCACGCCAATTCGGACAGACGGATTTCGTCGAGCGGGTTCTCAGCCGGGTCCGGGCCAGCGGCATTTCGCCAGACCGCTTGACCCTCGAAGTCACCGAAGGGCTGTTGATCGACAATCTGGACCGCACACTTGAACAACTGCACCAGCTTGCCGCCGCTGGCATTCGTATATCGATCGATGATTTCGGCACCGGCTACTCCAGCCTGCGCTACCTGAAGTCATTACCAATCCATGAGCTGAAAATCGACCGCTGCTTCGTCAGCGAAGTCCCGGAAAGTCTGAAGGACGCGGCCATCGTGCGTTCGATCCTGTCGCTGGCGCGCAATCTGCGTCTGCGCGTGGTCGCCGAAGGGGTGGAAGAATCCCGTCAGGCCGAATTTCTCCGCGCGCATGGTTGCCATTCCCTGCAGGGCTATCTGTTTGCGCGCCCCGAACCACTGGAAACGTGGCTGGCACGCCAGATGGCGTGATCGTGATCGCGTCGAATCAGACGCCCGGCAAGGGCTGACCACGTTCGGCGAGGGTTTGCGCCACTTTGTCGCGCAGATAGATCGGCTGCACCGCGTGCGCTTCGCCAGCCCGATCCGGTTGATAGCGAACCAGCGCCAGACGCGCCAGATCGGCGGCGTGAGGCAATGCATCCGGCTGCAGCATCCAGTTGCCGCTCGCCTGCAGTCGACGCGCCAATACCGACTCACAGGCGCCCAGTCCCGTGCCGCGTGCCTGTCCGGAGTGGGATCGCCATTGCCAGTCGGCTGGTGCGATCACGCAGGATTCGCCGATCTGCACCACGTCACCGTCCTCGTCGCGTTGATACTCGGCGGCATAGATCTCACCCATGCGGGCATCCAGACACGCCAGCACGCGACCGGCCTGCTCGGCACCCGCGGCCAGCACATCCAGCGTCGAGACGCCGAGCAAGGGGCGGTCAAGTCCCAGTGCCAGGCCCTGCCCCAGCGCGACGGCAAGCCGCACGCCAGTGAAAGCGCCGGGTCCGATCCCGACCGCAATCAGATCCAGCGCGGCACGGCGCAAGCCCGCTTCGGCCAGCAGGCTGTCAATCCAGGGCAATACCAGTTCGGCATGCCGACGCGGGGCGACTTCATGGCGGGCGATCAGGTTCTCGCCACTCAGCAGGGCCACGGAGCAGGCTTCGGTCGCGGTTTCGATGGCCAGCAAGTGCATTCGGAATTTCCATCCAACAAGAGTGAAATCGAGCGCGGCGCCAGGCACGCGCCCCGTGCATCAACAATCGGCAACGAAACGCGCCGCCACGTCGCGATCCCGCGTCAGCGGAAAGGGTGGCAGGCTGCGCAGGAAACGACGCCCATAGCTGCGCCCTTGCAGACGAGGATCACACAAAACCAGCAGGCCACGATCCGTCTCGCTGCGAATCAGACGGCCGACACCCTGCTTCAATGCGATGACCGCGGCAGGAATCTGCCAATCCACAAACGGGTTGCCGCCCTCGGCGCGAATCGAGGCCAAGCGTGCCTCCAGTACCGGGTCATCCGGTGCAGCGAATGGCAGCTTGTCGATCACCACCACGCTGAGCGCGGTACCGGCGACATCGACACCTTCCCAGAAACTCGCCGCGCCCAGCAACAGACCGTTACCGGACTGGCGAAAGGCCTCCAGCAATCGGTTCTTGGGCAGGCTGCCCTGCACGAACAGCGGGAAATCAGCGTGTACGGCCAGCCAGTCTGCGGCTTCGCGCAGCGCACGATGCGAGGTGAACAGCAGGAACGCGCGACCGCGCGAGGCTTGCAGCACCGGCAGCACGGTCTGCAGCAGGCAAGGCACATAGTCGCGCTGGGCCGGATCAGGCAGGTCGGATGGCAGCCAGGCCAGCGCCTGCTTGTCGTAGTCGAAGGGACTCTGTTCCAGCAGCGTTCGCGGCGTGTCCGCGCCCAGTTGCTTGGCGAAATGCTCGAAACGCCCATCCACGGCCAGCGTGGCCGAGGTAAACACCCATGCGGCTCCGGTGCGCTGACGAAACTCGGCCAGCGGTGCCGAGACATCCAGCGGCGTGCGTTGAAAGCTGAAACCGCGCGGACTCAGCTCGAACCAGCGCACCTGCGCCGCCGCCTCGTTGCCGCTGTGCAGTCGCTGCATGCGTTGCTCGAACACCAGTGCGCGCTCCGCGCACGCGGCAAGGCCGGGACTGCGCTCGCGTTGCGGCTCCAGCGCACGCTGCAGTTCGGACAGCGCGCCATCGAGCGCGTCCAGACTGTCGACGCAGGGATCATGCGCCAGCGCGAGCGACAAGGGCGCGCGACCAGGCAGCGGGTCCCAAGCCAGACGCAGTTCGCGCACACGGCGTTCCAGTGCCTGGGCTGCGGGTTGAATGCTGCCCAGCGCCGCCGAGGCGGTCTGCGCCTCGGCCTGCGCATCGCGGGCGAGATCCAGCAACTGGCGTGACGAAAGCGATTCGCTGAAGAACTGCACGGCCAGTTCGGGCCATTGATGCGCTTCGTCGATGATGAACGCATGCGCGCCGGGAAGAATCTCGCCAAAGCCCTCGCGTTTAAGCGCGACATCGGCGAACAACAGATGATGGTTGACCACCACCAGATCCGCCGCCTGCGCGTCAGACCGCGCCCTGACGACGAAACAGTCCGCGTAGTGCGGGCATTCCGAGCCCAGACAGTTGTCGACGGTCGAGGTCACCAGCGGCCACACCGGTGCGTCTTCCGCCATGTCGGTGATCGCGCTGATGTCGCCATCGGGGCTGATCTGTGCCTGCGCCGTCAACGCCGCCAGATCCAGCGCGTAAACACTGCCTGCAATGCGATCCAGACGTGCCTGTTCCAAGCGATACAGGCAAAGATAGTTGGCGCGCCCTTTCAGCAGGGCGATGCGCAGACGCGCGCCCAGTGCCTGCCGCAGTCGCGGCAGATCACGCTGGAACAGTTGATCCTGCAAAGCCCGTGTGCCGGTCGATACGATCACCCGCAAGCCGGACAGCAGCGCGGGCACCAGATACGCGAAGGTCTTGCCGGTTCCCGTGCCTGCCTCGGCGATCAAGGTGGCGCGATCATCCATCGCCTGCGCAATGGCCTCGGCCAGCCGCAATTGCGCTTCGCGCTCGACGAAGCCCGGCCAGTTTGCCAACGGTCCGGATTGCGCCAGAGCCTGCCGTGTGGCCTGGACGAGTGGACTGCTTGTCGCCAGCTCAGGCGAAGACGGCAGCACGCCGGATTACATCCGCACCGGGGCAGCAACCGTGCATTGCTCACCTTGCTGGCGGGCCACCTCCGCCGCCTGCACGCTGCCTCGAACTTCGCGCGCGAGCCGTATCGCCGCCCAGTTGCGCCGACACAAGGGTCCCAACTTGGGTCCGCGTTCCCACGAAGCAATCGCGAGGGTTTCGGCTTGATCCAGTGCATGCTTGGCGAGTGCCACCTCAGCGCGCCGCTGCAGCACTTCGGGATGCTCCGGTCGCAGGCTCAGTGCCTGCTCCAGCAGGCGATCCGCCTGTTCCAGTTCACCTTGGACAATGGCCTGTTCCGCCGCGGCCAAAAGATCCTCCAACTCAGGATCGGGCAAGGGTTGAACCTCGATGCCATCCGGTCCGGTTGCCAGCACGGCCATCTCCGCCAACAAATCGCGCGGTGGTGGCTCGGGCGCCTTGACGGCCACGGGCTCTTGGCCGGTTCGCGCACAACCCAGCATCGCCAGTGTGCAGCCCAGCCACACTGCCCACCCGAGCCGCACCCCTGTATTCGTCACTTGCATCGTTCTGAAACCCTATATCCAAGGCGCCGATATGCCGCGCCGCTCGCACCAAAGCCTGCCACAACCCGCTCAATCCCGGCCATCGTCGCCACCCAACCAATGACGCAGACGCGCCAACGGGCAGCCGTCGTAGTCCTCGGGCGCATAGCCCGCCACGAAGGCCATCCTGCGCGCCCCCGGACAGGCGGGATCGGTCCGCGCCTCGCGCTCGGGATGCAGCCAGACCCACTCGACGCCCTCGTCACCCAACTGCAAGGGCGCATTCGGCAACGCGGAAAAGGTCTTGGCCCAGACCCGCATCGCACCACTGGCGCCATACAGACCGGTGGCCGCATTGTCGTCGTTGCCCACCCACACCACACCCAAATAGCTGTCGGTGTAGCCAGCAAACCAACTGTCACGACCGTCGTTGCTGGTGCCGGTCTTGCCGGCGGCGGACAGATGCCCCAAACCTTCCGCCAGCAAACCGCGCGCCGTGCCGCTGCGCACCGCTTCCTGCAGCGCGAGACCGACCAGGCGCGCAGCAAGGGCATCGCCCTGCTCGGCCGGTGCGGCGGCCGTGTCATAGCGCTGCAGCGGCTTGGCCTGCGCATCCAGCACCGCACGGATGGCACGCAGCGGTTGAATCTGTCCGCCCGACGCGAGGAACTGATAGAGCTGCGCCACCTGATAGGGACTCATGTCGACCGCACCCAGTACCAGTGATGGATGCGGCGCGGGCGCCACACCGGACAGGGCCTCGATCAGACGACTCAGGCGGTCCATGCCGACATCCAGACCCACCCGGACCGTTGCCTGGTTGTAGGAATGCACCAACGCATCCTGCAGGGTGACCAGGCCATGACTGCGCCCGTCCGAGTTGTCGGGTCGCCAGCGCTTTCCATTCGGTAGCGCAACATCCAGTGGAGCGTCCTCGACGGTGCTCGCCAAGGACCAGCGCGAAGGCTGTGCCAGGGCGAGCAGATAAACCAGTGGCTTCAGCAACGAACCCACCGGGCGTTGCGCATCCAACGCGCGATTGAAACCTTGCGCACTCGGATCACGATCTCCCAGCAAGGCAAGCACCTCGCCGGTTCGCGGATCGCTCATCACCACCGCCACCTGCAAGGCAGCCCGATCCGGCTTCGCCAAGGCCTGCAACTGCGCCTTCGCGGCCTTTTCCACCGCCACCTGTGCGGACGGTGCCAGCGTGGTCAGCAAGGTCAACCCCGCACCACGCAAATCCTCGCTGCGATAGTCGTTCGCCAACTGGGTCTTGACCAGCGCCAGAAACGCGGGCGCGCGATTGCGCCGTACTCCGGCATCGCTGCGCACGCCCAAGGGCAAGGTCTTGGCGGCGGCGACCTGCTCCTTGGGCAGCACACCCGTTTCGGCCAAGGTGTCGAGCACCGAATTGCGTCGCTGCAGGGCGCGCTCCGGCTGACGTCGCGGGTCGTACCACGATGGCCCGCGAATCATGCCGACCAGCAGGGCGATCTCGTGAGGCTTGAGGTGCTCGACATCGCGTCCGAACCAGAACTCGGCCGCAGCACCGAAACCGTGCACCGCCTGCTCACCGTCCTGACCAAGAAAGACCTGATTGATGTACGCCTGCAGAATCTGCGCCTTGCTGAAACGGCGCTCGATCACCAACGCGTGAACGACCTCGCGAAACTTGCGCCACAGGGTCTGCTCGCGCGACAGGTAGAGATTTCTCACCAGTTGTTGCGTCAAGGTGCTGCCGCCCTGACGCACTTCACCGTGACGCAGGTTGGTCCAGGCGGCACGCGCGATGCCGCCGATATCGATGCCAAAATGCTGCTTGAAGTCGCGATCTTCCACCGCCTGCAAACTCACCAGCAACAATTCCGGCACCTCGTTCAACGCCAGCAGCCGCCGCTCTTCCTGTTGCTCGCCGTAGAGGGTCGCAATCCGCGCCGGATCGATCCGGGCTTCGCTCAGCGGACGGCCACTGGCGTCCTGCAGCGTTGCCAGACGCTGATTGGCAAGCGACAGGCGCAAATGCCGCGAAGGCTGTGAGCCATCGACATCGTCATAGGCGCGCGTGGTCAGATGCACCTCACTACCAC
>Ga0209066_10008346_pt1 | contig 10053 bp, 5 predicted proteins | sample All_14_2_FD_187198 | JGI IMG/M metagenome (GOLD analysis project Ga0209066, IMG submission 187198) | Freshwater microbial communities in response to fracking from Pennsylvania, USA - Allegheny Zone_MetaG_DW_15 (SPAdes) (version 2) ... | reverse complement strand
CCTCGTACGGCGGCTTGCCTTCGGCGCTCCAGCCGCCGTTGCAGTGCTTGGTGACCGCGCCCTGGCCCATGACGACGACGGTCTTCAGCCCGTCCGGGTCGAGCGGCAGGACGCCCTTGCCGTTCTTCAGGAGCACGGTGCCTTCTTCGGCCACGCGGCGGGCGAGGGCCTGGTGCTCCTTGGTGTTGATGCGCCCTGCGTCGCGGGCGCGGCCGTCGAAGAGGCCGACTTTGGCCATCACGTACAGGATGTTCCCGGCCATCCCGTTGATCTCCGCCTCGGTGATCGTGCCCTCCTTGAGGGCCGCCAACAGCGGCCCGGGCTTGAAGATGCGGATCTGGTTGCCGGCGTTCATCTCGATGTCGGTTCCGCCCTTGACGCCCTTGACGGTGTCGTGGACGCTGCCCCAGTCGGTGATGACGAGGCCCTTGAAGCCCCAGGACTTGCGCAGGATCTCGTTGTTGAGGTAGGCGTTCTGGCTGCAGAACTCGGCCTCGCAGAGGCCGGGCACGGCGAGCTTGTTGTAGGCGCTCATCACGGCGAGCACGCCGGCGTCCTTGACGGCGGCGCGGAAGATCGGCAGGTAGATCTCGTGCAGGGTCCGCTCGTCGATGGTGCAGGTCACCGAGTTGCGGTTCCACTCCTGGCTGTTCGCCGCGAAGTGCTTGACGCAGGCGGAGCAGTCGTGGGACTGGACGGCCTTGATGTACGCGACGATCAGCGCGGCGCCGAGCGCGGGGTCTTCGGTCAGGTATTCGAAGTTGCGGCCGCAGAGCGGGGTGCGCAGGATGTTCACGCCGGGTCCGAGGATCATGTCCTTGTTGCGGGCGCGCAGCTCCGTGCCGATCAGGTGGCCGTAGGCGGAGGCGAGCGAGCGGTCCCAGGTGGAGGCGAGCACTTCCAGCGTCGGCAGGGAGGTGGACTGGTCGGAGGGGTCGTCCGGCTTGGTCGCGGCGGCGAAGGTCATGCGGTCGAGATCGGCTCGGACGTTGCACGAGCTGTCGGAGAAAGTGAACTCCTTGCTGAGGCCCACCCGGGGGATCGGGTTCAGCGACATGGTGCTGATGCCGGCGCACAGCGAGATTTTCTCCTCCAGCGTCATCTTGGCGAGAACGGCCTTGGCCTCAGCCATGGCTTTATCGGCCGGCTGCTGGGCAAAGGCACCGAGCGCGAACACGGGCAACACGATCAGGGCCTGCAATTTTTTCATGGTGAGACTCTCCTTTGAAAGGCGGGGAAACAAGCGCGAATGTTCTGCGGGGCAGGGTAACAAAAAACCGAAGGCGCGACAAGGCGAGGGGGACGCTCCAGATTTCCAGATTTCTTACAATCCCCTTGACGTGTGTGCCGTCGCCGACTTATGTTTCTGACAAGAAAGGGGTTGATATGAAAGCATGGCATGTGACGGCGTTGGCGGCGATGGGTGTGGTGACGGCGTGTACGGCGCCGAAGGTCCGCGAGTTCAACGGGCTGGACTTGAGCCTCGGCAGCCTGAGCCGGCTATCGAAGGCGGAGACGCGGTCGATCAGCCCCGAGAACTTCACGGGCGGGAAGGGCGCGGCCGCGATGTCGACCAACGGCCCGGCCTGGCGCGCGGCGCGCGACTTGGGGCAGGGCTGGAAGGTGTCGCCCTTCATGAACGTGCCGGCCAAGGGCACGGTCACGCTGGCGGACATCGGCGGGTCCGGCGCGATCCAGCAGATCTGGATGACGCCCGCGCCGCTCGACAAGACGCGGCTCAACATCCTGCGCTTCTACTGGGACGGCGAGGCCACGCCTTCGGTGGAGGTGCCGCTCGGCGACTTCTTCGCATGCGGCTGGGGCAAGTTCTGCCAGATCAACTCGCTGCCGGTGTGCGTCAACCCCGGCAGCGCCTTCAACTGCTACTGGGTCATGCCGTTCCACAAAGGCGCGAAGGTGACGCTCGAGAACCTGGACGATAAACCGATGCGGCTCTACTATCAGATCAACTACACGCTGACGGAGGTGCCAGCCGATGCGGCGACCTTCCACGCGCAGTTCCGCCGCGTGCCCCGCGTTGCGGCGAGGCCCGAGGTCACGCTGCTCGACGGCGTGCGCGGCCGCGGCCAGTACGTGGGGACTTATCTGGCGTGGGAGGTGCGCAGCCCCGGCTGGTGGGGCGAGGGCGAGATCAAATTCTTCATGGACGGCGACGCGGCGTTCCCGACGATCTGCGGCACGGGCACGGAAGACTACTTCTGCGGATCGTACAACTTCGAGAATCAGGAGACCAAGAAATACCAGACCTTCAGCACGCCGCACTCGGGGCTGGCGCAGGTTTTGCCGCCGGACGTGATCTACAAGCCGGGGCAGCGCTTCGGGCTTTACCGCTGGCACCTGACCGACCCGGTGCGCTTCACGCGGGACCTGAAGGTGACGATCCAGACGCTGGGGTGGATGGCGGATAAGTCGGGGCGCTACCTGCCTCTCAACGACGACGTGGCGTCGGTGGCCTACTGGTATCAGGCCGAGCCGCACGCGCCTTTCCCCGCGCTGCCTCCGCCGGAGGTGCTGAAGGTCGGGCCGCTCCAGGTGGCGGCGCCCCAGAACGATTGAGGATTACACAAAACCGCTCTGGGTGACCGCCCCGAGGGCGGCACGATGTCCCTTGTTTCCTTTCCGGATCCCCGTGCGCAAAAGGTTCGGTGTTTTTTGCGCAATAGGGCCTTGTTCGCATTGACCTCTCTGCCGTAAGCTTATGACGGTTGATGATGAAAACGAGAGAGGGAGTTATGGAACGGTACGGAAAGCGGTTGGCGTGGGCAGGATTCTGTTTCATTGTTTCAGCGTGTCAGGCGGGGGTGAACGTCAAGGAAACGACCGTCACGTTGCCGACGTATGCGCCGGGGGGGTATGATAAAACGCCGGTGTTCTACACCGGCCGCGTCTACCAGGGCGCACAGGGGCGTGTGTATCCGTATCCGATGCAGGACGTGCTGCACGACGTGAAGAAGGATGAGACCTACAAGTACCTCACCCTCGAGAACGATTGGCTGCAGATGGGCCTCCTGCCAGAGCACGGTGGCCACTTGTTGAACTTCACGGATAAGCAGATCGGCTTCGAGACCTTCTACCGGCAGCACGTCATTAAACCCGCGCTTATCGGCATGCTCGGCGCCTGGATTTCCGGCGGTGTGGAATGGAACTTTCCGCACCACCACCGCGCGACGAGCGCGATGCCGATTGACTGGAAGTTCGAATCCAATAAGGACGGTTCCAAAACGATCTGGATCGGCGAGACCGAACTCCGTCGCCGTCTCAAATGGTCGATCGGCCTCTCGCTGCTGCCGGATCGTGCCGTCCTGCAAGCGGAGAACAAGTTCATGAACCGCGGTCCCGCTATCGAGTCTATGATCTACTGGGCCAATGTTTCCGTCCACTGCGGTGACGACTACCAGGTTCTCTTCCCGCCGTCCTGCCACCTCGGCTTTGACCACCACAAGAACTTTTGGACCTCTTACCCGATCGGCCCGAAGTCGGTGGACCATTCATGGATCCCGTCCCAGCGGTCCAAATACGCCGAAGATGCGGATGGCATGATCGACCTTTCCTGGTGGAAGAATTTCACCGCCGAGTCGCGTTCTATCTTCGCGATGGACCCGGAGAACGACTGGATCGCCGGTTACGACCACAAGAAGAATGCCGGCACGGCGCATGTCTCCAACCGCCACATCACTGTGGGAAAGAAGTTCTTTCTGTGGGGGAATTTCCCCGAGGCGCACGTATGGGATACCGTGCTCACGGACACGGACGGACCTTACCTTGAACTCATGGTGGGGTGCTGGAGTGACAACCAGCCGGACTACAGTTGGATCGATCCGTATGAGACGCGTATTGTTAAGCAGTATTGGTTTCCGGTGAAGGGGATCGGCGGCGTGAAGCATGTGACGATCGACGGTGCGGTGAACCTCGAACGGCAGGAGAAGAAGGACGAGGTCTTGCTCGGATTCCATTCTACGTGTGCCCTGAAGGGCTGCACCGTGGAACTGCTCGAAAACGGCAAGCCCGTCTTTGCGGATAAGAAAGTCGCGATTGATCCGAATGCGCCGTGGTGCAAGACGGTTAAGGTGTCAGCAGACGTCAAGGACCAGGCGCTGACCGGCCGTCTGCTTGACAAGGACGGCAGGGTCATCCTTACGTACACGCCCGTTCCGGAGGACCCCCACGACCCGTTGCCGCCCAAGGTGGCGAACCCGAAGCCGCCGGCGGATTACACGAGCGCCGAGGAACTCTATCTGACGGGGCTGCGTCTTGACCAGTTCCACAACGGCCTCATCGACCCCGTACCTTATTACGAACAGGCGCTCAAGCTTGATCCCTCCTACTCAGCGGCGAATGTCGCCTGGGGCATCCGCCTCGCGAAGAACGGCGAATACGCGAAAGCCGAAAAGCGCCTGCGCGCGGCCGTTGACCGTGTCAACCGGAACTACACCCGCGCCAAAGATGCCGAGCCCGAATACATGCTGGCTCTTGTCCTCGAGGAGCAGGCACGCCTCGCTTCAGAGCCGGCGGAGGCGGCCGCCCAGCTGAAGGAGGCTGAAGACCTGTTCTGGCGCGTCACATGGCGTGCGACGCTCGCCCGCCCGGCTTACGTTGAGCTCGCCCGACTCGCCTGTTTGAAGGGCGATTGGGAAGAGGCCCTCGCACGCGTAGACGATGCGCTTGACCGCGACGCGAAATCGGCGAAGCTCCATGTCCTCAAAGCGTATATTCTGCGTACACTCGGCCATGTGCAGCCCGCGTCTGATTCCCTTCGTACTGCGGACGCTTGTGACGCGCTCGACTCCTGGGGCGTCGCCGAGCAGGCTTTCCTCAAGAACGGCGGCAAGAATGCCGTGATGAACGCGGGACGGAACCGTGGCCTCAAGGCGCAGCAACTGCTCGAAACCGTGTGTGACTATTGGGGTATCGGAGCGTGGGACGAAGTGGCCGAGCTCTGCAGGCAAGCGGACGCCATCGCCGCGAACGAAAAGCCCTACGCGACGGAGGGCGAGGTTCTCCTGAAGGACACCGTGGCCGCGTGCGCCTCGTACAAGAGCCCGCTTTTCGCCTATTTCGGCGGTTATGCCGCCGCGATGACGGGTGACGCGGACGGGGCGATAAAACGTTACGCGGCTGCCGCCGCGCAGTCCACGGACTATTGTTTCCCTAACCGCCACGAGGAGTACGCGGTGTTGAAGCACGCCGCGAGGCTTTGCCCCGAGTTGGCCAACACGTGGTATTACCTCGGCAACGTGGAGTGGAACTGGGACCTCAAGGAGGAGGCGCTCGCCAGTTGGAAGAAGGCTGTGGCCCAGAACCCGAAGCATGCCCTCGCGCTCCGAAATATCGGGTTCGGCCTTGCGCATCCCGGCACGACCTTCACGAACACGGGGGTGCCGTCGGGCGTGCCTTCGCGCGAGGCGTACGACTACTACATGCGCGCCCTCGCCGCGGATCCCGGCAACTTCCGCGCCCTCGAGGAGATGGACAAGCTCGCCGAGAAACTCGGCGTCGGCACGGCGGAACGGCTCGCCGCGATGAAGACCTACCGCGCGACGGCGGAGACGTACGACGCGTGCATGCTGCGCATGGCGTACCTCTTCAATGAGGCGGGGGATTACGACGAGTCGCTCAAGATCCTGACCTCTCGCCGCTTCCACGTGTGGGAGGGCGGCGAAGGACTCCTCGTGCCGTTCGTGGACGCGTTGTTGTTGCGCGGCCTGAGCGAGTTGGCTGCGAAGGATTTCGGAGCCGCGCAAAAGGACTTTGAGAAGGCCCTCACGTATCCATCTAACCTGCAGGCGGGACGTCCGGGAGACGCGGGCATGGAGCCCAAGGTGCGTTACTATCTGGCGCAGTGCCGCAAGGCGCAGGGAGACGAAGCTGGTTGCAAGGCCGAACTCGAGAACGCGCTCAAGGGCTGGGTGACGCCGGGCGAGATGAATTACTATCGGTTCCTCGCGCTCACCGAGCTAGGAAAGACAGGCCAGATCGCCGCGCAGCTTGAGGAGCTCAAGAAGGGAATCGCTACGCTCGAGAAGCCGCAACCCCAGGTGATCGACGCTTACGCTAAGTTCGGCGGCGCGAACACGCCCGCCGAGCGCGTCGGCCACCGGAAAATCCAGGCTCTCTATCTGCGCGGCTTGGCTGCGTTAGCGGAAGGGGACCCTGCCGAAGCCAAGGCCTTGTTCGGACGGGCGCTCAAGGAGCGGCCGTCGATGATCTGGGCGAAGCATTATTCCAAATGATAGTTGACGCAGACGACAAACAGGAGGGACTAAAATGAGCGCAACAACAAAGGCGATCTCGTCGGTTGCCGTGTTTGTGACGATGGCGGCACGGACAGGGTTTGCGGCTTGGATTGGAACTCCCGGTGTGCCCGGGGACTGGAATGACCCCAACAACTGGTCTCCGGTCGGTGTGCCGACGACGGGACTGACCTATGTCAGGAACGGTGGTATCGCAGTGGCCTCGTCTGATATGGTCTACACCAATGGGACCCTCGCCATCGGGCAGTCTGGCAACAGTACGGTGATCCTCAATGAGGGCTGTTTCATTGATACGACAAAGATGCTGATTGCCGATCAGGAGGGGATCAACACCCTCTACATCAACGGCGGCACCGTCAAGACAGGGCCGGCAAAAGATTTCGTGCTGGCGCAGAACGGTACGGCCAATACGGGTACGGTCGTCATGGCGGGAGGCGAGGTCACGGCGTACAACCTGTACGTCGGCAGGAGCGGCACCGGCAACTTTGTGCTTTCGAATGGTGTCATTCGGTCAACGAGCAGCAGTATTATCGGACACACAGGAATCGGCACGTTCCGTCAGTTCGGCGGAACGAACAGTATCGATGGCGGCACCGACCTGTATCTGGCGAACAGCACCTCATCGATCGGCACCTATGTTCTGGACGGCGGAACGCTCGTCTGTTCGGACTTCCTGCTGTTCGGTTCGGCCAGCAATGCGGTGGGTTCGATGACGCTCAGCGGTCGCGCGCTGATGGAGATCGGCGTGCCGGTGAAGGTGCGGGGAGATTACGACAGCTGTATCTTTCATTTCAAGGCGCGTTAAGGTGGGGTGTAAAGGCTAAAGGGGGGAAGGGAAAGCGATGAAGCGTTTGATGCACATTGCGCTGGGCGGGATCTGGGCTGCCGCGTGTTTGGGGCTCGTCTCCTGTGTGCCGTTCAGAGGGGGGCGGCAGGCGGGGGCGGCGCAGTCCGGTGATGGACGATGGGTGTTCGAGAACGGGGCGCTCCGCGTGACTGTGGACGGCACGAACGCCTCGTGGACTGTGGCCGACAAACGGTGCGGCCGGGTTTGGCGTCAGGCGGCGGGGTTATCGACGGCCGCTGTCAAGGCCGTACGGGCTCTGCCGTACCCCTTGCTCGGGGTCGAGGCGGACATCGCATATGTCCAAGGAACCAACGCGTCGCTTCCGTTGACAGTCAGGCTCAGTCTGGCGCCGGAAGCGTCGGACGTGGCGTGCGAGATTTCGGGCGACGTCGGTGTGATGTTTAAAGAGCTGTCTCTGCCCGCGCCGTTCGTGCTGGACGAACCGGAGGGCGTGCTCGTCATACCGCAGAACGCCGGGCTTCTCTTCGGCGTGGGCGAGCTGGAGTGGGACGGCAAGGCGCTGGGCGGGTTCTATTCGATGCCGTGGTTCGGCGGGTCGGACTTGGCCTCGGGGCAGGGGTATATCGCTATTTTCGACACATGGGATGACGCGGGGTTCCGGGGTAAAAAAGTGCTCGGCGTCTCACGAGACGTCCTGTCTGTGCAGCCGTACTTTTTGCCGCAAAAGGGTGTGTTCGGCTATCCGCGGCGGCTTCTGTACCACTTCGCCGACGGGGGCGGCTATGTCGCGCTGGCCAAGCGCTACCGCGCCTACGCGAAAACGCGCGGGCTGGTGAAGACGCTGGAGGAGAAGCGCGGGGAACGCCCCGCCATCGACCGGCTGGTGGGTGCGGTCAACATTTACTGCGACCAATCTCAGAACGTGGAGGAGCTGAAGAAACTCGGCATCGAACGGGCCATGATTTCGGGGTTTTCCAAGGACAACGTCAGCAAGATCAACGCGATGGGATATCTGACCTCGCGCTATGACATCTACACGGATCTCTATGCGTCAAACTCGCCTGCGGCCAAGTGGGAGCGGTGCGAGGGATTTGACTTTCCGAAGGATGTGATCAAAAAGGCCGACGGGTCGAATCAAACCGGGTGGTGTCCCTTTACCGACAAAAAAACGGGGATCAAGCATCCCAGCTACGTGATCTGCTGGACCTGCGGCTTGCGGACGCTGAAGGAAAAAATGCCGAAACGGCTGTCGGAGTCGCCGTTCACGGCGTATTTCCTCGACTGCGTCACCGCCACAGGGCTGTATGAGTGCTGCGACCCGGCGCACCCGCTCACGCGCACGACCGACCGCGAGACGCGCGTCAGGCAGTGTGACTATCTGACGCGCGAACTGGGGCTTGTCGCCGGCTCCGAGCAGGGACGGGACTGGGCCGTGCCGGTGGCCGATTATTTCGAGGGCGTGATGAGCACGACCGCCTTTTTCGCAAACCCGAAAGAGATCCATGCGATGCCTTTTGAAACGCTGTCGCCCGATCCGGCTTTCGCCCGCTACGAGGAGTACGGATTCAATCCTTGGCGCCGGGTGCCGCTGTTCCAACTGGTTTACGGCGACTGTTGTGAGACGACGTGGCGGTGGGGCGACAACAGTCACCGCATGCCGCATCTCTGGTGGAAGAAGGACCTGCTGGCGATGGTTCACGCGGCCATGCCGACGTGGGTTCTCTGGAAACCGCAGCAGGAACTTTTCAACAGTCGGCTGGAGCGTTTCAAGGCGTGTTATGATAACGTGTGCCGGTGGCGGCGCGCGGTCGGCTACTCGGAGATGGTCAACCACGAGCGCCTTACGAGAGACGGGCTGGTGCAGCGCAGCACGTTCGCGAACGGGGCGTCGGTCACCGTCAATTTCTCGGATGAGCAGCGGACGGTGAGGGACGGCGTCGCATTACCTCCCCATTCGTATCTGATCGCGGGGGCGGCGGCGAAACAGGCCGGGCTTGCCGTGGGTGTGCCGGTGTGTGTGAACTAGTCGGTGGAGAACAGACATGAAAAGACTCATTGCGGTGGCGGTTCTGGCGGCGGTGAACGTGGCGGTCGGCGCGGAGACGCCGGTCTGTCCCATGGGCGAGAGCTGGGTGTTCTCTCCCGAGTTCAGCGACGAGTTCAACGGCGCCAAGCTGGACGAGGCCAAGTGGTGGGATTTCAATCCCGAGTGGCATGGCCGCAAGCCCGGATTTTTCGCGCGCGAGAACGTGGCGGTCAAGGGCGGCTCGCTTCAGCTCGCCGCCCGCGTGCAGAAGCCGGAGGAGGTCACGGTCGAGAACCGGGTGCGCGGTTACGACCAGTTCACGACCTCGATCGTGAAAAGCAAAAAGCGGATCGCCTACGGGTACTTTGAGGCGCGGTGCAAGTCGATGAAGGCCGGCGTTTGCAACGCCTTCTGGCTGTACGACCCGCTGAATCCGCCCGCCAAATATAAGGAGGGCAGCTTCTCGGAGGAGATCGACATCTTCGAGGTCTTCGGCAACCCGGCCAAGAAAGAGTACGACCGCGTCTACTGCACGACGGTCCACCGCTTCTACACCCCGTATGTCGAGTCGATCGCCAACGCCAAGCAGACGCCTCTGCCCAAAAAAAGCGCGAAGCAGAGGGTCCCTTTCGACTTCTGGGCGGACTTCCACGTCTACGGCTTCCTGTGGACGCCCACCGAAATGAAGTGGTACGTGGACGGCAAAGAGGTCTTCGCGCGCGACAACGACTACTTCTCGACGGCGCTCTACATCATGTTCGACTGCGAGATCATGCAGGGGTGGGTCGGGCTGCCTGACCCGGCGGACCTGCCCGCCACGTTTGAGATCGACTACCTGCGCGTGTGGCGGCAGAAGGATATGCCGTATCCGCGGGCTCCCGGCTTTTGAGGGTAGAGTGAGTGACCTGTCTGAGTGGCAGGGACGGTTCCCCGAACCGTCCCTGCCA
>Ga0209066_10008345_pt1 | contig 10054 bp, 6 predicted proteins | sample All_14_2_FD_187198 | JGI IMG/M metagenome (GOLD analysis project Ga0209066, IMG submission 187198) | Freshwater microbial communities in response to fracking from Pennsylvania, USA - Allegheny Zone_MetaG_DW_15 (SPAdes) (version 2) ... | reverse complement strand
ATCTGCCTGGGGTCGGACTTGCTCTTTGAAACGGCCAAAATTTTCTGTTACGCTTGATGCTGTTTCAGAAACTTGGTACGCTCGCGGAGCGTTCCCGACAAGCGGCCGGGCATACCCGGCACACAACAAGCGGGCCGGCGTAACGGCGGTGCCGACGGCGGCCCCCGAGTTCCGGCTACGGGTGTCGCAGGGGACGCAGCGTCCGGAAACGGCGTTCATGCTGACGGCGGCGGATTTCCGGGTGGTCAAGGTTGTCCCTTCTGACCGGCGGCTTGTCTGTTCGCTCGAGTGCGCCGCGCGGCGCATGCGCGTGGACGTTGAATACGAACTCGCTTCCGGCGACTTCTATCTGCGCAAGCGGTTGGCGATCACCTGCGCCGAACCGGTGACGCTGGAGCGGATTGACATCGAGGCGCTCGGCTTGGCGGATGCGTATCAGCCTTACACGGTGCGCGACATCACCGCGCGGGCGGGCGGCAAGTGGAGCCCGGGATTGGGGCAGCCTGTCTACGGGGCGAAGAGCGCGACCTTTTGGGGCGTGGAGTTCCCCGCGTCCGACAACCGCGCCAGCGACGGGTCGCTGGGCGCGGGGTACCTGTGGGGCCGAGCGCTCGCCCCGGGAGAACCGTATCGCAGCTATGCCTCGGTCATGGGCGTGGCTGTCGAGCCCGCGTTTCTGAGGGATGCTTTCTTCGAGTACATCGAGCGTGTGCGGGCGCGGCCACTGCGCCTGCAGGTGCAGTTCAACTCGTGGTTCGACCGCGGAGGCGGGGTTACGCGGGAAAATTTCCGCGAGAGCGTGGAGCGGATCCATCAGGAGCTGACGGTCGCGCGCGGGTGCCGTCCGCTGAGCGCGTACGTGGTCGACGACGGCTGGCAGGACGTGCAGGCCGACTGGTCCGACCAAGTGTGGAAAGTGAACGGCACGTTCGACCCCGGTTTTGAGTCCACGCTGGAGTCGGTGAAAGCCGCCGGCTCGCACCTCGGCTTGTGGCTGAGCCCCGGATGCCTGTTCGGCGCGAGCCGACAGGTTCCCAAGCTTCGGGAGAAGGGGTTCGAGGCGCTGGACGACTGGATGTCCATGGCCGGCCCCAAATACATGCGGGCGCTGGAAAATCGCATGGTCGAGCTGACCCGCCAGGGCGTGTGCTTCTTCAAGCTCGACGGCATTTTCGGCCATCTGAACGTCCGCAACTTCGAGCTGCACGGCGAGCGGTACGGACTGCCCGCTCTGCCGCAGCTCGTGGCGGAGGGGCTCAAGGGCAACGATCTCCGTCTGAACGACCCGAAGTACGACGAGCTCAAGATCTACTACCTGACGGCGGGCGCCGAGCGGCTCATCGAGATCTTCAAGAAGCAGGCGGAGGTCAACCCCGAGGTGTTTATTCTGATCTCCAACGGCGCGTGGCTCAGCCCGTGGTGGCTGATGCACGTCGACGCGGTCTGGATGATCAACGCGGGCGACGCGGCGGGCGGCAGTTCGCGCACGGAAGAGCTGGTCTACCGCGACGGGCGCTACCACGAGTTCTGGGAGCGGCAGCGCGCGCAGTTCCCCTTGTGCGCGGTCTTCAACCACGAACCCAAAAAACTGGACAGCCGGGAAACGAAGGAGACGTTTCGGAAATACCTCTACATGCACCTGTCGCGGGGCTCGGGGTTCGTGGAGCTGTACATCAAGCCGGGCCAGCTGGCGGCTTACGACTGGGACGTGCTGGCCGAGGGCTTGCAGTGGGCGTACGAGGTGTTCCCCACCTTCAGCCGCGTCCGCATGCACGGAGGCAATCCCGAGTCGCGCGAGGTCTACGGCTATACGGCGTGGCTGCGCGATCAGGGCTATGTCTCGGCTCACAATCCGTCGGACACGCCCCAGTCCTATGCGGTGAAGCTCGACCGCGCGTTCGGGCTGCCGCCGGAAGGCGGCATGTTCCACCTAAGCTCGCCGCTCGAGGGCAGCCTGCGAGGGTTGCCGGAGGTTTCTTACGCCAACGACACCTTGACGCTGGAACTGGAGCCGCGCGAGATCCGCGTGATTCATTTCAGCGTGCAGCCGAAGGACTGGTCGGCGCTGAAGCGGCTGCAGGTCCGGACCGCCGGCGATTACAAGCCGGCGCCCAAGCCGGTCTCCGTGCCCGTCGCCGCGCATCCGCTCCTCGGCGTGTGGAGCTACACGTCGGGAGGTGCCGCCTATACGCGGGAGTTTAAAAAAGACGGCCTGTGTGTGCTGCGCCAAGGCGGAGCGGAGGTCTGGACCAAGCCGTTCGCCCCTGCGGGAACGAACGCGCTGGTGGTGGAGGGGCATTACCGCCACGAGCTGAAGCCCGACGGCACGCTCCTGATTGAAGGGCATTATACGGCAAGGAAAGCGAGCCGGCGGTGAGCCGGCAGGCCAGAGTCTCAAGGGCAGACGGTCAGATATCCAAATTCCGCACGTTGAGGGCGTTGTCTTCGATGAACTTGCGGCGCGGCTCGACCTCGTCGCCCATCAGCAGCGTGAAGATCGCGTCGGCTTTGACCGCATCCTCCAGTTTGACCCGCAGCAGGCGGCGCTGCACCGGATCCATGGTCGTGTTGTAGAGCTGGTCGGGGTTCATTTCGCCGAGACCTTTGTACCGCTGGATCGAGAGCCCTTTGCGGCCGCGCTCGCGCACCACGTCGAGCAGCGCGGGCAGCGCCGTGACGGGGACCTCCTCATCGTCTTCCACGATATACGCGACGGGCCCGCTGCCGCCCACGTACTGAGCGGCGGTGAAACCCGCGCCGACCAGCGAGTCGATCTGCTTTTTGAGCAGGCTCACGCGGTAGAGTTCGAGCCAGCGGAACGGCAGCTGCTGCGTGGGATGATATCCCTGCACCTGCGTCTCCGCGAGGTCGATGGGCGCGCCCAAAACCGCCTCGGCCTCGGCCCGCGCATGGGCCAGCTCGGCATCGTTGTACGAGTAGCTGAACACGGCGTCGTCACCCGCCCCGACGATCGTCACGAAGCGAGGGAACTCGCCGGTCTCAGGCTTGCGCAGGCCGAGCAGCGCGTGCGCATCGACCCCGCGCCGCGCCACCGCCTTGGCGGTGGTCTCGATCTGGGCGAGCAGCTCCAGCAGACCGCGCAGCGCCTCGGCGGCCAGCGTGCGGCCGTCGGCGGTGCGCACGGTCATGTCGTCCGCGCCGAGGAACAGCAGCTTGCGCGTGAGCTGGTCGTCGCTCTCGATATACTCCTCACGCTGTTTGCGCGTGATCTTATAGAGCGGCGGCTGGGCCAGGTAGACATAGCCGTTCTCGAGCAGCTTGGGCATCTGCCGGTAGAAGAAGGTGAGCAGCAGCGTGCGGATATGCGCGCCGTCCACGTCCGCGTCGGTCATGATGATGATCTTGTGGTAGCGGACCTTGGCGATGTCGAACTCGTCCGCGCCGAACCCCGCGCCGATGGCCGTGATGAGCGTGCGGATTTCGTTGTTGTTGAGGATCTTGTCGATGCGGGCCTTCTCGACGTTGAGCACCTTGCCTCGCAACGGCAGCACGGCCTGGGTCTCGCGGTTGCGCCCCTGCTTGGCGGAGCCGCCGGCGGAGTCGCCCTCGACGATGTAGATCTCGCACTTGGCCGGGTCGCGCTCGGAGCAGTCGGCCAGCTTGCCGGGCAGCGCCAAGCCGTCGAGCACGCCCTTGCGGCGCGTCAGGTCGCGCGCCTTGCGTGCGGCGATGCGCGCGCGCGAGGCGAGCACAGCCTTCTCGACCACCTTGCGGGCCACGGACGGCTTCTCGCCGAAGTAGGTGCCGAGCTGGTCGTTCACGATCTGGGCGACGATGCCCTCGACATCGCCGTTGCCGAGCTTGGTCTTGGTCTGGCCCTCGAACTGCGGCTGCGGCACCTTGACCGAAATCACGGTCGTGATGCCCTCGCGGATGTCGTCACCCGTGAGCGCCTCCTCGCTGCTCTTCTGGAGTCCGTTGTCGACAATGTACTTGTTGACCGTGCGCGTGAGCGCCGAGCGGAACCCGGAAAGGTGCGTGCCGCCCTCGATGGTGTTGATGTTGTTGCAGTAGCTGTACTCGATCTCGTTGTACGCCTCGGTGTACTGCATCGCGATCTCGCACTCGATCATGTCGCGCACGCCCGAGAAATAGATGACCTCCTCGTGAACCGGCGTCTTGTTCTTGTTCAGGTAGTGCACGTACTCCACGATGCCGCCGTTGAAGAGGAACGACTCGTCGCGCTCCTGCTCGTGCTCCATGTCGCGAAAGCGGATCGAGACGCCGCGGTTGAGGAAGGCCAACTCGCGCAGCCGGTTGGCGAGGATATCCCACTTGAACGCATGGCAGGTGAAGATCGTGTGGTCGGGATAGAACGTGACCTTGGTGCCGGTGCCGTGCGTGTCGCCGATGATCTCCAGCTGCGTGGCCGGATGGCCTTTTTCGAAGCGCTGACGGTAGATCTTGCTGTTGCGGCGGACCTCGACCTCCATCCATTCGCTGAGCGCGTTCACACAGGAGACGCCCACGCCGTGAAGGCCGCCCGAGACCTTGTAGTTCGAGCCGTCGAACTTGCCGCCGGCATGCAGCGTGGTCAGCACCACCTCGACGGCGGGACGCCCTTCGGTCGGGTGCATGTCCACCGGAATGCCGCGCCCGTTGTCAATGACCGAGAGCGAGCCGTCGGGGTTGATGGTGACGTCGATGTGGGTACAGTAGCCGGCCAGCGCCTCGTCGATCGAGTTGTCCACCACCTCGTACACCAGATGATGATACCCGCGCTCGCCCGTGTCGCCGATGTACATGGCAGGACGTTTGCGGACCGCCTCCATCCCCTCGAGAACCGTGATGTTCGCCGCCGTGTAATTACCGGCCGGCGCCTCTGTCTGCATCGGGTCTTGCTCAACGCTGCTCGTATCTTCTGACATACCTGTTTTCCGTATTGGTGTGAATTCAAATAGTATACCTCAGGCGGGGTTCTGGCACAAGCGAAAGACACCGTCGCGAAGGGCAGGATCAGCCCCCCAATAACAAACGCCGACGACGGATCAAAGCCCTGTCCCGCCGCCCCCGCAAACACCGGCCAGACACATCCGGAAAAAGGGCATCACGCATGCCTGACAGTGAGACATATTTTCTTAGACCGGCCTGACAAAGTGTGTCATTATGGCCCTTTTATACGACCTATTAAAACTCCGGTTAAACTTATATAAGTTACTCGCGATAATATAGTTAGACTAAATAATATGGAACGTTATCGCAGCTGGCATAGCACATGCAAAAAGAAAACTGCTTCTGTTTTAGAACACAGAGCAGATGAAAAACAAATCGGAGTGAAAGGAGAAACACCATGAGAGCCTATCTCAACACGATAAACAATCCGTGGCGTGCCTTCGATGAGTTGATGAGCGATTTCCCGTATGACCTCTTCAACAACGCATGGCGCGCAAGGACCGGCGGCTACCCGCGCGTGAACGTTTGGGAGAACGAGAACGGGCTGGTCGTCGAGGCTGAGGTCGCGGGCGTCGACCCCGAAAAACTGGATGTGGCGGTGGATGCCAACGTTCTCACCCTCAAAGGCGAGAAGGGCCAAGCCGACGGCTCAACGGGCGAGTTTCAGCGAAGCTTCAACCTGCCGTTCGAGCTGGATAACGAAAGCATCAAGGCTACCGTCAAGAACGGCGTGCTGACGGTCTCGATCCCGCGCAAAGCGGCGGCCGAGAAACGGAAGATCGCCATCGAAAAGCTGTGAGACGAAAAGCGCAACGGAAAGGAGAACAACCATGAGCTTGATGAAAAAAGAGCGCTATGATGTGCAGAAAGACACCCGTCTGGAGGTCACCCCGATCAGCCGGGTTGACGAGAGCGACGAGGCCTTCACCCTCACCGTCGAACTGCCGGGAGTGAGCGAAAAGGAGATCGAGCTCACGCTGGAAGACCGGACGCTGTCCGTCACGGCCGAGAACACGGTCGAGCGGTTCAAGGACTACACGCTCGTTCTCACGGAGGTCCCGGAGGTGCGCTATCGCGCGGCCTTCGAGATTCCTGAGCGCGTGGATACGGCGAACCTGAAAGCGGCCACCCGCAACGGCCTGCTGATCCTGACGCTGCCCAAGCGCGAAGAGGTGAAGCCGCGGCGCATCGCCATCACGGCGGGATAGCCGCGCATCCGGCGACGAGAGAGGGCGCGGACCTGCAGGCCCGCGCCCTTTTTATCGACATCCGCCCGCAGCCGGTGGAACGTGCAGAGGCGGTAAGACTCGCCTCACTTCAACGTCCTGAAATAGGCGATGGTGCGGCTGAGGCCCTCCCGCAACGGAACTTCGGGCGTCCAGCCCAGCAGCTCTTGCGCCAGCGTGATGTCGGGCTTGCGGCGTTTGGGGTCGTCTTTCGGCAGCGGCAGGTAAACGAGCTGGCTCTTGCTCTCGGGCACTTGGCGCAACGTTTCCTGAGCGAGCTGTTTGATCGTGTACTCGCCCGGATTGCCCACATTGATCACCGGAACTTCCATCCCCTTTTTCGCGAAGAAGGCCTTCACTTTCTTGGGCTCGATCGCCATGAAAAGCATGATCGCGTTGACCAGGTCGTCCACGTATTGGAAGCTGCGTGTCTGCGACCCCTCCCCGTAGAGGGTGATGTCCTTATTCTTCAGCGCCTGCATGATGAAGTTGCTGATCACGCGACCGTCCTGCGGGTGCATATTGGGCCCGTAGGTGTTGAAGATGCGGACCATGCGCACGTCCACGTTGTGCTCGCGCACGTAGTCGGCGCACAGCGTTTCCGCGGCACGTTTGCCCTCATCGTAGCAGCTGCGCGTGCCGATGGTGTTGACGTTGCCCCAGTAGCTCTCGGGCTGCGGGTGCACGTTCGGGTCGCCATAGATTTCCGAGGTGGAGGTGTGAAAGACGCGCGCCTTGGTCTTGAGCGCGAGTTCCAGCACGTTCATCATGCCGAGGAACGAGGTCTTGATGGTCTCGACCGGATTGCGCTGGTAATGGATCGGCGAGGCGGGGCAGGCGAGGTTGTAGACCTCGTCGAACTGGCCCCAGAACTGCTGCGTCACATCGTGCAGGATGAAGGTGAAGCGGGGGTTCTCCATGAGGTCGTAGATGTTGGCTTTTGTCCCCGTGAAGAGGTTGTCCATAACGGTCACTTCGTGACCTGCGGCCAACAGGCGCCGTGCGAGATGGGAGCCGATGAAACCGGCTCCGCCGGTGATCAGTGATTTTTTTGTCATGCTTGTTTTCTGGGGTTCGAGTGAAGGTTTCAGGTCAGGCGAAGAAGATGGGGCGCGGGCGGCCGTGCCCAGGCTCGCTTCAGGGCGGGGCGAACCCTTGTTCGATCAGGTCGCCGATGCGTCGCCGGAGGTCGTGCGGGACCCGGTTGCGCTGGGCGTTGGGAGACGCGGCCTGCGACGAGGTCTCGGCATCCCCTGCCCCGCCGACCACGTGGTCTGCGGCCGTGGCGAGGAGCGCTTGCGCCTTTTGGGCCGCCGCACTTTCCCGCTGCGCCGCCGTCAAGCGGTTGAAGCGCTCCTGAAGCAGCCAGAGATAGGCGTAATCCTCGCAGCCTTCGCGCATCATTTCCCAACGCAGGCTGGGGGCGATCCCTCCCCGTCCGCGCACGTCGGGGTAGAAAAGCTGCCCCATGCCCCACACCAGCCCGCCGCTGAAATTCGGGTAGACGAAAGCGGGGCCTTCCCAAGCTTCCGTGAAAGCGCCCAAGGTCTCGTAGGTGAGCCAGCCGCGCGCGCCGAGCTTCCAAGCGAGCCAGCCCAGGCTGCGGGCGCTGACGGCGGGGTAGTCGATGAACGTCCGGTAATTGTCGCAGAAGGTGACGGACTCTCCGTATTTGACGGCGCGTTCGCGGGCCTCGGCCGCATGCTTCAGATTGCGCAGGCACCAGAGGTCGATCAGCCCGTTCAGCGCGGGGGCCGGGTCGGCTGTGGCGAACGTGCGGAGGCCGGGCGCGGCCGCGCGGACGAACCGGACGTAGTTTCCGATCACGCGGTAGTTGTTCTCCGGCGTGTCCCGCGCGCGGTCTTCGTTGTGCAGGTGGTACGTGTAGGGCTCATCCATGGTGGTGATGTAGATGCGGCCCAGCCAGCCGCGCCGTGTGATCACCGCGTGCATGTGTTTGAGATAGGCGCCGAAGGCCTGCTTGAACTCTGCGGTGAGGTCGCCGTCTTCCCCGCAAATCAGAGCGCCGAACCAGCGCTGGCGCGTCACGGCCGGATAGTGCCAGAGAAAATAGACGCCCTGCAACACGCCTTTTTGATACCCGCTCCAGACCGGCAGAAACAGGTGCGCCGCCTTGCCTTCGTCCAGCAGCGCGGCGGCCGCTGCCTCCCACTCGGCGGAGTCGACGGTGACCGTGCCGTCTTGACCGCGGCGCACCACGGGCGAGGGCAGCGGATCCGGAGTCTGACCGTGCGCGATGAAATCGCGCCGCAGCGCCGCAAGGGTCTCGGGGCGGTTCAGCCAGTCGGGCAGCGCGTGCGGCGAAGCGACGCAGGTGTTGAGCAAAGGCGAGACCTCCGGAAGCGCGAACGGGCGCACCACAACGGTGAGCGGAATGCGGTCCGGGCCAGCCTGGTCGGCCGACATCCACCCTTCGCGGCGGAAGCGCAACGTCGCGGCCCCCTCGTAACGTCCCGGCCGCGCCTCGCGGGGCACGTTCACGGTGACGAGGAACTGCAAGTTGCGTCCGGGGCGCGCGTCGCCCGTTCCGTCCAGCAGAGGATCAGGGATCGCGCCGGAGCCCGTGTCGTAAGGCATCGGCATTTTGATGCCCGTGCCGCTGGGCGCGTCAAGCTGCGTGTAGGCCAGGCGCTTGACGAGGAAGTCGGCGGCCTTCAGCGTCGCCCCGCCGGCCGTGCGCAGCTCGCCGCACACGACCTCCACCTGCCGCAGAGGCACGTCGCTGCGCAGCGCAAGCACGAACGGCTCCGCTTCGCCGCGCGCCGCGGTGAGCGCGACGCCCCCGGCCTTCGGCTCGGCCGGCAGCACGTCGTCCGCCTTGAGTTTCTCGACCGGATAGATCGACCAGACCCGGCGGCGCCAGCCCTCCACAACAAGCGCGGACGTTTCCGCCGCAGGAATCCCGGCGAAAAGCACCGGGCAGCAAAGAAAGGCGCACATGAAAAGCTGGCAACGTCGTCTCATGGGTTCTTCCAGACGCAGGGCACGGGAGGCTCTTCCCGCTACGGGTTCTGCAGCGCGGCTTTCTGCAGGCGGATCAGCGCTTTGACGCCTTTGCGGGCGAGCGCCGTAAGCGCGCCGAGCGCGCCTTCGGTGAAAGGCTCGTGTTCGGCCGTGCCCTGCAGCTCCACGTAGCGGCCGTCGTCCGTCATGACCACGTTCAGGTCGACTTCCGCGGTGGAGTCGTGGGCGTAGTCGAGATCGAGGGTGGGCGCGCCGTTGCAGACGCCCACGCTGACCGCTGCGATGAACTGTTTGATCGGGCAGTCCGCCAGCTTGCCCTGCGCCTTGAGCCACGCCAGCGCGTCCGCCAGCGCGACCATCCCGCCGGTGATCGAGGCGCAGCGCGTTCCGCCGTCCGCTTGGAGCACGTCGCAGTCGATGGTGATGGAGCGCTCACCGAGCTTCTCCATGTCCACGGCGGCGCGCAGCGCTCGGCCGATCAGCCGGCTGATCTCCGTGCCGCGCGCGTCGGGCTTGCCCTTCTTGATTTCGCGGTCTTTGCGCTCGACCGTGCTGCTGGGCAGCATGCTGTATTCGGCGGTGACCCACCCCTTGCCGCTACCCCTGAGAAACGGCGGGACTTTCTCCTCGACGCTCGCGGTGCACAGCACCCACGTCTCCCCCTGCTTGATGAGCACGGAGCCTGCGGCATGCTTCGTGAAATGGCGCTCGATGCTGACCGTGCGCAGCTGGTTCAATTTTTTCATAACGGCGATGATTCTAGCAGGACAGGTTTAAGCATGAAAGCCCGTTGAGCGTGACAGGTTGCACATTGGAAACAGGCGTCAGTTTTGGCCGAGGACGGCAGGCATGGCAAAGAGGCCGAAGTCGCTGATGCACGGGCAGGCGCTGGCCTGCGTGACGCGCAGGCGCACGCGGTCCGTCTTCGC
>Ga0209066_10008344_pt1 | contig 10054 bp, 8 predicted proteins | sample All_14_2_FD_187198 | JGI IMG/M metagenome (GOLD analysis project Ga0209066, IMG submission 187198) | Freshwater microbial communities in response to fracking from Pennsylvania, USA - Allegheny Zone_MetaG_DW_15 (SPAdes) (version 2) ... | reverse complement strand
GTTATGTCGATGTCGCCATGGCTGATGCCGTGTTGGGGCATTCGCTATTTACCTTGCTGGCTACCCAGACAGGGCAAGGCCTGTCGCCGCGCGGTGAGGGCGAACTGACCGGCGCCGCGCCTTGCTACAACGTGTACCGCACGGCGGATAACCGCTATCTCGCGGTGGGCGCCATGGAACCGAAATTCTGGCAGATGCTGTGCGCCGCAGTGAATCGTCCCGATCTTGCACCATTCGGCCTGGCCATGGGTGTAGAGGGCAAGCGCGTATATGATGAACTGGCCGCCGTGATTGCCGCGCAGCCGTTGGCGTATTGGGAAAAAACCCTGGTTCCGGTGGACTGCTGCGTAACGCCGGTGCTGCGCATCAATGAAGCGTTGGTACATCCCCAATTTGCCGCGCGGCAAGTGACGGCCGAAGTCGATGGCAAAACCCAGTTTGCGCCGCCGTTCAAGTTGTCGAACTGGCCATGGACAGAAAAACGTCCGGCTTCGACGGCAGGTGGCGATAGCGGTGAAGTGCTGAGTTCGGTAGGTTACTCGGCCGCTGAAATCGAAACCTTGCGCCGTGACCGCGTGATCTGAATGCGGACTCAGTTGCCCAAAAAAAGCGACAGCCTGAGCTGTCGCTTTTTTGTTTTTGAAGCGAAACTAATCAGGGCTGCAATATTTCGAAACGCTCCATCGGAAAGGCATCCGGCACCGTCGGTTGATGAAACAGCTCAACTGCCGGCGAGACTTCCATGAACATCAGCGCCAGGTTCAATAATCTGGTTTCAGCAGGTGGCAGGTTATCAATCGGATGCTGGTCAAGATGCGTGGTGATCGCCTTCATGCGGGCGATCAGCGTCTTGTAAAACTCGGTGATCTCTTCCATGGTGCTGGAAATCCGCTTTCTATTGCGCAGCAGCTCACTATCCAGCGACCAGCCAGCCACATAACGCTCAAGATCGTCGAAACCAGCGGGCAGGGTCTGTGCCATCTTGGTCTGCGTCATTTTGCCATCCCTTCACGAACCATTTTATCTACAACGTGGTATTGGTGACGTACCGCGACCTCCATGTCGGAGAGCACAAAATTCGGCATCGCGCCGGACATGATGGCGCGCTGGCACGATTCCAGAGTGCTCAGGTCTTCGGAGACCGCGTCCCGCAGGAGAACGCGCGTGTATTCCTGACTGATACGTTCGCTGGCCGTACGCGGTTTCGGCATGTACAGGGCAATCTCGTAGATCGATTCATCGACTGACACGGGCCAGAAGTTGTCCGCGAAGTACCAGCCTTGGCCTGGATCAAAGCGGAAGCTTGGGAAGATGACATTGAAGTCAAAGCCCCATTCGAGCTTGCGCTCCGGGTTCACGCCAATGGGCAGTGAGGACATGTCCGCGCTGGTGCCTTGGGTCAGGGTGGAACCACAGCTCATCGCTACGGCTTCAGCACCTGCGGCCTTGTGATTGGGATTGGCGTAAATCGAGCCGCGACGGTTGCGTTTATACAAATCCACCGCTGAAATATGGCAAAACGGGTTCTGTTTCCCGGTAAAGGCATTGGGAATCGAGCGGCCATGTACGAAAGCCACGTGGTAGCCCTCCTGAAAAGCATCGACAATGATCTTCCAGTTGGCTTTTACCTTCGCCCGATAGAGGGCAACCCGGTACATGTCCTGAAACGGATAGCCCGCCAGCGTATCCTTGAACTCACCCACCCACTCCGCAAGAGTTTCCTTTGGCTGCGGCGCCACATTGATGAAAATGAAGCCCTCCCAGACATCGCAATTCACTTCGCGCAAGGCGTAGTCGGCCTTATCAAAGTTGAAGAACTGGTCTTCATCCGGCACGTGGTTCAGTTGTCCTTCGGTGCCGTAAGCCCAGCCATGGAAGCCACAGACGAAATCTGTGGCATGGCCCTTGCCGGCGGCGACTTTGTTGCCACGGTGGCAACAGGCATTGTGGAATGCGCGCATTTTGCCATCCTGGCCGCGCACAATGATGAACGAAGATTGCAGGACATCAATGTCAATTACAAAATAGTCGCCAGGCTTCGCCGCATCCTCGTCACGGCCGACATTCAGCCAGCTTTGCTTGAAAATATGCTCGCGCTCCAGTTCAAAATAGGCTGGCGACCGGCATGGCTCCGTAGATACGGGGCCAACACCAAGCTCCGGATAACGCAAGGTTATCGCATTGGGTGGAAATCTTTCCGGCATGTTCATGTTAGGGACTCCTTTAAGTATTTTAAGTATCGTTATTGTTACCCGCTAAGGGGTGATTCGAGATTGCGCCATAAATTCTGCGCTTACATCAGGCTGAACTATGTAATATAGAAAACCGAAAGTCAAGGACATGCAGATTTGGTATTGGTGATGAGGATAGGCTTGTTCTGTTGCAACGATTATTTGGACTCACTTGTTTTTGGATTTTGGCGCAGGCTTTGCCACCTTGGTCTTGTCTGCTGCCGGTGGTGTTTCATCCGCCGGACTTTCTGCAGCAGTCTGCCCAAAATTCCACGGCCACAACGCAGGGTTGGTGAAAATGTTGGCATTCGGGTCGGATGAGCCGACAGACTGCTGCATTGCCTCCAGCGCAGCCAGCGTGGCGCGTTGCACTTCCAGCCCCTGGATGGTCATCTGCAACATGCTCAGGTTGGTTTTCAGCCAGCCTTCGACGGCTTTCAGGTCGGCGATGCGCTTGTCCAGCTCGTTGGTATCCAGCGTGGGCGTCATGAGTCCCGGCAAGGGCATGCTGACATTGCCCCACAGGGATTTGAGAAATTCCATCGGGTCAGTATGCGGTGTGCTCATAGCGGGTTCCTAAAAAGTCGGCGTTGGCGATACGCCGCAAAACCGTGAGTCCGTTTCTGGAAAGCCCCTTTGGGGACGGCGCACGGCGATGATACGTCGTCCAGGCGGGCGGTGGGGCCTCCTTCCGGACTTGAGGGCGCCATCCAGTGGCTCCCTGTTTGAATGCATACATTACATCACGCCACCACGCGATATGTGCGTGGTGTAAAATTTCGCTGCTCGGGCTGGAAATTGACGACGGTGTGGCGTTCAGTGGAGGATTTGCAAAACCATGCGCTTAAATTTCCTGTTCTTTGCCCCCAGTCTCATGTTGCTGCTGACCGGCTGTGCCGCGCCGCCGGTAGTGGTGAACGTGGCCGACTATCTCGCGGCACCGCAGCGCTATGCCAAGGCTGATGCCGTCGTGCGCACCGACCTCGCTACCTTGCTTGCCAACGCGGATATCCTCAAGGGACGGCGGGTGGAGCTTTCAGGCCAGGTTGACTACCGTGGCCACGTTATTGGTTTTAATTATTGGCATTTTTATCTGATGGATGGGCAGGGGCATCGGTTGCGTAGCTATGAGAGGGAGTACCGCGTGGATAGCTGGGTGTGGGCATCCACACTGGCGCGAAAGGCGGGTGCCGATCATGGCACTGTGGTGGTGAGCGGCCGCTACGAGCCGCCGTCCGACCTGGAACTCGACTGGTTTGACTATCTGGGCCACCATGTTGACACCGATTATCGGCCGCCAAAGGTGTTTATCCCGTGGCGGCATTGAACAGGCTGCGACAAAGACAGGGCATAGCGCATTGTGCCCCGGCCTTTGGATGATTGCTGCAATGATGACTTTGCTTCGCAAGGAGTTGACCAGGCTATTGATAGGGTACGCGTGTCACATTGCTGATGGGCGATAGTTAAAGTCGGTGCTGGCGACACGCCGCAAAGCCGTGAATCCGTTTCTGGAAAGCCCCCTTTGGGGACGGCGCATGGCGATGATATGTCGGTGTGCGTTCAAACAGGCGGCAGGATCTTTCCCGGGTTGAGAATGTTGTGCGGGTCCAGCGCCTGCTTGAGGGTGCGCATCACCTCGATAGCCACCGCGCCGTGCTCGGGCAGCAGGTAGTCGCGCTTGCCCAGGCCGACGCCATGTTCGCCGGTCGACGTACCATCCATGCGGATCGCACGTTGCGCGAGGCGGTCGGCGAAATCATGGGCGCGTTTGCCTTCCTCCGGTTTGGCCGGATCGCTTAGCACGACGACATGAAAATTGCCGTCGCCTACATGGCCGACGATGGGCGCCGGGAGGTTCAGCGTGGCGATGTCGTCCATGGTTTCGGCGATGCACTCGGCAAGCCGCGAGATAGGCACGCAAACGTCGGTCGACAGGGCGCGCGAGCCGGGCTTGAGGCCGTGCGCCGCCCATAGCGCGTCATGCCGCGCCTGCCAGAGCCGGCTGCGGTCTTCGGTGCGGGTGGCCCATTCGAAACCCTGTGCCTCGTGCTCATTGGCGATGCCCGCCACGGTTGCTGTCTGCTCCTCAACGCTGCCTGGCGAGCCGTGCAATTCAAAGAACAGCGTGGGCGCTTCGCGCAGGCCGGTATTGCTGTGCCGGTTGAGCGCGGCGATGGCTAGCGTATCCAGCAGCTCGATACGCGCCACCGGCACGCCAAGCTGTATGGTTTGGATCACGGTATTCACCGCGGCGGCGATGCTGGGGAAAGTGCACACCGCGCTGGCAATCGCTTCCGGTACAGGATGCAGGCGCACGGTCAGTTCGGTGATGATGCCCAGCGTGCCTTCCGAGCCGACCAATAGGCGGGTGAGGTCATAACCGGCGGATGATTTGCGCGCGCGGCCGCCGGTCTTGAGAATGCGGCCATCGGCCAGCACGGCGGTCAGCCCCAGCACATTCTCGCGCATCGTGCCGTAGCGCACGGCGTTGGTGCCCGATGCGCGCGTCGCCGCCATGCCGCCCAGGCTGGCGTCGGCGCCGGGATCGATCGGGAAGAACAGGCCGCTACCATTGAGCGCCGCGTTGAGTTGCTTGCGCGTCACGCCGCATTGCACCGTGGCGTCCATGTCTTCAGTGCGGACGGTGAGTATCTGATTCAGCGCGGACAGGTCGATGCAGATGCCGCCCTGCACGGCCAGGATGTGGCCTTCCAGCGAAGTGCCCGCGCCATAGGCGATGACGGGGGTGCGATAGGCATTGCACAGCGGGAGAATCTCGGCGACCTCGGCGGTGGATTCGACGAACACCACGCCATCGGGTGGCATCGGCGGGTGCGGCGATTCATCCTTGCCATGATGCAGGCGCACGGCTTCAGCCATTGAAAAGCGAGAACCAAACCGGGCAGTCAAGCGGTCAACAAGGCTTGTTGGCAGCCTTTGTGGCAGCGGCGGTCGATTGAATGGTGCATCCATGAAGCGGAATCCTGGGCAAAATTGTTTTGGGTAATCCTGCTGGCGTGATGAACTGTTACATCAGAACTGTTACATCAATGCAACATTAACGGGCACGAGCCAGCGGTAAAATTGCTGCCTAGTCGAATGGCTATGATAAACCGATAGCCGGTTGGAGGAAAAATGCGCTTCACGAGAATACGAGCCATACGCGCCCGGAAAATGCTGCTGGGTCTGTGTCTGATATCCGGCATCAGCCATGCAGCGCTGCCAGTAACCCAGGAAATCACCTTGCGCCATGCGCTGGACGGCAAGGCGCAGGATGCGCTGGCGACGCTGGTGATGCGGTTTAACGACAGCCTGAAGGGCAAGGGGCGGGTGGTGTTGCAGGATGCGCGCAGTGTCGAAAACAAGCAGCAATTGCCGGTGCTGGCCTTGCTGGACGTGGATGACAGCATGGCGTTCTTTGATACGCGCCCGCGCTTCATGCCGTTGTTCAAGATGATGCGTGACGGTGGCCAGTCGTTGAACATGGCGCAGCTTTATCCGCAGATGTTGGATGCGGTGGATGATGATCGCGGCCAAGTGCAGGCCTTGCCCATGGGCATGTCGCTGCCAGTACTGCTGATCAATCATGCGTTGTTACCTCAAGTGACGCCGGTCATCGACCTGAGTCCGCGCACCTGGCTGGAGGTGCAGAACATCGCGGGTACGCTTTACGACCACGGCGTCAAATGTCCGCTGACCAGCAGCCGCTTTGCCTGGGTGCATCTGGAAAACATGGCCGCCCAGCATGGCGAGCAAATCGAGTTCCGCAGCGGCCGCATTGAAAAAGTCAAAGCCAACAGCCTGATGAACGTCAAGCATCTGGCGCTGCTGGCAAGCTGGCAGAAGAGCCGTTACTTCCATTATTTCGGGCCGGATGGCGAGGGTAGCCAGCGCTTCCTGAATGGTGAGTGCGCAATGCTCACCGGCGAATCCGCGTTGTATGTCGCTGCCCGCGCCGCCGGCATGGATGTCACCATCGCGCCGCTGCCTTATTACGATGACGCGTATGGCGCACAGCGCGAAAAAGTGTTGCCCGACGGCGCGGCGCTGTGGGTGTTGCCCGGGCATAAAAAAGCGGCGTATCAACTGGCTGCGCGCTTTGTCACTTATCTGTTGCGGCCGGATGTGCAAAAAGACTGGGTGCGCGCCAGCGGCTCATTGCCCATGACGCCGGACGCGCTGATTGCACTGCGCGAATCGGGCATGCCTGCGGCTATTGCCGATGCGGCGGACAGGCGACTCGCGGACTCGCGCAAGGGCAGCACGCGCGTCCGCCCCGGCCCTTTGCGTGACCGCCTGCGCAGGGTGTTGGGCGAAGAAGTGGCGTTGGTGTGGAGTTCGCCCATGCCGGCCAAAGAGGCGCTGGACATCACTACACGCCGTGCCAACGAGGCCGCGCCATCGGTTGCCGAATCAATTGCAAAAGCAGTTACCGGCAAAGCGAAACACCCCAAGTGATCGCTCGCCTGTACTACCCGCGCATCATCGCGCATCGCGGCGGCGGTGCGCTGGCGCCGGAAAATACGCTGGCCGGTCTGCGCATCGCGGCGCGCATGGGCTGCCGGGGTGTGGAGTTCGATGTCGCGTTGACTGCCGATGGCGTGCCCATCCTGATGCACGATGAAACGCTGGAACGTACCACCAATGGGACGGGTTTCGTTGCCGCCAAAATGGCGGCGGAGGTCGCCTGTCTTGATGCGGGCGGCAAACATCATCGCGCATTCGCCGTCGAGCCAGCACGCCCCGCAGGAAGTACCCTTGGGGTGCCGACTTTTCAGGCCGCCTTGCAAACCTGCACCGAGCTCGGCCTGTGGATGAATGTGGAGATCAAACCGACGCCGGGTACCGAGGCCGTGACAGGGCGTGTCGTGGCCAGCGCCGTGGCTGCGCACCTGGCTGCCCATCCTGCTGTTGCCATCGTCTTGTCGTCATTTTCCGTGTTGTCGCTGCAGCAGGCGATGCAAGTTGCAACGACCATCCCGCGTGCGTTGCTCATGGAAACAATTCCCACCGACTGGCGCAGGCAACTGGCCAGCGCCGGGGCATCGGCCTTGCACACGGCGGCGGCAGGCATCACTGCGGAGCGCATTGCGCTGCTTTGTAACAGCGGCATTCCGCTCGCCTGTTATACGGTGAATGATCGCGCCACGGCCGACGCCCTGTTTGCCGCAGGCGTCAGCGCGATTTTCACCGACCGCATTGATCTCTGGACGCCAGCAGAAATGTAACGCGCAGCCATACCTGCTTACATTTCCGTTGTCGCCTGTTGGGAGGTTGCCGCGTTAATCTGCGCGTGGGACTAAACAGCCTAGCCCATACCTATCCACCATGACTTACTTCGCGCAAGGAGCATGCATATGAAACACACATCACATTTCATCGTTGGCGCATTCATTCTGTCCGCTGCCTTACCCGTTCTGGCACAGACCGACACGCCCAATATCGATCAGCGGCAGCAAAACCAGCAACAGCGCATCGAGCAGGGGGAACAATCCGGGACGCTGACGGGGAAAGAAGCCAACCATCTCGAAAGGGCGCAAGAACGCGTACAGGGCATGGAAGACAAAGCGAAAGCCGATGGCAGCGTTACCGCGCAGGAGCGCAAGCGCCTGCAACATGCCGAGAACGTGCAAAACCGGCATATCTATCGCCAGAAACGCGACCGCCAGCATGACTTGAATAATGATGGCGCCAGGGATCATCTGCGACGCAGACAGCGCTGATTTTCCCGCAGTCCCCCGGAGAGCCCGCCGTCGTGCGGGCTTTTTTATGTCCTGATCGCGTAAAATCAGCACCTTGCACCGTTGCTGACTCCATCATGACCTCCGCCGAAATCCGCCAGAAATTCCTCGATTTTTTTGCCTCCAAAGGACATCAGGTTGTCCCCTCCAGTTCGCTGGTGCCGCAAGAAGACCCGACACTGCTGTTCACCAACGCGGGCATGAACCAGTTCAAGGATGTCTTTCTCGGCTTTGACAAGCGCACTTACACCCGCGCTGCCTCATCGCAAAAATGCGTGCGAGCCGGTGGCAAGCACAATGACCTGGAAAACGTCGGCTATACCGCACGGCATCACACCTTTTTTGAAATGCTGGGTAATTTCAGCTTCGGTGATTATTTCAAGCAAGATGCCATTCACTACGCCTGGGAATTACTCACCGAAGTCTTCAAGCTGCCAAAAGACAAGCTCTATGTCACCGTGTATGCCGAAGATGATGAGGCCCATGCCATCTGGACCAAAGAGGTAGGGCTCAGTGCCGACCGCGTGATCCGCATTGGCGACAACAAGGGCGCACGCTATGCGTCGGATAACTTCTGGATGATGGGCGACACAGGTCCCTGCGGCCCGTGCACCGAGATTTTTTACGATCATGGCGAGCACATCCCCGGCGGTTTGCCCGGCACGCCGGAAGAGGATGGCGATCGTTATATCGAAATCTGGAACAACGTGTTCATGCAGTTCAACCGCGACGAAAAAGGCGTGATGCACCCGCTGCCCAAACCTTCGGTGGATACCGGCATGGGGCTGGAGCGCATCACTGCCGTGCTGCAACACGTACACAGCAATTACGAGATTGACCTGTTCCAGAACCTGATCCGGGCCGCCGCACGCGAAACGCAGTGCGCCGACCTGCAAAGTCCTTCATTGAAGGTGCTGGCCGACCACATCCGCGCCACGTCTTTTTTGATTGCCGATGGCGTGATTCCCGGCAACGAAGGGCGCGGCTATGTCCTGCGCCGCATCATCCGTCGCGCCATCCGCCACGGCTACAAGCTCGGTGTGCGCACAGCGTTTTTCCACAAGCTGGTACCCGATCTGGTGGCTGACATGGGCGCGGCATATCCCGAGCTGCTCGCCGGACGCACGCACATCATGGCGGTGCTGAAACAGGAAGAAGAGCGCTTTTTTGCCACGATAGAAAACGGCATGGCGATTCTGGAAACCGAATTATTGGCCATGCAGCAGCAACAGCGCAGTGTCCTCAACGGCGAGACGGCTTTCAAGCTGCACGACACCTATGGCTTTCCGCTGGATTTGACGGCCGACATCTGCCGCGAGCAAGGCGTGACGGTTGATACTGCCGCGTTCGACGTCGCAATGAAACGGCAAAAGGAACAAGCCCGCGCCGCAGGCAAATTCACCATGGCAACGCAGGTGGAATACACGGGTGCGCCGACCGATTTCCAAGGCTATGCCACGCTGGAAACCCAGGTCAGCGTGCTCGCCTTGTACAAGGATGGCGTGGCGGTGGATGCGCTGACCGAAGGCGAACTGGGCGTGGTAGTGCTGGATCGCACGCCGTTCTATGCCGAGTCGGGCGGCCAGGCCGGCGACCGCGGCGAACTGCGCGGCGGCGGGGCGATTTTCAGCGTGGAAGACACGCAAAAAATCCAGGCGGATGTGTTTGGTCATCATGGTGTCGTTACGATGGGTTCATTAAAAGTCGGCGCTGGCGTGACGGCGGCTGTGGACGCGGCAGCGCGTGCGCGCACCGCGCGCCACCATTCGGCCACGCATCTGCTGCACAAGGCGCTGCGCGACCGGCTCGGTCCCCACGTGCAGCAAAAAGGCTCGCAAGTGGATGCCAGCAAAACGCGCTTTGATTTCGCCCACACCCAGCCGTTGAGCAGCGCCGACATTGCGTATATTGAGCAGCAGGTGAATGCGGAAATCCTCGCCAATGCCGCCACGCAAGCCCGCGTGCTGCCGCTGGAAGAAGCAAAAAAAACCGGTGCGATGATGCTGTTCGGGGAGAAATATGGCGATGAAGTGCGTGTGCTGGAAATCGGCAGCAGCCGCGAACTGTGCGGCGGCACGCATG
>Ga0209066_10008343_pt1 | contig 10055 bp, 3 predicted proteins | sample All_14_2_FD_187198 | JGI IMG/M metagenome (GOLD analysis project Ga0209066, IMG submission 187198) | Freshwater microbial communities in response to fracking from Pennsylvania, USA - Allegheny Zone_MetaG_DW_15 (SPAdes) (version 2) ... | reverse complement strand
GGCGATGCTGGTCGGCGCCTCGGCGTAGTGATCGAACTCCATCGTGTACGTCGCGCGACCTTGACTCATCGAACGCAGCGTCGTTGCGTACCCGAACATTTCGCCCAAGGGGACCATCGCGTTGATGATCTTGCCGGACGGGCTGTCGTCCGAGCCCTGCAACAAGCCACGACGACGACTCAAATCGCCCATGACGTCGCCCATGTAGTCTTCCGGGGTGACAACCTCGACCTTCATCACAGGCTCAAGAAGCACCGGGTTTGCCTTGGCAAATGCCTCCTTGAACGCCATCGAACCGGCGACCTTAAACGCCATTTCGTTGGAGTCAACGTCGTGGAAGCTACCGTCCACGGCGCGAACCTTGATGTCCACAACGGGGTAGCCAGCCATCGGCCCAGTCGTCATTGCCTCCTGGATGCCTTTGTCGGATGCCGAAACGTATTCCTTCGGCACCACACCACCAACAATTGCGCTCTCGAACAGGTAGCCCTTACCGCGCTCCTGCGGCTCCATCTCGATGACGATGTGACCATACTGGCCACGGCCGCCGGACTGGCGGACAAACTTGCCTTCCTGCTTGACTGCCTTGCGGATCGTTTCGCGGTATGCCACCTGCGGTTTACCCACATTGGCTTCAACGTTGAACTCACGCTTCATGCGATCAACAAGAATTTCGAGGTGCAACTCACCCATACCAGAAATAATGGTCTGCCCGGATTCTTCATCCGTGCGTACGCGGAAAGACGGATCTTCCTGCGCCAAGCGCCCGAGCGCGACGCCCATCTTTTCCTGGTCGGACTTGGTCTTCGGCTCTACTGCCATGGAGATAACGGGTTCGGGGAACACCATCCTCTCAAGCGTAACCACATGATCTTGCGAGCAAAGCGTGTCACCCGTCGTGACGTCCTTCAAACCCACCGCCGCAGCGATGTCACCCGCCAACACTTCCTTGATTTCTTCACGCTGGTTTGCGTGCATCTGCAGGATTCGGCCGATGCGCTCTTTCTTGCCTTTCACCGGGTTGTACAGCTGGTCTCCAGCGTTCAGCGTGCCCGAGTAAACCCGGAAGAAGGTCAGCGAGCCCACAAACGGATCGGTCATGATCTTGAAGGCGAGCGCCGAGAACGGCTCAGCATCACCGGCCTTACGCACAATCTCGTTCTCGTTTTCGTCGATACCTTTGACCGGCGGACGATCCGAAGGCGCGGGCAAGTAACGAATGACCGCATCCAGCATCGCCTGAACACCTTTGTTCTTGAAGGCGGTGCCGCAAAATGCAGGAATGACCTCGCAGCGCAGGGTCCGCTCGCGAATCCCGGCAATGATCTCGTCCTCCGACAGATCACCTTCTTCGAGGTACTTGTTCATCAAGTCCTCTGAAGCCTCTGCCGCCGCCTCGACCATGAATGCACGCGCTTTCGCGCATTGATCAGCCAGATTGGCCGGAACGTCTGCGTAGGTGAAGGTATTGCCGTTGGTCGCCATGTCCCAAACGATCGCCTTCATCTTCAGCAGATCGACCACACCCTCAAAGTTCTCCTCAGCACCAATCGCCACCTGCATCGGAACCGGATATGCCCCGAGGCGGCTCTTGAGCTGATCGATCACCTTGGTGAAGTTCGCACCTGTGCGATCCATCTTGTTGACGAAAGCCAGACGCGGCACGTTGTACTTGTTCGCTTGGCGCCAGACGGTTTCAGACTGCGGCTGAACGCCACCCACCGCGCACAGCACGAAAACAGCACCATCGAGAACGCGAAGCGAGCGCTCCACCTCAATGGTGAAGTCCACGTGACCTGGTGTGTCGATGATATTGAAACGATGCTGCGGGAAGGACTTGTCCATCCCCTGCCAGAAGCAGGTGGTCGCAGCGGAGGTGATCGTGATGCCACGCTCCTGCTCCTGCTCCATCCAGTCCATCGTGGCTGCGCCATCGTGAACCTCGCCAATCTTGTGATTGACGCCGGTATAGAAGAGGATGCGTTCGGTGGTCGTCGTCTTGCCAGCATCAATGTGAGCCATGATGCCGAAATTGCGATAGCGTTCGATGGGTGTGGTGCGGGCCACGATAATTGCCTTTTTCTGTTACCAGCGGTAATGCGAGAAGGCCTTGTTGGCCTCTGCCATACGATGTGTTTCTTCGCGCTTCTTGACCGCGCCACCACGACTTTCTGCGGCATCGAGCAATTCGCCTGCCAGCTTGCGCGGCATGGAAGTTTCCCCGCGCTTGCGCGCTGACTCGATCACCCAGCGCATCGCCAGTGCAACGCGGCGAGCGGAGCGAACCTCGACAGGGACCTGATAGGTCGCACCACCGACGCGGCGGGACTTCACTTCGACCGCAGGCGCGACGTTGCCGAGCGCCTTTTCAACCAGCTCCAACGGATTGGCGTTCTTCTGACCAATCACTTCCATTGCACCGTAGACGATGCGCTCAGCCACGGCCTTCTTGCCGCTCTGCATCACCATATTGATGAAACGCGCAACCATCTGGCTGCTGTGCTTCGGATCGGGAAGAACTGTGCGTGTTCCTGGGGAACCTTTACGAGACATGATGCAAACCTGATTTATGTAGACTGCAAATATCCGTTACCGGCAAACCGGCTGCGGATCACTTCTTGGGACGCTTGGCGCCGTACTTGGAGCGCCCTTGGCGACGCTTGGCAACACCAACCGCGTCCAATGAACCGCGCACGGTGTGATAGCGCACACCCGGCAAATCCTTGACGCGACCGCCACGAATCAGCACGACCGAGTGCTCTTGCAGGTTGTGACCTTCGCCACCGATGTAGCTGATCACCTCAAAGCCGTTGGTCAAGCGAACCTTTGCCACCTTGCGGAGCGCGGAGTTCGGCTTCTTGGGCGTTGTCGTATAAACACGCGTGCAAACACCGCGACGCTGCGGGCAACTAGCCAACGCAGGTGATGCACTCTTGTAGGTTTTCGGTTGCCGGGGCTTGCGCACCAGCTGATTGATCGTCGCCATGTTGATGCAACCTCAGAAAAAATCGACGGCAAAGCCACCCGGCCAGCCAAGACCAAAAAGTTTAAAACGCAGCAAACACCCCGTCAAACCGAGGTGACAGTTCAGCTTCCTTGCGCGAAACACGAGGCGCGTCCTGCGCCTCGTTTCATTTTCCACACGCTGCCAAAAGGCGCGGTTCAACTAAGATCGGGAAAGGCGCGGGTTAGTGATCACCCGACTCTGAGCCGACCTCCATAGAGGCCGTCGACCGCAACACATCCAATTCTGCGTCGGTCAACTCAGTACCACCTCGCCGGCGCTTGCTGTGATACGCAAGACCAGTGCCAGCAGGGATCAAGCGGCCAACGATAACATTCTCTTTCAGGCCGCGCAAGGTATCTCGAGTGCCCCGAACTGCAGCTTCGGTCAGCACACGCGTGGTTTCCTGGAACGATGCGGCAGAGATGAACGACTCGGTGGCAAGCGACGCCTTGGTGATACCCAAAAGCACCGGATCGTACTTCGCAACAATTCCGCTGCGCGCCGCAGCCCTGCTGTTTTCTTCGATCACGCGCACACGATCCATTTGCTCGCCGCGCAGGAAGCGTGTATCGCCCGCGTCGGTAATCTCAACCTTACGCAGCATCTGACGAATGATCGTCTCGATGTGCTTGTCGTTGATCTTCACACCCTGCAAGCGGTACACGTCCTGAATTTCCTTGACGAGGTACGCCGCCAGAGGCTCAACTCCCTTCAGGCGCAGGATGTCCTGCGGATTGGGCTCACCATCGACGACTGTCTCACCCTTCTCAACGTGTTCGCCTTCGAACACGATGATCTGGCGATACTTCGGAATCAGTTCTTCGTGCTCGTTGCCGTCAGCGTCCTTGATGATCAGGCGTTGCTTGCCCTTGGTGTCCTTGCCGAAGCTGACCACACCGGAACGCTCGGCGAGAATTGCCGGATCCTTCGGCTTACGCGCTTCGAAGAGGTCCGCCACACGGGGCAGACCGCCGGTAATGTCGCGTGTCTTTGAGGCTTCCTGCGGGATCTTGGCAACCACGTCACCAACGCCAACCGGCGCACCGTCCTGCAAGTTCACCACTGAACGAGGCGGCAGCAGGTACTGTGCGGGAAGGTCGGTGCCGGGAATGGTCAGGTCCTTGCCATTGGCGTCAACAATGCGAACGATCGGGCGCAAATCCTTGCCCTGAGAACCGCGGCGCTTGGGGTCCGTGATCTCGGAACTGGAAAGCCCGGTAAGTTCGTCGACCTTTTCGATGACAGTAATGCCCTCGACGAAGTCGATGAAACGCACAAACCCCGCCACTTCCGAAACGATCGGATGGTTGTGTGGATCCCAGTTGGCCGCAACCTGACCCGCCTTAATGGATTCGCCGTCTTTGAAGTTGATGACGGCTCCGTAGGGCAGCTTATAGCGCTCGCGCTCACGACCATGGCCATCCATGACCGAAATTTCACCCGAGCGCGACACGGCCACCAAATGACCATTGGCATGGTGAACGGTCTTCAGGTTGTTGAACTTGACGCTACCGCTGGTTCGTACCGGAATGTTGTCCACCGCCGCCGCACGCGATGCAGCACCACCGATGTGGAAGGTACGCATTGTCAACTGCGTTCCGGGCTCACCAATCGACTGGGCCGCGATGACACCGACCGATTCACCAATATTCACAATATGGCCGCGCGCCAGGTCGCGTCCGTAGCAGTTGGCACACACACCGAAGCTGGACTCGCAAGTGATGGTCGAGCGCACCTGAATGCTCTGAACGCCAGCGTCTTCAAGCTTCTGAACCCATTTTTCATCCAGCAGCGTGTTGCGAGTGACAATCGGATCTTCATCATTGCCGGGCAGATAGACGTCTTCCGCGACCATCCGGCCGAGTACGCGCTCGCGCAGTGGCTCCACCACGTCACCACCTTCCACGATAGGCGTCATGGTCAAGCCATGATGCGTACCGCAATCCACCTCGGTAATAACGACGTCCTGTGCAACGTCGACGAGTCGACGCGTCAGGTAACCCGAGTTTGCGGTCTTCAGCGCGGTATCCGCCAAGCCTTTTCGGGCACCGTGCGTAGAGATGAAGTACTGCAGAACGTCGAGGCCTTCACGGAAGTTCGCCTTGATGGGCGTTTCGATGATCGAGCCGTCCGGCTTGGCCATCAAGCCACGCATACCGGCGAGCTGACGGATCTGCGCCGCACTACCGCGGGCACCGGAATCCGCCATAATGTAGATCGAGTTCATCGATTTCTGGTCGATGGTCTCGCCTTTCGCGTTCTGCACCTTTTCGGTGCCGATCCCTTCGATCATCGCCTTCGCCACCAATTCATTGGTGCGCGACCAGATGTCGACGACCTTGTTGTATCGCTCGCCGGCGGTAACCAAGCCGCCCTGGTACTGCTCCTGAATCTCAAGAACTTCGCGCTCGGCGACCTCAAGAATGCCGCGCTTGGCGTCGGGGATCACCATGTCATCGATTCCGATCGAGACACCCGCACGCGTTGCATTGCGGAACCCGGTGTACATCAGCTGGTCGGCAAAAATCACCGTGTCCTTCAGGCCAAGCTCACGGTAGCAAGCATTGATCAGTCGGCTGATCGCCTTCTTGTTCAGTTCGGTATTGACCAAATTGAACGACAAGCCTTCGGGCAGGATCTCGGCCAGCATGGCGCGTCCCACCGTGGTGTCCACGATGGAGGTCTTTTCAGTCCGCGTACCGTCTTCGGCGATTTCGACTTGGCGCAGGCGAACTTTTACCTTCGCATGCAGCTCGGCGACGCGATTGTCGTAGGCGCGCTGCACTTCAGCGAGGTTGGCGAAAACCATTCCCTCGCCTTTCTTGTTTTCCAGCGCGCGGGTCATGTAGTACAGCCCCAGAACGACGTCCTGGGTCGGCACGATGATCGGTTCACCGTTGGCGGGCGACAGGATGTTGTTGGTCGACATCATCAGTGCGCGCGCTTCCAACTGAGCTTCCAGTGAGAGCGGCACATGGACCGCCATCTGGTCGCCGTCGAAGTCCGCATTGAACGCGGTACACACCAGCGGGTGAAGCTGAATGGCCTTGCCTTCGACCAAAACCGGCTCGAACGCCTGAATACCCAAGCGATGCAGCGTCGGCGCACGGTTCAGCATCACCGGGTGTTCGCGAATCACCTCTTCCAGGATGTCCCAGACTTCGGCGGACTCGCGCTCGACAAGTTTTTTGGCAGCCTTGATGGTGGTCGCCAGACCACGGCGCTGCAGCTTGGAGAAAATGAACGGCTTGAACAATTCGAGCGCCATCTTCTTCGGCAGACCGCACTCGTGCAGACGCAGGGTGGGACCGACCACGATGACCGAACGGCCGGAGTAGTCGACGCGTTTGCCAAGCAGATTCTGGCGGAACCGGCCCTGCTTGCCCTTGATCATGTCGGCCAAGGACTTGAGCGGACGCTTGTTGGTGCCGGTGATGGCACGACCACGGCGACCGTTGTCCATCAGCGCATCAACCGACTCCTGCAGCATGCGCTTTTCATTGCGCACGATGATGTCTGGCGCCGCCAACTCCAACAGGCGCTTCAGGCGGTTGTTGCGATTGATGACGCGGCGATACAGGTCGTTCAGGTCGGAGGTCGCAAAGCGCCCACCATCCAACGGAACCAAGGGGCGCAAGTCCGGCGGCAACACGGGCAACACCGTCATCACCATGAATTCCGGGCGGTTTCCCGAATCGAGGAATGCCTCGACCAGCTTGATCCGCTTGGACAGACGCTTGAGCTTGGTCTCCGAATTGGTGGAGCCCATCTCTTCCTTCAACTTTGCCAGCTCGGAGGCCAAGTCGATGGACTTGAGCAACTCGTACACGGCTTCGGCACCCATGCGGGCATCGAACTCGTCGTTGTGCTCGGTGACTGCCTGGAGGTACTCCTCTTCGGTCAACAGCTGGCCACGCTCGAGTGGCGTCAGGCCGGGCTCGATGACGACAAAGGCTTCGAAATAGAGGATGCGCTCGATGTCGCGCAAGGTCATGTCCAGCATCAAACCGATGCGGGACGGCAATGACTTCAGGAACCAGATGTGCGCTACCGGCGACGCGAGGTCGATATGCCCCATCCGCTCACGACGCACCTTGGCCAAGGTCACTTCGGTGCCGCACTTCTCGCAGACGACACCACGGTGCTTCATGCGTTTGTACTTGCCGCAGAGACATTCGTAGTCCTTGATAGGACCAAAGATGGCCGCGCAGAAGAGACCATCGCGCTCGGGCTTGAAGGTGCGGTAGTTGATCGTTTCCGGCTTCTTCACTTCCCCATAGGACCAGGAGCGGATCAAATCCGGTGAGGCCAGCGCGATCTTGATGGCATCAAAATCGAGCGCCTGGCGCTGCTGATTGAACAGGTTAAGCAAGTCTTTCATGGCTTACTCCATTGGAGCTGGAAGGAGGTTGATCTGGGGGAACACGAGGAGCCGGGGCGGCAGCCCGCCCCGGCGAGGTCCCTGTCAGTGCTCTTCCAGCTCGATATTGATCGCGAGCGACCGGATTTCCTTGACCAGCACGTTGAACGACTCAGGCATGCCCGCGGCCATTTCGTGATTGCCGTCCACGATGTTCTTGTACATCTGGTTGCGACCCTGCACGTCGTCCGACTTGACGGTGAGCATTTCCTGCAGCGTGTACGCAGCGCCATAGGCTTCGAGTGCCCAGACTTCCATTTCACCGAATCGCTGGCCGCCGAACTGCGCCTTGCCTCCCAGTGGCTGCTGCGTCACCAGCGAGTAGGGGCCGGTCGAACGCGCGTGCATCTTGTCATCCACCAAGTGGTTCAGCTTCAGCATGTGCATGTAACCGACGGTCACTTCGCGATCAAACGCCTCGCCCGTGCGTCCATCGAACAGCACCGTCTGGCCACTTTCCGGCAACTCGGCCAAGCGAAGCATGGCCTTGATTTCCGCTTCGGTCGCACCGTCGAACACTGGCGTTGCCATCGGCACACCCGCGGTCAAGTTGCGCGCCATGGCCAGCAGTTCGCTATCGCTGAACTGCGACAGATCGACACGGTCGCCAACCAATGACTTGTCGTGGTTGTAGATCTGGTCAAGGAACTTACGCAACTCGGACACCTTTTCCTGCGCGTCGAGCATGCGTTGAATCTTCTCGCCAAGACCTTTGGCCGCCCAGCCCAGATGCACTTCCAGAACTTGCCCAATATTCATGCGCGACGGCACGCCCAGCGGGTTGAGGACGATATCGACCGGACGACCGTCGGCGGCATAGGGCATGTCTTCGACCGGCTGAATCATCGAAATGACACCCTTGTTGCCGTGACGTCCAGCCATCTTGTCGCCGGGCTGAATGCGACGCTTCACCGCAAGGAACACCTTGACCATCTTCAACACGCCCGGGGCAAGATCATCACCCGCCGTGATCTTGGCGCGTTTGTCGGTAAAGCGCTTCTCGAATTCCTTCTTGTGAGTCTCGATCTGCTTCTGCGCGCGCTCAACGAAGTCCGCCGCATCCTCGTCCTTCATGCGGATCGAGAACCACTCGTCCTTCTTGAGCGAACTGAGGTACTCGTCGGTGACCTCGGCGCCCTTCTTGATACCGCCCGGACCACCGTTAGCGACGCGTCCCACAATCTGCGTGCGCAAGCGCGCGAAGATGGCACTTTCCAGAATACGGAACTGGTCATCGAAGTCCTTCTTGACCCGACGCACTTCCATGTCCTCGATTTGCCGAGCACGCTTGTCTTTTTCGATGCCGTCTCGCGTGAACACCTGCACATCGATAACCGTGCCGTCCATACCGGGCGGAACGCGCAAGGAACTGTCCTTGACGTCGGAGGCCTTCTCACCAAAGATCGCACGCAACAGCTTCTCTTCGGGGGTCAACTGGCTCTCGCCCTTCGGCGTGACCTTACCAACGAGAATGTCGCCAGCCTGGACCTCGGCACCGATATAGACCACACCGGACTCATCCAGACGCCCGAGTGCCTGTTCGGACACATTGGGGATGTCTGCGGTGATTTCTTCCGGCCCAAGCTTGGTGTCGCGGGCAACGCAGGTCAGTTCTTCGATGTGAATCGTGGTGTATCGATCCTGCTGCACGACGCGCTCTGAAATGAGGATCGAGTCTTCGAAGTTGTAACCATTCCAAGGCATGAACGCGACGAGCATGTTCTGCCCCAGCGCCAGTTCGCCAATATCCGTCGACGGACCGTCCGCCAGCACATCACCGCGTTGCACGCGATCACCGACATTCACCAACGGACGCTGGTTGATGCAGGTGTTCTGGTTCGAACGCGTGTACTTGGTCAAGGTGTAGATGTCGACGCCTGCGTCGTTGTCACCCACTTCATCTTCATTTACACGCACAACGATACGCGCCGCATCGACCTGATCGATCACACCGCCACGCAGCGCAACCGAGTTCACACCCGAATCGCGAGCAACCGCCTTCTCGATACCGGTACCCACCAGCGGCGTCTGCGCGCGCAGCGTCGGCACAGCCTGACGCTGCATGTTCGCACCCATCAGCGCGCGGTTCGCGTCGTCGTGCTCGATGAACGGCACCAGCGCTGCCGCAACCGACACGGTCTGCATCGGCGACACATCCATGTACTGGATTTCCATGGGTGAACGCAGCAGCGACTCGCCCTGATAACGACAGGGCAAAAACTGTTCGATGAAGGCACCGTCTTCGGTCAGATTGGCGTTGGCCTGCGCCACCGCAAACTCCGCCTCCTCAATCGCGGACAGGAAGTCGATCTGGTCGGTCACCTTGCCGTTCACGACACGCCGATACGGTGTTTCCAGAAAACCGTAACCGTTGGTTCGCGCATAGCACGCCAGCGAGTTGATCAGACCAATGTTCGGACCTTCCGGGGTTTCGATGGTGCAAACGCGACCATAGTGTGTCGGATGCACGTCGCGCACTTCGAAACCTGCGCGTTCGCGGGTCAGTCCGCCCGGTCCCAATGCCGACACGCGGCGCTTGTGGGTCACTTCCGAAAGGGGATTGTTCTGATCCATGAACTGCGAAAGTTGCGACGAACCGAAGAACTCCTTGATCGCCGCTGCCACCGG
>Ga0209066_10008342_pt1 | contig 10058 bp, 10 predicted proteins | sample All_14_2_FD_187198 | JGI IMG/M metagenome (GOLD analysis project Ga0209066, IMG submission 187198) | Freshwater microbial communities in response to fracking from Pennsylvania, USA - Allegheny Zone_MetaG_DW_15 (SPAdes) (version 2) ... | reverse complement strand
CGAGCGGTTGATCTCGGTGAGTTCACGCAGTTCGCGGTCGGTGGTGGTGAAATAGACATAGGCGGGATCGAGCTGGGTGATCCGCGTCAGTACCGTCTGCTGCGGCTGCACCAGCGTCCCCTCGGGTGGCGAGGCCTCGATGCTGGTGAGGCCGGAGATCGGCGCCTTGATCACCGTGTATTCGAGATTGAGTTCGGCGGTCTGGACGTCGGCCTTGGCCGAGGCCAGCGCCGCGGTCGCCTGCTCGCGCGCCGCCGTCGCATCCTCGAGCGCCTTCTGCGTCGAGACCTGACGCGCCGCCAAGCCTTCGACGCGCGTGAAATTCTCGCTGGCCTGGGTCAGCGTGGCCTGGGCCTGCGCTTGCTGCGCCTTGGCACGCGCCAGGGCGGCTTCGTAGCTTCGCGGATCGATGCGGAACAGGACGTCGCCCGCCTTGACCGCCTCGCCGTCGGTGAACTCGCGCTTCAGCAGGAAGCCGCCGACCTGCGAGCGGATCTCGACGATCCGGAAGCCAGTGACGCGTCCCGCATAAAGCAAAGGCAGCGGCACATCGGCCGACACCAGCGTCGTCACGCCCACTTCGGCGGGTGGCGGCGCTGCGGCTGCGGGAGGTCCCTTGGCGCCGCGTGACACGAAGCCGTACACCGCGGCGGCCGTGATGGCGGCCAGGATGACAGCAATGACGGCAATGCGACCCGGAGATGCCTTGGCCATCTATGCAGCTCTTCCATTCGGGAGGCCGGTGAGCACCACCGTCATGAAGGTGACGGACGGCGGCACGGTTCGCAGGTTTTTTCCAAACGTGAACATCGCCCGCCCCCTCTCGACACCGGCAAGGCGACGTGCGACCACACCAGCCAAGCTCACCATCGAGTTGAACGCGTGAGCGAGCGCAACGTTGCGAACGCATTTGCAGGCATTGCCCGCAGAGCGGCAGGCCCAATGTCTGTTTAACCCTACAGTTGTTGCTGAAAAGCCGTTCCCGCGCAGTGTGTCGGTTACTCCGCGAGGAATTGACACAGCGCGGTGACGCAACCACATGTCGACTTCGCGACGCAGAATTGTTCGCGGGGGAGTCCAAGTGTCCGTACGTCGCCGCCTGCTGGCCGTTGCCAGCCTCAGCCTATTGGCATTTTCGTCCGCCGCGTCCGCCCAGGGCGGCCCGCCGGCCATGCCGGTCGGCGTTGCCGAGCCGCTCGCGAAGCGCATCACCCAGTGGGACGAGTATTCGGGCCGCTTCGAAGCCGTCGCGACCGTCGAAGTGCGGGCCCGCGTCTCCGGCTTCATCGACAAGATCGACTTCCGCGACGGCCAGATCGTCAAGGAGGGCGATCCGCTGTTCACCATCGACAAGCGTCCGTACGAGATCGCGGTCGAATCGGCCGAGGCCGAGGTTGCGCGCAACAAGGCGCAGGTCGATCTGGCCGAGCTGCAGGTCGGCCGCGGCGCTTCCCTGATCGCCTCCCGCACCATTACCGAGGCGGAGCAGGATTCGCGCAAGTCGACGCTCGCGGTCGCCCGCGCCCAGCTCAAGTCCGCCGAAGCGGCGCTGCGCAACGCGCAGCTCAACCTCGAATGGACCAACGTCACGGCACCGATCGCCGGCCGCATCTCGGACCGCAAGGTCGACGCCGGCAACCTGATCTCGGGCGGGCAGACCGGCGCCACGCTGCTGGCCACCATCGTCACGCTCGATCCCATCCGCTTCGTGTTCGACATCTCCGAGGCCGACCATCTGCGCTACAGCCGCCTGATCCTGTCGGGCGCGCTCGCCTCCTCGCGCGACGGCGCCAATCCCGTGCGCATCCGCCTCTCCGACGAAACCGACTGGAAGCGCACGGGCAAGGTCGACTTCGTCGACAATGCGATGACGGCGCGGTCGGGCACCATCCGCGTGCGTGCCCTGGTCGACAACAAGGACCAGCTGCTGACACCCGGCATCTTCGGCCGCGTGCAGCTGTTCGGCGGCGAGTACGACGCGCTGATGGTCCCCGACTCGGCCATCATCTCCGACCAGGCCCGCAAGATCGTGTTCACCGTCGGCGACGGCGACGTGGTGCAGGCCAAACCCGTGACCCTGGGCGCGATCGTCGACGGGCTTAGGGTGATCCGTTCCGGCCTCGCGCCCACCGACCGGGTCGTGCTCGACGGCCTCGCCAATCCCATGGTCCGGCCCGGTGCCAAGGTCGTGCCGCAGAAGGGCGAGATCGTCGCCAAGGCCAAGTAAGGGCCCCCCCATGCGTTTTTCCCATTTCTTCATCGACCGGCCGATCTTCGCGTCGGTGCTTTCGGTCATCATCGTGATCGTGGGCTTCATCGCCCAGCGCGGCCTGCCCGTGGCCGAGTATCCCGAGATCGCGCCGCCCACGGTCAACATCACCGCGACCTATCCCGGCGCCTCCGCCGAGGTGATCGCCGAGACGGTCGCCACGCCGATCGAGCTCGAGGTCAACGGCGTCGACGACATGCTCTACATCGAGTCGCAGTCGACCGGTGACGGACGCCTGTCGATCAACGTGGTTTTCAAACCCGGCGTCGACATCGACCAGGCGCAGGTGCTGGTGCAGAACCGGGTCGCGGTCGCCCAGCCGCGCCTGCCCGAGGACGTGCAGCGCCTCGGCATCGTGGTGCGCAAGGCCTCGCCCGACCTGATGATGGTCGTACACATGGTCTCGCCCGACGGCAGCCGCGACCAGCAGTACATCTCCAACTACGCCACGCTCTACGTGAAGGACGTGCTGACCCGCGTCGACGGCGTCGGCAACGTGCTGGTGTTCGGCGGTCGCGACTATTCGATGCGCATCTGGCTCGATCCGGCCCGCGTCGCCGCGCGCAACCTCACGGCGGGCGAAGTCGTGCTGGCGTTGCGCGCCGCCAACCTCCAGGTCGCGGCCGGTGCGGTCAACCAGGCGCCCGCGGTGTCGCCCGGCGGGTTCACCCTGTCGGTCCGCACCCTGGGACGGTTGAGCTCGCCCGACCAGTTCGAGAACATCGTGATCCGCGCCGAGCCGGACGGCTCGGTGACGCGCCTGCGCGACATCGCCCGCGTCGAACTGGGCGCGCAGGACTACACGCTCAACGCCTATCTCGACAACAAGACGGCCACGGCGCTCGGCATCTTCCAGCGACCGGGATCCAACGCGCTCGCCACCTCGGACGCGATCATCGCCGAGATGGAGCGGCTGAAGAAGAACTTCCCGTCCGGTCTCGACTACACGATCGTCTACAATCCCACGACCTTCATCCAGGCCTCGGTCGACGCCGTCATCACCACGCTGTTCGAAGCCGTGATCCTGGTGGTCGTCGTCGTGATCCTGTTCCTGCAGACCTGGCGCGCGGCGATCATCCCGATCCTCGCCATCCCCGTCTCGCTGATCGGCTCCTTCGCCGTGATGGCCGCGGTGGGCATCTCCTTCAACACGCTGTCGCTGTTCGGCCTGGTGCTGGCGATCGGCATCGTGGTCGACGATGCCATCGTCGTGGTCGAGAACGTCGAGCGCTACCTGACGCAGGGCATGTCGCCCAAGGAGGCCGCGCACAAGACGATGGACGAGGTCGGCGGTGCGCTGATCGCCATCTCGCTGGTGCTGATCGCGGTGTTCCTGCCGACCGCCTTCATCACCGGCCTGCAGGGCACCTTCTACAAGCAGTTCGCCATCACCATCGCCGCCTCGACCGCGATCTCGGCCTTCGTGTCGCTGACGCTGTCGCCGGCGATGGCGGCGCTGCTGCTGAAGACGCACGCCCTGTCGCATGTCGAGAAGCCGAAGCCCGGCCTGATGGACCGGCTCGCCTGGCCGGTCCACTGGTTCTTCGGTCACTTCAACCGCGGCTTCGAGGCGCTGTCGAATTTCTACGGGCGCATGACGGCCCGGGTGATCCGCATGGGCTTCATCATGCTGATCATCTACGCCGGCCTGCTGGCCCTCACCCAGAACCGGCTCGTCTCGACCCCCACCGGCCTGGTGCCGCAGCTCGACCGCTCCTACCTGATCGCGGCGATGCAGCTTCCGGCGGGCTCGACCCTCGAAAGGTCGGACGCGCTGGTGCGCAAGGCGAGCGAGATCATCATGTCGCGGCCGGGCGTCGCCAACGCCGTGTCGTTCGTCGGCTTCGACGGCGCCACCTTCACCAATGCGCCCAACACCGGCGTGATCTTCGTGACCCTGAAGCCGTTCAAGGAGCGGCCGGGCATCACCAAGGACATGATCCTGGCCGATCTGCGCGGCCAGATGTTCGCGCTGCGCGAGGCCTTCGTGTTCGTGCTGGAGCCGCCCTCGGTGCCGGGCATCGGCACCGGCGGCGGCCTCAAGGGGTACGTCCAGGACCGCGCCTCGCGCGGCCTGACGGCCCTGGAGGGTGCCACCTGGGCGCTGGCCGGCGCGGCCGGACAGGCGCCGGGCCTCACCCAGGCCTTCACGCTCTACAATACGCGCACACCACAGATCTACGCCGACATCGACCGCACCAAGGCAGAACAGCTCGGCGTGCCGATCTCGCGCGTGTTCGAGACGCTGTCGGCCTACATGGGCTCGGCCTACGTCAACGACTTCAACATCCTCGGCCGCACCTACCGCGTCACCGTGCAGGCCGATGATCCCTACCGCCTGACCCTGCGCGACGTCGAGAACCTCAAGACGCGCAGCGTCAGCGGCGAGATGGTGCCGATCGGCGCCGTCGCGACCTTCGAGGACATCACCGGCCCCTACCGCGTCGCCCGCTACAATCTCTATCCGGCGGCCGAAGTGCAGGTGGCCCTACAGCGGGGCTACTCGTCGGGGCAGGGCATCGCCACCATGGAGGCGCTGGCCGAGAAGGTGCTGCCGTCCGGCTTCGGCTTCGAATGGACCGAGATCGCGCTGCAGGAGAAGCTGGCCGGCAACACCGCGATCCTGGCTTTCGGGCTGGCGGTGCTGTTCGTCTTCCTGCTGCTGGCGGCGCTCTACGAGAGCTGGCTGCTGCCGCTCGCCGTCATCCTGATCGTGCCGATGTGCATCCTCGCGGCCATGATCGGCGTCAACATCCGCGGACTCGACCGCAACGTCCTCGTCGAGATCGGCCTGGTCGTGCTGGTCGGCCTCGCGGCCAAGAACGCCATCCTGATCGTGGAGTTCGCCAAGCAGGCGCACGAGCAGGGCATGAACCGCTTCGATGCGGCAGTGACCGCCTCGAAGACGCGCCTGCGGCCCATCCTGATGACGTCGCTCGCCTTCATCCTGGGCGTGGTGCCGCTGGTCATCAGCACCGGGGCCGGCGCGGAGATGCGCCAGTCGCTGGGCACCGCGGTGTTCTCCGGCATGCTCGGCGTGACGATCTTCGGCCTGATCTTCACGCCGGTCTTCTACGTGCTGAGCGTCGGACTCGCCGAGCTGCGCTTCAAGTGGCGCAAGCAGGAGATCAAGCCCGACTTCAAGCCGGAATAGGCGTCGGCGCGGGTGGTGGACGCATCAGCGCGAACGCCACCTGCACGATGCCCGCGGTGAGCCCCATCGCGACGCCGAGGCGCCAGGCGAGGTCGTAGGAGCCCAGCGCGTCGAACAGCAGGCCGCCGCCCAGCGCGCCGACGAAGCTGCCGACCTGGTGGCTCATGAAGGCGACGCCCTGGATCATCGCCTGCCAGCGCAGGCCGAACATTTCCACCACGGACCCGGCGACCAGCGGACCCACGCCCAGCCACAGGAACCCCATGGCGGAAGCGAAGACCAGCGTGCTGGCGGGCGTCGGCGGCATCGCGAAGTAGCAGGCGAGCACGATCGAGCGGGCGATGTAGATGCCACCCAGCAGGCCGAGCTTGGACCAGTGTCCTCCGGCCCAGCCGAAGAAGAGACTGCCGAACACGTTGAACGGCGCGATCGCGCCCAGGGCACCGGCGCTGAGCGCGGGATCCATGCCGCAGATCGCGAGGTAGGACGGCAGGTGGGTGGTGATGAACAGGAGCTGCATCCCGCACACGAAGTAGGCCGCCGTCATCACCAGGAAGGACGGGTTGCGAAGTGCTGCCTTGAGGGCGACGCGCGGCGAGGCGGCGCTGATATCGCCCGCGGCCGGGACTGGAGGCGACAGGCGGTCGACCCGGCCGGCAACCCAGGCGGCCGGCAGCATGAACACGGTCAGCGCGAGAAAGCCCAGCAGTCCGGCGCGCCATCCCAACTCGGTCGTCAGAGCCTGACCGAGCGGCGCCGAGAGCAGCGCGCCCAGCGAGCCAGTCGCGGTGATCGCCCCCAGCACGAAGCTGCGGGACCTCGCGGGCACCGCACGGGCGCCGACGGCGAGCGAGATCGCGGAGGCGGTGCAGGCCAGCGCCATCCCGATCAGCACGCCGCCGCCCAGCATCACGCCCGTCAGGCCGTGCGCCCGCGAGAACAGGCCGAGCCCGGCCACGTAGAGGGCCGCCCCGCCGACCATGATCGGCCGGAAACCCAGGCGCACCGCCAGCGCGCCCGCGACGGGCTGCAGGAACCCCCAGGCCAGGTTCTGGACCGACATGGCCAGCGCGAAGTCCGACACCGTGAGCGCGATGTCGCGCGTCAGCGACGGCATCACGAGGCCAAAACTCTGGCGCACGCCCATGCCGAGGCTCAACATGATCGAGGCGCCGATCAGGATCGGCAGGACCGGCCGCAGGTCCTTGAGCATGGTCATGGCAGCGCCTTCTGAATTACACAGATCTGTGTAATTTTACGGACGGCGCCGGAGAGGGGTCAAGACGGCATGGCGAGAGCGGATGTCAGGGCAGCGATGCAGGAACGCATCCTCGACACGGCAGACCGGCTGTTCTACGGCCAGGGCATCCGCGCCGTCGGCGTCGACACGATCGCGGCCGAGGTCGGCATCAGCAAGCGCACGCTCTACAATCACTTCCCGTCGAAGGACGATCTGATCGTCGCCTACCTGTCGCGACGGCTGAAACCCGCGCCGCCCTCCGACCGGCCGCCGCTGGAGCAGATCCTGGGCGCCTTCGACCGGCTGGAACGCACGATCGCGACCGGCGTGTTTCGCGGCTGCCCGTTCGTGAACGCGGTCGCCGAACTCAAGGAGCCGGCGCATGCCGCCAATCGCATCGCGCTGGCCTTCAAGGAACAACGGCGAGCCTGGTTTCAGGGGCTACTGGAGCGGCTGGGCATCGAAACGGCGGCACAAGTTTCGATGCAGCTCCAGATCCTGATGGATGGTGCCATCGCGACGGCGATCGTTCGGGGCGACCCCGCCGTGGCGGCCGCGGCGCGGGACGCGGCAAAGGTCCTTCTGGCGGCGGCCCCGGTCAGCGAGCCGCGGCCGAGACCCAACGCGTGAAACCGCGGAACAGCTGGGCGACCGCAGCGCTGCGCAGCCGGTGGGCACGCGCCTCGAGGGCGCGGCGTTCGGTAATGCTGGGATAGGGAACGGTGAACATCAGGTCCTCCAAGGGTTGAAAGGAACCTAATTCTGTTCTTATCGAAGGTTAATACAGAGTGTATGACGAACACTCGTGAATGAAAGTCATAAATGGCGCAATGATCGATCACGCAAGCGAAATGGCGGCCTTCGTCCGGGTCGTTGATTCCAAAGGCTTTTCCGCCGCCGCGCCGAGCCTAGGCCTGACGCCGTCGGCCGTCAGCAAACTCGTGACCCGCCTGGAAACGAGGCTGGGCGTGCGACTGCTGCAGCGCACGACGCGGGCGATCAGCCTCACCGAGGAGGGCGAGGCCTTCTATGCCACCGCGCGCCGCATCGTGGGCGAGATCGAGACCCTGGAGGACCAGATCAGCCGCCGCAGCGGCGCGCCGCACGGGCTGCTCAAGGTCACGACGTCGCTCGCCTTCTCGACGCACCAGCTGGCGCCCGTCATCGCCGAGTTCCTCGAGCGCTATCCGCTGCTGCAGCTCGAGCTGATACCGACCGACCGGGTGGTCGACATGATCGAGGAAGGCGTCGACATCGCCATCCGCATCGGGCGGCTCGCAGACACGAGCTTCATGGCCCGCAAGATCGGCGAGGACGTGCGGCTGGTCTGCGCGTCGCCCTCCTATCTCAGGAACCGGCGCCCTTTGCTGCGGCCCGAGGACCTCACGCGCCACAACTGCATCGTCTCGCGCGACCGCACCTATCTCAACCGCTGGCCCTTCCGCATCGACGGCGAGATCCGTGAGATCGAGGTCGCGGGGCGGGTTGCCGTCACCGAGGGCGAGGCACAGATGCGGCTGGCGCTGCAGGGTCTGGGTATCGTGCGCCTGACCCGCCTGACCGTCGCCAGTGCCATCAAGAACGGAGAGCTGGTCTCGCTCCTCGAAGAATTCCGCGGCGAACAACCGATTCCCATCCATGCGGTCTATCCGCACCGGCGGCACCTCGCACCCAAGGTGACCGCCTTCATCGACTTCATCCTCGAGAAATTCACGCCACCGCCGTGGGAGGTGCTAGGGTCACCGCCAAGCAAGAACGGCAATCCGTGAGGGAGGGACAGATGGACACCGAGACCGATCTTTTCGTGCAGGCCTTCTGGGTGAAATGCCGTGACATCATCCGGCCCGAACTCGACGCGGCCGTCGATGCCCTGCGGCACGCGGGCCACGACGCGAACATCTCGACCCTCGAGTTCTCGCCCGACGAGAAGAACGCGCCCGAGAGCGGTCCGACCCTCACCCTGACCATCCACACCAGCGGCGCCGGCGATACCCGCGTGCTGCGCTACCGGGGCGACGTGGCGACGCGGGAGCTCGAAGTCATGGCCTCCGGCTGCAAGACCTCGCGCTACGATCTTTCGGCCGTGACGCAGGACGGTGTGAAGCACGACCTCGCGCTCTGCTTCGGCTCGCTGCTCAAGACCAAGTAACCCAAGGAGGATATCATGGCCGACGCCATCGACGACCTGTTCCGCCGCTTCGGCAAGGCCTTCAACAAGGGCGATGTCGATGCGATCGCCGACTGCGTGACCGAAGACTTCGAATGGCGCCTCAATACCGGCGGTTTACCGACCGGTCGCGTTCTCAAGGGCAAGGAGGCGCTGCGCGCGCACTTCGCCGACAAGAGCACGGCGCATCGCGAAGTCCGCTTCTCCGAGGCCAGCATCCATCGCGCCGGCGACAAGTTGTTCGGCACCTTCCGGGCCACCGGCATCGACCACGCCGGAAAGCCGTTCGATCGCTACGGAATCGACCTCTATGAGGTGAAGGACGGCAGGATCGCCCTCAAGGACAGCTACATGAAGGCCGAGTGATCTCGATGTCGAACGATACCGTCCTCTGGGAGATCGACCGCCGCGGCGTGGCCACCGTCACGCTGAACCGTCCGAAGGTGAACAACGCCTATAACGGCGATCTCATCCAGGGTCTGCACGATGCAATGGATGCACTGGGCTCTGAGAGCAACCTGCGCATCGTCGTGCTGCGCGGCAACGGCAAGCACTTCCAGGCCGGCGCTGATCTGTCGTGGATCACCGCCGTCGCCAAGCAGTCGCCGGCCGAGAACGAGAAGGTCAGCCGTCTCACCGCCGAAGCCGTGAAGCGGCTCGACACCTGCCCGGTCCCGACGCTGGCGCTGATCCAGGGCGGCTGCTTCGGCGGCGGCACCGGCATCGCTGCCGCCTGCGACGTCGTCGTGGCGCAGGAGGATGCGCTCTTCTCCATCAGCGAGACGCGCTGGGGCCTGATGGCGGGCATCATCCTGCCGCAGCTCTGCCAGGCGATCGGCCTGCGGCAGACGCGGCGCTACGCGCTGACCGGTGAACGCTTCGGCGCCCACGAGGCGCGCCGTCTCGGCCTGGTGCACGAGGTCTGCCCGGTCGGTGGCCTGGCCGAAGCCGGCGTAAAGATCGTCGAGTCCGTCCTGATGAACGCGCCGCGCGCCACCACCGCGACCAAGCTGCGCTCGCTCGCTGCCGCGCGCGCCTTCGTCGACGACGGCGAGCTGCGCGACCTGATCGACGAACACGCCCGCACCCGCCAGCAGGACGAAGCCACCGAAGGCCTCGCCAGCTTCACCGAGAAGCGCAAGCCGGCGTGGTATCCAGGTTGAGTTACTCCGCCGCCTGCTTCTGCGCGGTACGGTCGGGGGTCAACGAGTAGGTCGTGAACTGGCGG
>Ga0209066_10008341_pt1 | contig 10059 bp, 10 predicted proteins | sample All_14_2_FD_187198 | JGI IMG/M metagenome (GOLD analysis project Ga0209066, IMG submission 187198) | Freshwater microbial communities in response to fracking from Pennsylvania, USA - Allegheny Zone_MetaG_DW_15 (SPAdes) (version 2) ... | reverse complement strand
GGCAGGGTTCTGTACCGACACTACCAAGGCCACCAACTCCTTGGCCGCGCAGCTGAGTATGTCGTTAGCCAAAGCGTCGCCCTCCTTGGCAAACACCGTCACCAAGGGTGCCAGCTTGGCAATATCGGCCTTGGTGGCCTGGTGGTGTACATAGGCGATGAGGTCCTCTGCCTTGATGTTAATGCGCGGGAAATTTAAAAACGACTACAAAGAACCTTGCCACCATAATGCAAGTCTCATATTACTCCATCTGCAACAATTCAATTGCTTGTACTGCATACGCAAAAGCCTCTGCATTAAGTTTTCTTAGCAATGATAATTTGGCATATCGGGTATTTCCTATGTTTGCTCCTTTGAAACTGGAAGGGTCTGGAATCTTGATAAACCTCTCCCCTTTCAATATGCATGCAGCCATATACATAGCTTTACAAGCAGGTAGAATTGCTTTTTCAGTATTGAATCGCTCCCCATAGATATGATTGGTGATACCTCTGAGGCCTTGGAGATATTTGGGATAATCATCACTGTGGTAGGCTCCTCTGCTTGCGATGCAAGCTGCTGCATCAATTGTGTCCTGCAATACCTCTTCTGGGGAATTTGATTTCCCTCTATATGCCAGTTCCGCTTTGACTGTTGCGAAATATGAGTCACAGACATCATCAAAATCGTCATGGACATCCACGAGGGCAGAAATATCATACAACTGCTTGATGATTTCCAATTCCTTGTCGACGCCGAATGGGATGCCAGTGGTATAAGGTGCGAATGCTGTCAATTTATCACCAAGTATACAATTGACGCTTGGCATCGTCACTTCTACATAAGGTTCTTCGGTACTTAGGAATGGATGATCGACCCTTCTTTTGACCAGGGTACAATAATGGCTCTTTTCAAAGAGGATGTCCAATAGGATGTGAAATTGAGCTCCTTTTATCGGTGAGTCATAGGTAAATTTATAATGGGCTTTGTCAATTTTATTGTTGCCTGTTCGAATCTGCTGCTCCATCGAGTGGAATGGATAGATTTCTCCAACCTGCTCAAGATAGGATTGTACATCGGTGCCTGGCTCTACGATGATATCGATATCGGTAGACAGTCTTCTCGGCTTCTCGAGAAGAAGCAACAGGCTTGTTCCACCTTTGAAGATGAATGGCATTCCCACCTTTGCAAGTGCCTCAAGCAAAGCCAATGCAAATATGCTTCTCTCAAGAATCAAGGCATCCACAGAGTAGCTGCTTCGGATGCCCTCGATATGCTCCCGTGTAAAACTTTCAGACTTCACCATGCAATCACTCCTTAACCAACGATTCTATCGTTGTCTGGTTCCTAAGGAATCCAAACACAGCTTTCGCTTTATTTCTTCTTCGTGCATACCGCCGCATTGAGACCTGGTCAATGCGGTATCTACAGAACATTATCTCGATTGCAGAAGGAAAATCACCTTTGGAGAGCATCAAGTTCTTTTTTGCAAACAGATCAACAATCAATTTCTCCAAAGGTACCTGATACGGCTCACCGTCTGACTTGGGAGCCTCCGTAATAAGTGGGTCGATGATGATTCCGTCATCGATGCCATAGTGCAGTAGCTCTTGAGCTTTGGGTCTCAGCAGTACCCTGCCTGGTAATTCCTCTGCAAGCGCGGAGAACACAAAATCACAACCGTCCTTCTCCACTTCAAGAAATATCTGATTGCGTGCAATCAGGTGATTGAAGAATTCATTCAACCATGAGAGTTCCCACACCCGAAAGGAAATCAGGGGAAATTGCTCTTGCATGTACTTGATCACCTGCAGGGCAGCATTGGAATATACTCCGGTAAAGACGCTTTTCTGCGGCTCCTTCTCAACTTTCTTGTATTGGTTGCGACCAACGCGAAGCATCAGATTGGAACCAAGCAGGGTTCCCATCAAGTGTCTGAGTTGAGTTTCCTTGAAGGAGGGATCAATAGTACGAGCCGCATCCAGAATTTCCTGTCTTGAGAAGGGACCTTCAGGCAGTGAATGAATAATTGCATCTTTTCTCATAGGTTCAGCCTCCTCAGCCTTTTTGGGCAATTTTTCGATATTTTGCCGTTCTGGCTGAATCAGTATAATAAACAAACTCATTAATGTCATCAGCCACTTCGGCAAATATTGAGTATTTTGCCGATATGGCTGAATGTAATAATTACCTGATATTTTTCTTCAGAGCCGTCATGCAGCACGTAGGTTGACTTTGTAATCAACATACATGCTTGTAGAGGATCTTGCTGTAGTGGTGCATGGCGAAAACCATAGTTGAGTTGAAGACAACACAACAAAGCTCATGAGTCTGCATGGAACAATCTCCTTGCTCCAAAGGAGCCTATGAGAACTTGGTAATGGCCAGCAAACACGCACCATCCAACGCCGTCCCCCTTGCCTTGATGATCCGAAGCTCAGGAAGGACTTTTTTTAGTTCCTCTTCAAACAGCGGCCTTACAATCGGGTCCTTCTCCAGCACTCCACCAGCCAGCACGAGCTCCTTGGCAGTAATGGCAGGGTTCTGTACCGACACTACCAAGGCCACCAACTCCTTGGCGGCGCAGCTGAGTATGTCGTTAGCCAAAGCGTCGCCCTCCTTGGCAAACACCGTCACCAAGGGTGCCAGCTTGGCAATATCGGCCTTGGTGGCCTGGTGGTGTATATAGGCGATGAGGTCCTCTGCCTTGGAGAGGGAGCAGCCTTCCAGCAGCGAAGGGAGCATATGGGTGTTCAAGTCCCTGCTCTCCAAAGACCGCAGTGAACGCCTCAGGGCCTGGTAGGCGATCCAATAGGCTGAGCCTTCGTCGCCGAGCATGTAGCCGTATCCGCCGGCACGCTTAAGAGAGCCATCGGAGCTTCTGCTCAGGGCGAGGCTTCCTGTTCCGCTGATCAGCGCATAGCCTTCCAGGCCGGCAAGGCCTCCCACCAACAGAATTTCTCCGTCACTGCAGAGGTATACCGGCACTGAAGGCAGCAGGGAGGAGAGCATGTCTCTGAAAAGGACTTTCTCCCGTTCTCTTCCCAGCCCGGCCGAACCGATGCATCCACCAGCAAAAGGGAAGTACTGCTCAACCTGTGAGAACAAGGCCTTCAGGTTTAGGGAAACCTGATCAGGCTTGCCGGTATAGAGGTTGGTGGCTCCGCCATACACCTCTTCTACAACCTTGCCTGTCCTATCACACACAGCCAGACGGCTTTGGGTCCCTCCACCGTCCAGACCGAAGAAGTAGTTGCTCACACGCTCACCCCTTTCTTGTCCAGCGCCCGGTTTATGCTTCCATCACTCTCATCCAAAAGTCTTCTTGCCTCAAGGGCATCGACTTTGAGCATGTGCATCAACGATGCAATGCGGATGTTGCCCTTGCTCAGCTTATAGAGCTCCTCGGCCTCTGCTCTGGTGCAGCCGGTTACCTCGATGATCAGGCGTTTGGCCCGGTCGACAAGCTTTGCATTCAGCGGAAGCAGGTCGACCATGAGATTGTTATACACCTTGCCGATACGAATCATGCTGGCGGTGGTGATCATATTCAGCACGAGTTTCTGTGCGGTGCCTGACTTCATGCGTGTCGAGCCGGTGATGATCTCCGCCCCCACCGCCACATAAATTTTGTGATCGGCATGGTCGAACACCTTCGAGTGTTCGTTGCAGCTGATCGCTCCCACCTTGGCCCCAATACTCTGAGCCCAGGACATGGCCCCGATCACATAGGGAGCCTGGCCGCTGGCGGTGATGCCCACCAGCACATCATCCTTGGTGAAGGAGCGTGCCTGAAGCTCGGCTACTCCTGCCGTTGGATTGTCCTCCGCCGACTCTATCGCATTGGTCAGGGCGGGCAGGCCCCCTGCGATGATGCCCTGCACCATCGTAGGAGGAACGCCGAAGGTGGGAGGACACTCGGAGGCATCGAGCACACCAAGCCTTCCCGACGTACCGGCACCAATGTAAAAGAGCCTGCCGCCTTTCTTGAACGAGACCACGACATCGTCGACAAGGTTGGCGATGACCGGAAGGCACTCTTCAACCGCAAGAGGAACTTTTCGGTCCTCCTCGTTGATGATGGACAGGATTTCGAGGGTGGACTTGGTATCGATACGGTAGGATGCCGGGTTTCGTTGCTCGGTGGTGGGCAGTGATGATTGCAAGGTTTTCTCTCCTATTTAACCGCGCCTGCGGTCATTCCCTTGATGAAGTACTTGGACATGAACAGGTACAGCACCAGCATGGGCAGTATGGCGATGGAAAGGCCGGTGAACAACAAGCTCCAGTTGGTACTGTGCTGGCCGAAGAAGGTGGACAGTCCCACCGGCAGCGTCTTCACCTTGTCCGACTGAAGGAAGACCAGCGGGAAGAAAAAGTCGTTCCAAATCGGTACGGCGTTGTAGATGGTCACCAGGGCGATGGCCGGGGCGACCATCGGCATGACGACCAGCCGATAGATGGCAAAGTCGTGGCAGCCGTCGATCTTCGCTGCATACTCAAGCTCCAAGGGGATGCCCTTCATGAAACCGGCCAGGATGAAGACCGTGGAGGGCAGGGCCATCGCAAGGAAGATGAGTATCACCGACAGCGGGTTGTTGATAAGACCCAGCGTTTTAATGAGCAGGAACAGCGGAATAATGGCTGCCTTCAGCGGCAGCATGATACCGCTGAGAAAGAGCATGTACACCAAGGTGTTGAGCTTGTACGTGTACCTGCTGATTCCGTACGAAGCCATGGAACCGAAGAGCAGGACCAAGGCCATGGAGATCGTAGTAACGAGGAGGCTGTTGGTGAAGTAGCGGGAGAAGCCCTTGTCGATCCACACCGTCTTGTAGGTGGCAAGGGAGAAAGCCTTGGGCAGGGAGAACGGGGTGGTAAGGATGGCACGGTTGGTCTTGAAGGAGGAGAGGACCATGTTCAGCAGGGGGTAGAGGATGAGCAGGACATAGAGGGACATGGCTGCAAGGCAGATGGTGATGAATACTTTCTTTCCGACAGAGGAGCCTTTGTAGCGTAAGTCGGTGATCATAGCTGCACCTCCCGTTTCCTGGTGACGAAGATGGAGAGCAGGCTGGTGACGAAAGTCAGCACGTAGATGACCAGGCCGATGGCCGACCCGATCCCGATCTCCGGACTCCCTGCGTCGATCGAACCGAAGGCGGTTCGGTAGAACAGGGTGCCGATGGTATCGGTGGCGTAGTTGGGAGCGCCATCAAGGCCCGTCATCGTGTAGATCTGCTCAAAGACATTCAGGCTGCCGATAATGGTAAGCACGGTGATGATGGTGATCGAGGGGATGATGAGAGGGAAGATGATTTTCCAGAAGAGCTTCCACTCTCCCACGCCCTCGAGGTACGCAGCCTCCAGGCACTCTCCTGGGACGTTGTCGATGGCGGCGAGGAACACCAGGGAGGGAAAGCCCACCCACCTCCAGATGTTCACCAGAATGATGGTGGGAGTCGCCAGATGCTCAAGACCCAGCCAAGGCCTTTGCAGGGCGGCAAGTCCGACCAGCTTGAGGAAGCTGTTCACCAAGCCGGTGGGCTTGAGGTACATGCCCCACAGAAAGCCTACTGCAACTATGGAGAAGAGCACGGGTATGAAGAAGACTCGTTTGAAGAACTGGGCGAACGGTACGTTTCTGCTCAACAGGTATCCAAACAGCAGTCCGAGGGAGTTCTGAATTAAGGTGGTGGAGAGAAACCAGGTAAGGTTGTTCTTCAAGGCGTTGAAGAAACGCTCCTGATAGGGAAATGAGCCAAGAAGCCGCCTGAAGTTCTCAAGGCCGATGAAGTCGACCCTGATCAGCTGCTTCCAAGAGAACAGGCTGTTGTACAGGGACATGAAGAGGGGAAGGAGGATGAAGAGGCCGACTACCAGGAGGCCCGGGGTGATGAAGAAGGTAATCCAGAGTAACTTGCTTGTTTGTATTCGTCTCATTTATCCTCCTGGCTTCGGGATTTCGGCCTAAGTGGCGTATGGCGGTGTTGTCGTCGGATCAGATAGAGAAACTATCATCTCCTCCTCCGCCTTGCCCTGCGCCACTTCCACTCGAAATCCAACAATGGTAGTAGCAGAGCACTTCCCATCAAAGCCTAACATTGCAGTAATCAAGATAGGGGCCTGGTTCTGTGCCACTTCCACTCGAAATCCAACAATAGTAGTAGCAGAGCACTTTCCAACAAAGCTTAATAAAACAGTAATCAAGTTTTCTAAAGGCTTTTGGGATTTGGTCTCATAAAGTGGTTTTGCAAACCCTCAACCTGCAGAGTTTCCTCTGCAGGTTGAAAAGCACTTATTTCTGGAACGGCTTGTAGTAGGAGGCAATACCGTCCTGCACTTGCTTTGCAGCCTGTGCGGGAGTCAGTGTTCCTGCCATCACGCCTTGGGCTGCTGCCTGCCAGAGGGAGGAACCGGTGGGCTGCTGATACCTGAAGCCTACGAGGAACAGGTACGGGGTGGCATTCTTCTGCAACTCAAGAACACGGGCGATGAAGGGGTCGCTGGTGGCGTCGACGCCGGGAACGGAGGTGACCATCTTCAGGTCGGTGACCATGGCCTTGCCGAACTCCTTGGAGGAGAGGAACTTCAGGAACTTGACTGCTGCGTCCTTGTTCTTGGACTTGGCGTTCATGGCGAAGTTCATGTCTGCATAGACCGATACATAGGCAGGGTCGGTGGCCTTCGGACCGGGGACTGCGAAAATGTCGAAGTTCAGGTCGGGGTTCTGGGTCTTGAAATAGGCGGCTTCGTAGGAGCCTGCGATCAAGTGCGGGGAGAGCTCGTTGAAGAAGTTCGAGCGCATATCCTCGTAGCTGATACCCATGTACATGTCGGGCATGTACTTGGTAAGGCTCTTCATCTGTTCAACCATGGTAAGGAATGCGGGGGCCAGGAAGTTCTTCTTGCCGGCGACCACGTCGTTGAAGAACGCTGTTCCGCCGTAGATGCTCGGTCCTATACCACCAAGCATGGTCTCCAGGCACCAGCCGTCCTTGGCTCCGTTGCCAAGAGGGATGTAGCCGGCTTGCTTGGCTGCTTCGAAGTTGCTGATCATCTCGGCCCAGGTCTTGGGAATGGAAAGTCCCAGTTCCTTGTAGATGTCCTTGTTGTAGAACATGAACACGGTCTGGCTTACTGCAGGACTTCCGTACACCTTTCCGTCGGTGGGGCTGGTGGCTCCGAGAAGCGCGGTGGCCGAGTAGTTCTTCAGTTCGGGCATCCAAGCTTCAAGGGGTTCAAGGAAGCCTGAGTCGGCGAACGTGGCAAGGCCGCCGTATGCACGGCCCTGGAAGACGTCGGGTCCGGCTCCACCGGAGAGGGCGGCTGCCAGGATGGTGTTGTACTCGGTGTTCTTGTGCGCAGTCTGTACCACCTTGATCGTGGGATTGGCTGCTTCGAACAGGGCGATCTGCTTGGCGTAGAAGTCTACGTCCTCAGGTCTCCAGGTCCAGAATTCCAGAACGGTTTGGGGAGCCTGAGGGGCTGCTTGTTCCTGTACGCCTGCGCCAAAGAGCAAGCTTGCGGTCACGAGGACCAACAGGAAGCTGATGAGTGTGTGTTTTTTCATTGAAACATCTCCTTTTGTGTGATGGTTTACCACGAGTAAATTGTCACCCTGCAAGTGTGAGTTGTCAAGGAAAATCAAAAATGATTTCCAGCAAACAAGTTTCAAATCTAAAAAAATATTTCATGTATTATTGGAACTAATTATGCTATGCTTTAGGTATGAGTGGATGCCTTTATTTAATCAAGCAGTTTCTTCCCAATCTGGCACCGAGTGAACGCAAGGTGGCTGACTTTTTATTGGCCAACCCGACGCAGGCTGTCTCCATGGGCGTACAGGATGTGGCCAAGGCCACCGGTTCCAGTGCAGCGGCATGCATCCGGTTTGCAAGCCGCCTGGGTTTTGCCGGATATACCGAGCTTCGCATGGCCTTGGCCAAGGAAGTGTTCTCCTCCGAACGTGTGGCGGAGGAGCAGAAGGTAAGGGAAGTAACTGAGAAAACCAGTGCAGGCGAGCTTGTCCACTTGGTCGTAGGCAGTACGTGTGAGAGCTTGAGGGGGCTTGAGAGTGTCATCGATCCCAAGGCCGTGGAAGCTTCCGTGGAAGCGATCCTTCATGCTTCGCACCTTCTGATCAGCGGAGTCGGGGCGAGCGGAGTTGTAGCCATAGACCTGCAGCAAAAGCTCGCACGATTAGGACTGAAGGCGGTCTTCACCGCCGACAGTGACATGCAGATTGTAGAAGCGTGTGCCCTGTGCAAACAGGACGTACTCATTGCCATCTCCTACTCAGGGGAGACCAACAGTGTGTTGAAGGTTGCGCGGGAAGCGAAGAAGAACGAGGCCACCGTTATCGCCATCACCCGTATCGGGGGCAACTCGCTGACCAAGCTTGCCGATATTACGCTGAATGTCGTGAACAGCGAGTCGCTCTTCCGTGAGGGTGCAACCCTCTCACGCCTGGGACAACTCTTGGTGGTCGACTTCATCTACACGATGATCCTGGCCCGTTGCCAGAAGCAGATAGAGCCGCTGCTCAAGCGTAGCTGGGAAGCTGTAGCGCATGTGTCGGGGTGAGGAATGTTGCCTATGGGTAGCGAGCGTAGAGGGCTATATACCTGGAACCTTCTGTTTCTTGATTCGCATGAACAGTTTTTGCATCCATTCTGGTGCTAGGTTCCTGTCAGCTTTGTATTCATGCTCGGGTATTGCCTCGAAGATCTTGCGTATCTTGGACATATGTTCGGCTGTTAGATTGGCTTCACCAATTTCTTTCAAACTCGCAACCAGCAATTGCATGCTCTTACTCGCAAAGGCAAGGTTCCTTGCCGTTGTTCTCTTAAAAACTACTGTTCGGCCGTCCTTAAGTACAAGCTTTCTTGGGGATCCATCAGTAAGAAATACAGCGACTGTTGGAACCTGGGTGGACAATCCTATCTTGTAGAGTGCGTATGACCCAGAAGGAGCTAATCTCGATTTTTCCTTCGCCGCTACTGCATGAGCGATTTCTTCAATTGAAGGCGTCACATTCTTTTGTAAAACTTTTGAATGTCTTGGGTGCAGATATATTCCGGCTCCGAGTCTTTCAATGAGTCCTTCAGCGATGAGCCGTGATAGCACCACTCTGAGAACTGCTTTATTCTCATAGGAAAAAGCATCGGAGAAAAATATGGTTCCCTTTCTCATGGTTTGTATCTGTTTTCGTATTTGTTGTGTTTGGGATACTTCTTCCTTTTTTTTCATCTGTTACGATTTTATCATAAAATCGTAACATATCGATGTAATACAGTAAGAACTTGCATAACGAGAACTTCTTTGGAACGACTACAATAGATCTAATCAGAGAAGCAGTAGCTCGTCGGGGTGAGGAATCATTGATGCTTTGAAGAGGTCAAGAGTTATTCTTTCTCTCTTTCTCTAGCGTGTGATGTTCATGTAACGCCGAACAGCCGCTTCTTCGACAGGATTTCTTTCCGATACAGGTTTTTCCAAGATATTCTGGAACATGTCCAGAGGATTGATTGGGACTATAGCCTTGCCGGCACGAACATCCCAAGCCTGTTTCCAGGCTGGGATTTCTTGATGAGTCGCCTCGTAAAGTTGCTTCACGTTTCTCACTTTTGAAGCATAGTGTTCCACAGTAGCTTCAATAAGCTGTATTTCATGTTCAGAGAAGTAGGACAAATCAGGCTCGCCAACGGGCTCGAAAATGATTTGCTGCTCCTCCGTTCGCTTGAGTACAACCGTTTCTTTGAATGGTTGCCGTACGAGATTTGTTTCCTTGTTGTCATACAACAGCGCAGGTACCGGACCGTTTTCAAGTGCTACGTAATCCAGCTCAAATACTGAATGTCCCGATTCTTTAATTTCAGCAAAATCAATCAGAGCAAGGTACGCATAGATTTGTTCCTGAGATGCAGGCTTCTTGTTTATGGTTGTATGGATAATCGAAATATACGCTATACCGTTCTCAAGCTTCTCTTGTATGTATGCCACGACGTGCTCCTTTGCGAGGTATACCAATCAATACCTAGCTTACGTATTCTCGACCATGGTGTGGAAGGCAAGTGA
>Ga0209066_10008339_pt1 | contig 10061 bp, 8 predicted proteins | sample All_14_2_FD_187198 | JGI IMG/M metagenome (GOLD analysis project Ga0209066, IMG submission 187198) | Freshwater microbial communities in response to fracking from Pennsylvania, USA - Allegheny Zone_MetaG_DW_15 (SPAdes) (version 2) ... | reverse complement strand
TCGTCTCTCTGGCCGCCTATAGCTTCGGCATCGAACTGGCCATCTACGCCTTCCTCGGCATCATCATGAACGGTCTGATCATCGACACCGCCATCGAGGGCTTTAACCTAAAAGTAAGCGTTTCCATCATCTCGAAGGAAACCGACGCCATCCAAAAGTTTATCGTGGACAAGCTTGAACGCGGCGCTACGATTTATACCGCGAAAGGTGCCTACACCATGCGGGATAAGGAAATCGTCACCTCAGTCATGGATAAAAAGGAGTTCATCAAGCTGAAAACCTATATCAAGCAGCTCGATCCAGACGCCTTCGTCATGATCTCAAACGTTCGCGAGGTGCTGGGCGAAGGGTTTTATAAATAACCAAAAAGCTGAGTTGGATAACCCAACTCAGCTTTTTTATTTTACTGCTCGTTATTTACGCACCATTTTGAATTACTTCTTTCGTTTTTTGATAAACGTGTAGCCCGCACCCGCGGCGATCAACGCTAAAAGTCCGATGCCGATGAACAGGCTTTGGTCTTCTGCAGACACGCCGTTGATGTCGCCGTTTACCTTAACCCCATCCGCACTCTCCAGTATTAAGGAAGAGGAAGCGGCGATTTGAACGGTGCCACCCATGATGGTTTCGATGCCCTCGGCATTCACCTGGGAAGCGTTCGCCAGCACTCTATATTTACCAGCTGGAATGCTGATGGTCTGCGGTTCTAAGCTCCCATTAAAGAAGACGAAAAGGTTTTGATTCGTGGTGGTATTTGCAGCGGCGTCGATTTTATAGCCGATCATCATTTCGGGCAGTACCACTTCCGAATCCGATTCAGTGGAAAAGAAGTGAAGTGCCTTTTCAACTTCTGCCTGTGACGCCATGCTAAACGCCGGATACGCTTTTCTTAGAGCGATCAGTCCTTTATAATACTCAAACACCTCGGTGTTTTGTTCTTTTAATGTCCAGTCTAATGAATTGATGGCGTCTGGCGATTTGTAGCTGTTATGGTCGCCCTGCTTCGTCCTTAGAAAATCCACACCCGCATGAAGAAATGGCATGCCCTGTGAGGTGAGGACGATGGCGTTGCTGAGCTTATGCATGGCGATGCGCTGTTCATCTGTGGCTTCTGGGTTCGTCACCATGAATTTATCCCACAGGGTGAGGTTATCATGGGCAGATACGTAGTTCACCGCTTGAGAAGGATTCTCGGCCCAAGGCTTTTTCGAATAGTTCACGAGGCGGTAGTTGATCTGAGGATGTGTCACAGCCCCTACGATTCCGAACTTCACACTTTCCTCGAGACCTGGGAAGCCCCCTGCAAAGCCACCTTCTGTGGCATTGAACACATGCCCCTTAATGCCATCTCTAAAGTCGTCGTTAAAGGCCCCAATTCCTGGGGTTTCCTGCATATTTGCCTTTAGTAGCCTGAGTCCGTCAGCTAATGGCGACGTTCCGCCGGTCCACCCTTCGCCATAAAGCACGATATCAGGCTTGATGGCACGTAGTGTCTCTTCGATAAGTTTCATGGTCTCGATATCATGAACGCCCATTAGGTCAAATCTGAAGCCATCGATGTGGTATTCAGTCACCCAATGCACCAATGAGTCGATCATGAGCTTCCTCACCATGGCGCGCTCGCTGGCCGTTTCGTTACCAGTGCCAGAAGCGTTAGAATATTTTCCGTCGATCATACGATAATAGTAGTTTGGTTCTAAAATCGTCAGGTTCGAATCTGCACTGAGCGCCGTGTGATTATACACCACGTCCATGATGACGCCGATTCCTTCGTCATGAAGGCCTTTAATCATCTGCTTCATCTCTTTGATGCGTACTTCGCCGTTATAAGGGTCAGTGGAATAGGATCCCTCAGGAAGGCTGTAGTTTTTCGGATCATAGCCCCAGTTGAACACGCCTTCCTCTAAGGTCGTTTCATCGATGCTATTAAAATCATACATCGGCAGTAGCTGCACATGTGTAATCCCCAGCTCCTTCAAATGGTCAAGCCCAGTTTTAACACCGCCTGGCGATGTTGTGCCCTTTTCCACGACCCCTAAGAATTTTCCGACGTTTTGTATGCCAGATGAGGCGTGTGAGGACAAGTCACGGATATGAAGCTCATAGACGATGATGTCGTTTTGCTTTTTAACCGCTGGCCCCTGATCTGACGTCCAGCCTTCCGGGTGCGTTCTTTCAAAATCCACTACCATGGAGCGGTCGCCGTTCACCCCAGCCGCTTTTGCATACGGATCATAGGTTTCAGTGACTTTACCACTTCGTGTCACAGAGAAGGTATAGTAAAGGCCATGGAGGTCACCAGCTTTTGTTGCTTCCCAAACCCCACCTGTGGCCTTCTGCATCAAAAGTGTTTCCTTAGCAGTGCCGCCGTTACCCGCATCATATAAATTAAGGGTTAGTGCTTCAGCAGTTGGTGCCCACACCCTAAAAGTGGTTTGCGATTTCGTGTAAATCGCACCCAGTGCTTCATTCGTCGTAAAGTTCTTTTCAAAGGCATCTGTATCAAATAACCCGCTGATGTCAATCCCCAGCGGTTCATAATCTGGATAAACCGTGGTATAGCGTTCACCCACCGTTACTTTACCATCTAACAGCACCACGAAGCTCGTGGTCATGGCATTACCGGGCGCACTGACTGCAGTAGGTTTTAATATGGCGCCACTTTCCGAAATCACAGAAAATCCATTTCTGATGCTTTCGGGACTTATGGGCTTCGACGTGACGAGTCTAACAGTCGTCTCATCGATAAACCCTGCTTTAATAAATTTCGGCGATAAATCGATTTCAGATTCGTTAAAGTACGCATTCTCTACGCCTTGAACGAGGAAGATTTCCAGCTTCCCGTCTTGATTCTTTGCATCGATGCGAACGAACCGGTCCGTTTCAACATCCTTAGCTTCCCATTCGCCTTTTCGTACGATAAACCCGATTTCTTCTGCGCCGCTAATCCCTTCTAATGTGAACTCGGCACGTTTCCCGAAGGCGTCCTCCGCATTAAACTCAAAGCTCTGACCATCTTTCCCCTTCGCCCAAATCCAAAGGTTCCATCCTTCATACTGCTCGTCGAAGCGATGATAATGGACGATCATGTCGATCTGATCTTCCGTAGCCGCTATCGAAAGGTTTTCCATCGGCATTCCCGACAGCAATAACAGCATGATTAAAACAATACTGACCACTTTTTTCATAATTCCCCCCAATTTGTGCAATCGTTTGCATAACTTGTTGATATTATTATATCAAATCTACGTTTCGCCAACAACCATGGAAATTTAAGTGCTTAATTGGCCCTTCGCTTACATCATGAAATTATTTTTCATCATGCCAGAGACGAAGTAGGCCATGATGCTAATCTGGAAGAGATAGAGTTCAATTCCGAAGAACACGGAAAACTGTGTAAAGCGGTTTGTATAGTAATAGTGTTGTTTTTTCCATAATAAGAATATCCCGATGGCCATCAAAGAGGTTACAAGTGTTACCGTAGCGAGTACCCACTGGTTTCCAAACAGCCAAGGATAGATATGCGCATAAAAGTGATAATCAGAGCTCGGCAGAACCACCATTAAGAATTTGATCACCACGGTGACCAGAATGCTGATCCAGAGGACATGCGTGGCTTTCTTGGGTTGTTCGAGCGGCGCAAAACGATTATACGCCCATATGGCGATGATGAAACCACCAATCCAGATATAAAATTTATTTAAGCTAATCAGCATGGAGATGATGCCGAAGAAAATGGTGTTGCCGATCGCCATTAAACTTGCAGATATTAGCTCCATGTAGTTCGGTTCATAATGCGATTTTGCATAAGCAATCCATTCATCGCCCTGAGAGGCCATCATCAACACCGCTTTTCCTTCCACCTTATCAGCCCATGTAAGAACCTTGCCTTGTGGCGCATCGAAGGTCGCGTAGCCCACAGGATATTTTCTGGTGAGGGTCAATCGCGTGTTTTCCACGAGAATATCTCCCTCCCTCGTGAAATGTGAAACGTTAGTGAACAGTCCCCCTCGTGTTTGAGGGTACCGAGAAAGCCCCTTATTAACCGCATCCAGCGTTTGTTGGGTTCCCAGGATATAGCTGACCTTCTTGCCCTCCACGCCTGTTATAACGGGGTCTAGGCTCGTTCTGACGTGATAAAACAGTTTAAAGGAAATTTCCTTCAGGGTGTCTTCTTCCAGCTGCCATACGCCTAATACTGTCGGCGCACTCGGTGTTAGGTGATCAAACACACTGGATACGATGGTTAAAACGCCGTCCTGTAAGTGGATGTCCTTAAAATAACCATAAGTCTTCTGGTCGCTTGCCTCAGTAAGCTTCGTCACACTGTAGTTCGCTGGCGCATCCGTATCAAGTGTCAGTAACCTTCCGCCGTCTTCTGCGTTATGCGCCACGATGATCTTATCCTGTGAGCTAGCAATACAAACGCGCTTTACATTGACATAATCCGTAAACGTCGCTATTCGCTGGCCATTTTTAAACACTTCGGTCAGTTGATCATCTGCAGCCACCACATAATCCCCATCCACTGAAAACTGCTCGGCATGCGTGCTCAGGGTTATCGTATCGCCGAAGGTAAGCGTCGACGGATCAACCGCTATTTGTGCCAATTCAAAACGGTCACCATAATAAACCATTAGCTTTTGCTCTGAGACCGTTACGCTGAGCAGCTTAATATCTTCAGGCTTTAACACCTTAATTTCCATTTCCGCTTCTTGAACCAACTTTCCCTTCCAGTCGAAGGTGGATAGATGGATTCTTCCCATCTCATAATAGGCCACGACAAAACCGCTGCCATCTGGAAGCATCGTTTGATCGATCAATCGATAATCAGTGGGAAGATCACTCATGATTTTTAGCCCCATGGACCAGTCGTCAGAGGGCTGTTTGGTTTCGATATGGTATTCGCTCCAAGCAAATACCGCTAAAAACAAAAGCGTTGCTAATGTGAAGTAGGTTGTCCAGCGTTTGATCCAGCTAGTTTTTTGCTTTTTCTTCTTAGTCATCGTCGCCTCCGAGGGATCCCCCATTTTGTTTGATGTGTAGGGTGTATGTATTAATAAATCGTCTATTTTGAATTTATAGGCTTGAAATTTCCTGAGTTTTCACTTATAATGATTTAGGATGTGCCGTCGTAGCTCAGTCGGTAGAGCAACACCATGGTAAGGTGTAGGTCGTCAGTTCGATTCTGATCGTCGGCTCCAGTTAAAAGAACACTTTCAGCGAAAGCTTAAGGTGTTTTTTTTTATTTTAATTATACATCAAAATCTTTTTATATAGTCTTAAAATTGGATTAATATCCTCTTGATTCAAAAAGAGCGGTGCTCGACATTCTGTCTTGCAACCGCTCGTTTTTTATCAATCTTCTGGTGTTAATGCGTTAGAACATCAGCCATGCAATGAGACCAAAGAGTGCAAAAATACCGATTAGAACTGGAAACATCGTCATTGCGGCAGCAATTGACAGTGCTAAAAAATCGCCTTTTTCAAATTCAACATCTCGTTTGTCCTTATCAATTTCCTTTTTTACCAAAGTCTCTTTAAATCTCTTAAACATCGTCTTTCCTTTCTACATTACGCTTAAATTTCACCAGCGAAATGGCATGCTACATGATGTCTCGGTGCCACTTCTTTGTTAGGAGGAATCATTTCCTTACAGATGTCTTTTGCGTATGGACATCTCGTGTGGAACTTACATCCCTTTGGTGTGTTGACGTTTGATGGAATCTCGCCGATAATCGCTTCCATCTTCTTCAGTTTCGTCGGATCTGCGATAGGAATCGCTGATAATAACGCTCTGGTATATGGGTGCATCGGTGAATCGTATAGGTCGTTCTTATCTGCAAGCTCTACGAGTGAACCGAGGTACATTACCCCGATACGGTCACTGATGTGCTTCACGACGCTAAGGTCATGCGAAATGAACAGGTAAGATAAGCCCATCTTCTCTTGAAGGTCCATCATCAGGTTGAGTACCTGTGACTGAATGGATACGTCAAGTGCCGATACCGGCTCGTCACATACCACGAACTCTGGATTCAGTGCCAGCGCTCTCGCGATGCCGATACGCTGTCTCTGTCCACCTGAGAACTGGTGAGGGTATCTGTTGATATGATACGCCGAAAGACCACACATTTCAATCACTTCTGTGACTCTTTCTGTGAATTCCGGTCCTTTTTTTACGATACCATGTGCCAGCATCGCTTCGCCGACGATGGTACTGACGTTCATTCTCGGGTTCAGTGAGCTATATGGATCCTGGAAGATGAGCTGCATTTGCTTTCTAAGATGCTTCAGTTCCTGTCCCTTGAATCCTGAAATGTCTTTACCGTTAAAGATGATTTCGCCCTCTGTTGGCTCGTAAAGTCTTACGATGGTTCTTCCCAGCGTCGATTTACCGCAGCCAGACTCACCTACGAGTCCGATGGTTTCACCACGAAGTACGTCAAATGATACGCCATCCACAGCCTTGACGTTATTGACCGTCTTTTGAAGAAAACCACCCTTTATCGGGAAATACTTCTTTATGTCTCTGACTTCTAATATTTTTTCTTTCATCGTCTTTAGCCCTCCGTCTTGCAGTGCAAGAAGCATGCTGAAGTATGGTTTTCACCTACGGTGTAAGTCCCCGGCTGCTCTGTCTTGCATCTTTCCATTCTAAATTTACATCTTGGTTCAAAATAGCAACCTTGTGGTAACTCGAATGGATTCGGTACGACGCCTTCGATACTGTTCAGACGCTTCTTATCTTCTTCAAGATTTGGAATCGACTCTAACAGACCGATGGTGTACGGGTGCTTCGGATTCTTGAAAATCTCAACAGCTGAAGCCGACTCGACGATTTTACCTGAATACATGACCAGTACGTGGTGTGCCATCTGTGCCACGACACCAAGGTCGTGTGTGATCAGCATGATCGCTGTGTTCGTCTTCTTTTGAAGGTCATTCATCAGCGATAGGATTTGCGCCTGGATGGTTACGTCCAGCGCAGTTGTTGGTTCATCTGCGATGAGGATTTTAGGATTACATGCAAGTGCCATGGCGATCATCGCTCTTTGGCGCATACCACCTGACAACTGGTGAGGATAATCGCGAACCACTTTCTCAGCTCTCGGAATACCGACGAGTTTTAACAAATCGATGGCTTTCACATGGGCCTCATGCTTTTTCATCTTTTGGTGAAGCTTTAATGACTCGCCAATCTGATCCCCGATTCGGAATACTGGATTAAGTGAGGTCATCGGCTCTTGGAAGATCATGGAGATTTCGTTGCCTCTATACGTTCTCAGCTTCTTCTCATCGATGCCGACGAGCTCCTCGCCATTGAACTTGATAGAACCTCTCACGATTTTACCTGGCTTTTCAATCAGGTTAAGGATACTCATCGCTGTGATGGACTTTCCACAACCTGACTCGCCTACGACGCCCAGGGTCTGTCCCTCTTTCAGTACAAATGAGTTGCCGTCTACGGCTTTTACGACGCCTTTTTCCGTGAAAAAGTGCGTGGTCAAGTCTTCAACTACTAATATATCTTTCATCAGGACACCTACCTTATCTCTTTTGGATCAAACGCGTCACGTAAGCCTTCACCTAACAGGTTGATGCTTACAACCGTCAACATGATCATCACACCTGGTGGAATCCATAACCACTGCATGTTTCTGAACACGTTGGTGTTACGCGCACGCTCTACCATGTTACCCCATGTTGGCGTCGGTGGCGTTACACCCAGACCCAGGAACGAAAGCCCCGCTTCTGTAAGAATGGCGCCAGCCATACCTAATGTCGCACTGACGATGATGAATGCCAATGTGTTTGGTAAGAGGTGTCTTACGATTTTGGATCGGTCTGAAATACCGAGAATTTCTGTCGCTTGCATAAACTCTTGCTCTCTTAATGAGAGGATTTGACCTCTAACGAGACGAGCGAGTCCTGGCCAGCTGAGGATACCGATGAGGAGCATTACGAAGTACATTTTCGATTCTGAGCTCACCCGCCACATCAGCGCTGCCGAGATGGAGATGACGGTCGGTGTAAATGGAATCGAATAGATGATTTCTGCGATACGCATGAGGATATCATCCACTCTACCACCGTAGTATCCAGCGATACCGCCTACCATCGGGAAGCTGCCATCAGACCGACGAGAATCGAGATTCTACCGCCCATAAAGAGACGAAGAAGGACGTCACGGCCTTGCTCATCCGTGCCTAACCAGTGTTTCGATGATGGTGGCAATTCTTTATCCGCTAGGTTGAACTCCGAGATTTCATAAGGTGAGATCACCGGTACGAAAATTACTGCGAGGACGATGATGATGAATAATGATGCGCCGACTACGGCGACTCTATTTTTTCTAAAGCGTTGCCATGCAATCATCCATGGGCCAATCGCTTTTTTCTTAGCTACTTTTTTAGTCTCAGCCATTTTTTCCTCCTAGAATATTTTGAAACTTCGATTACTTAACGCGGACGCGTGGGTCAACAAGTGCATAGCTGACGTCTGATAAGAGGTTTCCGATCAACATGAGCAATGCATAGAATGTGTTGGCAGCCATCAGCATCGAGTAATCTCTATCTCCGATAGACGTGAAGAGTACATGACCGATTCCAGGCCAGATGAATACAGTCTCAAGTAAGATTGATCCGCCGAATAATCCTGGGATATACATACCAAGTAACGTTACGATTGGTAACAATGCGTTTCTAAAAGCATGCTTGTAGATGACGACTTTTTCTGCTAAGCCTTTTGAACGCGCTGTACGGATATAGTCTTGGTTGATGACTTCTATTACTGAGTTTCTTACGTAACGCGTTAAGCTTGCAAGGCTCGCAATCGTAACAACCGTTACCGGTAAGATCATATGCTTAAGTACGTCGAGTACTTCTTGTCCAAAGCTGTCATATCCCTTTGCAAGGAAGATGGTGGTACGCATACCGTTCAGTGGGAACCACTTGGAAGGTATGGCGACGAAGAATATGAGGATAAGTGCAAAGAAGAACGATGGCATCGATACCCCCGTTAGAGAGAATACCGTCCAAAAGTTATCAAATAGTCCGTATTTTTTCACTGCAGATTTGATCCCTACAGGAATGGCGATTGCAAACGCGAAAATCATCGCGACGACATTGAGGTAGAATGAGTTCCAAATATAAGTGCCGATAACATCTGCAACTGGTTTTCTGTATTTGTACGAGGTCCCGAAGTCTCCAGTTAAAGTCCTTCCTAACCACTTCATGTAACGAATGTGCACTGGGTCATCAAGACCGAGCATTTCTCTGATTTGTTGCTGTTGTTCCACTGTTGCGTTAGATCCGATTCCCAAGTACGCATTTACTGGGTCCCCTGGCATGATTTCAAGCATCGCGAACAGGATGATCGTGATGATGAGCAACACGGGAATTAAATGCAATAGCCTTCGCGCAATATACTTAAGCATTTCAACACCCCTTAATTTTCTAATAGATTAAATTAAAGGCAGTCCTGTTAGAGACTGCCTTTAAAATACCTTATAAAGTCACATCGACTTCAGGATTCATTATTCAACGATTTTAGCATCTTTAAGTGCTCTTACCCAGTTATAGAGTGAGCTTGTTTTGAAATCTACTAACTTAGGGGCATAGATATCAAAGTAAGTGTTAGCATATACTGGCATCATAACCGCTTCTTCGTTAAGGATTTTAGCGATTTCTTGGTAAACTGGCTTAGCTTCTTCGATATCCATGATTGCTTTCGCTTGGTCTAAGAGCTCATCCACTTTAGGATTGCTGTATCTGCTTGTGTTGTCCATACCGCTACCGATGTAATCAGAGTGGAATGAAGTATAGAGTGTGTGTGGATCTGGAGTTGTAATCGATGTTGCTAAGAAGAATAAGCTCCAGTTTTCAACGTTTGCATCTGAGTTGTAGATAACATAGTCAAGAATTGTGTTGAACTCGAGGTATGCAACTGTTAACTTGATACCAAGACCTTGACCCCAGTCTCTTTCCCACATAGGGATTAAAGTAGCAAGGATGTCGTGATCTGGCATTGCAGCGATTTTAAGTTCAAATAATTGAACA
>Ga0209066_10008338_pt1 | contig 10061 bp, 10 predicted proteins | sample All_14_2_FD_187198 | JGI IMG/M metagenome (GOLD analysis project Ga0209066, IMG submission 187198) | Freshwater microbial communities in response to fracking from Pennsylvania, USA - Allegheny Zone_MetaG_DW_15 (SPAdes) (version 2) ... | reverse complement strand
GCTCTACGACGAGGCGAAGAATGCCTACGATTCGGCGCGCGCCCGTCTCGACCTTTCCCAGCAGGTCTCGCGTCTGACGGAGATCGGTCCGCGCCGCGAGGACATCGAACAGGCCAAGGCCCTGCTGCGGTCGGAAGAATCGGTCGTCTCGCTGGCGGAGCGCCGGCTCGCCGATACGGTGCTGAAGGCACCGTCCGAAGGCATCGTGCTCAGCCGCATCGTCGAGCCGGGCGCAATGGTCAGCCCGGCAAATCCGATCTTCACCCTGTCGCTCACCGACAAGGTCTGGGTTCGCACCTACATCTCCGAACCCGATCTCGGCCGCATCCGGCCCGGGATGACGGTGACGATCTTCACCGATACCGATCCGACCCGCCCGTATGAAGGCTGGATCGGCTTCATATCGCCCACGGCCGAGTTCACGCCGAAGACCGTCGAGACCACGGAGCTGCGCACCCAGCTCGTCTATCGCCTGCGCGTGTTCGTCAAGACTCCCGACGACCGCCTGCGCCAGGGCATGCCGGTCACGGTCCGCGTGCCGCTCGGCGCCGGCTAGGCCGGCCATGCCCGCATCGGTCATCCTCGAGCATCTGGGAAAGAGGTTTGGCGCAACGGCCGCGCTGACGGACGTGACGGCCACGATCGCTGCCGGCCAGATCACAGGTCTCGTCGGACCGGATGGTGCCGGCAAGACGACGCTGCTGCGGCTCATCGCCGGCCTGCTGGCGCCGGACGCGGGAACGCTGGAGGTGCTGGGCCACCCGGCCACGGACCGCGCCACGGTGCGTGGTGAGATCGGCTACATGCCGCAGCGTTTCGGCCTCTACGAGGATCTGACGGTCCAGGAGAATCTGAGCCTGCAGGCTGACCTGCACGATCTCGACGAGGGCGCGCGCAGCGAGCGCTTCGCGACGCTGCTCCAGTTCACCGGCCTGGCGCCCTTCACCGGCCGGCTGGCAGGACAACTCTCCGGCGGCATGAAGCAGAAGCTCGGACTGGCCTGCGCCCTGCTGCCGCGACCAAAGTTGTTGCTGCTCGACGAACCCAGCGCCGGCGTCGATCCCGCCTCGCGACGCGAACTGTGGCACATCGTCCGGACCATGGCGGGGACCGGCGTCGCCATCGTCTGGAGCACGGCCTATCTGGACGAGGCCGAACGCTGCGACAGCTTTCTCCTGCTCGATCGCGGCCGCCTCCTCGCCTCCGGAAGTCCCTCGGACTTCACGCGGCGACTGGAAGGACGAACCTTCCTGATCGAGCTGCCCGAGCGACAACGTCATCGCATCCAGCGTGGGGCAGCCGCGCTGCCGTCGGTCGCCGACGCGACCATCCAGGGCCGCAGCCTGCGGCTCGTGTTGAAGGACGGATGCGACCTGCCCGACCTCGCGCAGCTGATGGGCAACGATGCGACGCCGCGACCGACACGGCCGCGCTTCGAGGATGCGTTCGTCAGCCTGCTGCAGGGCGACCGACCGACCGTCGCGGCGCCGCCGCCTCAGGACGCCCTCGCCGGCTCCGCCGACGGCGTCGCGATCGAGGCCCGCGACCTGACACGCGACTTCGGGAAATTCCGGGCGGTCGACCGCGTGAGCTTCACGGTCAGGCCCGGCGAGATCTTCGGGCTGCTCGGTCCCAACGGCGCCGGCAAGTCCACGACCTTCCGCATGCTCTGCGGCCTGCTGGCGCCGAGTGCCGGTTCGGCGCATGTCGCCGGGGTCGATCTCGGCCGCGCCCGCGCCACCGCGCGCGAGCGCATCGGCTACATGTCCCAGAAATTCTCGCTCTACGGCAATTTGTCGGTCCGCGACAATCTCGACTTCTTCAGCGGCGTCTACGGCCTCGCGGGCCATCGCCGCGCGCGCCGAATCGCCTGGACGATCGAGAGCTTCGACCTCGCGGCGGTCGCCGACCTGGAAGCGGGAACCCTGCCGCTGGGGTTCAAGCAGCGCCTGGCGCTGGGATGCGCGCTGCTGCACGAACCGCAGGTCCTGTTCCTCGACGAGCCGACGTCAGGCGTCGATCCGCTCATGCGCCGCGAGTTCTGGTCGCGTATCGGCAGCCTGGCCGAGGGCGGCGTCACGGTGCTGGTGACGTCGCATTTCATGGAGGAGGCCGAGTACTGCGACCGGCTGGGCATCGTCTACGCCGGAAGGATGATCGCCTCCGGAAGCCCGGATGAGATGAAGCAGCGGTTCGTGACGGCGGACCTGCCGGAGCCGACGCTCGAAGACGCCTTCGTGGGCCTCATCCGCGAGCATGACTCTCAAGGCCAGGCGGCCGCCGCATGACTCCGGCGCGCACCTTCCTTCGCCGCTTCGGGGGGCTGCTGCACAAGGAATTCGTGCAGATCGTGCGCGATCCCTCGTCGATCGCGATCGCCCTCGTGATGCCGGTCGTCCTGCTCCTGCTGATCGGCTTCGGCATCTCGCTCGACGCCCGCAACGTGCGCTTCGGGGTCGTCGACGAAAATCGCAGCGTCGAATCGGCCGGCCTGTTCCAGGCCTTCGCCAACACGCCCTACTTCCGTCCATTCTCCTTCCTGACATCGAAGGCCGCCGAGGCCGCCCTGATGCGCGGCGACATCGAAGGCTTCGTGGTCTTGCGCAGCGACTTCTCGCGCCGCGTCGCCGATCCGATCCGTGCCGCCGACATCGCCATCGTGGTGAACGGCGTCGACGCCAACAATGCTCGCATCGTCACCGGCTATGCCCAGGGCGTCGTGGCGACGTGGCTGCTGGGCCATCGTCGCGACCGGGCGCAGCCGGCCGTGTCCCCCGTCACGGTCGAGAACCGCTACTGGTTCAATCCCGAGATCCGCAGCACCAACTTCATCGTGCCCGGCCTGATCGCCATGGTCATGACCATGATCGGCGCCCTGCTGACCGCGCTGGTGGTGGCACGCGAATGGGAACGCGGCACGATGGAGGCGATGCTCGCCTCGCCCGCCAGCATGACCGAGATCCTGCTGGGCAAGCTGGTTGCCTACTTCGTCCTGGGACTGGGCGGCCTCGCCGTCTCGGTGTTCATCGGCCTGGTCGTGTTCGAGGTGCCCTTCCGGGGTTCGGCCGAGGTGCTGGTTGCGATCTCGTCGGTGTTCCTCATCGTTTCCCTGGCGATGGGCCTGCTGATCTCGACGGTCGCACGCAGCCAGTTCGTCGCCGCCCAGCTCGCCTTTCTCGTCACCTTCATGCCGACGCTGATCCTGTCGGGCCTCATGTTCGACATCGAGAGCATGCCGCGCTGGGTGCAGGCCGTGACGACGGTCTTCCCCGCCCGCTATTTCGTGTCGAGCCTGCAGACCCTGTTTCTCGCGGGCACGGTCTGGCCCGTCCTGCTGCCCAACCTCGCAATGCTCGTGGGCTTCGCCATCCTGTTTCTCGCGCTGGCCATCGCCCGCACCCGCCGCAGCCTGGAGTAACGACCATGTGGCGCCGCATCGCCGCACTGATCCTCAAGGAATTCAAGATGCTGTGGAAGGACCGCAAGAGCCGCATGGTGCTCGTGGTCCCGCCGCTGGTCCAGCTCGTCCTGTTCGCCAGCGCCGCGACCTTCGAGGTGACGGATGCCGCCCTCGGCCTCTGGATCGAGGATCGGTCGCACCCGGCCCAGGAACTGGTGAGTCGTTTCGAGGCTTCGCCCGCCTTCCATGTCGTCGCGCGCTTCGACAATCCGCAGTCCGTCCAGGACGCGCTCGATTCGCAGAAGGTGAAGGCAGTGCTGCATGTCGGCCAGACCTTCTCGGCCGATGTCGCGGCCGGCCGGCCGGCCCGCGTCCAGCTGCTGCTCGACGGCCGCAAGTCCAACGCCGCCCTCATCCTGCAAAGCTACGCGCTCGGCATCGTCGAAAGCTTCAACCTCGCGCGGGCCGGCCATGCCGTCGCCGAGCTCAACATGCAGCCGCGCGCCTGGTTCAATCCCAATTTCGACAGCCGCTGGTTCATCCTGCCGGGCCTGACGGTGCTGCTGACCATCGTGGCCACGCTGCTGATCACGGCGCTCTCGGTCGCCCGCGAACGCGAGCTCGGCACGTTCGAGCAGCTTCTCGTCACGCCGCTGCGGCCCATGGAGATCCTCGTGGGCAAGACCGTGCCGGCGCTGTGCATCGGCTTCGTCGAGGCCAATCTGATCGCCGTGCTGACGTGCCTCGTCTACGGTGTTCCCTTCGTCGGCAGCATCGTCCTGTTCAACGTCTCGATAGCGATCTTCGTGCTGTCCGCGGTAGGGATCGGCCTGGTCATCTCATCCGTCGCCAAGACGCAACAGCAGGCGATCCTCGGGGTGTTCCTGTTCCTGTCGCCCGCCATGGTCCTGTCCGGCTTCACGACTCCGATCGCCAACATGCCCGACTGGGCGCAGGCCCTCACCCATCTCAATCCGATCCGCTACATGGTGACCCTGAGCCGCGGCATCTTCCTGCAGGACCTCCCCTGGGCGCTCGCCTGGCCGCAGCTCTGGCCCATGGCCCTGATCGGCTGCGTCACGCTGGGCTATGCAACCTGGCTGTTCTCCCGCCGGCTCGAATAGCAGCGCGCGCGGTCAACCGCCGCGCTGCGCCTGGATCGCCCTCTGCAGCTCGCGGTCGAACCCCTTCAGCGACTGCATGAACGGCCCCGCCATCGTGTCCTGCAACTGGAGCTGGATCTGGATCTGCGAGCCCGTGCGCAGCTGCTGCAGCAGCTCGGCTGACTTGCCCTCGTCAAACTGGCAGATGCCCTGCCCGCAGATACTGGTCGAGATGAAGGGGTTGGAATCGACCTGGATACTGGCCCGCACGCCCTGGCCGTCGCCGACGACGGAAATCTTCTTGTACGCCGCCGAGTAGCGCATCACGAGAAACTGGCCGAGCAGGCTGTTGCCGTCGATCGTCGCCTGCGCGCCGCAATCCCTGCCGCCCTCCGAGGAGCAGTACATGACCCACTTGTCGGGCGGCTGGTCCTGCGCGGCCGCCGGTTGCGAAAGGTTGAATGCGGCGGCCGCAACGCCGGCGGCCACGAGTACGGATCGCATCATCTTTCGGTCTGCTCCCGGGTTTGCCATCTTTCCAAGCGCCCCCTATGTAGCCGCCTGTGTCTTCGCTGACAAAGGAACCCTTCGCATGTCCGAAAGCCTGAAACTCGTCGCCTTCTGCGGCAGCCTGCGCAAGGCGTCGTTCAACCGGCTCTCGCTGCAGGCCTTCGTCGAGCGTCTGCCGGCCGGCGCGACCTGCGAGACGATCGAGATCGGCGACTGGCCGCTCTACGATGCCGACCTGCAGGCCAAGGGCTTCCCCGACAAGGTGCAGGCCGCGCAGAAGGCCATGCTCGAGGCCGACGGCATCGTGCTCGTCAGCCCGGAATACAATTACGGCATCTCGGGCGTGCTGAAGAACGCGATCGACTGGCTGTCGCGCACGAGCCCGCAGCCGTTCGCTGCCAAGCCGGTCGCCCTGTTCGGCGCCTCGATGGGCGTGCTCGGCACGGCGCGCGCGCAATACCAGCTTCGCCAGACGCTGGTCTTCCTCGATGGTCGTCCGGTCAACAAGCCGGAGGTCATGATCGCCCAGGCGCAGAACAAGTTCGCCGACGGCAAGCTCACCGACGAGACGACCGGCAAGCTGCTGGGCGACCTCGGCGCCGCAGTGGCGCTCGCCTGTCGCCAGGCCAGGGCGGCGGCGTCCGTCAAATAGGCCGATGACGCAGAACATCTACGACACGCCGGAGTTCTTCGCGGGCTACAGCCGCCTTCCACGGTCCGTCGAAGGGCTGGCGGCGGCGCCCGAGTGGCCGACCCTGCAGTCCATGCTGCCCGACCTGCAGGGGCGGCGGGTCGTGGATCTGGGCTGTGGCTTCGGCTGGTTCTGCCGCTTCGCGCGCGAGGCCGGAGCGGCCGCCGTGCAGGGGCTCGACGTGTCGGAGAACATGCTGGCGCGGGCGCGTGAGACCACCGCTGACCCCGCGATCCGCTACGAGCGCACCGACCTCGAAGCACTCGCGCTGGCCGAAGGCGCGTTCGATCTCGTCTACAGTTCGCTGGCACTCCACTACGTCGAAAACCTGCGCGGCCTGCTCGAACAGGTGCGCCGCGGCCTCGTCGCCGGGGGACGCTTCGTCTTCTCGGTCGAGCATCCGATGTACACCGCGCCCGCCCGCCCCGATTGGACGCGCGATCCCGACGGTCGCATCGCCTGGCCGGTGAACCGCTACGCCGAGGAAGGCGCCCGCTCGACCGACTGGCTGGCCAAAGGCGTGATCAAGCAGCACCGCACCGTCGCCACCTGCGTCAACCTGCTGATCGAAACCGGCTTCACGATCGCGCGGCTGGAAGAATGGTGCGCGAGCCCCGCCGATATCGTCGCGCATCCCGACTGGGCCGGCGCCGACGAGCGTCCGTCGTTCCTGTTGATCGCCGCGCATCGCTGAAAGGCCGATCCTTCGGTCCAGGCCGAAGGAATGTGCGCCGCATCCGTGGTAGCAAGCCCGGCCATGGCGTCGAGACTGCCCCTCCTCATCCTGCTGATCGCCGTCACCTGCCTCAGCCAGTTCTATCGCGTGTCGAACAGCGTGATCGCGCCGGAGCTCGTGCGCGACCTCGATCTCACGCCGCGTCAGCTCGGCTGGGCAGGCAGCGCCTTCTTCTTCGCACTGTTCGCGGTGCAAATCCCTGTCGGCATGTGGTTCGACCGGTTCGGGGCGCGTCGCACCGTGGCCGCGCTGTCGCTGCTCGCCATGCTGGGCTCGCTGTGGATCGCCAATGCGGGCGACGCCGCCGACCTGATCGCCGGCCGAACCATCGTCGGCATCGGCTGCGCCGCCTCCTTCATGTCGGTGGTATTCCTGTGCTCGCGCTGGTTCGAGCCGGCGAGGCTCGCGACGCGCCTCTCCTGGGTGTTCGCGGCCTCGAACATCGGGACCCTGGCGGCCGCAACGCCGCTCGCCTGGATCGCGGCCACGGTCGGCTGGCGCAGCGGCTTCGTGGGCCTCGCCGTCGTCACGCTGCTGGTCGCCGTCGGCTTCCTGTTCTTCGTACGCGACAGGCCGCCGGAGTATCGCGGGCCCGAGCCTGCGCGCGAATCGGCGGGGCAGATCCTGCGCGGGCTGTGGGAGGTGTGGCGCACGCCCGGCCTCGGCCCGGTGCTCTCGATGCACTTCTTCGCCTACGCGACGATGCTGACGGTGCTCGGCGTCTGGGGCGGCCCGTATCTGCACGACGTGCACAAGCTCGACGGGGTCGCGCGCGGCAACGTGCTGCTCGCCATGGGCGCCGCGCAGATCCTCGGCATCCTTGCCTATGGCCCGATGGACCGGATCCTGCGCTCGCGCAAGCGGGTGGTGTTCGGCGGTGCCGCGATCTCGATGGTGCTGCTCGCGATCCTGGCGGCACTTCCCAATCCGCCGCTCTGGCTGGCAGTCTCGCTGCTGATCGCTTTCTGCTTCTTCTGTGCCTACGGCACGGTGATCGTGGCGCAGGGCCGCGCGCTGTTTCCCGACCGGCTGGCCGGGCGCGGCGTTACCACCGTGAACATGGCGCAATGCCTGGGCCTCGCCGTGCTGCCCGCCACCGCCGGCTACATCGTCGAAGCCTTCGGCGCCGGCGACACCGCCTATCGCTGGGTGTTCGGCGTGCTAGCCGCCGGCCTGGTGCTGGGGTCGTTCGCCTATGTGCGGGCGCGCGACAGCTTCACGCCGTGAGGTCGCCTACTTCGTCGCTTCCTTGAGATAGGCGACGAGGTCGGCGAGCTGGCCGGCGTTCTTCACGCCGTTGTAGAGCATCTTGGTGCCCGGCACCTTGCCCTTGGGATCGCGGTTGTACTCGGTGAGCGTCGTCTCGTCCCAGACGATGCCCGAATTCTTCATCGCATCGGAATAGGCATAGCCCGGGCTGGTGCCGGCCTTGCGCCCGAACAGACCGTGCAGGCTGGGGCCGGTCGCCTGGGCGCCGTCCTTCTCCAGCGTGTGGCAGGACTTGCACTGGGTGTTGAAGACGCGCTGACCCTTCGAGGCCTCCCCCGATTGCGCCGCGGCGAGGCCGGCCGCGGTCGCCGTTCCGGCGACGATCACAGCGGCGGCGGTGATCCAGTTCCTCATCACGCTACTCCTGATGCTTCCGGCGAAAGATGCCCTATATCGATGCGATGCAGCAAAGCCTGTTCGACGCAGATGGCGGAAAGGAGGCGCTGGCGCCCGGCGCCACGCTGTTGCACGGATTCGCACGAAAGCGTGATGTCGCGCTGATGACCGCAATCGAGGCGATCGGGAGCCGGGCTCCGTTCCGGCGCATGGTGACGCCCGGCGGTTTCGAGATGTCGGTGGCGATGACCAATTGCGGCGCGGCCGGCTGGGTCACGGACCGAACGGGCTACCGCTATCAGGCGCAGGATCCGCAAAGCGGCGCGCCGTGGCCCGCCATGCCGGCGGCGTTCCTCGCGCTGGCCGACGAAGCCGCGACCGAAGCCGGCTTCGCGGACTTCGTTCCCGACGCCTGCCTGATCAACCGTTACGAGCCCGGCACGAAACTGTCGCTGCATCAGGACAAGGACGAAGCCGACTATGTCCATCCCATCGTCTCGGTCTCGCTCGGCCTGCCCGCCACCTTCCAGTTCGGCGGCCGCAAGCGCAGCGATCCCGTGAGGAAGGTCACGCTGGCGCATGGCGATGTCGTCGTCTGGGGCGGCCCGTCAAGGCTGTTCCATCACGGCGTGCTGACATTGAAAAGCGGCGAGCATCCGCTGACCGGAGCCCGCCGCTTCAATCTCACGCTTCGCAAGGCGCTCTGACGGGAGTGCCTACTCCGCCTTGATGTTCTGTTCCTTGATCAGAGTCGTCCAGCGCTTCTCTTCCTTCTCGAGGAAGGTCTTGAACTCGGCCGGGGTGGAGGCGCGGATCTCGACGCCCTGCGGCTTGAAGCGCTCGATCATCTCGGGCTCGGCGGCGATCTTGGCGATCGCTTTCTGCAGCTTGTCGACGATCGCCTTGGGCGTGCCGGCCGGCACGATCATGCCCTGCCAGAACACCGCTTCGAAGTCCGGGAGGCCCGCCGCCTCGACGACGGTCGGAATGTCGGGGAAGGCCGGCGAGCGCTTGAGGCTAGAGATGGCGATGGCCCGGGTGCGGCCCGTCGCCAGGATCGGCTTCGCTTCGAGCGCGGCCGAGAACATCATCTGGGCCTGGCCCGAGGCCACGTCCTGGCCGGCCTGCGCACCGCCCTTGTAGGGAACGTGCGTGATGTTGAGCCCGGCCTGCGCCTTCAGGAGTTCGGCGGCGAGATGGTTGGTGGCGCCGATGCCCGAGCTCGCGATGTTGAACTTGCCGGGATTGGCTTTCACGTAGGCGATCAGCTCGGCCATGTTCTTGGCGGGGAAGTCGGCGTTCACGTGCAGGATGAAGGGCGTGAACGACATCAGCGACACGAGTTCGAAGCTCTTGTTGGGGTCGTACTGGACCTGGCCCGTGAGCGTCGGGTTGATGATCAGCGAGGTGCCGGCGGCGTAGATCGTGTAGCCGTCGGGTGCGGCCTTGGCGACGAAGTTCGAGGCCACGGTGGTGGCCGCGCCGGCGCGGTTGTCGACGATGAACGGCTTGCCGAGTTCGGCCGAGAGCTTCTCGGCATAGACCCGGGCCACGGCGTCGTTCACCCCGCCCGGCGGATAGGGCACGACCAGCGAGACCGGCTTGGTCGGCCAGTCGGTCTGCGCCGAGACGGCAAACGGCAGCAGCAGCGCGGCCAGGGCCGACGCCACGAATACGGAACGCTTCATTTTCTTCCTCCCAGGATTTCTCTGTCTTATCTATTCGGCGACGAAGACGGGCAGCGTCACCTCTTTGTTGACCGGCTCGAAGCCGAGCTTCACGCGCCGGCCGATCTTCAGCTCAGCCTCGGGAACGCCATGCAGCTGCGCATTGACCCTCACGCCGGCATCCATGTCGACCAGCGCCACGATGTAGGGCGCCGACGCCTTGAAGAAGAAGTTGAACGGATGGTGGCACACGGTCCAACTGTGCAGGCTGCCACCCAGCGGCGCTTCCTTGAACTCGCTCTCCATCGAGAAGCAGTGCGGGCAAACCGGCCGCGGATAATGACGGACC
>Ga0209066_10008337_pt1 | contig 10063 bp, 10 predicted proteins | sample All_14_2_FD_187198 | JGI IMG/M metagenome (GOLD analysis project Ga0209066, IMG submission 187198) | Freshwater microbial communities in response to fracking from Pennsylvania, USA - Allegheny Zone_MetaG_DW_15 (SPAdes) (version 2) ... | reverse complement strand
CTTTACGGCCGCTGGTCAGCCGTGACGGGTCGGTGACGGCAAATCGCGCAGGAAACAGCGTGGTGGTGGCGGACTATGCGGACAACATCGCCCGTATCCGGCAGGTGATCGCCCGCATCGATCGCGACACGGCGGCCACGCAGATCGTGACGCTGCGCAACGCCGGCGCGCGCGAAATCGCACAGTCGCTGCAGGCGCTGGTAGCGAACGGCGGCGGTGAGGGCGGGGCGGCTACGGCTGCTGCGACCATCGTGCCGATCGACAGTAGCAACAGCGTCGCGATCCGCGGCGATGCAGGCACCGTCGCACGTCTGGTGGCGATGGCGCGGACGCTGGACACGCAGGCGGCGAGCGGTACGGAGATCCGCGTATACTGGCTGGAGCATGCCGACGCGGAGAAGCTGTTGCCGGTGCTGCAGCAACTGATCGGGCAGGCGTCGTCCACCAGCGTCACGACCGCCCCGACGTCGCAGGGATCGGGCGCCAATGGCGGCAACGCCAGCGCCGCGCCGGCGCCGGCCGCCGCGCCTGTGGTGGCTGCGACATCCTCCGGTTCGAGTTCCGGTGGTGGCATCGCGACGCGCGGGCCCGCTATTGTGACACGCTATGAAGGTGCGAACGCCATCATCGTCGCCGCCAACAGCGACGTGCAGCGTATGTTGGGCGAAACGATCCGCCAGATCGACACGCGTCGCGAGCAGGTGCTGGTCGAGGCCATCATCGTTGAGATAGGCGATGCTGCGGCCAAGAAGCTGGGCGTTCAGTTCCTGATCGGCAGCACCAAGACAGGCTTTGCCGCCACGAATTACAGCAATGCGTCACCCAATTTGCTGACGCTCGCCGGAGCCTATGGCGCGACCAAGCTGGGGACGTCGAAAACGACGGTCGTTGCCGCCGATGGCACCACCACGACAACGGAAACATCGGAGAATAGCGACCTGCAGAATTCGTTGACGGAAGCGGCCGTAAGCTCGCTTCAGTCCGCGACGGGCGCGATAGCGGGCCTGGGCGGTTCGATCGGCGAGAACGGATTGTTCGGTGCGATCATTAACGCGGTCAAATCCGATACCGATTCAAACCTGCTTTCCACGCCGTCGGTGATGACCCTCGACAACCAGAAGGCGTCGATTCTGGTCGGGCAGGAAGTGCCGGTGACGACCGGCGAAGCCCTGAGCCAGAATTTCGACAATCAGTTCCGCACCGTCCAGCGCCAGAATGTGGGCATCCAGCTGGAGGTGAAGCCGCAAATCAACACGGGTGGCGCAATCAAGCTGTTCCTGCGGCAGGAGGTCAGTTCGATCGCCGGACCGGTGTCGAACAACAGTAGCGACCTGATCATCAACAAGCGTGAGATCGAGACCACAGTCACGGTCGACGATGGCGAGATACTGGCGCTGGGCGGCCTGCTGGACGATCAGGAACGCAAGACCATAGAGCGCATCCCGCTACTGTCCGATATTCCCGGGCTGGGCGAGCTGTTCAAGTCGCGTAGCAAGAGCCGGTCGAAGACCAACCTGATGGTGTTCATTCGTCCGACGATCCTGCGCAGCAAGGAGGATGCGGCACGCCTGACGGCGCAGCGTTATGGCTATATAAGGGGGCAGCAACTCGCCGCCGATCCGAACAGTGAGCCGACGATCGACGAGTTGGTGCGCGATTACATGGGCGCCGTACCGCCGGTTCCGCCGCCTGCAAGCGCTGCGGACCAGGTGATCGACGGTCGGGTCATCGAGCCGGTCGCGAAGCAATCGAGCACGGTCGTGCGGCCGGTGGAAGTGCCGCAAAGCGGGAGCACGCAGCCATGAAGATCGGTCTGGGCCTCGACAAGCCGGTGGACGCGGAGGAAACCCCTTTCGAGATCACACCGCATATCGGCCCGCGCCTGATCGACATTCCCTATACGTTTGCGCGCAAATACGGTGTCGTCCTGCTGAACGAGGGCGAGGGGCCGCGCCTGTCCGTCGCCATGCGGGAGGGCGGCAATCCTCACGTGCTGATAGAAGTGCGCCGCCATCTGGCGCAGAGTTTCGACGTGCGCTTCGTTGATGATGCGCAGTTCGACCGTTACTTGTCCGATCATTATGCGATGGAGGGCAGCGCCGCCGCCATGGCAGGATCGCTGGATGTCGGGGCGGATGAACTGGACTTGCTTGCGGGCGATCTGCCATCCGCCGATGACCTGCTCGACAGTGCCGATGATGCGCCGGCCATCCGCCTGATCAACGGGATCATCGCCGAGGCCGCGCGGCAAGGCGTTTCGGATATCCATATCGAACCCTATGAGACGGGGCTGGTCGTGCGGATGCGCATCGATGGCGTGTTGCGCGAGACGCTGCGCATGCCGCCGCATGTCGCGCCCGTCGTCGTCAGCCGCATCAAGGTGATGGCGCGGCTCGACATTGCCGAACGGCGCGTGCCGCAGGATGGGCGCATCGGTTTGACCCTGGGCGGCAAGTTGCTCGACGTGCGCGTATCGACCCTGCCGAGCCGGGCAGGTGAGCGTGTGGTGTTGCGCATCCTGGACAAGGAGAATGCCGGCATCTCGCTCGACGTGCTGGGCATGACAGGCGTGGCGGACCGTATCTTTCGTGAGGCGCTGTCCGAACCGAACGGCATCATCCTCGTCACCGGCCCAACCGGTTCGGGCAAGACGACGACGCTCTATGCGGGCATTCGGCAGCTGAATGATGGCAGCCGCAATATCCTGACCGTGGAAGACCCGGTCGAATATGCGGTCGAGGGTGTCGGCCAGACGCAGGTGAACGCCAAGGTCGGCCTGACATTTGCCGCTGGGCTGCGCGCGATCCTGCGTCAGGACCCCGATGTGGTGATGGTCGGCGAAATCCGCGACCGCGAGACGGCGGAGATCGCGGTGCAGGCGTCGCTGACGGGTCACCTCGTGCTGTCGACCGTCCACACCAATGACGCGGTCGGCGCGATCACGCGCATGCGCGACATGCGGGTGGAACCGTTCCTGCTCGCTTCCACCCTGCGTGCGGTTATCGCCCAGCGGCTGGTGCGGCGCCTCTGCCAACATTGTCGCGAGCCGGTGCAGGCGGACAAGTCGGCGAGCGCGCTGTTGGGTTTTGATCCGGGTACGATCATCTACCGCGCCAAGGGCTGCACGGAATGCAATGGCACGGGCTATAAGGGCCGCATCGGTGTGTTTGAGGCGGTGCGGGTGGACGACACGATCCGCCGCCTTATCAACGATGGCGGCGATGAATCCCTGATCGCGCGACATGCGTTTCTGAACGCGCCGAACCTGGGGTCGGCTGCGCGGGCGTTGGTGCGCGACGGGCAGACGACGGCGGAAGAGGCGATTCGTATATCGCGGCGCGATGCGGCAGACCTGCCGGAAGAAGTCGCCGGCGATGCCTGAGTTCGACTATCTGGCCATCGACCCGGCCGGGCGCGAACGGCAGGGGAAGATCAAGGCGGACAGCATAGACGACGCCAAGGCGCGGCTCGATGCACGCAAGATGTTCGTCGTGCGCATGGATGCTGGTCGCGCTGATGCGGCGCGTGGCAAGGCGCTGTTGACATTCGGCGGACGGCAGCGGTTGAGCGCCAAGGAACTGACACTATTCACGCGCCAGCTTTCCACGCTGATCCAAGTCAGTCCGCTTGAGGAATCGCTGCGTACGATCGGACGTCAGAGCGAGAAACAGCATGCACGCGACATCGTCGGCCGCGTACATGCCGGCGTCGTTGAAGGCAGGCGTCTGGCGGAATCGCTCGGCGTGGAGCCAAAAAGCTTTCCACCGCTCTATCGTGCGATGGTCGCCGCGGGCGAAAGCTCCGGCAGCCTGCCACAGATCATGGAGCGGCTTGCCGACCTGATGGAGCGGCAGGCCGCGATACACTCCAAGGTCGTCACCGCCGTCGCCTATCCCTCGGTGCTGGCCGGTTTCGCCGTTTGCGTCGTCGTGGCGTTGATGATGTTCGTCGTGCCTAAGGTTGTGGAACAGTTCGATACGATCGGACAGACGCTGCCGCTGCTGACGCGCATCGTTATCGGCATTTCCGATTTTCTCGCAGGCTATTGGTGGCTGCTCGCGATCCTGATCGTGGCGGCAGGCTTTGGCGCATGGCGCGCGCTCAGGAATGAAGCGATCCGTTATCGCTTCGATGGTTTGCTGTTGCGCCTGCCGATCGTCGGGCGGCTGATCCGCGACCTGCACGCGGCGCGTATGGCGCGGACGCTTTCCACCATGGTCGCCAGCCGTTTGCCGCTGATGGAGGGGCTCGCCCTGACCGCCAACACCGTGCACAACCGCGTGCTAAAGAAGGCGTCGGACGAAATCGTTGAAGCGATCCGTGGCGGTGGCAGCCTGTCGGCGGCGCTGCGCCGCGCGAACGTATTCCCGCCGCTGCTGGTCTACCTGACCGCCAGCGGTGAGGCGGCAGGGCGGCTCGACACCATGCTCGAGCGCGCGGCCGACTATCTGGAGCGCGAATTCGACGCCTTCACCTCGGTTGCTCTCGCCATGCTGGAGCCGATCATCATCATCCTGATGGGCGCTGTCGTTGCGGTCATCATCCTGTCCATCCTGCTGCCCATTCTGCAATTGCAGAGCCTGACGGGAGCGTGAGGAGTGAATATGTTACAAGCCAATTCCATCGCCGTTCGGGTTGAGCCTGTCGAAGCCCAGCCCGTTTCTCCAGAGGAAGAACGACCCTTCGACAAGCTCAGAGCGAACGGAATCGTCGGCGCACTTGAGGCAGGCTTCACGCTTGTCGAGCTCATGGTCGTGATCGTCATCATCGGCCTGCTCGCCACGATCGTGGCCATCAATGTCATCCCGGCGACGGACACGGCCCGGGTGGAGAAGGCGAAGGCCGATATCGCCACGATCGAGCAGGCGCTGGAGCAGTACCGGCTCGATAACCTGACCTATCCCGCGCAGACGGATGGGCTGCAGGCGCTGCTGTCACCGCCGGCATCGCTCACGCAACCGCAGCGCTATCGCCGTGGTGGCTATATCAAGAAGCTGCCCGATGATCCCTGGGGCCGCGCCTATCGCTACACGACGCCTGGCAAGAAGGGCGCATTCGACATCAGCTCGCTGGGCGCCGACGGGCAGCCAGGCGGAGAATCGGAAAATGCGGATATCTATTCCAGCGAGATCTGATGCTTCGCGGCGCGTCGCCGTGCGTGAACGCGGCTTTACGTCCGCCAGGCGTTCCGCCGAACATGGCTTCACGCTCGTAGAGTTGATGGTTGTGATTGCCATTATCGGTTTCGTGTCTGCTGCCGTGGTCCTGTCCATGCCCGATCCGCGGGGCCGGGTGATGGACGATGCCGAGCGTTTCGCCGCGCGGCTGGCGGCGGCGCGCGACAATGCCGTGGTGCAGGCGCGGCCGATGGGCGTGTGGGTCTCTGCTTCCGGCTATGGCTTTGAGCAGCGTAGCGGTGGGCGCTGGACGCCACTTGAGGACAAGCCGTTTATCGTTACGCGCTGGCGTGAAGGAACAACTGCGCTGCTGGGCAAGGAAGGGCGGGCGCAGCTGAGTTTCGACAGCACGGGCCTGCCGAGCGATTCCATGAAGGTGCGGCTGGTGCGTGAGGGACAGGAGATTTCCGTCAGCATCGATATGGCCGGGAAGGTGGCGATCGATGGGTAGCCGCGAAGCCCGCCCTCCGCTTGAAACGCACGCGCGTGGTTACACGAGCAAGAGGGGCCAGCGTGGCTTCACCCTTCTCGAAATGATGGTCGCACTGGCGGTGTTCAGTCTCGCCGCGCTTGCGCTTATCAAGTTGCAGGGTTTCACGATCCGCACGGCCGCTGATCTGGACGGCAAGGTGATGGCCGGTATCGTCGCCCACAATCTGATGGTGGACGTCCAGACCGCCCCCACAGCCCCAAGCCGGGGTGAGGATCAGGGCGAGGTCGAAAATGGCGGCAAGAACTGGCGGTGGACGCGTACGGTTACACCGATGGATGATGAGCGGTTCGTGCGGGTGGATGTTGCGGTGACGGGACCGGCCGGAGAAGCGCCCGCCGCGCTTAGTTTCGTACGGGTGACGGAATGAAGGTTGCCCCCATATCGCCCCCCGCATGCTGCTGTGCGGAAGCTGATGCGCGTGGCTTCACACTCATCGAACTGCTTGTCGCGCTCACCATCTTTGCGATGCTTGCGGCGGCGGGCGTGCTGTTGCTGGGCAACAGCGTATCCGCGCAGAGCGCAGTGCGCCTTCGCCTTGACGGCATGGCCGGCATTCAGCGCACCAATGGAGCGCTGACGGGGGATCTGGCGCAGGCGGTCTCACGCATCAGCCGCACCGAAGCGGGAACGCTCGCACCGGCCTTCTTCGCCCGTGCGCAGGGGGACGAAGCACCGATCATGCAGTTCGTGCGTGGCGGCTGGACCAATCTTGACGGATCGCCGCGCCCATCTCTCCAGAAAGTCGAATATTGGTTCCGCCTGGGTAAGCTGGAACGGCGCACCTATCCGCTGGTGGACGGTGCTGCCGGCGCGCAGCCTGCGGCGTTGCTGGAAGGCGTCAGCGATGTCCGCCTGCGCTTTCGTGATGCAAGAGGCGACTGGCTGGACGACTGGACTACACAGCAGCCCGACCTTTTGCCGCGCGCGGTGGAGATGCGTATCGAACGCGAAGGCGAGCCGCCGCTTACCATGATGTATCTGGTCGGGCCGGGACCGAAGGAGAAGCCGCAGCCGGGGGTGAGTGGTGCGACCTAGGCGTTCCTCTGAAACGGGAGCAGCGCTGCTCACCGTCCTGCTGCTTGTCGCCGTCATGTCCGTCGTTGCGGCTGCCGCGCTTGAACGGCTGACGCTGGCCACGCGCCTGACGGGCAACGCTGCTGCGCTTGATCAGGCGCGCGCCTACAGCGATGCGGCCGAAACGATTGCGCGCTACCGGCTGAGCGATCTTGTCAGCGCCACGCCGGGCAAGACCACGCTGCAGGGCAACTGGCTCGGTACGCCCCAGCCCCTGCCGGTGCCCGAGGGCAGCGCGACGGCGCGCGTTACAGACGGCGGCAACTGCTTCAATCTGAACAGTGTGGTTGCGGGCGACAATGAGGAAAATCTGAAGGTGCGCCCGATCGGCGTGTCGCAGTTTCAGGCGCTCATGCGCCTGCTGGGCGTTGAGGACAGGCAGGCGCGTACCGTCGCGGCGTCGCTCGCGGACTGGATAGACACCGATGTCCAGCCGCAGCCGGGCGGGGCGGAGGATGAGACATATCTGGGCATGCCGACGCCCTATCGCGCGAGCAACCGGCTGATGGTGGATGCGAGTGAACTGCGCGCCGTGCATGGCGTGACGCCTGCGCTGTATGATGTGCTGCGGCCATGGGTTTGCGCCCTGCCGACGAGCGCGCTTTCGCCCATCAACGTCAACACGCTGTTGCCGGGGCAGGCGCCGCTGTTCGCCATGCTGCTGCCCGGCAAGCTGAGCATCGATCAGGCGCGGCAATTGCTGGCGCGCCGCCCGGCCGAAGGCTATGGCAGCGTCAACGCCTTCTGGCAGGTTCCGGCGCTCGCCGCGCTGTCGCCGGACATGGAAGTATCGCAGCAGACCAAAATCACGACGCGCTGGTTCCGCGTCGACATCACAGTGGAACTCGGGGGCGCAGAAGTGAATGAAATCGCGCTGATAGATGCGCAGGAAAAGCCGGCGCGGCTGGTGCGTCGCCAGTGGGGAGAGGCGGGATGAGCGCGCGCGATGCTCTGGTCGTCACGCTGCCCGAGGACGCGCAGGCGCAGCCGCTGTGGATGCGCGTGATCGACGGCGCGATGGTAAAGGGAGGTGCAGGGGCCGAATGGCTTCCGGCATGCGGCCTTTCCGAACTGCCCAAGGACTGCACGGTCATGCTGGTGCCGCCGGCGGGGCTGACGGCGCTGCACTGGATATCGCACCCCGACATGCCCGCGCGTCAGGGCAGGGCGGCGGCGCGGATAGAGGCGCTGTCGGCAAGCATCGGCCCGGCCGATGCGCTGCTGGCCGCCGCGAACGAGAATGATGATGCCGAGCGCCCGCATGTGGTGGCCGTCGCATCGCGCGCAGACATGCAGCACTGGCTGCTCTGGGCGCAGCATCATGGGCTGGATCCCGATATGGTGGTGCCGGCGCCGCTGCTGCTGCCGGAACCCGACGAAGGCTATGTGGCGGGCGCGGTCGGCGGCGCGCGCGTGCTGCGCGGACCCGACGGCGCTCTGGCGGACGATGAGGCGCTGGCGGCGGCGCTGGCTGGATCGGCGGGCGTAAAGCTGCTGCCGGCCGAAGCGGTGAACCGCACGGTGATCGCCGCTCTGGATGCCCCGCCGCTTAACCTGCGGCAGGGTGATTTCGCCAAGCGCGCGCGGCGCTCGCTCGACAAGCAGTGGCTGACGCGCGTGGCGGTTTGGATCGGCGGTATATTGCTTGTCAGTCTGCTGATCTCGCTGATTGGCATCATTCGGATGAACGTCGCTGCTTCCAGCCTCGATTCCGAGAGCGTCGCGCTCGCGCAGAAGCTGTTGCCCGGCGTAGATTCAGCCGAGCAGGCTGAAACCGACCTTGACGCGCGGCTCGCCCAGCGTGGAGCAGGGCCCTATATTTTCTCTGGTCCGCTTGCCGGTGTGTTCACAGCGATGCAGGCCAATCCGAACGTCACCCTGACGCGGGTGTCGCGGCAGGCGGATGGGCTGATGAGCGCGACGCTTTCCGGTCCGCGGCCCGAGGATGTGAACGCTGTGCTGGTGGCGTTGCAGGAGGCGGGCTTCACGATCACGGCCACGTCGTCCCAGGCGCCGGGTGGCCAGACCCTTGTCGACATAACGGTGCGCCCATGATCGCCTCCTTTCGCAACTGGATCGATGGGCGCAGCCTGCGCGAGCGTTGGATGCTGCTCACGATGGCCGTGCTGTTTGCGATCGTCATTCTCTGGCTGGGGATCATTCGCCCGGTAGAGGGGGGACTTGTCAGCGGGCGGGAGCGGCTGAACGCCGCGATCGATCGCAACGCCGCCGTCCGCGCGAAGGTACGCGCGCTGGAGACACTGCCACGCGGAGAGGGCGCGCGCCTGTCCGCCCCCATTGCGCAACTGGTGAGCGAGAGCGCGGGCGAGGCGGGTTTCACGCTGGAGCGTGCGCAGGATCAGGGACCGGGTCGACTGGACATCGCCATCGCATCGGCCAAGCCGCAGGCGCTGTTCGGCTGGTTGGCCGGACTGGAAGGGCAAGGGGTGACGGTCGAAACGCTGACGGCGCAGCCCGCGCCGACGGCAGGCACGGTATCGGTTCAGGCTGTGCTGAAGGGCAATGCGCCATGATGGGACTGACATTGTCGCGGCGCGCGCGCTGGGGTCTGATAGGCATATTCCTGTTCGCGCTGGTCGCTTTCTTTCCGATGCGGTTGGCGTTCGGGCTGCTGGGCGTCGACCGGTACGGCATTTCCGCGCACGACATACGCGGCAGCGTATGGATGGGACGGATAAGCCAGTTGATATTGGGCGAAGTACCGCTGGGCACGGTGCGCGCAGGCCTTTCACCGATTCAACTCTTTGTGTTGCGCGCGCGGCTGGATGTCGCGCGGTCGAAAGGGCTGCCCGACGATATCAAGGGGGCGCTGTCCGCCGGCCCCGGCCGCTATGGCATAGATGATGTGACGGGCGCACTGCCGCTGGGCGCGGCGACTGCACCGTTGCCGATCGCAGCCGTCGACATGCAGGATGTGACCGCGCACTTTGCGCAGGGGCGTTGCGCCGGAGCCGAGGGGCAGGTCCGCGCCAAGATCGCGGGTGATGTGCCCGGCCTGAACCTGTCGCAGGGCCTTTCCGGTGCGGCGCGTTGCGAGGGCGATGCGCTGGTCCTGCCCATGGTAAGCCAGTCGGGCCTTGAAAAGCTGACCGTACGCCTTTCCGGCAATGGCCGTTATCTGGCGGAGATGCGTATCTCTACCTCTGATCCCGCACTGGCCCAGACGTTGGGCGCGGCCGGTTTTACGCAGGGCGATGGCGATTCCGTGCTGCGGATCGAAGGAACGATGTGATCGATCCGCTTTGGACGGCGGGTGGGCTCGTCGCGGGCGCACTGGCGGGCAGCTTCCTTTCAACCC
>Ga0209066_10008335_pt1 | contig 10063 bp, 4 predicted proteins | sample All_14_2_FD_187198 | JGI IMG/M metagenome (GOLD analysis project Ga0209066, IMG submission 187198) | Freshwater microbial communities in response to fracking from Pennsylvania, USA - Allegheny Zone_MetaG_DW_15 (SPAdes) (version 2) ... | reverse complement strand
TAATAACATCACAAACCAATGTATTGTGTTTTGGAGCGAGCACTGGGGCGATTAATTTAACTCCTTCAGGAGGTACAACGCCATACACTTACACGTGGTCAAATGGTGCAACGACACAAGATTTATCGGGAATTGCAGCAGGAACATATACCGTTGTTGTGAATGATGCGAATGGATCAAGTGGTGGTTGTACAGCAACAACTACTGTTACCATTACCCAGCCAGCGGCTGCATTAACATTGAGTTCTACACAAGTGAATGTTTTATGTAATGGAGCAACAACTGGATCTATTGATTTAACACCAGCAGGCGGAACAGCACCTTACGCGTATGCTTGGTCAAATGGCGCAACGACTCAAGATTTGACAGGTTTAGCTGCAGGAACGTATACCGTAAATGTAACAGATGCAAATGGCATCACAGGAGGATGTGCTGCAACTTTAACCGTTACTATAACACAGCCTGCGGTATTAACACAAAATGTTACTGCATTTACTTACCCAAGTGGAACTAATATAAGTTGCTTTGGTTTAAGTGATGGATCTGTTAATTTGACAATTGGTGGTGGTAATCCAGGTTATACATATTTATGGAGTAATGGTGCGGTTTCAGAAGATCTGTCCAATGTTCCAGCAGGTACCTATTCTGTTACTATTACTGACTTGAACGGATGTACGATACTTTCGTCAATAACATTAACGCAACCAGCCTTACTAACCTCAGGTCTCGTTCCTGCAGTTTACGTTGGTGGATTTAATACAACTGGGTGTTTGAGCAATGGCGCAATTGACCTTTCAGTTGGAGGAGGAAATCCTGGTTATACGTACGCTTGGTCAAACGGTTCAACATCACAGGATATAGCGGCTTTAGCAGCTGGAAATTATTCTGTTACTGTAACAGATATAAATGGCTGTCAAACTACGAGTTCTGTAGTTTTAACATCACCAACTCCATTAACTCAATCAATTTCGGCTTTCGTCTATCCAAGTGGTACGAATATTAGTTGTTTTGGATTAAGCGATGGCTCAATTGATTTGACAATTGGTGGCGGTACACCGATGTATTCCTACAGTTGGAGTAACGGAGCTACTACTCAAGATCTTTCGAATGTTCCAGCAGGAACTTACAATGTAACAGTAACTGACGCAAACGGTTGTCAAATTACAAGTTCAATTACCCTTACTCAACCAACGGTATTAACATCAAGTTTAACACCATCTGTTTATGCTGGTGGATTTAATGTTTCGGGATGTGTTCCCGATGGGTTTATTGATCTAACAGTTAATGGAGGAAATCCTGGCTATACATATAGTTGGTCAAATGGTGCTGTTACTCAGAATATAAACACCTTGATTGGAGGAAATTATATTGTTACCGTAACTGATGTTAATGGATGTCAAACTTCGAGTGCTGTATTATTAACTCAACCAGTTAACTTAACTGAAACAATAACTGCTACAACCTTCCCTAGTGGAACCAATATTAGTTGTTTTGGTTTAAGTGATGGAAATATAAACTTAACTATTGGCGGTGGAACACCTGGTTATACATATTTATGGAATACTGGGGCTATTACTGAGGATTTATCAGGATTGCCATTTGGAACATATAGCGTAGTAGTTACTGACGCAAATGGCTGTCAAATTACAAGTTCAATAACACTTATTCAACCTCCAGCATTAGGTCAAACTATAACAGCGACTGTTTATCAGAGTGGAACAAATATCAGTTGTTTTGGACTAAGCGATGGAAATATTGATTTATCTATAATTGGAGGAAATCCTGGATATACCTATTCGTGGAGTAATGGAGCAACTACACAGGATTTGACAAATATACCGGCTGGCACATACAATGTTACAGTGACTGATTTGAACGGCTGTTCAATTCCATCTACTATAACACTTACGCAACCAACAGCATTAACACAAGGAATTACAGCTGTTACTTATCCAAGTGGAACGAATATTAGTTGTTTTGGATTAAATGATGGTTCTATTGATTTGACAATCGGAGGTGGTAATCCAGGTTATACTTACGTTTGGTCAAATGGATCATCAACACAAGATTTAACTACATTGATTGCAGGAACTTATAGTGTTATCGTTACCGATGTGAACGGTTGTACAATTCCATCTTCAATAACATTAACGCAACCAACCGCATTAACTCAGGGAATTACGGCATTTACCTATCCAAGTGGAACGAACATTAGTTGTTTTGGATTAAATGATGGCTCCATTGATTTAACAGTTGGGGGTGGTAATCCAGGATATACTTACGTTTGGTCAAATGGATCATCAACACAAGATTTAACTACATTGATTGCAGGAACTTATAGTGTAATTGTAACTGATGTGAACGGCTGTACAATTCCATCTACAATAACATTAACACAACCAACCGCATTAACTCAGGGAATTACGGCATTTACCTATCCAAGTGGAACGAACATCAGTTGTTTTGGATTAAATGATGGTTCTATTAATTTAACAATCGGAGGAGGAAACCCAGGATATACATATGCTTGGTCAAACGGAGCCGCAACGCAAGATTTAGCAGCCTTGACGGTTGGGACATACAGTGTGGTTGTAACAGACATCAATGGTTGTACAATTCCATCTACAATAACATTAACAGAACCAACTGCATTAACAGAGGGGATAACAGCATTTACCTATCCAAGTGGAACGAATATCAGTTGTTTTGGTTTAAATGACGGCTCTATCGATTTAACAATTGGAGGAGGGAATCCTGGTTATACATACGCTTGGTCAAACGGAGAAACAACAGAAGATATAGCAACTTTAACAGTTGGGACGTACAATGTTGTTGTAACAGACATCAATGGTTGTACAATTCCATCTACAATAACATTAACAGAACCAACTGCATTAACAGAGGGGATAACAGCATTTACCTATCCAAGTGGAACGAATATCAGTTGTTTTGGTTTAAATGACGGCTCCATTGATTTAACAATCGGAGGAGGAAATCCTGGTTATACTTACGTTTGGTCAAATGGATCATCAACACAAGATTTAACAACATTGATTGCAGGAACTTATAGTGTAATTGTAACTGATGTGAACGGCTGTACAATTCCATCTACAATAACATTAACACAACCAACCGCATTAACTCAGGGAATTACGGCATTTACCTATCCAAGTGGAACGAATATTAGTTGTTTTGGTTTAAGCGATGGTTCAATTGATTTAACTGTTAATGGTGCAAATCCTGCATATACTTATGCATGGTCAAACGGCGCTGTTACTCAAGATTTATCTGGTCTAACGGCTGGAACATACAATGTAATTGTTACAGATGTGAATGGATGTACAATCCCTTCTTCAATTACACTAACGGAACCAACTGCTTTAACTTCTGGCGTTATCCCTTTTGTATATCCAGGCGGATTTAATGTTTCTGGTTGTTTACCAGATGGATCAATCGACTTAACAGTAGGTGGTGGAAATCCAGGATATTCATATGCATGGTCAAATGGATCAACCAACGAAGATATTTCAGCATTGCCAGCAGGAACGTATTCAGTAACAATTACAGATATAAATGGATGTCAAACAACTAGTTCTGTAACTTTAACACAACCAGCTGGAATGACGGAAAGCATATCCGCATTCACCTATCCAAGTGGAACAAATATTAGTTGTATAGGGTTGAGTGATGGTTCAATAGATTTAACAATTGGTGGAGGTGTAACTCCTTATACCTACTTGTGGAATACAGGGGCTACTTCTGAAGATTTAACAAACGTGCCAGCAGGAGTCTACAGCGTGACAGCCACAGACCTTAATGGATGTCAAATAGTTAGTACAATTACTTTGACACAACCTACAGCATTAACCCAAGCCGTAACAGCATTTACGTACCCAAGTGGTTCAAATATTTCTTGTTTTGGATTAAGTGATGGTAGTATTGATTTGACAATTGGAGGTGGTAATCCTGGTTACACTTATGTTTGGAGTAATGGAGGTTTAACTCAAGATATAACTGGAATACCAGCAGGGACCTACTCTGTTCTTGTAACGGACATTAATGGATGTACCATTCCATCAACAATAACATTAATTCAACCAACAGCTTTATCTGAAGGAACAGTAGCATTAACATACCCTAGCGGAAATAATATTAGTTGTTTTGGATTTAGTGATGGAAGTGTTAACCTATCCGTTACAGGTGGAAGTGCTGGATATACCTATTTATGGAGTACAGGTGCTATTACACAGGACATAAGTGGTGTTCCAGCTGGTACATATACGGTAACGACAACGGATATGAATGGTTGTACAATAAATTCTTCTATTACATTAAACGAACCAACTGCATTAACCCAAACGATTTCTGCATTCACCTATCCAAGTGGAACAAATATTTCTTGTTTTGGATTTAATGATGGCTCAATAGATTTATCTGTTAACAATGGCTCGCCAGGTTATACATACAATTGGAGCAACGGAGCAACAACACAAGATCTTTCGAATTTACTTGCTGGGACTTATTCTGTTGTAATTACAGATTTAAATGGTTGTGTTCTGCCTTCTACAATTACATTGGTTGAACCAACCGCATTAACACAAGGCGTAACAGCATTTACATACCCTAGTGGAAATAATATTAGCTGTTTTGGATTAAGCGATGGAAGTGTTGATTTGACTATTGGAGGAGGTAATCCAGGGTATACATATCTGTGGAATACTGGAGCAATTACGCAAGATTTATCTTCTTTGCCTGTTGGGGCTTATACTGTATTGGTAACAGATATTAATGGCTGTACCATCACGTCTGGAATCACCTTGAATCAACCGACCATTTTAACTGAGGCAACTTCGTCTCCAACATTTATTGGAGGAAATAATATTAGTTGTTTTGGATTGAGTGATGGAAGTGTTGATTTAACGATAGGCGGCGGAAGTCCTGGTTATACTTATGTTTGGAATACTGGTTCAACAAACCAAGATTTAACAAATTTACCTATTGGAACATATGATGTAACAGTTACCGATATAAATGGATGTCAAATTACTGCATCAATAACTTTAACTGAACCAACAGCTTTGAGTTATTCTCAAGTTATATCGAGTTATTCTGGAGGCTTTAATGTTACAGGTTGTGAAAGTGATGGTACTATTGATCTTACTGTATCAGGAAGTATCCCAGGTTATAACTATGCGTGGAACAATGGAGCGCCAAGTCAAGACCTTGCCAATTTACCTGCAGGCACTTATTCTGTAATTATCACTGATGCAAATGGATGTCAATTAACAGTAGATACTACATTAGTTGCCGCGCCAGTTGTAGGAACAATAGCACAAGTAACCTCTGATTACAATGGTCAAGATATCACATGTTTTGGCGCCTCAGATGGAAGTATTGATGTAACGCCAAGTGGTGGAGCACCTGGATATACTTATCAATGGACAGATATTTTTAATACTCCAATTAGTACAAATCAAGCCGTTAGCAACTTACCATCAGGTCTTTACACGGTTGTGGTAACGGATCAAAATGGATGTACATCAACAACAACGGTAACCTTGGTTGATCCACCAGCTTATAATTTTGGTGTAATTGTTTCAACCGACTATAACGGACAGGATATCTCTTGTTTTGGGGCATCTGATGGTGGAATTGATTTAACTGTTACAGGTGCTACACCTGCTTATGATTACAATTGGACGGATAATTTAGGGACGACCGTTTCTACAATTCAAGATCCAAATGGACTACCGGCTGGAGTATATACAGTTTTAACAACAGATTTGAATGGCTGTACATTCTCTACTGCAATAACTTTAACAGAACCACCGATACTTTTAGGCGTGCCAGATGTTACAACTAATTATAATGGCCAAGATGTAAGTTGTTTTGGTGCAACGGATGGTGGATTAACAGTTGTCTCTTCAGGTGGAACACCTACATACACCTATCAATGGATTAATAGCGCTGGAAACGTTATTGGAACAGGTATCGATCAAAGTAATGTTGGAGCAGGGATTTATCAAGTGTTAATTACGGATGTAAATGGTTGTACTTTTAGTTCGCCAGTCGTTGTGACTGAACCAGATGAATTAATTTTAACACCTATTATTGTTTCTAACTATTTTGGAGAAGCGGTTAGCTGTATTGGTGCCACTGATGGAATTGTGAACACATATACAACAGGCGGTACTCAGGCCTATTCTTATGCTTGGAGCACAACTCCAGTTGCAACAACACCACAAGTCTCAAATTTAGGAGTAGGACAAACAGATGTCGTTGTTACAGACATTAATGGTTGTGTTGCATCTGGATCAGTAATCTTGGACGCGAATCCATTACCACCTCTTAATTTACCTGATGTAATTTACAGTTGTGAAGGAAATGCTATTACAATAGACGCACAATCAGATGCAAGTAGCTCATGTACCTGGGTTTTTTCAGATGGACAAGTGGTGAATGAATGCGGACCAATAAGTATTTCATTCTCTTCAGTTGAAACATGTTATGATGTACAATTAACTGTTATTACTCCCGAGGGATGTATTAATGAAGCATCAATGACGGACTTTATCTGTGTTGTTCCAAATCCAGTTGCAAGTTTTTCACCAAATCAATATGAAGTTTCATTGACGAATCCAGGTGTTAACTTTACAAATAGTTCAATTAATGCAACGAACTATTTCTGGAATTTTGGTGATGAAAGCCCATTGTCTCAAGATGAAAATCCTTATCATGAATTCCCAATTGTTGAGAATGGAACAATGTATAATGTATGGTTGTATGCGATATCACAATATGGTTGTATTGATTCAACAATGAGAATTATAACAGTTAAGGAAGATATGATTATTTATGTTCCTAATACGTTTACTCCAGATGGAGATGAATATAATAACGAATTCTTTCCAGTTATTTCATCTGGTTTTAGTAAAGATGGGTATTCACTCTTTATCTTTAACCGATGGGGTCAGCTAATCTTCGAATCACATGATCAGGCCGTAGGTTGGGATGGTACGTACAATGGTGAACTTTGCCAAGATGGCACATATACTTGGAAAATCATTTTAAAGAATATTCAGAATGACAACAAAGAAGAGTATGTAGGTCACGTTAATCTTATTAGATAACCAAATTCATTTAACATAAAAAAGGCTTACAGAAATTGTAAGCCTTTTTTTATTAGTTGAATAATCTTAACAATATTCGTCGTAGGCAGCTGCTAGATTTTCAGCAATCATTTGCGCAGTTACTCCTTCGATATTGTGTCTTTCTAAGAAATGAACCAACTTACCATCGTTGAATAATGCAATACATGGTGATGATGGAGGGTAAGGCAAAAAGTACTTACGTGCTTGATTTGTTGCTTCTGAATCTACACCAGCAAATACCGTAGCAAGTCCAGCAGGCTTTTTATCGTGGTTTAACGAATGCTTTACTCCTGGACGCATATTACCAGCAGCACAACCACAAACAGAGTTTACAACAAGTAAAAAACTACCCTTGGCATTTTGAATATATTGATCAACGTCTTGTGATGATGTTAATTCCTGAAAACCTACATTCGTAAGATCTTCTTTCATTGGTTTGACTAATTCTGGTGGATACATATGTTTGAGTTTTAATTGTGTACAAATTTACGAATAAGAGCGTGCCTTTTTAATTTCAGTTAGAACTATTTTTTTTGATTCGTTGGATGTCTATTTCTTTTAATAAAGGTTGACCATCAACAAGGTAATCAACAAACTCTTTTGATAATAAGGGCGCAATTAAATAACCTTTTGCTCCCATTCCATTAAAAATTGAGAGTTTAGGAAACAATTCATTTCTTCCTATTATTGGTCTTCTATCTAAGGTTGTTGGACGAATTCCAGCACCATGCTCCAAAATTTTAGGCTCAGTATCACTTAAAAAATGAAAATGATCGAGAAGTTCTTGTTTGCCCGCTTCAGTAGGAATAGTGTCAGGTGTATCCCATTTATAAGTTGAACCAACTTTATATATAGATGTTGAAATAGGAAGTACAAAGCATTTGCGATTGATTGACTCCTCCATAGGTAAATCAGTTGATTGTATTGTCAATACTTCACCTTTAGTGCTTTGAATAGGTAAATCACCAAACCATGGATTAAATTGTGCTGCATAGCCTTCACAAAAAATTATCCCATCATAAGTAATTCCTTTATAAACAGTTTTTTCAGTGTCAAGTAGCGAATAATCGAATTTTTCAGAAATAAAAACACATGTTGATTTCAAATCCGCATGCATTTCGGATAGAAAAGCTGATGCATTTACCCAAGCTGATTGCTTTACACGAGCCGATCCATAGTCGTTTTTAAGGTGAAAATCTGTGTAACCAATGTCCTCCTTAGTTAAGGGATACATATAGTCTAGGTACTCATCTTCTGTCTGTTTCTTTTCCCAAAAACCTCTCTCTTGTTCAGAAGAAAAAAAACGACGAATGATTATTTCATGATAAAATTCTTTGGCTGTTTTTTGTTCTAATTTGCGATAAAAATCTTGAGCATAGGGCAACAATTGGTCCACACGCCATGATTTTGCCATTCTTCTAAAAACCAGTGGATTAATTAATCCAGCAGCAACAATTGAGCTTTTATTCTCGTTGGAATCAACAATGCTAACTCGCTGATTTTTGCTAATTAATTGCTGAGCAACGCAGATTCCAGATAATCCCGCTCCAACAATTAAATAATGTCGTTGATTCATTTATTTTGTAATTGCCTAACTTATTGATCAACAAAGATAGATTGTTTTTAGTCGCATTGTTAACTATAAGTGTATACAATTCACAAAATTACTAACCCCTTATTTTAATAATTTCTTTAGGGCTAAAAGTAAATTGTCTTCAAGAATATCGTGTTCTCCATTTGCGTTAAATAGAGATTGAATATCGCTTATTAACTCATCTAAGTCGTCTTTGGAGTAATTGAATTTTTCTACGTTGTGAAGTATTTTTTGAATACTTTGATAATCATTGTCGTGATCCAATTCCCTGTGTATTCTTTTGTAAACAATAGGATCAACTAATGTCATTATTATTTCTTTCTCTTCTTCAGATTCGAAGTAGTTCGAATTTGCAGCATAAAGCAATAAATATGCTTTAAATTCTTGTTTAGACCAGTCGGTATCAAATGAGTGTGTCATAACGTATTATTTATATGTACAAGGTAAGAATAAATTGTTTTTTATTGGGGTAAAAACTCCTTTAAATTGAGGTGAATTTTAGCAAGAGGAAATTATTTTGTTACGGCCAACGTAATTATACTGATTCGAATGTGAGGATAATTTTTATGGATAGTGGCTACCATGGCTTCAATTGTTGCACCCGTCGTTACAACATCATCAATGATAGCAATATGTTGAATGGTAGAAGGTATGTTTTTGGAAAGTGAAAAGTTTTCTGAAACATTGTCCCAGCGTAGAAATCGTCCACGTTTGGTTTGACTCCCAACGTGCGTAGATTTTGAAATGAAGTTAGTGTGGATCGGGATTCGCGTACTTTTTGAAATTCCCTTCGCGATTTCTTCACTTTGATTATATCCGCGAGTAAAGCGTTTTCGATGATGAATTGGAACTGGAACCAATGCATCAACACCTTGAAGAATTGCTGAGTTTTTTAATTTTTGAGCGACTAACGCACCAAGGAACTGTCCTAAAGCTGGATTGTTTTTATACTTCAATTCATGTAATAATACTTGGGTCGATTTGCCTTTCTCATAATCCAATAATGCAAAGGTAGAATGGATTTGGGATCGCCCCCAAAACAATTGATCCATTGGGGTTGGCTCATTGAATTTTTCAAAGTGTGTAAATTGCAATTCGTTTAAGCAAAAAGAACAACAAAATTTTTCTTGTCGAGTTAGTTCTTTTTGACAAATCAAGCACGACGAGGGCAGAATTAATTCAACAATATCTTGTGCAAGAATTGTTAAATTAGTTAAGTTGAAATTAGTCTTTTCCTTGTCGTGCTGCATCGTCTATTTACTATTCACAATGAGGTGTTCAAAATAACAATTTTTTATAATTGACATTGGTTTAAATC
>Ga0209066_10008333_pt1 | contig 10064 bp, 3 predicted proteins | sample All_14_2_FD_187198 | JGI IMG/M metagenome (GOLD analysis project Ga0209066, IMG submission 187198) | Freshwater microbial communities in response to fracking from Pennsylvania, USA - Allegheny Zone_MetaG_DW_15 (SPAdes) (version 2) ... | reverse complement strand
GAAGGTCTCTTTGGCGCTGTAAAATTTATCCAGGCGGATGGTTTCCTTCGTCGTCTGGTAAAGCAGGTCCTCTATGATGCCCTTCTTGGTCTCGCACTGGAACTCGTAGTCCATGACCTGCCAGGGGGAGCAGCTCAGGTAATGGTCTTCCCGGGGCGCGACGCGCTTGGGGGAGGGGGTAATGATCTCCAGCAGTTCGGCCTCGGCGAAGTTCTTTTTTTCGAAGGTCGTCCTGACCCGGGCGGTCTCTTCCGGCAGCACGCCGTAGCAGAAGACCACCTTGCCCTCGCTGCGGCCCAGGGCCTTGCCTTCGCCCACTATTTTCTTGAATTCAAGCGTTATGTAAATCCATTGACAGTATCCGTCGATGTTGGCTATATTACTCACGGGAGTTTTGGAATCTGCAACTTAATCAGTCAACGTGCGCGATTATCCTGTCGTGCGTTTCTTTGGCTTTGTTATGGTTTTGTAATCGTGGTTTATACTCAACTATATTATAAGGCGTCATGAGGAATAAGGAGAATTATGAGGACAATTCTTTTTGTGGTGGCATTCTTTGTCGGAGCGGTTGTTGCGCAAGCGCAACCACCGGCGGAATCAAGTAGAAGCCAGAATTTAAAAAACGGACGTATAGGGCGTGCATCCGAAAAAGGGAAAACGGTTCTCCGTTTTGTGGATAAGGATGGCAAGAGAATTAAGGATATTGATATCGAACCGAAAGAGACTAATATTCGCATCAGTAAAAACAAGGTTTTTGACCCCGCCGATTTTGCGGTTAAAATAAGTACGCGGGGGGTGGAACATTTAAAAAAGATGCGCGAAACCGGGCGCGATGTTGTGTTTACGCGGAGGGAAGGCAAAGAAATTAGTATCAGCCGGAATGGGAGGTTTGTAGCGGTAGAAGAGTCGGTTTCGGATTTTAGCGATTATGCGGATGCGAATGATAGTGAGCGTGGTGAAGGCCCTGATGAGTACGCTGCGGTGTCAAAGATATATAACCTTGACGGGGACGTGATACTGGAATTGTCTATGGCGGAGGGCTGGCAGCCTGTGGTCTCGAACACTGGTAAATTCTTTGTCGTAACAGTAGGGGAATATGGGAAGCAACGGATAATAAATAGTAGCAGAGTTATCCTTGCAGAAATCCCCTACCATATCGGTGGAAAATTCTTTTCTGAAAATGACCGGTATATCCTTCTTGCGAATAAAATTCATGGCACGGACTTATGCGAATTAACAGTGTTTAACACAAGCGACAATAAGCTTGAACTTAAGAAGAGTGTCTTGCCTTGGAGTACATTTCAAGGGATAGAGAAACTTGAGATTTCTGAAAAAGACAGGATAATGATTATTCATCATACATGGGATCCAGCCGTAAAAGAGGCCAAAGTCGATACGGTGCGATTTTAAAGGCCTAAGGTATGAAAAATCTTAAGTTGATTTTATCTGCTGTATTGTTTTCTGGTACATCATTTCTGCACGCGCAGCAGTTGCCATGGCCTACAGACCCAAACGGCATAGACTACAGGGTTGATTCTTCCTATGGCCCGCGAAATGTAAACAGCGGCACTTTTGTTCACAAAGGTCTGGATTTTAATGCGCAAACAGGCGAAGACTTAAACAATCCAATAGTGGCCGCCGCTAATGGCACTATTTTTGGCAATGGACGCAGCAATACCGGCCTCTATTGGATAGGGATAGACTACGGCAATGGTCGGACATTTGCCTATCTGCACATTTTCCCTAGCAAGACTATTTCTAAAGGTAATTTCCGGGTCCAATTAGCCAATGCCATTGCGAAAAATAATGAAATTAGAAGTTACCGAAGACTCATTGTTGAAAATGACGGAATTGAAGACGTAAATTTAGGCACCATTCTATTCTACTCTGAAAATGACAATAAAGGACATATAGTCAAGGTGTTGGGGATTAATGGTATCCATCCAAGTAGGATAAAGGTAAGTGCCTCCGATTCCCAGGATATTCTGGTAAGTACTGTTTCTTACCCGGCAAACACTGTGGTTGTTTCATCAGGCACCGACGGCGTACTGGAAACAATGCCGTATTTGGACGATGTTTACTCCGAAGATAAAAATAGCATTCTTGTGGGGCCGAATGGCCAGCCCGATACAACTGCGGGTTATGTCACTGTTTCAACCATAGTTGTCGCCGGGGAGATAATAGCGCCGCTTGGCTCATCTGGCGTTGGGAATTCACACCTGCATTTGCAGGTCAGTCATGCGGACGTTACGCTTGCCAACGACCCCTCTCTCCCGGACTACAATGATGGTCAGGATAACGTAATCCAGTATCTGGTTCACTCAAGCAGCACTTTCTCCGGTGGGATTGTAGCGCCCGTCGCCGATGCCGTGCTGTATCATACGGAGAATCATGATTCTGAAAGGGTGACCGCAGCTATACGCCAAAGGCCGGCCGGCGCCAATTATCAGACTTATCATGGCTACGAACTTGACCGCGTCAAACTGTTCGCCATCCCCCCTGGAGTCGTCACAAACCTCGCTGAACTGCGTAGCGTTACATCTGGTAACACATTTCTGATAAATGGCAGCAGGTCTCCTGCCCCGCCTGTTCTTGAGCCGCCATGTCCTGGTGATCCGTTCCGGGCTGAGTTCGATTATGGCGGCAGTGTCGCCGCGTACGATAACGCCTTCCCTCCTTTCATCAGTAATACCGGGCTCAAGTCCAAGAGTGTTGACGCAAAAACTACCGGTCTTTGGCCGGAGGGCGGACTTTATGATAACCCCGTAACCGGGTTCGTGTTCAATCAGTGGAATACGCGCATAAAGGCAGATTATTCGGGCCTGGCCCTCCGCAGTGAGGACGCGGCTTATCCGGACGGCTGGTATGGACTTGTGGCCACTGCGGAAAGCGTGGACAGAGATGAGGCGGAGCGTTTTGTCAGCACCCCCACGGTTATTAAGGTGGACAACTTCCGCCCTTACGTGGAGCGGGTCACGGCGATAAAATCCGGTGGGGAAACAGTTTATGACCGCGGGTGGGCGCTGTCCGCAGACGATTTAAAACTTATCCCCGATATGCCCGGCACTGATGGCTACCTGGAAAACGGGGAAAGTTGCGACATCCTGGCCACTTTCAGCGAATACATGGGTAGCGCTTCCCTGTCAGATTTTCCCCCGCAGACCGGAGACAATTACGCTATCCATAAAACTACGCTCGCCACTACGATAAGCGTCTCGGGCCACACCGCCGACGTGCTGGAACTGCTTACGCTGACCGGTGCCGATACGGGAGGGAGGCCGCTTCTTAAGGTAGAGTCTGGCCGGAAGTCCATAGAACTCTCGGAGATAACGCGCAACGCAGACGGGATTATGGGGGGAGCCGATGGCAGCGATACGTTTCACTATTTACGTATAGAAGCCGGCCCGCCGGTAGTGCAGTACGGGTATGAAAACTTCGGTTATTCGCACACTTGCGTGGGGAGCTGCGGCAGCCAGGCCGAGCCGATTTACTTCAACCTTAATACTGTGCGTTTCGGGTACTCTGACGTGGGCTCGGGTATAGCCGGCATCAAAATATACAAGGATGCCATCGGGACAAATCTGGTAAGGGAAATCCCTTATGGCCCGCACGTCTACACCCAGGACATAGAACTTCCGCTTGATGACGGCCTGTACGCCCAGGTGGTGACGGACAACACAGGTAAATCAACCACCATGTGGTTTAGGGTGGATCCGGTCAGTCCTCGGTCGGAACTGGTAGGGATAAATCTATCCCCGGATTTTAGTACTTTCACGGTTTATGGAGTCCTGCAGGATACCGGCAGCGGCTTAGCCTTCTTCCATTTGACCAAGGGTGCCGAGCTAATAAAAGATTTCGCCGTAACCCCCGGTGATACCGATGCGATGGAGTTCGACTCCCCGGCGTTAGCCGTTTTTAGCGGCGATTATTACGTATTTAGTGCGAGGGACAGGGCGGAAAATACCACACCTCCGCAGCGTGTGCAATTTGCACGTGTACCTTCTGCCGGGTATGCTGAAATCGGTCCGGAACAGGCTAATGTCGTCGCTAACTATATTTCAAAGGTTTCGGCCAGAGGCGACCCCTGCACCATAAATATAACCTCGCAGTTGAATCCCTTTGAGATCCCGGTTAGTTATACCTTGCCCAATGGCGGTGCGTTCTCAGCCTCTCTTTCCGTTGCAGCCGCTGAGCTGACGGAGCTATCTGTGACTCCCCAACCCCTGTATGGCAGAATTACTGTCAACGTCTCCACGAAAAACTGCTCTGTTATAGACGGCGGGTCGGTATGTGCTGACGCCTGCACGGTTGCGCTCGAGGGATATAGTATTTATCCTCTTGCCAACGGCCCAAAACTGGCTGTTACGCGTAGCAGTTCCCCTACCGATGGGGGCATAATGTTCCGATTCGGATGGTCAGAAATAACATTTTATGACCTTGTGGCGCCGCCAGCGGCTAATCTTACAATGGAAGATGTTTCTTCACCGGCCGCGCCTTATAACTATGTCGTGTTCCCTCCGGGTGAAAACCGTTCTCTGCGTGTTAAATTCGATGGCGCCACATATAGCGGTATAAAAATTAAAACCTGCGGTTTACCCGGAAATGCCGCAGCTATGAAGATGATCCATTATGGGGACGATGGCTCGTCTGAGAATATAACACAACCATCTGAGGGCGACTGCATAACCGGGCTTTCCGGGACTAATTCGCTCTTTTCCGTGGTGGCACCTATAAGTCTGTATGATCAAAGCGGACCTGTGGTTGTCTTGAACTCTAAATATAGTTACAGGGAGCCTGGAAGCCTCTATATCAGTTCTTTTTCCGTGGTGGAATTAGAGACGCAGGATATGTCCTCAAATATGTTCGCTTTGGCGGGCGTAGCGAGTACTTATTATATGCTGGATGTTGATCCCACTCCTGAGTGTCTTTCGACGGCGTATAATCCAGGCGCGCCGCGCGGCACCTGTGAAAATCCTCTGTACAATGAACCGTTTCTTTTATCTGAAGGATTGCATACTCTCTATCATGTGGCGGTTGATAAAATAGGGAACATGGGTACGCCGGAGCTGGTGCAATTGCGCGTAGATGGAACCCCGCCCACGACCGTGCTCCAGATAAGTGGCGATGAAATATCGGCCGGCGTTACAGTGTATGCCACTGTGAACGACACCATAACGCTCTCCGCCTTCGACCCGCAGTCCAATGGCGTAGCCAGTGGGCTAACTACCACTTATTTCCTGGTGGACATTTCTACCGAAGAATGCAGTTACTCCGATGAGATAGGCGGTATAAATGGCATGGGAAGTTGTGTAAACCATTTTTATACCGGTCCATTCACTCTGCCGGTGGGCGAGCATGTGATCTATTTCTTTGGAGAAGATAATGTTGGAAACCTGGCACCTGTAAAGACCGCGTTCTTTAATATCTCCACGGCTCAACCTGCTCTCCCGATTGTCCCATCCTCCGGCTCCATCGGCGTTCCCTTTACAATAGAGGGCGCCGGTTTCGGCGTATATTCCGCCGGGACCACCATGGTGTTGCTGGGCGGCGCCACCGCGCCGCTGACCCTGTGGACCGATACCAAAATACAGGGAACTATCCCCGGCGCTCTGGCCGCCGGGCAGTATCCTGTCGTCGTGAAACGCGGGGCCGAGGTGCTGGCCGAGGTTTCTCCTTTCACCGTCACCCAACCCGCGCTTTATTCACTCACCCCCTCGTCGGGTCCGATAGGCCTGCCCTTCACCATAACAGGCGAAAGCTTTGGTAACTACGTGGCGGGCTATACCCGCGTGCTGCTGGGCGGGGCTACGGCACCGTTGACGTTATGGACCGACACCAAAATCCAGGGGACAGTTCCCGGCATTCTCTCGCCGGGCGAGCAGTCTGTGGTGGTGGAGCGCCTGGTTAACGGCGGCAGTGTTTCTACGTCGAGCGCCGCTTTCACCGTGCTGGGCTTGTCCGTGTACGGGGTGCTGCCCGCTTCCGGGGCTATTGGGGTGCCGTTCACTGTGACGGGAACGGGATTTGGCAACTATGTAGCCGGTTCAACCGGCGTGCGGATAGGCGGCCTCCTCTGTCCGTTGAGCCTGTGGACGGACACAAAAATACAGGGCACTGTTCCCGGCGGCCTGGCGCCGGGGGATTACCGGTTGATCGTAGGGCGCGTTATAGGAGACGGCCGGAGCGTCAGCCAGCCGGTGATGTTCCGCGTGGTCCCTATGGAGGCCTACTGGCTGGCCCCGTCGTCGGGACCAATTGGCATGCCCTTCACCATCACAGGCACCGGCTTTGGCAATTATACCTTGCCCTATACCAGCGTGCTGATAGGCGGCACTACCGCCCCGTTGACCTTGTGGACCGATACTAAGATACAAGGCACCGTGCCCGGCGGCCTGGCTTCGGGCCAGCACCCGGTGCTGGTCGAACGCCGCACCTCCGACGGCGGCCTGATGCAGACCTCGCCTATGACCTTTGAAGTGGTCAACGTGGACGTGGCCAGCATGACCCCCGTCGCGGGTCCCATAGGCCTGCCGTTCACCATCTACGGCGCGGGTTTCGGCAATTACTCGGCGGGATATACAAAAGTCCTGCTAGGCGGCACCACCTGCCCGCTGACGTTGTGGACCGATACCCAGATAAAGGGCACGATTCCCGGCAGCCTCGCCCCCGGCGAGTATCCTGTAGTTGTGGAGCGCACCCTTAACGGCGGCCAGGCGCAGTCCGCGCCGCTGCTGTTCACCGTGGCCGCGCCCGAGGCTTACAGCTTAAGTCCGTCGTCGGGACCCATAGGCCTGCCGTTCATCATAACCGGCGGGAACTTTGGCAACTACGTGGCCAACTACACCAAGGTGCTGATAGGCGGCGCTACTGCCCCGCTTACATTGTGGACCGATACCCAGATAAAAGGCACCATCCCCGGCAGCCTCGCTGACGGCGACCATGAACTTGTCGTCGAGCGCGCCCTCAACGGCGGCGTGGTACGTACCTCCACGTTCACCTTCACCGTCGGGACGCCCTACCTGGACACCGTCAGCCCTTCTACGGCCTCGGTCGTGGCCCCGTTCACCATAACGGGCTACAACTTCGGCAATTATGTGGCTAACTACACCAAGGTGCTGATAGGCGGCGCCACCACGGCCCTTACGCTGTGGACCGACACCAAGATACAAGGTAAGCTTCCGTTCCTGCTTGCCGGTACTTATCCGGTGCAGGTGCAGCGCTATCTTAACGGCGCCCTGGCAGAAAGCGCCACGGCCTATATCGCCGTAGAGGAACCGGTAATATCCAGCATGACCCCGGTAAGCGGCGCTGTGGGTACTGTCTTCAACCTCTATGGCACCGGCTTCGGGCCTTACGAGTCCGCCATAGCCAAGGTCTTCATAGGCGGCGCGCAATGCGCCCTTAGCCTGTGGACGGATACCAGGATAACAGGCACGGTGCCTACGGCCTTAAGCTATGGCACGCATACCGTAGTAGCCGCAAGGGGCCAGGCGTTAGCCAACCCCTTGGAATTCTATATCCCCGGCGGCTATACCCCGTCCATGATGCGGCTAGGCACAACCCCGTCCGCCCTGGAGTTCAAGCTGGGCGAGGTCTACGTCTACCCCGACCCGGCCAAGGGCGGCAAGGTGCCCACTTTCCATATAGAGGTAGGCACGGCCGACAGCGTGAAGCTGAAGATCTACACCGTGGCCGGCCAGCTTGCCCATGAGGCCACCCTGACCGGCAGCCCGCAGGCCGCAGGCGCGGTCTACGCCTACGAATACGCCTGGACTGGCCGCATAGCCAGCGGCGTCTACTACTACACCATGGAAGCCGAGAAAGGCGGGAAGAAGCTAAAGACCAGGGGCAAATTTGCGGTGATCCGCTAAGGGGGAAATATGAAAAAAAACACTTTTAAAATATTTTCCCTGCTCCTGCTGGTTTCCACCGCGGCCAACGCCGCGCAGACGGGCGCGCAGTTCTTAACGATAGACACGGACGCGCGGCTAAGCGGCATGGCCTCGGCTGGCGCGGCTTCGGCGCTGGGGGTTAACGCGCTTAGCTATAACCCGGCCGGGCTGGCGGGTATGACCGGTCCCGAGGCCGCCTTCAGCCACAGCCAGTGGTTGATGGATTCCACGCATGACTTCATAGGCTTCGGTATGCCTATAAAGAAAATGGCCATGGCGTTAGGCGTCACAAGGCTGTCCAACGGCAAACTGGAAGGCCGTGCCGACGACGGGACCGCCAGCGGCGGCTACAGCGCCTACGACCAGGCGGTAAGCCTGGGCTTCGGGTTCAAGAAAGTTGGCGGCGCGGTGAAATACATACAAAGCAGCATAGCGGGCGTGCGGGCCGAGGCCTTTGCGGTGGACCTGGGCGCCAAACAAAAATTAAACAGACTGCCTGTCACGCTTGGGATAGGTGTGCAGAACCTGGGCACTGGCATAAAGTACCTGTCCCAGCGCGATAACCTGCCCCTGAGCGTCAACGCGGGGTTCACTTTCGCGGTGCTGCCGGGGATGGGGCTGTCGCTGGACGTGAAGCGGCTGGTCTATGACAGGCAGACGGTCTTTTCCGCCGGCACGGAGTACGCCCTGATGACGGGGGACAACCTGGGTTTTGCGTTACGCGGCGGCTACGGGCTGACTGGGCTTACGCAGGGCAGCGGCAAGAGCGGCCTGAGCGCGGGCGCGGGCATAATGGCGCTGGGCGCGCAGCTGGATTACGCGGTATCACCGGAGACGGTGCTGGGCAGCGTGCAGCGCATTACATTGAAGAAGAAATTCTGAGACGGATCCTGTCAGTAAAAATGTTGGAGCGGCTGATTGGGGGATTTTTGCCTCACAATCAGCCGCCTTTTCTGTTTTAAACTATAGTGATAGATGCTTTTTATTTTTTTTACTTCTGGATAATTAAAGAGGAGATTCGGTTGATGAGGTGATGTTAGTGAGCCTAAGGGGATTGTGTGCGCACTCTGAAAACCCGCCTAATTTCCCGAGAGAAATATTTGCCGGCCTATTCCCGCTCGAAGACCAGCAGGGTCTCGGAGTGGGGCGTGTTGGGATAGAAATCAAAGGCGGCGGAGCGGATGATCTTGTACTTCTCCATGAAGAAAGCCGCGTCGCGCCCCTGGGTTATGGGGTTGCAGGACAGGTAAATTATCCGCTTGGGCAGGATCTCCATTATCCGCTTTATCACCTTGTTGTGCAGGCCCGCCCGCGGCGGGTCCAGCACCAGGATGTCCGTGCCCTCGAAGAGGCCGCTCTCGGCTTTCTCGGAAAGCGAGCATGCGATCTCGAAGTTGGTGGCGCCGTTGGCCTCGGCGTTCATGGCGGCGTACTTGACCGAGCTGTCGGAAGATTCAACGGCCAGCACCTTGCCGGCCAGGTCGCGCAGGGTCAGGCCTATCACGCCCACGCCGGAGTAGAGGTCCACCAGTTTGTTGCACTTGAAGGCCGCGGCGCGGATCTCCTTCAAAGCCTCCTCGAAAAGTTCCATGTTGTTCTGGAAGAAGCAGTCGAAGCCGTAGGAGAACTTGTTGCCCAGGATCTCCTCGGTCACGAAGTCGTCGCCCCAGGCCTTTATGAGCCCGTCCACCTGGCTGACCGAGCTGACCGGGTCGGAATAGACGGCCAGGAAGCCGTTGAGCCCGTCGATAGTGATGTCGGGCAGTTCGATGTCCTGGCGCTTGAGGTACAGGGCCGCCACCCGTGAGCCGGGTTTCTTGGCCTCGCGGATGATGAGGGTCTTGAGGTCGGCAGTGGACAGCTTCAGGCCGTTTATCATCTCCAGGATCTTCTTCGCAACCGCGTTGGCCTGCGGGCTGATCAGCGCGCAGCCCTCGGGCAGCAGGTACTTCTCGCGGTAGTTGCCGCGCTTGTGAAAGGCGAAAGACAGGTTGCCCGGCTCGCCGGTGAAGCTGTACTCTATCTTGGTGCGGTAGCCGAAGGTCTCTTTGGCGCTGTAAAATTTATCCAGGCGGATGGTTTCCTTCGTCGTCTGGTAAAGCAGGTCCTCTATGATGCCCTTCTTGGTCTCGCACTGGAACTCGTAGTCCATGACCTGCCAGGGCGAGCAGC
>Ga0209066_10008332_pt1 | contig 10064 bp, 19 predicted proteins | sample All_14_2_FD_187198 | JGI IMG/M metagenome (GOLD analysis project Ga0209066, IMG submission 187198) | Freshwater microbial communities in response to fracking from Pennsylvania, USA - Allegheny Zone_MetaG_DW_15 (SPAdes) (version 2) ... | reverse complement strand
ACCAATGGTTGCAATGAACTCGCCGACGTTGCAGCCTTCTCCACGATCACGCGCCGCATCAATGGTGGGCTGAACGGTCAGAGCGACCGGGTGCGATACTGGACCAAGGCACAAGCTGCATTGGAGGCGGCATGACCGCGCTCATCCCCATCATCCTGAAAAACTGGAAGTTCGCAGCCACAGGACTGCTGATCCTCGCGATTGTGACAGGCTGGGGCGTGCATCGTGTCATTGTCGCAGGCTTGGAATCGGACCTTGCCGCAGAAGTATCCGCCCATGCTGTGTGTAAAACAAATCTGGCCGGGCTTGAAACCGCTCTGGAAGCCTCTAACAAGGCCGTGCAGAGGCTCCACGATGATGCCCTTGCCAAGCTGGCCGAAGCCGAGAAACGCGCTCAGGAAGCCAGAGAGAGGGCATCACGGGACCGCAGGAGAGAAGCGGGGGATGATCGGAGCGGGCCGGACAGGATGAATGCGTTCATGCAATCAACATTTGGCGAGTGACATGTTCAAAAAACTGGCTTTCGTTAACATGATGGTTCTGGCCCTCGCAGCCTGCGCCGGTCCCGAGCGCATCGTGACGAAAGAGGTCATGGTTCCTGTACCGACGAAATCCGAAGCTCCGGATTGGCTGGCTTCTGGCTACAAGCCAGAAGCTATTCCGGAGTTCGTCGCGCCGAATGATCCATCTGCAAGCTCTGCGCTAACGCCCGAGGGCGAAAAGGCGCTGAGGCTGATTATCATAGACCTCATTGGCCGAGATCAGGCTTGGCGAGAGTGGGCGAAGTGACTGCGGTCCTATTTAGTGCCGCTCGACGGTTCGCCGCGCTTTTGCCATACCGTGCGCCAGGATTTATCGCGTAGTAAACTGCCGGTCGCGATACGCCGAAACGCCGCGCCATTTCCGCGTAGCTGTGGCCGACAGAAAAGCACTGTATGGCCAGATCGAGGGGGATGCGGCGCTTCGTCATTATTCCTTCTTGAGTGCAGCGTATTGATTAGGATAGTTCAGCCTGACCCACTCTCTGGCCTCATCGTCGCCGCGCCTGAAAAGAACATCGACGGCGCTTGATATGTCGCTTTCGAGGCCGTCAATCTTGTCTTCAAGCTCATCGGCCCGCTTGTTGGCGGCTTCGATAGCAGCGAGCGCGGCGGATTTCACGCGCTGGAAGTTCTCCGAGACCCCCTGCGTCCAGTCTATTTCAATCGCTTCAAGTTCTTCAACGGTCATGCTTTATCCTTCTCATATCGGCATTTTTGTTTTGGAAAGCCGCGAGATTGCATCTTCTGCTTCGGCCACGGCTTTTTCGGCGCTCGCTTCGTATCGCTATCGCCCTCCGGCTCGAATACATCCGCGCCAGTCGGCAGCGGCGCAAACCTGTCCGCTTTGCTCCGTCCCTTGGTCTGGCCGGTGATGCGGCGAACCTTGGCGCGAGACGCTGCATCCTTCGCGGTCTTTCTGGCATGGCAATCGACGTGCTTTGCCCTGAGATTGTCGAGCGTGTCGGATCCGCCCATGGCAAGCTGGTGAAGATGATCGAACTCGCAATTATCGAGCGTGCCTAGCCTTTCGCCACAGTCAGGACAGATGGCCTGCTTGACCACGATCTTGAGCTTGTCTAGCGTGGTGAGGGCGCGGCGCTTGGTCATGCGAGCCAGCCTATACTGCGATCTTTCCAACGCAGCAATTCAACCTTTGCGTGACCTATGGCCTTACGGCATTCGCCTGTCAGTTGCTCGACATAGACCTCATCCATGACGGCAAACTGAACGCGGAAGCGACTGACCTGCCGGATCATGAGTGTACCTTCCGCAATGTCGCGCTTGAGGGATGGGCAGTGCTCCATACTGATGGCGGCGCATTCCTTATGCAGCAACGGCTCGACCTGGAGGATCGCAGGCCCTTCGGCGCCATTCATCCTGACGCGGGCGTGAGATAGAGAAACCTTAGTCCGCATCGCGAGCGGCATTCCGCATATGTCGCACAATCCGAGCGCGATTGCTTCTCGCTGACGCTGGCTATGTGGCTTCCCAAAACGTGGCTTTCCGACACCTATGCTCGATGCTTCGCATATCGCCATCCGACCGCCAGCAAATTCGCACGGCGCGACATAGAAGCTGTCCTGCTCGCTTGACCATGAGACGGTGTAAGGAACTGGCACTCCGCCGTATATCAGCGCAGGCCGTTTCAATTTCTTTTGAGTGCGGATTAAACTCATGCAGCCTCACGCGCTTTAAGAAACTCATCGACGTTCACCTTGTGAACCTTGAACGTCACGGCAACAATCCACGGGTTTGCATCCCATCCGAATCCGCGTTTCGCGTTGATGCTGTTCCAGAGTGTCGCGAAGCTGTCGCGGGCGTCGGTGGCGAACTGGCCGCGATCATGCGAGAGGTTCCCGAATACGCCGAAGGCTAGTTTCGGTGCTGGCCCGTACATGCGCCAGAGAGGCGCAAGTCCGCCGGTCTTCTGGTCTTCGATGCCCTCGGCTTCGGCGTCTTTCTCGCTGATCTCCTGCACCCTCTGGACGCGCACCTCAGTCACTTCGAGGGTGATGCGCGATGCCCAGCGCGGCATGTGGATCGATGGTTTCCACAGTGCCCGCCCATGAATCGGATGTTCGGATATGCCATCCGCCGCATAAACGACATTCTTCTCTAGGTATGCTGCGCGTTGTGGCTTCGGGTTCGGCATCTCAAGCGGATGCAGATCGTCATCACTTGAGTAGTTAAACGCTTCCCGTACCCAGAGAAGATCGCCGGGCAGGTATGGCAGCGCACCGTCGATCTCATTTCCGTGGCCGAACCAATCATCTGGGAACAAGCCAGAAAACTTTCCCCAAGAGAATGATGGCATGATCCCGGTGGAGCAAACGATTTGAGGTTTCAACACGCGCCGCGTCATAGTTTTCCGGCCTTCGAGGATCGCGCGCACCATCGGGCCGCTGAAAATTATCGGTTTCACGTTCATGCGACAATCCTTCCTATCAGAGACATGGTTCACTCCTAGAACGGTATACTGTCATCGAGATCATCAGAAAACGACTGGCCGCTATCCGCTGACTGTCCGCCAGACTTCTCCCCACCGCCAAGCATCGTCACGTCATTGACGCGCACTTGCAGATAGGTCTTGCCTTCATATTCTCGCGTCCACAAATCACCCGTCACGGCAACGCATGTTCCTTTTGTGAGATACTGCGCAAGGCTCTCACCCCGCTTGCCCCATATGGCACACTCGAACCACATGGTTGACTTCTCCTTTCCAGCGCGATGATCGACCGCGACTGAAAATCCGAGAACTGGATCGCCTCCCTGTGTGCGCCTGAGAGTGGCATCCTTACCGAGACGGCCTGCGATGGTGATTGATTTCATTATGCGACCCTCAAATTGGCGTCAAACTCGCCAAACTTTTTCATGATGTGCTCATAGGTTGCGCTGCTCGCATCCTTGATCTTTTGCAGCCGCTCGCCGCATCCTTTCACAAAGCCGTCGAGTTCCTCAGGGTCTGTGATCTTCTCGGCCTTGGCGAGAATGTCCTTGGCGTCGGTGACGTGAGCAGGTTCCTTCTTCTGCTCAGGAGCAGCTTTCTTGGTCTTATTAGCGTCAGGTGTTCCGGAACCAGTACCGGCGCTCGCAGCGTTGCCGTCATCATCCTCCGGCGCTACGCCGACGATAGCCGCCAGTGCATATCTGCGCATGTAAGTGATTGCCGAGCCGTATCCCTGCGGGTCCGCCTTGGTCGGGGGAAGGGAGAACGTGTCCCTGATCCACTGGCCGCTCGCGTGGATCATCATGGTGACCACGTGACAGTTTCCAGCCTCGTCGGTATGTGGTGTCTGGACGACCGCAAGGCTGTTCTCGGTCAATGCCGAGCGGCACGCCTCCCATACCGATGCGAGGTCCGCATAGCTCGACCGGAAATGTGGGTTAGTGCTGTCCTTCACCGCACCCTTAATTGCGCCCTGTGCCTTCGCCAGCGCAGCGGCAAGCTCGTTGATATGTTCGCTCGTTTCCATTTCACTTCTCCGCTGAAATTGTGAGCGCGCCTGCTTTGCTGCGCTTGATGATGATTCCGTGGCCCGTCGCCTTACCAACGTCGGCATCGACAAGCCCCTTGAGAGTCTTTGCCGCCTTCTCGAATGTCTTCGCGCTGTCCTTGTGCGCTATCCAGTCGGCGGCATGAGAAGCCCATTCATTGCTGCCGGTGAAATCGACCTCGCGCAGCTTCTCGAATGCCACTGGCGCGTCTGGAGGCTCGCATCCTTCCGGAGCCGTCTCGCTTTCAACGCAGCGCCAGAAATCCTCCTCCGCATCTAGAAGCGCCGCGAGGTAGAAATCATCCATCTCGACTTCAAATATCTCGTGCTTGAGTGTGCCGATAAAGATAGACAACACGGCGTGGCGCGTTCCTGCAATGTGCATGTTGTGATGCAGTTGCGGCATGTACTTCTGCACAACGTCCTCGATTGTAGAGAATGCGTTGACGTGTTTCGCCTCGAAAACCGCAGGCGATCCGTCTGCCGTCAATGTCAGCCCGTCCAGTTCGCATCGCATGTATGGCCTGTCGGTTCTGGTACGCATCACGTTCCTGTCGCTGATCGCGCGGCCAGTCGCGTGCGAATAAAACGCCGCGTTGAGTTCTTCCGTTGCCGAGCCCATTTGCACCGGCAAAACCCATGTCAGGTCTTCCGGCTCGCGGCGACCAAGTTTTTCCTCCCACAGAGAAAGAATGCGCGACATATCGCCGGATAGAAGGATGTTCGCATCAGAGCCGCCGATGCCGAGCTTGCGGGCCGCATGCCATTCTTCGGATTTGGAATACAGGTTATTCATTCTTCATTGCTCCCTGAATTGCCAGCCGGACAACCTCTGACTGTGTGACGCACAGCTTTTTCGCGGCGCGAATGACATATTTCTTTTGCTCCGGCGTCAGGTATACCGGCATGGCGATTGTTTTCTTTCTCATGTGATCCTCTTGTTCAGCAATATCATGGTATCACAAACGATACCGTATTCAATAGGAATATGTTTCGTCGCTCCACACAACGCCATGCTCCGCACCATAGGAGTAAATAAACTCGATCAAATCAGACATCTGCGGCTTGGATAGCCGAGACGAACGGAAGCCTATGGGAAACGGTGTCCCATCAAGACCCTGCTCAAACTGCACGGCATGACCGCACGCGCTCATGAAAAGCGCCTTCCATATCTCCGGTGTGTGTGTGCGACCTTCCGGCTTTGCGCGGGAGACATCAGAAATCATCGCCCACATCTTGTCATTCTGTGATAGCGTCCGTCCTGGCGCTCCTATCTTCACCACGCCATCGACCGGCGCTGCGTCGATCAGCCTCTTTGCCAGATCGCGCTGAGACTGACCGCGCAATATTACAGTCTGCGTCACGCCTGCACCGTGTTGTTGAAATGATGGCCGCGCATCTGAACGTGTGCGCCTCGATCATCAATCACCGTGTGACCGCCGTTCACCCCGTCGATAAGCGCGAGCCGAAGCATGGCAGCGAATGCCGGGTCTGGTTTTTGCGGGCGCAGGAGGCTCACAATGGCTTGCATGTCAGACTTCAATTCTCTGATCGCCCGCCGCGTCATGATCCGCGCCATGACGATTTTTGACACGGGCATTTCGAGCATGATTGATGGTTCTGGATATGTGGTCATAGTGCCCTCCCGAGAATGTGCTTTTCGCCAAGCGTGACCAATTCGTGCAGAATGATCTCCTGCATTGCGCGCGTCTCGTCTTTGACTCCGTGTTTAAGGTGGATAAATTCTTCCAGCAGCGTGATCGCAAGCTGCTTCGTTCCGGCAATAAACGCATCACGCGAAATCTCAACTTCGCCGCCGCTTGCTGTGCCGAATATGCCGTTGCCTAGCTTTTCGACAAACTTGATAGGGTAGGCTTCGATGTCATATCCGAGCGCCAGAAGGAAAGTTTTTGCTTCTGCAAATTGAGTCCGTTCCATCTGATTGAGGGTATAAACCTTGATGGCTGGGAGTTGCGTATGTGCCGCCGCGTGCGCCCGAGCCGTCTGGTTCATGTCGCGGCTATGAGTGAGCGAAACGCGGTTCACCGTCTCGATAAACGCCGCACTTGGATTGACGCCATGAAATTCATAGTCGAGTTGCCGCTCAAGTGTTCCATCTGGAGCTCGAATTGCAGCTTCGATCAGGTCGATATTATCAGTTTTCTGGTACGCCTCGGCAATTGCCTCATCAATCTGATATGGATACCGGACTGTGCGATCTTCCGTCAGAGAAATGGGACGTGTGATATTGTAGACATAGAGCGGATGCTTGTTGGCCGGAAGGCGTCCAACAGCGATGCCACGATAGAAAACGGTGTGAGACTTGCCTGGGTGCAGTTCGACGCCATCCAGAACATGCAGCGGGTCGCTGCCCAGGATATATTCGCTCTTGCCCTTGAACGCCTTGGCAAATTCCGCTCCGCGCACGACGATGCCTGTCTTGCCTTCCTCGGGGCTGTAGAACTTCCCATCGAAAGCCTCGCCGCCCTCATCGACGCAATTGCACCAAAGTTCGCGGAGTGCCTGCCACATCTCCCACTGTTTGCCGAGGTCCGTTGTGAATCCCATCGGCTGGCCGTTCATTCGGACGATGCTAAATGTCTTTCCACGGCTTTCGTGCTCCGCCACGTCGAAGTCGATCTGCTCGGTTCCGCGCCAGATCGTAATTTCGTGGCCGTGACGCAGCAGAACCGCGATGGCATACTTGAGGCCAGTTCCGAAAAACCCGATAGGATTGTCTCCAACCTTCACGTTGACGCCAAAGGTAGCAATGGCGAGAGGATCAATAAGCCCGTCATTGACGAAGCAGACAGTATCCTTCGCGAGCGCAGGACGTTCAATTTCAGCAAGTTCTATATCCATCATCTATCTCCTAAAGCGCCGTCAGCGCAGCTATTATATGTTTCAACCAATAACCATCATCGCAGCAGTCACGACGAGCAGACACAGCCACAGCCAGACAGCAACGCCGATGTAAAAGCCTGCGCCTCCGGTATCGTCATCCCATTGGCCGTGATCGTCAGGCATATCAGACGGTAGTTTGTTGTTTTCCACGATGCATCTCCTTTGAATGGTTTGTTTCAGACGTTGTGGCGCCGCTCGCATTCCGCGTCTTGCGCGATGGCTTCCGCCTCATCGCTCATGTCGATAGCCCAAGTGTCCCAGATGTTACCGGAAGCGCGGCGCAGAGAATGCACCGTATGCAGATAGGTCATACCGGCATAGCCAGCGGTGATGTTTTCCAGTGCGTCCGCCTCGCTGGAAAACATCAGTTCACTGACTAGGCTACCGTCTTGCGTGTTGATCCAGACGTTGAGCCAGTACTCGGCAATTTCGCGCTGTGATATGATGTGCTCTGGAATGTCGGCTTCCCATGTCACTTTCCCATTTCTGTCATAGACGGAAAGCACAGCAATGCTGACATTTTGTGCCACTGCGAGGATATAAAAGATGTACTTGTCGCCGTCCGTATTTGCGTACATGTGCCTATTACAATCATCCCACTTCCAGTTTTGCGGGATCAGAAGATTCTCTGGGATTTTCAGATTTGTCTTACTGAGTGCCCAGATTAAGGCCATGCGGGCTGATGCTTCTTGGGGTGTTTTCATTGCTGGCGCCCTGATCCACTCTTTTGCAGCCGCAATTCCAGAGCCGCGCTCTTCAATGGTGAGAACATTCAAGAGCGCATTTCGTGCTTCAGAAACGAGCAGACCCTGTGGTGTGTTGGTGTTGATGGTTACATGCCAGAGAAGCCCATAGGCTCGCTCTATGTGTTTTTGGCGGTCAGTCATCCGCAAATCCTCCCGTCGATAGCGGCCAGATCGCGGCCAGTGATTGAAACCGTCTGTGCGCTATCGAATGCGCCGGTCGCTTCAGCCCAACGCCGGACGCCTTCCGGCATGGCCGACCTGAAAGCCTCGCTGGCCCGCTTGTCGCACTTGCCGTCGGCCGAAACGCAATGGAACGCAAACACGGTATCGGGCTTGTAGCAGGCATTCTTGTTGCGCAGCCCTAGCGTGCAGGCCGATCCGCAAAAATCAGGCGCAATCCACATTTCGCCGCGCTGCTCCATTTCGTGGTAGCGCATCGAATATTCATAGACCGATCCTCCGCCGTCGTATGTTCCGCAACCGGCGAGCGTCATGGCGATGGCAATGGTGGAGAGGCGCATCAGCGGGCCTCCGCTTTGGCGGGTTCGACTGGTGCGCAGAGCTTCACAGCCCGCGATTCGATGTAATCAAGAATCGCAAGCGTCTCTTCGGCCTTGGGCGTGCCGGGGTACTTGGCTGCAACGTGCGCCCTGAACCCTGCGGGCGTCAGCGTCCGACACCCCGCGCGAATCAGAAGGCCCCTGTCGGTTGCAAAGCCAAGGAACTCGTAACGGTCAATGGCGCGCGGCATTCGCGCGACGACGTGAGATAGTATGTAATCTCCAATTCTGGCCCCAGTCAGATTCGCCCCGGTCAAATCCGCGTCGGTCAGATTCGCCCCGGTCAGATTCGCCCCGGTCAAATTCGCTCCGATCAAATTCGCTCCGATCAAATACGCGTCGGCCAGATTCGCGTCGGTCAAATCCGCCCCGGCCAAATACGCGTCGGTCAATCTGGCCCCGGTCAAATCCGCTCCGGTCAAATCCGCCCCGGTCAACTCCGCCCCGGTCAAATCCGCGTCGGTCAGATTCGCCCTGTTCAGCTTCGCCCAAGACAAATCCGCCCCGGTCAGATTCGCCCCGGTCAGATTCGCCCCGGCCAAATACGCCCCGGCCAAATACGCGTCGGTCAAATCCGCCCCGGTCAGATAAGCACCGCTCAGATCCGCCCCGCTCAGATAAGCACCGCTCAGATCGGCACCGCTCAGATCGGCACCGCGCAGATCAGCACCGCTCAGATTGGCACCGCTTTTGTAAGCTGCCTTAATCGCAAGTCCGAGACGGAAGCCATATGAATAACCGTCGTATTCTGACGCAATCTCGGTCTCGAAAATTACAGAGCCGGAAAAGCGCGCCTTGATTTGGATGTTTGTCATTTCATGCTCCATTATCGTCTCTCCATCCATGTTCCCCCGGCAGCCGTGGAGGATGACTGCCGGGGGAGGGGGTTCCCGCCTCGCCTGAGCTGGCCCCCCAGCTCAGGCGAGGCGACATGTGGATGAAAGCACGCGTTTAATTTGTTTGCAAGCGAAAAGAAACGTTTGCTTTCGAAAAAAAGATGTGCTTTTCTTTGTCTCATGGAAAAAGCTCTCAAAAAAGCAAAAGCGGCAGTTGGTGGATCGTCTGGCCTGGCAAGAGCCATTTCGGATGCCACAGGCGAGAAGATCACACCGCAGGCGGTCGGTCAGTGGAGGGTTGTGCCTCCGACCAGAGTTCTCACTGTCGAGAGGATCACAGGCATCAGCCGCCATGATCTGAGGCCAGACATATACGGGCCAGCGCCGCAGGAGATCACGCCATGACGGAGACACACACATGCTTTGAATGCAACGGAGCAGGGTATTTAGGTCGCCTCGATTGGGGCTTGATTTGCTCTGCCTGCCACGGCAACGGATATATATTTTCGGAACGCGCGCCGAAGTCAGCCCAGCATGTTTCCTCCATGCACGGCACCGGCGCGAGCGGGGAGGGGGATGGTGTTGGTCAGCCGCCATCACCTTCCCCGCAGTAATTCGAACACTCCGCCGGGCGGCAGCTCATGGGGGAGGGTGGCCCTCCAACTGACGAAAGATGCGATGCGGGCCCGGCAGGAGAAGGCGAAAGCCTTGCCAACACCGTGAAATCGCATCAAGCCACCCACAATTTTAAGCAGCCGGAGAACAACCATGACAGCCCTTGCCGAGCAAACGATAGACGTGATGCCGCTGGGCCGTCCCGGACGCTACAGCATGACGCCAGCAATGCAGCGCGTATATCTCGCATGTGTCGCGCTGGCTGATCGCGGCATCGTGCCGAATATATACCAGATCAGGGAGCAAACCGGCATATCCGGCAACGGCAGTATCCTGATGCAACTTGGAGAGCTCGAAGAGCGCGGCT
>Ga0209066_10008331_pt1 | contig 10067 bp, 6 predicted proteins | sample All_14_2_FD_187198 | JGI IMG/M metagenome (GOLD analysis project Ga0209066, IMG submission 187198) | Freshwater microbial communities in response to fracking from Pennsylvania, USA - Allegheny Zone_MetaG_DW_15 (SPAdes) (version 2) ... | reverse complement strand
GCGAAGGTTTGCGTAGAGGCCGAGCGCCGCGCGGATGCCGAGCAAGCCCGCTTCGGGACGAAGATGCCCCGGCAGCGTGTCCCATTTCGGGCCGCCGACCGCACCGAGCAAGACCGCGCTGCTGGCTTTGCAGACGCGAACGGTCTCTTCCGGCAGCGGTACGCCGGTTGCGTCGATGGCACAGCCGCCCATCAATACATCGTGATAGCTCAGTGCAAAACCGAAACGCTTTGCTGCAACGTTGAGCGCCTTGATGGCTTCCCCGACGATCTCGGGGCCGATGCCATCTCCGCGAATCACCGCAATGTTGTAGTTCATATCAGCTTTCCCCCTTACAGCTTGCCCGCTTTGATGGCGTTCATGAGTCCGCCCGCGGAGATGATGCCCTGAATGAACGGCGGGAAGGGTTCGCCCTGATACGACTCGTTCTTGGTCAGGTTTGTGATTACGCCCGTGTCAAAATCGACGCTGACCTTGTCGCCCGCCGAAATCTTCTCACTCGCTTCTGGGCATTCCACGATCGGAAGGCCGATGTTGATCGCGTTGCGATAGAAGATTCGCGCAAATGTCGCCGCGATGACGCACGAGATGCCGCTTTCCTTGATCGCAATCGGCGCATGCTCACGCGAGCTGCCGCAGCCGAAGTTCTTGCCGCCGACCATCACGTCACCCGCCTGCACACGCTTGGAGAAATCCTTATCGATGTCCTCCATGCAGTGCGACGCCAGCTCTTTGGGGTCGGTGGTGTTGAGATAACGCGCGGGGATGATCACGTCTGTATCGATGTTGTCGCCATACTTGATGGCGTTGCCTGTTGCCTTCATGCTTTGCCTCCTAACACGGATTCGGGTGTGACGAGTTTGCCTGCGATGGCAGATGCCGCTGCGACTGCGGGAGAAGCCAAGTACACTTCCGAGCCCGTGTGTCCCATGCGTCCGACGAAGTTGCGGTTCGTGGTGGCTACCGCGCGTTCACCTTTGGCAAGGATGCCCATGTGTCCGCCGAGGCAAGGACCGCAAGTGGGTGTGCTCACGGCGCAGCCCGCGTCGATAAACGTCTTGACGAGACCCTCTTCCATCGCCTGCAGCATGATCTTCTGCGTGGCTGGGATGACGATGCAGCGTACGCCTTCGTGTACCTGACGGCCTTCGAAAATCTTTGCCGCCGCGCGAAGGTCTTCGATTCTGCCGTTGGTGCAGCTGCCGATGACCGCCTGATCGATGGTGATCTCGCCAACTTCGGAGACGGGCTTCGCGTTCTCCGGCAGATGCGGCAGCGCTACGGTCGGTTCGATTGCTGAAAGGTCGATCTCGTAAGTCGCGGTGTATTCCGCGTCGTCGTCGGCTTTGTAGATCGTCCATGGCGCGCAGCCGTGCTCTTTTGCGAACTGCTCGGTCTTTTCGTCATATTCGAATACGCCGTTTTTAGCGCCCGCTTCGATGGCCATGTTCGCCATGCAGAGGCGGTCTTCCATCGTGAGGCTAGAAAGTCCCTCGCCTGTGAACTCCATGCTCTGATAGAGCGCGCCGTCCACGCCGATCATGCCGATGATCTGGAGGATGACGTCCTTGCCGGATACCCACTCCTTGAGTTTGCCTTTGAGGACGAATCGCATCGCGGTCGGTACTTTCAGCCAGCAGAGGCCTGTCGCCATGCCAGCCGCCATGTCGGTGCTGCCGACACCCGTTGAAAACGCGCCAAGCGCGCCGTAGGTGCAGGTGTGCGAGTCCGCGCCGATGATCAAATCGCCGGGCTTGACAAGCCCCATCTCCGGCAGCAGCGCGTGTTCTACGCCGACCTTGCCGACATCGAAGAAGTTCTTGATCTGGTACTTCTTTGCAAACTCGCGTACGGTCTTGCACTGCTCCGCCGCCTTGATGTCCTTGTTGGGCGTGAAGTGATCCATCACCAGTGCGATCTTGTCTTTGTCGAATACGCTCAGTAAGCCCGCTTTTTCAAACTCGACGATCGCGACCGGCGCCGTGATATCGTTGCCGAGTACAAGATCGACCTTCGCGCGGATCAGCTGACCTGCGCTGACCTGGTCAAGCCCCGCGTGGCTTGCCAGTATCTTTTGTGTCATTGTCATTCCCATAATCTGTTTCTTGCTCCTCCCGCGTTGTGTGTTCTGTCTAATAAATACAAAACCATTTTATTGCTCCTCACGCGATTTCTCGTAGATGAGGTTGTTGATTGCATTGACGTATGCGAGAATGCTTGCCTCGATCACGTCCGTACTCAGACCGTAGCCTTTGGCTGTTGCGCCTTCGCTGCTGATCTTGACACTGACCTCGCCCTGTGCGTCCCGTCCTTCCGTGACGGCTCCGATGGAATATTCCTCCAGCTTTACCGCGCGGCCTACGATCTTGTTGATCGCGTTAAACGATGCGTCCACGGGGCCGAAGCCGCTCGCTACCTTCTCCGTCCTCGACCCGTCCGCGCCGATGAGCGCGATGCTGGAGGTCGGCGTGATCGTGTTTCCGCTGTTGATGACATAGCGTTCCAGCATATAGCTCTTGGGGATCTCCTGCGCAAGGATGCTGCGCACCAGCGCTTCAATATCGCGGTCGGACACGGTCTTCTTCTTGTCCGCCAAGTCCTTGAATCGCTTGAACAGCGTGTTGGACAGGTCGAAATCGACGCTGTAACCGAGTTCTTTGACTCGATCGTTGAATGCGTGCCTGCCGGAGCTTTTGCCGAGCACGATCTTGCTGGTGGTGAGTCCCACAGATTCCGGCAGCATGCTCGCGTACTGCAGATTGCCGGACAGCAGTCCCGGCGGTAATGTTCCGCTCTCCTGCGCAAAGGCGTTTTCGCCGACGATGGCCTTGTTTGGCTGCACTTTGATGCCGGTGATCGTGGAAAGCAGCCTGCTCGTTTTGTAGATCTGCGTGGTATCGATGTTTGTATCTGCGCCGTAGTAAGCGGAGCGGGCTTTCAACGCCATCACGATCTCTTCCAGCGCGGCGTTGCCTGCGCGTTCACCGATGCCGTTGATCGTGCACTGCACCTCGTCTGCGCCCGCGAGAATCGCGGAAAGCGAATTTGCAACCGCGAGCCCCAGGTCGTTGTGGCAATGGCTGGAGAACACCGCGTGTTCCGCACCTTTGACCGAGCCGCGCAGGAATCGAATCAGATTCCCGTATTCCTCCGGTGTCGCATACCCGATCGAATCGGGAATGTTGACCACCGTGGCACCTGCCGCAATCGCGGTTTCAAACACCTTCGCGAGAAACTCCGGATCGCTTCTGGTCGAGTCCTCCGCGGAGAACTCGATGTCCTCGCAGAGCTTCTTCGCGTATCGAACCGTCTCGGCAGTCTGCTCCAGCACCTCTTGGCGGGACTTTTTGAGCCTGTTCTCAAGCAGCGTGTCCGATGTCGGCAGCAGCAGATGAATGCGCGGGTATTTTGCGTGCCGGAGCGCCTCCCAGGTGCTGTCGATATCCTTTGTCAGCGCGCGGGACATGCTGGTCACCTGCGCTTTGCGGAGCTCTTTTGCAACGGCTCGGACGGAGTTAAAGTCGCCTTGTGACGCCGACGCAATGCCCGCTTCGATGACATGCACGCCGAGAGATTCGAGCTGACGCGCCATGTCGATCTTTTCTTTCATATTCATACTGCACCCCGGGGACTGCTCGCCGTCCCGCAGGGTCGTATCAAAGAGCTGTATCTGTCTCATCAACAGCCTCTCTTCCTAAAGCGGATTATTTGACGACCGCGCCTTCCGATGCCGAGGAGACCATGCGCTCGTAACGCGCAAGATAACCTTTCTTGATCTTCGGCTCCGGCGCCTGCCAGCTCTTCCTGCGCTCGCTTAGCTCTTCTTCACTGACGCGAACGTTGAGCGTGCCCGCCGGAATATCGATTTCGATCACGTCGCCGTCCTGAATGAGCGCAATGTTGCCGCCGCGCGCAGCTTCCGGCGAAACGTGTCCGATCGCGGCGCCGCGGGATGCCCCCGAAAAGCGACCGTCCGTGATCAGCGCCACCGTGCTGTCAAGCCCCATACCCGCGATTGCGGATGTCGGCCCAAGCATTTCGCGCATGCCGGGTCCGCCCTTGGGCCCTTCATAGCGGATGACGACAACGTCTCCTGCCTGAATCTGCATGCCGTAGATCGCCTTGATCGCCAGCTCTTCTGAGTCAAACACCTTGGCTTTGCCGCTGTGCACCATCATGCTGTCGAGTACCGCAGCGCGCTTGACGACGGAGCCGTCGGGCGCAATGTTGCCCTTCAGAATCTGGATGCCGCCGGTCTTGGAATACGGCTCCTTGCAGGAGCGGATGACGTTGCTGTTGCGAATCTTAGCACTCTTCACTGCGTCCGCCATCGATACGCCGAGTACGGTCATGGTAGAACCGTCGTAGTAGCCATTTTGAATCAGCTCGTTGACCACCGCCGATACGCCGCCCGCGTGATAGAGGTCTTCCACATGATGCGGGCCGGATGGCGCAAGCCGGCAGAGATTCGGTACTTTCGCGCTGATCTCGTTGATTAGATCGAGGTTCAGGGTAACCCCTGCTTCCCGCGCGATGGCGGTCAAGTGCAACACGCTGTTGGTCGAGCAGCCGAGCGCCATGTCCACCGCAAGCGCGTTGGCAAACGCGGTTTCGGTCAGAATCTGCGAAGGACGGATGTCCTTTTTCACGAGCTCAACCACCTGCATGCCCGCGTGTTTCGCCAGGCGCAGACGCTCCGCATAGACCGCTGGAATCGTGCCGTTTCCGGGCAGCGCCATGCCAATTGCTTCGCTCAGACACGACATGGAGTTTGCAGTGAACATGCCGGAGCAGGAACCGCAGCCGGGGCAAGCGTTGTTCTCGCAAAAATCGAGGTCTTCCTGCGTGGCTTTTCCGGCTTTGAACGCACCGACCGCTTCAAACACGCTGTTGAGGTCGAGGCTTTTGCCGCCGCCCTGATAAGAGAGCATCGGTCCCGCCGTGACGAACACCGCGGGCAGATCGAGCCGCGCCGCTGCCATCAGCATGCCGGGGATGATCTTATCGCAGCCAGGCAGAAATACCATGCCGTCGAACCGGTGCGCCTCCGCCATGATCTCGCACTCATCCGCGATGATTTCGCGGCTGGCGAGCGAATAGTGCATACCCTTGTGACCCATCGCGATGCCGTCGCAAACGCCGATGGTGCCGAACTCGATCGGCGTGCCGCCTGCCATGCGTATGCCAGCTTTGACCGCTTCGGAAAGCTGATCGAGGTTGAAGTGTCCGGGTACGATCTCGTTTCGGGGGTTCGCGATTCCGATCAACGGACGGTTGAGTTCCTCGTCCGTATACCCCATGGCTTTAAACAAAGAGCGGTGCGGCGCGCGCTCCGCGTTTTTGGTGACTTCATCGCTGCGCATATGCTCGTCTTCCCTTCTATTTCTGCTGATCCGAATGCTCATGCTCGTGCAGCACAAACTCCGTGATAGGTTTGCCCGGCGCAACCATCGGTGTGATGGTTTCGTCGCAGCCGATGCGGCAGTCGATGACCGCCGTCTGGCTGGAAGCGGATGCCTCGGTAAACGCTTCGTCAAACTGCTCCAACGAGCAAACGGTGTAACCCTTTAAGCCGTATGCTTCCGCGAGTTTTGCAAAATCAGGACCGCGATCGAGGTTGGTCTGCGAATATCGCTTGCCGTAGAAAACGGTCTGCCACTGGCGCACCATGCCCAGCACGCCGTTGTTCATCACGATGATGATCACAGGCACGCCGTAGTGCTGCATGGTCGCAAGTTCGTTGCTGTTCATGCGGAAGCAGCCATCGCCGGTAAAGAGGACGACTTTGCGATCCAGCTGCGCGATTGCCGCGCCCATCGCCGCGCCCGCGCCATAGCCCATTGTGCCGAATCCACCGGATGTGATGAACGTGTTCGGCAGTTCGTAATTATAGTAACGCGCCGCCCACATCTGATGCTGACCCACGTCCGTGACGATGATCGAGTCCTTCGGCAGATGCTGCTGCACCTGCGTGATGATCGCCTTGGGCGAGAAACTCGTGTGACGCAATGTGCGCACCGGGATCTTGAGCGCTTGAATCGTGCCAAGCCACTGTTCGCGTTCCGCGGTGTCGAGCGGAGCGGATTTGAGCAGTTGGAGCAAACGCTGTAGCACCAGTTTGACGTCGCCCTTGATGCTGTGCGCCGTTTTCACGTTCTTGTTGATCTCCGCCGCGTCGATGTCGATCTGGACGATCTTCGCGCTCTTGCAGAACTTGTTGACGTCGCCCGTCACGCGGTCGTTGAAGCGGCTGCCGAGCGCGATGAATAGCTCGCTTTCGGACACCGCGACGTTGGTGGCTCTCGTGCCGTGCATACCGATCATGCCCGTGAAGTTCGGATGCGAGGACGGGATGCTACCTGTGCCCATCAAGGTGGTGCCGACCGGCGCTTTGATCAACTCGGCAAGCTGCTTGACTTCTTCGCTTGCGCCGGAGAGCAGCGCACCGCCGCCGCAGAGCAGAAAAACCTTGCTATGGCTGCGAATCATGTCGGCGAGCTCTTTTGTCGCGGCTTCCGCCTCCGCGCTGACCGGTGAAGTTTTTCTCGCGGTGTCGATCTTCTCTGCCACGTACTCTGCGGTCTCCGCGGTCACGTTCTTTGGAATATCGACGAGCACAGGGCCCGGACGGCCGGTGCGCGCGATTTCAAACGCTTCCCGCACGGTTTCCGCGAGGTCTTTGACGTCCTTGACGATGAAGTTGTGCTTCGTAATCGGCGTCGTGATGCCCGCGATATCCGCCTCCTGAAAGCTGTCCTTGCCGATCAGGCTGACGTTGACATTGCCGGTAATGAACACGACGGGCACGCTGTCGAGGTACGCCGTCGCGATGCCGGTGACGAGGTTTGTCGCTCCTGGGCCGGAGGTCGCGATGCAAACGCCGACCTTGCCGCTTGCGCGGGCATAGCCGTCCGCCGCGTGGGAAGCACCCTGTTCGTGCGCGGTGAGAATATGGTGGATGCGATCGCTGCTTTTGTACAGCTCGTCATAGATATTCAGCACAGAGCCGCCCGGATAGCCGAACACGGTGTCGACTCCCTGCTCCACGAGGCATTCGATGAGGATCTGTGCGCCGGTGAGTTTCATATATATCTACCCCTTTCGATCTCAGGTCAATCTTCTTGTTATGCACTCTCGCCCTGCGCTTCGGAATACTTCGAAAGCGCGTTTGATTTGAGCAGCTTGTACTCGATGGAGTCCATCAGCGCGCGCGTACTGGCTTGCATGATGTCCACCGCGACGCCGACGGTCGTCCAGTACTCGTGTCCGTCGGTGGATTCGATGAGCACGCGTACCTTTGCCGCGGTCGCGCTCTCGCTGTCGAGTACGCGTACCTTATAATCCGTCAACCGGATTTCTCCGATTTCGGGATAAAATACCTCCAGCGCTTTTCGTAAGGCTGCGTCGATGGCGTTGACCGGGCCAAGGCCCTCCGCCGCCGTGATTTCAAGACGTTCGCCGACCAATACTTTGATGGAAGCGAGCGACGGTTTTTTGCGGATTTCGGACTGCGGCTCGTCGTTGACGCTGAGCATCTGCAGTTCGAAGAACTTCGGCCGTACACCGAGGAGCTTTCGCACCTCCAATTCAAACGACGCTTCCGCGCCTTCGAATTGATATCCTTTGTGCTCCATCTGCTTGACCATGTCGATGATCCGTGTGGCTTCTTCGGAATCCTTCTTGATCTCGGGATAAAACCCTTTGACCTTTTCTAGGATTGCGCTTCTGCCCGCGACTTCGGACATCATCACCCGGCGGCTGTTGCCGACCAGGGCCGGTGCGATGTGCTCAAACGTAAGGGAATTCTTCATCACGCCGTCTACATGCATGCCACCCTTATGGGCAAAGGCGTTTGCGCCGACATACGGCATGTTCTTGCTGACGCTGATGTTGGAGATGTCTGCTACCTCGTGTACGGTGCTTGTCAGCCGTTCTAGGGCTTCTGCGGGCACGCAGTCGTAACCAAGTTTGAGCTGAAGTCCTGCCAGCACGGTCGAAAGATTCGCGTTGCCGCAGCGTTCGCCGAAGCCTGCAAGCGTACCCTGCACATGCGTGGCGCCTGCGGTTACGGCAAGGATGCTGTTTGCCGCCGCCATGCCGGAGTCGTCATGCGCGTGGATGCCGACCGCGACGTTGAACCGATCCTTCACGAGCTTCGTGATGTTTTGTACAAAGTCCGGGAAGCTTCCGCCATTTGTATCACAGAGGCAGAGGCAATCCGCGCCGCTTTCGTAGGCGGCTTGCAGGGTGCTCAGCGCATACTCGGGGTTTGCGCGGTATCCGTCAAAGAAGTGCTCCGCGTCGTATACGACCTCTTTGCCCTGTTCTTTGAGATAACGTACCGTGTCGCGAATCATCGCGAGATTTTCGGAGAGCTCTGCGCGTAGGATGTCGGTCACATGGATGTCCCAGGATTTGCCGAAGATGGTGACGCATTCGGTGTTTGCGGAAAGCAACGACTTGATGTTTGCGTCGTCTTCCACCGCGATATTCTTCTTGCGCGTTGCGCCGAAGGCGGTCACTTTTGCGTGTTTGAGCGGATGCTGCCGGAGCAGTTCGAAGAACTCCATATCCTTGGGATTGGAGCCGGGGTTGCCCGCCTCGATGTAGTCCACCCGGAGCTCGTCGAGAATGCGCGCAATCTTGATTTTATCCTGTACGGAAAAGGAGATGCCAACGCTCTGCGCGCCGTCGCGCAGCGTGGAATCCAGCAAATAAACTTTGTTCATGCCCTAGCCTCCTTGTGTCAATCGCGCTCGATCGCCTGAAATTTGGTTATAAAAAAGCCCCCGTCTCTCTTTTGAGACGGGGACGGTTTCGTCCTCGCGGTACCACTCAAATTGATCCTGTGTTCCTTTTGCATATGCTGCGCCGGAAACCCACTGATCCACTTAAAACAGGTTCTATCAAACCCTGGCTTGTAACGGTGCCTGCCGTAATACGCTTACTGTACTTCAGCGTCTCTGCTCGGGAGGGATCCGCTGCCCGCGTCGCCACCGGTTTACACCATCCACCGGCTCTCTAAAGACGAGCTTGCGATCAGCATGTCTCTTTCATCGCATGTATATATCTGAATTTCGGATAATATAACATATATAACGCAAGAGTGTCAATAGATTTCTTACATAATAATGTACTTTTGCGCATATTCTTACATAATTTAAAAAAAAGAAGCGTTCTCACGCTTCTTTTGTCTCATTCTTAAATCGTCTCAACCTTAATCAAACTCGTGTTTCCCGAAACGCCGCTGACGTGTCCGCCGGTGATGATGATGTGGTCGCCGCTCTTCAGATCAAACATCTTCTTCGCGGTCTCCGTCGCGTGATAGAACAGCACGTCGGTCGAGGTGAACGTTCCGCTCATCACGGGGATCACGCCCCAGCTCAACGCAAGCTTGTACCACACCTTGCGGCTGGTCGTCAGTCCGATGATATCCATCGGCGGACGGAAGCGCGAAATCATGCGCGCGGTAATGCCCGTCAGCGTGCAAGCGACGATCGCCTTTGCATCGAGATCGATCGCCATGCCGCAGGTCGCGTGCGAAATCGCGTCCACGGTGTTTTTAATATGAAACTCCGTGTTGCGGAAGCGCTTAATATAATGAATGTGTTTCTCCGTCTCCTCCGCGATCTTCGCCATGGTCGCGACGGACTCGACGGGATACTTGCCCGCAGCGGTTTCGCCGGAGAGCATGACTGCGCTCGTGCCGTCGTACACCGCGTTGGCGACGTCCGAGATTTCGGCACGCGTCGGGCGCGGGTTATGGATCATGCTTTCGAGCATCTCGGTTGCGGTAATCACGCGCTTACCCAGCAGGCGGCACTCAGTCACGAGATACTTCTGAATATACGGCAACTCTTCAAACGGAATCTCCACGCCAAGGTCGCCGCGGCCGATCATGATGCCCTCGCACTCCTCGCAGATCTCGTGGATGTTGTTGATGCCTGTGCGGTTTTCGATCTTTGCGATGATGGCGATGTCTTCCCCGCCGTTCTCCTTGAGAAACGCCTTAAGATCGATCAGGTTCTGCCGTGTGGAGACAAATGACGCCGCGATATAATCAACAC